>Ga0126371_10004751_pt1 | contig 12002 bp, 4 predicted proteins | sample PanSoiMetaPlot_4_FD_110145 | JGI IMG/M metagenome (GOLD analysis project Ga0126371, IMG submission 110145) | Tropical forest soil microbial communities from Panama - MetaG Plot_4 | ecosystem: Environmental > Terrestrial > Soil > Tropical forest > Bulk soil | place: Panama | collected 2016-02-17
GCCGCTCCACATCGCTTCCGCCGTCGATCTGAATCGTGCTCAAAGACTGATCCCATGCGCTTTCAGCGGCCGCGTGCATTTGCCCGATATCGAAACCGAAGCGGTCCGCTGCAAGATTGGCACGTGCGCCTTCGGCGCTGACGTACGACGTCGCGACGTGCGCGGTCACCTCGCTGGATTGCGAAGGGTCGAAGCTAAGATCGATGCCCGTCTGCAAACCGTCGTTCCAGACGCTCGACGATACAATCGGCCGATCGAACGCCGCGGCGAAGTATATCTTGAACGTGTTGGGTTGGCTGCAGAAAAAGCCGCTCGTCGCCGATCCTTCTATCGAGTTCGGGCCTATCGCGCGGATCGCCGAATTTGTGACGCCCGCTTGATCCGACGAAGCGTTGATGAGGATGTGCTCTGGTGCGCCTGCCGGATACGTGAACCGCCCGATTCCGGTCCGCTTCGAGACGCTCAGCTCGACCTGCACCCCGGGCTTTCCAAGTGTCACAGCGTACCAGCCCGGCGATGCCTGCTCCGACGAATGCGCGAAATCTTGCGCCGTCTTGAGCGGATCGGAAGCCATGCCCGCGACCGGAGTGAACGCGAAGTCGCCGAAGGCGCCGCATCCAGGACCGCTCAAGTGCGTGAGCGAGAACCCGGTGATCGCCGTATCAGCGTACTCATAGCCGCCCCCTTCGTTCCTCGAGGTCGTGTCCGGACTCCATTGGATCATTCCGAAGGGAACGTCGGCGCCGGGGAAATCATCGATCGTGTCGCCGGTCGGTGAATCACCCGTGCCGACGAACGGGTCGACGAGCGATGCCGGGGACGCAGCGACGTCAGCCGCGTGTGCCATCCCCGGCGCGATGAGGAGACACGCCGAGAACATCGCAGGCAGACAGCGGCGCACGAAAGCGATCAACGCGGGTCTTCGTTCGAAAGAACTCGGCTCATAGATTCGCCCGATTCTCTCACCCTCGCGCCCGCGCCCGCCCGCTTTCAATGGCAAACCAACCGCATGATGCGACGTCTCGGCGCACACATGGTAACACGGTGCCGATCGCAGCGGCATCCGGGGTTCCGTGAACGCACGCCGGATGTGCTCGCGTTTCATAGCGCTAAGCAGCGTTATGAAGCGGGATGAATGCGCCTCGAGCTTGGAATAGGGAGACAAATGAGCCGTAAACTATCGGTGGTCATCATCTTCTTCTTGTGTCTTACGGCGGTCGCCGGGCCACGCGCAGATGCCGCGGACGCGAAGCCGCCATTCATGAACCCGAACCTTCCGATCGATGTCCGCGTGAACGACCTCGTCTCGCGCATGACGCTCGAAGAGAAGATCTCACAGATGGGAAACCATGCGCCTGCGATCCCACGGCTCGGCATCCCGGCGTACGAGTGGGCGAATGAAGCGATCCACGGCGTCGCGCTCGCCGGACACGCGACCGTCTTCCCTCAAGCCATCGGCCTTTCGGCGACGTGGGATACCGAACTCATGCACACCATCGCCGACACGATATCCACCGAGGCTCGGGCGAAATACAACGATGCGATCGCGCACAACGATTTCAAAGAGCACTACGGCATCGACTTCTGGGCGCCCAACATCAACATCTTCCGCGATCCGCGATGGGGCCGCGGCCAAGAGACGTACGGCGAAGATCCCTATTTGACGAGCCGCATGGCCGTGGCGTACGTCACCGGCATGCAAGGCACAGATCCGCACTACTTCAAGGTCATATCGACTCCGAAGCATTTCGCGGTTCACAGCGGACCAGAGGTGTGGCGCCACACGTTCAGCGCCGATGTGAGCGCTCACGACCTTGCCGACACGTATACGCCCGCGTTTCGAGCCGCTATCACCGAAGGGCACGCCGATTCCGTGATGTGCGCGTATAGCGCGGTGGATGAAGTGCCGGCGTGCGTGAGTCCGAAGCTCGAAGATCTGCTCCGCAACAAGTGGGGATTCAAAGGGTACGTCGTATCGGACTGCGGTGCCATCGGCGACATCTTCACCGGTCACGGTTACACGGAGACGCTGCCCTCGGCTGCCGCCGCGGCAGTGAAGGCCGGAACCGACCTCGACTGCGGTAACGGCTACTACATCCTGCGCTACGCGATGAACGACGACCTGATCTCTCAGGACACCATCGATCGATCGGTCAAGCGCTTGTTCGAGGCGCGCTTTCGTCTCGGTATGTTCGATCCGCCGTCGCGCGTGCCGTGGTCGCATCTCACGATCGCCGACAACGATACCCCGCAACACCGCCAGCTCGCGCTGAGAGCAGCTCAAGAGTCGATCGTCCTTTTGAAGAACGACCACAATACGCTTCCGCTCTCATCCGGGGTCAAGCGCATCGCAGTCGTCGGTCCCGATGCGAATTCGTTCGACGTCTTGATCGGCAACTATAACGGTGTGCCATCGCGCTACACCACTATCCTCGATGGCATCCGCAACCGCTTCAGTAATACGACGGTCGTCTCGGAGATCGGATCGGAGCTTGCGCCGACGGTTGGCGTTCCGATCGACGAGGAATTCCTACGGCCGAGCGGCGCGTCGCCAAAACATGGGCTAACGGGCGAGTACTTCACCAATGATTCGCTCCAAGGCAAACCCGCGTTCACGCGCGTCGATCCCAATATCGACTTCGTGTGGACCGGTGGCTCGCCCGCACCGGGAGTGCCGGCCGGTCCCTTCTCCGTGCGGTGGACCGGCGATCTCGTTCCGGCCACCAGCGGTGATTATCGCTTTGCGCTGCGCAGTGAAGGCACATATGGTATCCGCGTGTATCTCGACGGCCGCCTCGTCGTCGACCAATGGACGGTCCACAGCGATGATGGTCTGACGCCTGCCATGCATCTCGATGCGGGTCATGCTTACGCCCTTCGCGTCGAGTACGAGCACCATAAGGATGAAGAAACCGCACACCTCCTCTGGGAAGCGCCGGACTTTCTCGATCGTGCGGTCTCCGCAGCGCGGTCGGCAGATGTCGTCGTCGCTGTCGTCGGTCTGACGGCGCAACTCGAGAGCGAAGAGAACAATAGGGTAATACCCGGGTTTTTCGGCGGCGACCGCACGGATATCGGCCTGCCCTCTCCTCAAGAAGATCTGCTCGAGGCGGTCGCGGAGACCGGCAAGCCTCTCATCGTCGTTCTCACTGCCGGGAGCGCGCTCGCCGTCAATTGGGCCCAGGCACATGCGAGCGCGATCATCGATGCGTGGTATCCGGGCGAGGAAGGCGGCACCGCCGTCGCCGACGTGCTAGCCGGAGACTACGATCCGGCTGGACGCCTGCCGGTGACTTTTTACAAGTCGGTCGAGCAGTTACCGCCTTTCATCGATTACTCGATGGCGAACCGGACATATCGATACTTCACTGAGCAGCCGCTCTATCCGTTCGGCTACGGCCTGAGCTATACGACGTTCCGGTACGACGACGCCACCGTCGACTCACGAGAGGTCACGGCCGACGGAAGCGTAACCGTGTCAGTCAGGGCCACGAACACGGGCTCGCGCGCCGGCGATGAAGTGGTCGAGCTGTACACGACGCATGTAGGGCTCGCGGGCGCGCCGATCCGCGCCCTCACCGCTTTCAAGCGCATCAACCTCGCGCCGTCGCAGTCGCAGCGCGTGTTCTTCCATTTGAGCGGACGCGATCTTAGCACCGTCGGGGAGGACGGTGTGCGCCGCATCTATCCAGGCGATGTGAACGTATGGGTCGGCGGCGGTCAGCCTATTGCAGGGCCCGGCCAACCGCTATCTGCAGGCGTCGAAACGACCTTGCACATCACCTCAGAGGCGACGCTCCCCGAGTAACGTCCCGACGACCGCCATCATTGGAGCGTCCAATCCGCGACGTTCCAAAACGCGCCGGACAACGACGTCGTCTGCCCATGCAAGCGGGTAGTGAAAGCGTTGAGTTGGCGCTGCTGATAGAGCAGCATGATCGGCATCGCCTCGCGCAGGATGCCCTCCAACTGAACGTACGCTTCGCGGCGTCTCGCCTGATCGAACGTGCTCTGCCCCTGTGACAGCAACGCATCCACACGCGGGTCGCAGAACCGCGACTTGTTGTAACCGTGCGGCGGCACGTTCTTGCAGGCGAACTGGTCGGTCGTGTCAGGGTCGTCTCCGTCGGTGAACGGATAAAGCGCCATCTGGAACTTGCCGCCGTAGACCGGTCCGCCGAGATCTACTGGTGCGGCAAAAACCGTAACCTGATATTGCTTGAGTGTGACGACAGCGCCGATCGCGTGCTCGTAAGACGCGATCACCGAGGAAGCGACGAGCTCGTAGGGCGAGTTGGCTTGGAGGATCAGAAGCAGGTCGAGCGGCTTTCCATCCTTGCGCCTCACGCCGTCTGGCCCGCGCTTCCAGCCGGCCTCATCGAGCAGCCGATTCGCAGCCGCTGGATCGTACGGAACATCGGTGTACACCTTGGGATCGTACGCCCACATGAAGAGTCCGCGGCCGGGTTCGTGCCCGTCGAGCGCGCCGCGATACGCTTTCGTCACCATGCTCGGCACGTCGATTGCCATTGAAAGCGCTTGGCGCACCCGGGCGTCGCTCGTTATCGGGTCCTGTGTGTTGAAGATGAGCGCGCCGACCGCATCGATGAGCGTCGCAGTCGCATCTATCCCCGAGACGGAACGGAGCATGGAGTAGTCGCCGAGATTAGGATCGTTGAAGATGCCGTCTGCCTCGCCCGTTCGAAGCTGGTTCATCGCCGTTGTGCCGTTAGGCACGAATCGCACGATGAGATGCGAGATCTTCGGCGGTCCTTGATAGTAGTATGGATTCGCTTCCATGTCGACTTCCTCGCCGTGGACCCAGCGCACCACGCGGTACGGCCCAGAGCCGATCGGTGCATCGTCGAACGGGATCCGATTAAAATTGTGATACTTCACGAGCGCGTGCTCGGGCAGGATCGGAAAGCCTTGCGGCGTCATGACGACCGAAACGAGCGGTGCGAATGGCCGCTTCAAGTGCAGGACGAGAGTATAGGCGTTTGGAGCCTCAGCGAGGGCGACGCGATCGTACGCATAGCGGCTTTGCACGTTGTTCGCCGGATCGTTGATCGCGTTGATCGAGTAGACGCAGTCCTTCGCCGTCAGGGGCACGCCGTCCGAAAAGCGCAGGCCTTTGCGCAGATGATACGTCACCGTCAAGCCGTCGCGGCTTATCCCGCCGTTCGCCAACGTCGGCGCCTCGATCGCGGCATCGCCGATCAAACGACCGCGGTCGTCGAATTTCACAAGGTACTGGAAGAGGATGAGGCCCCACTCCAGCGGACCATTCTCGAGCGCAGGATTGAGCGCGATCGGTTCGTGCTGTTGATCGATCACGAGGGTGTCGGTGTGCCGTTGGGGACCGGCGCATCCCGCGACCGTGCACGCGCCCAGGAAGATCGCCGCTGATGCCGCCGCACTGAACGCGTTGAAGCGCATCACGCCGTCTTTCCAGTTGTGAAAGCAGCTCCTGCGTGCCTGTGGTGTTGGGTAGGGTGGCGAGCATGCGCAGGCCGAGCCGCATCTTTCGATGCGACTCGGCCTGTGGCTGACGCCCCGAGCGAAGCCTCGCGCTTGCGCGTTAGTCGTTGATGGTAAGCGTGACGATCATCGTCCGCGGGCCAAGCGGTTCGGGGTACGTCGGGAACGGCGGCACGCCCGGTACGCCCTGCGGAGCTCCGAGCACCGGCAGGAGCACTTGGTTCGATTGCCCGTGGATGTTCGAGACGTTGTTCACCGCGAATTCCCACGAAATGTTGCGACTGATCGGGATGCCCGCGTTCGCGTTGAACATGACGAACGCCGGCCAATAGTCCGCATTGTTGGGTCCAAAGTACGTCGGCGAGATCGAGAGATACTTGCCGTCGTGCCAGCGGTAGCCGAGCGTGCCCGTTCCGTTCGAATACGGGATCGCTCCAGGCTCCGCGAAGCCGCCGCCCGTGAAGTTGATGCCGGCGACGATGTTCGTGGTCGTGCATGTGCCGAAGTAGTTCTGGATCGGCTGGCACGGTACGCCAGGCGTGGACTCGTAGAAGTTCGACGGCAAGCTGACGACGTACGACCGCATGAAACCCAGCGCCGCGCTCCAGATCATGCCCTGCGGCACGTCATGGTTTACCGCGATGTTCGCGCCGTCGTACCTCGTATGGACGAGGTTCTCCACCTCGTTCACGAACAGCGGCTTACCACCGCAGATAGCGCCGCATGGCTGCTCTTCTTGCTTGCGGTAGAACTGCCCCCAAAGGTTCGTCTTGTACGCATCGACCGACACGATCGTGTTCTGCTCGACGCGAAGATCGGTACCGAGATCGATCGCGAACGACTCCTCGGGCCGCAAGCTGAGATTCGCCGAATTTTCGGTGCAGAAATTGAAGCCGGTCTGACAAGTTATCGAGCTGTTCGCCGCCGAGGCATCGTTAAAGCTCGGCTCCGCGAAGCCGCCTCCGGCTGCGAGCCGGATCGCCGTGTCGGGATTCGAACGCCAGACGAGTCCGAGGCGAGGCGCGGTGTACGGGAAGCTGCGGTCGACATAGGCCGGCGACGTGCTCGGATTCGGATTGGGGATGTGGAATATACCTTTTGTCGTGTAGACGGAGCCGTCCGCAGTGAGTTTGTCCGACACCTCGGTCTCAGCGTTCAGCCGGATCTCTTGCGAATACTGATACGTCGGCGGAGGCGGACCAGGTCCGCAGTAGACGAAGATGTTGCAATAGTTGACGCCGAGGAAGCTGAACGCCGAAGCGAATGCGTTCGCATCCGAGTTGCTTCTGACATATGATATGCCGCCGCTCGTGGTATCGCTGAATTGATACCCGTAGCTTAGGAGCTCGGCGTGGTTGTGCGACCAACCGCCGTTGTCGAAGACGGACTCGCCGAAGACGAGATTGACCGGCTTCCCGTTGAAATCGACGAACGCTCCCGGGTTTGCGCAAGTCGGATCGCTGCACATGAAGCCGCTACCGTACAATTGGTATACGCCATTCGCGGGGCCAAGGTTCGGACCGGCCTCGAAATGGTTGTAGTTGCTGTTCTGCATCGCGGCCAGCCGCCAAACGCCCTTGCCGGCGAACGCGGTGATCTTCTCCTCGAGCAGGCTTCCGACTCGGTGGTTGACGCTGTTGCTTCCGTCCGCCGCCGAGTTGAGGGTAAGCAGGTCACCGGTGGGAATCGGCCCGCTGTACGGAGCGGTAGGATCGAAAAGACTCGCGTAATCCCAGCCGTTGCCGCCGCGGTCCACAGCATTCGAGCCTTCGTAAAAGATCTGAGCGGTCACGGCGGACGATGCTTTGTATGCGACCGCGGCGGAATAGCCGTTGTGCGTCCACGCTGTATTGACGAGAGCGCAGCAAACCATCAACCCTGAGATCTCGGTGTTTGAACAATATGCGTTGAAAAAATTGCCGCACACCTTTTGGTACAGTGGTGATCCGGGCGAGGGGAAGTTGTTGCACGTGAACGGGGGACCGAAATTCGGATACTGACCGCCGCATCCGAAGAACGGCTGACCGTTGATCGTGATCGGAGCGTCGCCGCCGAGGTCGGTGAAAAGCCGAGCGTTCTGACCGAGTGGCCCCGACGTACTGTAGTTATCGTATCCGAATGACACGGACGCCTTGCCGAAGATGTGTTGGACGAGCATATTCGCGACCAACCCGCCCCACGCGTCGTTGCTGAACGAGGCCTCGACGTGATTCGCAGTGAGGGGTCCCGGCGCGTGAAGCACGAGGCTGCCGCCGATCGAATTCACGATGCTGGGCGCGTCCGCGCCCGGTCCGCGTATGATGTCCGCTGAGTCGAATTGCGACGGCGAGAATTGGTTCAGGTCGATCGGACTGTCTTGTTGGGCCGGCTGACCTGACAGGGGCATGCCGTCGAGCGTCGTGCTCGTCTCGTATGGCAGCGCGCCGTTGATCGAGATAACAGCCGGTTGAAATGGCGAGCCTGGGATAAAGTTGCCACCGCCTTGCCCGCCCGGGCTTCCGCCGTTGAGCGTCACGCCCGGGATCTGCTCGAGCAAACGATTCCAATTCGTATTGCCTTCGAACGAATAGTCGCGGGGCGACACGGAGTAGACACTCGCCGGCGTCACGTTGATCCGGTTGCCCTTCCCACTGACCGTGACGCGACCGAGCGTTCGCGGATTGTTGGACGACTCCGCGCCGAACTGGATGACGACGTTGCTGTCAGCGTTGACGCTGACGCCGTCTCGGGTGATCGCGCCGTACGTCACCGAGTTCACGTAGAGGCTGTACGTACCGTACGGTACCTCCACGAAGACGAACGTGCCGAGAGAATCGGTCGTCGTCGACTGTTGGAAGGCGACACCGGCGATTCGCACCGTCGCTCCGGCCACCGGTTTGCCATCGTTCTGCACGACGGTGCCGGCGATCGTCGCGGTCTGCGCCGATTGAACTTCGCCAGGCGCGACCGGCGACGCGAAAGCGCTGCTCTGTCCGGCTAGGGAGAGAGCGACCGACATGGCCGCGATCAAAATGACCGAAACCGCACGCGAATGACGTCTCATGGATGCGTCCTCCGACGACATGAAGCCCCGCTAGGGTCCTGCTAACCCATCATGATGCTAACAAGAAGCGCATCAGACCGCATCGCGGAGTCCGCGACCGGCGGCGCTGCACGCACTTGTTTCATAACGAACGGCGATGCTATGAAACCTAAAGCTGAAATATCAGTGCGCCGCTGCCTTGGGTTTCTGATCAGAGGAGCGGATCACGTACGTCTTCAGGTGGGGGCCGATGCCGGTGAGTGTCAGCGACCGCCACTCGGCCGGAAGCCGGGTTGGACGCTGGACGATGCCCTGCGGAGTTATCTCAAGTCCGCCAAAACCGTACAGCATCGTCTGTAAAAAGCCGCCGGCTCCAGTCGCGAAGTAGACGTTCGTATCTCCCGCGACTTCGGATATCGTATCGAATGGCGCGACCTCGTGCGATCGATATCCCTTTTCGAACGTCGCAAACGCCGTCTCGGGCATCCCCAGCCGTTCTTGAAGGATCGCATAGATCGACTGGGTCATCGCCGGTCCGTTCGCGATTCGCGCGCCGTAGTAGTCGAGATCGCGTCGTATCGTGCTGGAGTCAGAGATCGCGTGCAACGGATATCCGAGCAGTTCGACGTCCGCCTGTTTCGTCTGCTGACCGTTGTAGCCCGCGTATTCTCGCACTGTTCCGTCCGGAAACTTGAGGATCGGGATGTTCTTGGCGACATTCGCCCAGTCCGGATCGGGCGCTGTTCCGAGCACCCGCGCCGCCGCACTCGCGTCCTCGAGATCTTCGCGCGCAGCCGCATTCGTGAACGCATTGTCGTCGACGTTCTGCGCGAATTCATCCGCCGCGACGACGTTGACGATGTCGTATCTTCCCGGACCGTTGCGGGTGACTCGGCTCGTCCAAAAGTCCGCCGTCTCCTTTAACAACGGATAGCCTTCGCTCTGTAACCAGTACTTGTCGTGCGTGACGCAGTAGTAGTTCCAAGCCGCGATGCCCACGTCCGCGGTGATGTGCTGCTCGAATGGCCCGGTCAGCGCCCAGACCGGCGTATCTTCTTCTCCGCTAGCACCGCTCTCCCACGGGAACATCGCGCCCCGATAGCCGTGTGCGGCGGCATTGCGTTCGGCTCCGGAAAGCCGGTCAAAGCGATATTGCAACATCGACCGTGCGATCGGGGGTTGAAGCGCTAGCATCGCCGGGTACATCCACAGTTCCGAATCCCAGAATATGTGGCCTGAGTAACCAGCCCGGCTCAAGCCCATCGGCGGAATGGCGTACCCTGTGTCCGCGTGTCCGAACGAGTAGAGGTGATAGAGCATCCCGCGAACGTCGCGTTGGGTCGTGTCATCGCCCTCGATGCGAATATCGGTTCGCCACAAATCGGCCCAAGCACGTTCGTGCGCTTCGATGAGCGCATTCGTGCCGTCAAGCGCCGCGAAGATCGTCAGCCGCTGCGCTTGGTTTGTCGGGTCGTCTGCGTGCGCCGACGAGATGGTCGTGCCCACGACCGCAAAGCTGTAGCTCTGTCCAGCCGAGAGTTGCTTGGAAAAACCGAGTTCGGGCGATTCCGACGACGCGTTGACCGGAGCGACGGTCGGCAAGGAAGCCGGAGCTTCGTCGAACACAAATGCACTCGCGGCCGCTACCGCCAAACGCCCGTCAAAACTGCGCGCCGAGGACACAAGCATCGACAGGTTCCCTTGCGGCGCACGTGCCGCGCCGACGCGCGTCGTCTCGACCTTCACGTTGACAAGATCCGTCGCCCCGGCAGACGCGAGGTTCGGCTCGATTTCGATCGATCGCTTCGCTGCGACCATGACGACACACAAAGCCGTGAATGGCAAGTCTCGCAATGCACGGGTTGTGTACGAAATCGATGCTGCGTCGCCGTAGTCGAACGAAGTCGTGAGTGCGGCATGCTGCATATCGAGCCGCTGCCGGAAGTTGGTGACCTGCTCGAACTTGACGATCGGCGTGCCATCGATAGAAAAGCTGAGGTGCAGCGGGTCGAAGGTCTTCAATATCGTCGGGATGCCGCCCGGTTCGATAGCATCGTATGCGCCGTTGAGCAGGACCTGTTGTGCACCGAAGGGTTGGACCGATGAGAGAATCCCGATCGTACCGTTCGCGACTGTGTCTCCGTGATAGCCGTCGCCGGACTGTATGACTCCTGTATCGATCGTCCAGGCGGATGCCTGGAGCGTTGCGGCGGCTAGAGCTGCTACGATCAGCGAAAACATAGCTATGGGCGAAACCTCCTATCGAGCCGCGACGCGGACGTCAACCGACTCTCCGTTCTGCGATCCGACGACTATGCGTTCGACTTTGTCTCGCGTGTCGTAGAGCGCGGATCGCAGCGACCCGCCGCGCACCGTGACATGCGGCTCGTGCGGTGAGAAAACCGTGAGCATGCGAGAACCTTCCGATGGGGCAAATCGGATGACGGCATCGATGGACCCGTCATCGCGCACGGATGCGACGCGATTTTTCCCGACCGACGCGAAGTTCTCGAGGTCGCCGAGGAACGCCATGCCCGAAAGGCCGATCGGCGCGACGACATAGTACGACCCATCTGCGGCCACCGCATCTTCAAAGAGGGAGCCGGCCGGAATGGCCCTCCCAGTCCCCGCGAAATAGTCGTACACGTACTGCGACCTGCCGCTCGCTTCCGTGCCCAGCTGAGACGGCACGAACCGAATAAGCGATGAGCTCGTGCTGCCACGCGCGTACGCGAAGACGTAGTACGTCGCGCCATTCTCGTCTTCAGTCGATGCAGCCGCGATCATCGGTGCATCCGAGCTACGCGCCTGAGCGATGTACGTTTGATCCGTCGGTACGAACGGCGTGTCAGGTTTGACGATCGTGCCGTCCGCACGGACGCTCATGAGCAGATTCGACGGACTCTCCGTGCCAAGCGCATCGCCGACGCCTACCGGGCCGCCGGAGAGCGTTGCCAACAGAAGATTCTTCGTCTCCGCGCTCATGAAGACGTCGACCCATGGCCACGCGCCGACCGCTGTCACGAAACGCGATGCGTACAAGAACTCGTCCCACTTCTCCGGCTCGAAGCGATCCCCCGACACGCGCATCGTCGTCAGCGCATCGTAGCGGGTTCCTTGGAGAACGTGCTCGGGATCGGGCCCGCAATATTGCATCGTTATGCCGTAGCGATCGGCCGCGGCCGCCATATCGTCGAAAAAAGCGGACGGGTCGGTCAGGTTCTCGAGAGCACGCGCCCGGTCGTGGATCCAATCCTGCTCGTACGTGACGACGCCGCTGTCGCGCAGATAGCGCATCGTGTCATCCCAATACTTTGGATCGATCGCGACGTTACCTGAGACCACGTACTGAGTCCGATATGGACTGCTTGGGTCGAGCCATCGAGCGTGCGTGACGATCGGCAACCCGACTCGTTGCTGAAAACCGGACAAGCCATCGGCGAAAAGCCGAGGTGACGCTCGGTAGAGATAGATGCCGTTGTCACGAGCATCCCACGCA
>Ga0126371_10004752_pt1 | contig 12001 bp, 13 predicted proteins | sample PanSoiMetaPlot_4_FD_110145 | JGI IMG/M metagenome (GOLD analysis project Ga0126371, IMG submission 110145) | Tropical forest soil microbial communities from Panama - MetaG Plot_4 | ecosystem: Environmental > Terrestrial > Soil > Tropical forest > Bulk soil | place: Panama | collected 2016-02-17
AGAGCCGCTAGTCATAAGAATCGTCTCGGCGGCCGTATGCCAATGCCACGGTACATCGCAACCGGGCGCGATGTTGAGTAAGAGGGTGGCCGCGCCTTTCGTGGGATCGCCGCTCTCGACGGCAGCGGTAGCGCAGGCCGGAAGATTCGGCACAGGTGCGAACTTCATCGTGGCGCGAGGATGGACGACGGGTTCATCGTTCTGCTGCGCGCGCGTGACGTTGAGGTTAGAAATGGTGACGAGCCCGACAAACAGCAAAGCACCAACGATCCAGGGCCGTAGGTTCATGTTCGCCTCCATTGAATTTTGCCGGAGGACCCGCGATGCGGGCAGGCAACCCGGCTTGAGTTGCGGAGAATATACGCGCTGCGCGGCAAAACAGCAAGCCGAAGCGGGCCAATGAAACACATACAGGCCGTCGCGTAGCGGCGACCGTCAGCCCCCTACAAGCACGGGAGCATGCATTTCGCGTGCAGGCCCGACATGGGCTTCCGGGGGCCGCATGAAGCTGCATCGAGGCGCGCGGCGGGACATCCAATGGGATACCCACGGACGGCCCCAAAATGCTCGAGACAGCGAAAGGGGTGGTTCAGGTTTCGGCGCGCGAATCGGATAGAAAACGGTTCGCGACGACGTAGACTGGATCGCAGCGGAGGCGGAGATGCAAACGATTACGGAATCCTATCTGCAAACGCAACTCGAAGAGCGGCGCAGGCGGCTGGAAACAGCGATGTCTTCGGGCGCGGCGAACGGCGCGATATCCGCGCTGCTAAGCGAAGTGGACGCGGCGCTGGAGCGCATGCGCGATGGCTCGTATGGAATTTGCGAGGAGTGCCACGATTCGGTGGAACAAGAGCGGCTGCTAGCCGATCCGCTGGTGCGAGTGTGCATTGATCATTTGAACGAGCCGCAACGGCGGGCGCTCGAGCGCGATCTCGAACTGGCTTCCAGTGTGCAACGGGCCCTGCTTCCGCCGCATGACGTGCGCGCCGACGGATGGCAGATTCATTATTGCTATGAGCCCGCAGGCGTGGTGAGCGGCGATTATTGCGATGTGATTCCGTCGCGGGGCGATGATGCGGGCGGAAGCGCTGTGTTTCTCGCGCTTGGCGATGTTTCGGGCAAGGGAGTGGCGGCGTCGCTGATGATGACGCAGTTGCACGCGATGTTTCGAAGTCTGGCAAACAGCGGGCTGCCGCTGAGCGAGTTGCTCGAACGCGTGAACCGCATGTTCTGCGAAAGCACGACGGCGGGGCAGTACGCGACGCTGGTTTGCGCACGAGCCTCGGCTAGCGGCGTGGTTGAACTTTCGAGCGCCGGGCATCTGCCCGTTTTCGTGCTGCGCGATGGCGAAGTGCGTTCGCTTGGCGCGAACAGCATGCCGCTGGGAATGTTTTCTGACGGGGATTATCCGACACAGAAGATGCGGCTGGAAACGGGCGAGAGCCTAGTATTCTACACGGACGGGCTGAGCGAGTCGCGCGACCGGTCGAACCGCGAGTACGGCTTCAGCCGGCTGGGTGAATTTTTGCGCGGGCGGCACGCGCTCGCGCCGGATGCGCTTACGGCGGCGTGCCTCGCTGAAATCAAGGAATTCGCGGCAATGCAGCATGACGACAGGACAATGCTGGTGCTGCGCCGCGGGTGATTCTGTCCGCACAGATACCTTGATAATGTCTGTACCGTCTGATATACACGTTGACGGTCAGGCGTGTTTCGGAGAGTGCTGCCAGTGGGGGCACTGGACGCGCCTGTCAAGCGCTGAGGGGCTGGGAACAGCCCCGGGGTTCGAGTCTCCCACTCTCCGTTCTTACCTCAGCGCGTCAGTTGTTGCAGAACACGCCAAAATCTGCTATCGTGAAATTGCTTGACAGGCGTGTCCAGGAAGTTTTGAGGGCGGCGGAAGCCGCCCTTTCTTTTTGCGCTGCGAGTGTGAGTTCCGTGGATCATTGCCCTGAACACGGCGTATCGCGATGCCGGTTCGGAATGTGCTTGCGCAGTGAAATGGCGAGCGCGATAATGGCGACGACGCATGCCTTTCCTGTGGGGTACGCGCTCGCTTTCGCGGTGACTCGCACAGCTGAAACTCAGAAGCGCACCACACCAGCCCGCCGAAGAGGCGGTCGCAAAGTTCCGGGGGATGCTCATGCGCGACGCACTTCGGGCCCCTCAAACCGCAAAAGCTCCAAGTCAGTATCGGGAGCTGAATAAAGCACATCTCAGCTTGCGGCTAGCGTGCGCGCTGGCGGCTATGGTTTTCGCGGCGGCGCTCTTCCCTTCCCCGGCGCGCGCGCAGGGCTTCGTCGACAATTCAAAATGGGAAATTGGCGGGCACTATGCGCTGCTGCATTTGCCCTCGCAGTGCAGCTCGGCGACGTGCGACACAACGAATAATGGACTAGGCGCGAATCTCACTTACAATTTTTCACCATGGCTGGGATTCGATTCGGAGATGAATTTTTTCCAGAGCAATGGAGACGCGCCGACGCCGACGACCGGCGGAAACGTCACGGAAGGACTTTTTGGTTTTCGGCTGGGGCCAACGACGCGGCGGTGGGGGTTTTACAGCATCGTGCGTCCTGGATTTGTGAACTTTAGCCGCGTGCTCGATGTCAATTCAGGGGCAAGCTCGCTTTTGCCTCCTGGAGCCGCAGCGAAATTTGCGGGCGTGCAATTGCCGGGCGCAAATGCGGCGGCTGCGAATCCCGTAGGGCCAAGCGGCGCGCCGCAATTTTCGGCGACGCTGCGCTATCAGGCTGCGACGGATACGAATCCGCTGGCGGTGATGGGATTCACCGACGCGACGTATTTTGCGTTTAATTACGGAGAGGCGATTGAGTGGCGGCCAACTCGGCACGCGGCGCTGCGGTTTGATGTAGGCGACACGATTGTGGCGTATCCGGGCTCAACGCTCGGCACGCCGCTGCATCAGCATAATTTCCAAATCTCGCAGGCGATCATTATCAGATTTTAATGGCGCCCTAGCCTGAGCCACGAAATACTCCCGTATAGAGGTCAGTTCCGCATGCTTGGCAAATAATGGCGTCCGCTGAGTGACGATGAGAAACGAATTGCTGCGACTTGATGGCGGCGTCGAGCGCGATGCCGCCATCGATGCTTGGTTGAAGAAGCACGCAGGTGAATTGGGAGCCGTCGCGCATCGGTGGTTTGACGCGATGCGGAAATGCGGGGACGAGGTCCGGGAGGTTATGCATGACGGGTGTCCGGTTGCGTGCTTGGGAGATGCGCCCTTTGGGTACGTGAATGTGTTCAGGTCACACGTAAACTTGGGATTTTTTCATGGCGCTTCGCTGCCTGATCCGAATCGCTTGCTCCAAGGCACGGGCAAACACATGCGTCATGTGAAGTTGCACCCGGGAATGAGAGCGAATTCAGCGGCGCTGCGGAAACTCATCGAAGCGGCGTATGAGGATATAAAGGCGCGCGTCGAACACGGCTAGTTCCCGAAAACGGCGCTAGATTTGATTCCAAACGAACCTGCGCTTCAGTCTTCCTGATAGCAATTTGACGTCAGAAGCCGCAAGCTCCGTTGACCGCAATCCCCTTTCCAATTCATTATCGGAATGCAGGCCCTGCAGCGGCTTCAATTCACATGAGTGAGGTTGGGGATGAATTCCGCATCTTCGCCGGCCGCCACCGCGCGCGCGCCGCGGCGAATCAATTGGCGGATTGCGTTTTGGTGGATGGCTATCAATTCAGCCACCATTGCAGTCTTTACCGCACGAACGTTTCTCGAATTCAGCGCGAAAGGTTTTCATGCGTCGCCACAGATGCGCGTCTCCATTGCGGAGCATGCGGCGCTGCTCGTGATTATCGGGATAGCGCAGGCCGCGGGATGTTGCTGGGGGTTCTCATTCATTAGAATTTCTACCGACAGAATCCGAGGCTTTGTCGAAACGACAATGGGATTTTTCAGTGGCTTTGCCGTTGTTTTGCTCGGAATTGCTTTGACCAACGTGTGGGACATTGGGATCGGAGGCTGGATATTTGCGCCCACAGGACTCTTTTTCGGGTGGCTCGCGTCGTCCTCGCAGACAATTCAATTTCGGCAGAAATCCACCGTTCGCGCGAGCGCGGTGAAGAGGGCGCTTCGCTTTGCAACCAGCACACTGAAGCGCCGCAAACCAAGAATGAATTGGCGCCTAACGCTCTGGTGGATGGCGGTGAATGTAGCGGGACTTACTGTTGCAGTTGCGCTGACGGAAGCGGAAACCGGATTCTTGCCACGGGGCGCTCTGCTGTTTCTCGCTCTCCTGACCATTCTTGACGTTTTACAGGCGCTCGTTGGCGGCGGGTTGATTTCACTCATTCGCATCGGAAACAAGGGCGTACGAATCGCAGCGGGCGTTGCAGTCGGAATTATAAGTGCGATTGCGGTGATGTGGCTGGGAGCATACGTTCTTTGGTATTACATCTTGGTGGCGTTCTGGGTCGTCGTTCCCTCGGGGATTCTGTTCGGCTGGCTGCTTGGTACGAAGGATCCCCCGCCGCGTGGGGTCCCCTCTACTTGATTTTGGCGATGCGGCCGTTGGCGGAAGTGGAATATTTGCGGAACTGCTCGGCGTCGTGGCCGGGAATGACGCGATCGGGAGAGCCGCCGGCGAGTTGAATCATGCGCGTTTGATTTTGAATGTTCGCGGGCCAAAAATCTTTTGTGAATGTGGCGCTGGCTTTGTGCTCGGCGAGATTACGGTAGAGATAGCAATTGTCGGAAGCGAGTACGAAGGGCGGATTGCCCTCGACGCGCAGATACTGCGAAGCGTAAGTGTGATGGCCTCCGGTGTAGGCGCGAATACCGGGGAAAATTTCGACATTGTCGCCGTCAACGAGGCGCACGCGGCCTTCGGTATTGAGCTTCACAAGCTCCTGAATGTCGGCGGGGTCGATGCCGCCGTGATGTCCGCCGGGCTGCCAAGCTTCGCCGGTGTAGTAGCGATACTCCTCTTTTTGAATCCAGACCGTAGCTTTCGGGAAAAGATCGATGCCGCCGAGATGGTCCCAGTGCGCGTGGCTGATTACGATGTCGGTGATTTGATCGGACGCGACGCCGGCGAGTTTCACGGCTTCGTCGGGACGCATGTAGTTCGTGGAAGGAAAATATTTCTCGAAGGTGTCGCGATGATAGCCGCTGTCGAAGAGGATGTTGCGTCCGCCGCCGCGAATGAGCCAGACGGCCATGGCCAGCGTGATTTTTTCTTTTGGCGCGCCCATGACCATGTTCGCGAGGTTGTCGGGAGCGTCGGCGTATTTGATGGCTTGGATGGTGTAGTCGGGGACCGCGGTCGCCGATTGTTGGCCGCGCGATGCGGCGGTGGGAAGAAACGGAATTGCGAGGAGCGCGACGAGAAACCGAGCAGCGCAAATGGATTTCAACGGGCCTCCTGAACGCGGAAGTATACTCTTCGAGGCATAGTTCGCCTACTCTCCAGCGTAGTTCGGAAGCAGATGCCAAGATGCGCTCATTGAAGTCGCTCAGATGAAACGACGCTTTCCGTTCCTTCTGCTTGTAGCGGCTCTCTTCGTGGCGCCTGCGAGGCCGCAACAACGGCGGGCAATCTCAGCTGCGCAACGCCAGTTTCTGCAAAAATTGGCCGCTGCTGCCATAGAACGGACACATCATTCGGTTCGTTACGATCCTGCATATGTGCGCATTCCCTATCCGAATGGGGATGTTCCTGCGGACACCGGAGTCTGCACCGATGAAATCATTCGCGTCTATCGCGCCGTGGGCGTGGATTTGCAGAAGGAAGTTCATGAGGATATGTTGCGGAATTTTTCAATGTACCCGAATGAACGCCGCTGGCATTTGACGCATGCCGACACGAATATCGACCACCGGCGCGTTCCGAATCTGATGACTTTTTTCGCTCGCAAGGGCGAAGCGCTTCCGACCACTACGACCGCAAAAGACTACGCTCCGGGCGATCTGGTCACTTGGGATCTAGGCGGGAATGTGCCGCACATAGGCATCGTGGTGGATCGCAAGTCAGCGCAGACGAGGCGTTACATGGTTGTCCACAATATTGGAAAAGGACCGCGGATGGAAGATGTGCTGTTCAACTGGAGAATTACCGGCCACTACCGCTATTTCGGCCCAAGACCATCAAGCTCGCACTGAAGCGCTAGAGGTGATGACGTGGTCGCAAAGGACAAATCTTCAGGAAGCATGCTGTGCGCCGGATTCGTGGCCGAATTCGTGTTCGATGTGCGTGATGATTTCGTCGCGGGCGCGGCGGAAGGCGGCGAGTTTTTCGTCGTGCGTGCCAGTTGCGGCCGCAGGATCAGGGATGTCCCAGTGCAAGGATTTAGTTGTGGCCGGAAAAATGGGGCATTTTCCCCGCGCCTTCGAGCAGACGGTGATGACGTACTGAAACGGCGTGGTGAGGAATTCGCGAACGTCCTTGGAGCGGTGGGCGGAAATGTCCACGCCGGTTTCGCGCATGGCTTCGACGGCCAGAGGATTCAGACCTTTGGGATCGATGCCTGCGCTGTGTACTTCGAAGCGGTCAGCTGCGAAACGGCGCAGATAGCCTTCAGCCATTTGGCTGCGCGCGGAATTTCCTGTGCAGAGAAATAGAACGTTGGGCTTCAATGTGAGACTGTGAACCGCTTATTTGCTGCTTTTGCGCGCGGGCGGGTCACACATGGCCACGCCTTTGGTCAGCATTTTCAAATTCACAATGTGAAGGGTTTTCGTCTTCGTGTCCACACTGCCGCTGACTTCAACGAAATCGCCAATGTTTCCCTTTACTGCTGCGGGGTTGTCGACCGTCAAAAGCAGTTTCCGATCAGGCACGATGAGGACAGTCTTCGCGCCTGACGTGATGCATTTCTTGGCGCATTCAGGATTCGTTCCGGTGAATATGCCATCCTTGGCGCGGCCACCGGCGCAGCCCTCATCGGAAATCCATCCTTTGATGGTGGTTGAATCGCCTGCAAGGGCAGTTTGCGAGGCGACAATTGGGAAAAGACTGGCGGCAAGAATCAGGAGAAGCGACCTAGAGGAAATGAACCGGCGCATGGTGGCCCTCCTTTTACTCCGGAAAGTATACACCGCTTTACTGTGTCGCGCGTGCGGGTTTGCGGGCGCGGATGAAGGCGCTGGCGAATTTTCCGTCGACGTGAGGCGCGATGGAATCGGCATCGATGCCGGCGGAAGCGAGAAACGGGCGCGCATCGTTGACGCTGTAAACGCGTGTGTGCTCGATTTCGATTTCCGTGAAGCCAGCGGCGGCGAGTTTGGCGCGGTATTCTGATTCCTCGAGAGCGCCGGCGACGCAGCCGATCCACAGTTCGACGCTGCGACGAATTTCGGCGGAGAGTGGGCCACGAGCATCGTCACGCACTACGACGTCGGAGACGGCGAAGCGTCCGCCCGGACGCAGGACGCGGAAGGCTTCGCGGAGGACGCGGTCTTTGTCGGCGGAGAGATTGATGACGCAATTCGAAATCACCACATCGACGGACTTTTCGGGCAGCGGAATGTTTTCGATTTCGCCTTTGAGGAATTCAGCGTTGGCGACGCCCATTTTCTGCTGGTTCTCGCGGGCGAGGGCGAGCATTTCGTCGGTCATGTCGAGGCCGTAGGCTTTGCCATTTGGCGCGACGCGACGCGCGGAGAGCAGGACGTCAATGCCGCCGCCGGAGCCGAGGTCGAGAACCGTTTCGCCTGGTGAAAGCTGCGCGAGCGCTGTGGGATTGCCGCAGCCCAGCGAGGCAGCGACGGCGGCATCGGGCAGCGCGGAAGTTTGCGCTGCGTCGTAGAGATTCGCGGTAATGGGATCGCAGCAAGAGGCCGCGCCAGTGTGAGATGAAGAATCGCCACAGCAGGATGTTGAACCACCGGCGGCGCGGCGAGCGGCTTCAGCGTACTTGGCGCGGACTTCTTCGCGGATGGATTTGATCGTGACGGCAGTATTTTCAGAATCGTTCGCCATGGCGTTCACCTCGTAATGTAGAAACGCGACTAGCGTGTACCGCTGCTGACGTCTGAAGGCAGCTTAAGAACAACACACATATATGTCAAGACGAATATGTTCATGTTAGAATGCTGACGATGAAGCGGAAGAGAACACGACGACAGCGAGAGCGAATCGCGCTGTATGCGGGCGCGCGGAGGCAGGTGTTGCACAAAGTTTTTCGCGCGCTGGGCGACTCGACGCGGCTGCGCCTGCTGAATCTGGTGAATGGGCGCGAGGTATGCGTGTGCTTTTTGACGGAGATATTGGGCATCAACCAGCCGAAAATCTCGCGGCACCTGGCGTATCTGCGGCGGGAGGGATTTGTGTCCGCGCGGCGTGAAGGAAAATGGATGCATTACCGACTGCAACTGCCGCACGAGTACGCAGCGGCGAAGATTCTGCGGATGATCTTGGACGAAGTGGCGGAGGAACCGCGGATGCGTCATGACGTGGCGCATCTGAACGCGGCGTGCTGTTCGCCCGGGAATTATCGCGTGCCGGAAAACGCACCGGTGCCGGCGGAATTGCTACGGCCGGAGGACGCGCCGGTGTTTCCGCGAGGGAGCATCTGAAAGAGAAGTGGCCAGTGGTCAGTGCTCAGTGGTCAGCAGCCTCAAGGAGAGGCCACTGCGAGATTCCTGTCTGCGGCAGGCAGGCTTCGGCCAAAAAAGCGGCCTCAGAATGGCAATGGTTGGGATTGAGCTTTTATACAGCGAAGAAGACGCGCTACTCGGTAGGAAGCAGAACGAAATTCGAGGGGCTGCGGACCTGCGCTAAAGCGAGAAGTTCAGCACAACCAAACCTAATCGTTGGAGGCGGATTTGGACTTGTCGGCGATGCGGCGGCGAGGAGTGGAGGAGGGAGCAGCGAGGATGAATTGCGATTCGGATAAAGCAGCACTTTGCATAACGCTGCTTCCGGCCGTTGCCGTCTGTGCTCGAGAGGTCTTCTGCGCGCGTTCGCTGCTGCTTTCCGCGTGCTTCTCCGTGGAACCATTCCCGGCGTTCTCTGCACGTGCCTGAGGCTTTGGCGCGGAGCCGCTGGCAACTTTTTCAGGCTCGGCCTGAGCGGCATGCGTTTCGGCCGATTCCTGCAGGGTGAAGGAAATGCTTGCCGGCGCGCCGTCGGTTAGCCCCGAAGCAGCGGCCGTGTGGAGAGGAATGTGGGCGCGGACGGTAGTGCCTCTCCGGTCGGACGCAATTTCGAACGTGCCGCCGAGATCGTTCAAACGCTCGCGCATGCCGTTGATGCCGACGCCGGCGCGATGCGTGTTGCGCAACCAGCCGCGGAGAGTTTCCTGCGGAATTCCCTTCCCCTCATCGCGAATCTCGAGAGTGACGGACTGCGCGTCAGCGGCGAGGGCGACGCTGGCCGTCTTGCTGCCGGAATGGCGGTGAATGTTGGTGAGGCATTCCTGCAGGATGCGGAAGAGTGTGAGTTCGACGGAGTGTTCGAAGCGGGGAAGCTTGCTGATTTCGGCGTTGATCTCAATGCCGCTACGGTCGGCGAATCCGCTGATGTACCAATTGACGGCGGAAACCAGGCCGAGATCTTCGAGCAGTGGCGGATGGAGCAGATGTGAAAGAGTGCGCAGGTCGGCGGAGCATCGCGCGATGATGTCCTCGGCCTCGGCAAGTCTTTCGTTCACCGCGGGAGCCGCTGTGGACGGAACTGTGCGGCGAACGGCTTCGAGGGAAAGGCCGAGGGCGCCGAGATACTGTCCGGCGCTATCGTGAAGTTCGCGGGCGATGCGGCGGCGCTCATCGTCCTGAGCGCGCAAAAGCGAAACGGAGAGGCGGCGCTGGGCTTCCTGTGCCGCAAGACGGTCGAAGAAGCGGCAGAGATGCGCAGCGACGCTGTTCATGGTGCTCAGGAAAGGCTCGTCGATTTCCGCAGGCATGTCTGAAAGAAGTAGCAGAGCAGCCTGAGTTCCCGACGCGATGATTGGCTGAACGAACGCGGAAGCCAGACCGGCGGGCGCTAGCTCGGGGATGTTCTTGAAATAGGGATCGGTCGCGACGTTTTCGATCCACCCAGGCTGATTGGATTCAAGGGCGCGCAGGGCAAGAGGGGCTTCGCCGATTCTCTCGCGCTTCTGGTCAAGAGTCTGACGCACGGGGCCGAAGCGCTGTTCATCTTTGACGTGCCAGAGGACGACGCCTGGCTGCTGTATGGAACCTGGTCCAGTGAGAGAGAATGCGCGGCCGATGCACCAGCGCGTATGAGCGCAGATGGAAGCGAGGCTCCAGCGGAGCGCTTCAGAAACGGACTCTGCTTCCAGTACAGCGCGGCCGACTTCGTTGACCAGACGAAGATAGCCAAGCTGGCGCCGCTCCTGAGTGACGTCGCGATTGATTTCTTTTATGAGCAGAGGAAAGCCGCTGGAGGTGCGCAGAAGCGACCAACGGCTAAGCACGGTGATGCGCTTGCCGTCTTTGCGGCGATGATCGAGCTCGCCTTCCCAATAGCCACTCTCGCCGAGCGTTTGCACAATGGGCGCGAGATCCTTGGGGAAGCGCGTCCCAAGTAAATCGTGAGAGACACGGCCGATGGCCTCCTCGGGAGTCCACCCATAAAGCTCCTGCGCGCCGACATTCCAGGATTCGACGATGTTTTCCGGATTGCGAATGATGACGGCGTCATGCGCAAGATTCATCAGCGCGCGCGAACTGCCCTGACTGGAGAGCCAGGCGGCCACGGCGGTGCTGGAAGCGCGCTGACCGAGCGCCGATTGGGCTGCTGCATCGAACAAGCGGGGGAAATTCGAATACGCAAGGGGCGGCGGGGGAGATGTTCGCGAGGAGGCAGCGCTGTGGGATTGCTTCTTTGTGGTAACACGCCCTAAGGGCTTCGGCGCGCCTACTGCGGCACGGCGGGTGGATGCACGATGACGAAGGGGGCTTTTGCGCTTCGACATAGCTTTTCGTTTGTAAGTATCGCCTAATTTACAACGCGTACGATGGCTCGAGGAAAGCGCTGGGGCAGTGAAAAATTCTATTCGGGCGGAGCGGAAAAGTCAAACGCCGGAGTCGGGTTCGCTCGTGCAGCGAGTTTGGACGCGCACGGCATAATCAGCCGTGCCTGACGTCACCCACGATTGTGACGCGCGTCACAGAACCGCTGAACGTGGCCTAAGAACAAACCACGCGAACTCCGGGAAATGAGTGTATTGTGGAGGTGTCGTACACAACCTTCCGCCGCGCCACTCGAGATGACCCGCCGGGCGACGGTCCCTTGTGCATAACACGGCCCGCAGCAACGGGAGAACTCCTTGTCAAAACAGCAAGGCTGGGTGCGCTCGTACCAGCGCGCGATGCGGGCCAAGCCCCACTTGTTTCTCGTTGCGAGCATCGCGGCCAAAGATAAAATTCAAGTGCGAATGGCGGACGTGCGGGATTCACGAGAGGAAGACGACATTCGCGAATACTCGGAGCTCGCCCTGGCGCTCATGGATCTGAATGTGCTGGCTACGGCGTTCTGGAAATACAGCCAAGCGCCCGCAGCAGAGTAAATGTGAAAAGAATCGAAAAGAGTTAAACAGGAAACCTCAGTTCGGCGCCTGATTCTCCAAAGTTGACGCGGACTTCCCGTTAAATTCCTTGGAAAGCAATTCGTCCACATGGTCGAGGACAATGCGGAACTGTTTGAGGAGCGCCTGGCGATGCTCAGGATTGGCGACGAGCTGAAGCTCGTGGGAGATGGCGTCGAGTTGCGCGGTCAGGTTGCGGAGTTCGGCTGGGGCGTTGTCCATAGGATGTGCCGGAAGGGCGGCGTGGTGATTTTCAGCCACTGTGCGGCTGTTTGGGCATAGGGGAATCGCCTGAGAAAGACGTCGGGAATGCCTCGATGCGGGTTAAAACACAGAAATTACACGACGTGCGTAGCAGGGCGACTTTGGCGAGATAGATGCAATAGGGAGGGCCGTAAAAGCCGCGAGACGTTTCACTGCCTAAGGGCACAGGCTTTACGCGCAAAAGTCGAGTAGTCCGCAGGTGGGCGAACGCGGCGACGACGAACAG
>Ga0126371_10004754_pt1 | contig 11998 bp, 15 predicted proteins | sample PanSoiMetaPlot_4_FD_110145 | JGI IMG/M metagenome (GOLD analysis project Ga0126371, IMG submission 110145) | Tropical forest soil microbial communities from Panama - MetaG Plot_4 | ecosystem: Environmental > Terrestrial > Soil > Tropical forest > Bulk soil | place: Panama | collected 2016-02-17
CGATCAGCTCGCCGCTCTCGCTCGTCACGATGAACTCGTCCGCTCGTTCGCTATAGCACACCGCGTACTGAGTCGCGGATTGCGCATCTTCGACGATGCCGACGACTTCGAACTCGAAGTGTTCCGGAGGCGCCCCTGCGGCTGCGGCTTGCGTCCGCGTCTCGAGCACGATACGATCTTGCAGCTCGATGCGCGTCGCCCGACTTTCGTTTCCGCTCTCGATGCTCAAACCGGCGCGCTCTCCCTTAAAGCACTTTCCCGGGACTGCCCATTCTGCGCCTGCGCTTCGGCGCCCTGGGACGGAGCACGCGCTTTGCGGCAATCAGCGCAGGTACCGGCGCTCGTTCTCCTGCTGGCCCTGCAGCGTCGTCGAGAACGCGTGGTGGCCGTCACCCTTATAGACGTAGTAGAGATACGGCGTCGACGCCGGATGAAAGGCCGCGTCTAGCGATGCTTTCCCAGGATTGCTGATCGGCGTCGGCGGCAGACCGGTGTGCTTGTACGTGTTGTACGGGCTATCGATCGCGAGATCCGCATACGAGAGCGCCGTCTTATGCTGAGGCAGCGCATACTCGATGGTCGCGTCGATCTCGAGCGGCATGCCGATTCGCAGCCGGTTGTAGATGACGCTCGCGATGAGCGGCCGCTCCGAGTTGATTTTCGCCTCGCGCTCGATCATCGACGCGACCGTCACGACTTCCGGCACGCTGCGGTGAAGCTTGCGCGCCGCCGCCAGATAGTCCGGAGGCAGCTCGGCTTGGAACTGCTTCGTCATCATGTCGATGACTTCGTCTGCGCCGGCGCCGCGCGGCACTTGATACGTATCGGGGAATAGAAAACCTTCGAGCCCGTGCGTCGTCACGCCGGCGAGGTCGAGCGTCCGCGATTGCTCCTCTCGCATGAAGAGCACGGGCGGCACGAGACCGGCGGCGCCGAGGCGCTGCGCGATTTGCATCGCCGTGAAGCCTTCCGGAATCGTTATCCAAACGGTCGGCGACCGGCCGCCGGTCGCGAGACGGTCGGCGACTTGCTCAAGCGTCTGATGCGCAGGGAATTGATACTCCGCCGCTTCGATGTGATCGCCGCCGCCGTGGATCTTGAAATACCATTCGAGCAGCGTCGCGCTACCGATCACGCCCTGCGACTGCAGCTGCGAGGCGATCTGCGACACGCCGCTCCCGGTGCCGATAAGAACGTCGACAGACGTCGACGGATTTTGGGTATCGCCGTAGACGAGCCAGCTCACCCCCGCGCCGAAGGCTGCGAGAACGAGGACGATGACGCCGATCACCGCCGCGACAGACTGCCAGACGGTCTTCATGCGCGACGCCTCGCGAGATATGATTCGAGAATCTCGACGGCTGCGACGCGATCGACGACGCGGCGCAGTTTACTCCCCTTGACGCCCGATGCCGCGAGCCGCTTCGTCGCGGCCGCCGTCGTCAGGCGCTCGTCGACGAGCGCGACCTCGCCTTGGAATCGATCGCGCAGCGCTTCGACGAAACGGTCGACGCGCTCCGCAGCAGGACCTCGCGTGCCATCGAGCTTGAGCGGATAACCGACGACGAGCGTGCCCGCGCTTCGCTCGACCGCCAACGCTGTGATCGCCGCGATATCGGCCTCGCGGTTCGTATGTTGAATCGTCGTCAGCGGCAGTGCCGGCAGATCGAAACGCTCGGCGACGGCCACACCGATCCGCGCTTCACCGAGATCGACCGCGAGGATCGCGTCGTTCATCGGCGCCCGCCTGCGGCCGAGAGCGCCTTCGACGCGCGGCCGAGATGATGCTGGACGAACGCTTGCGTCGCGCGGCTTGGCGCGGCGAGCTCCGGTGTGAGGAGCGCTTGCGCGAGCGACGCTTCGCGCGCGGCGCGAAGCGCCTCGAATTCCGCGCTCGTCAACTTGACGACGAGGTACGATCGGCGCGTATCGCCTTCATCGCTCGATCCAAGGTCGAGACAGTTGCGGCAGACGAGGCCGCCCGCTTCGGGCGAAAGCGCAGCCTTGCCGCCGGCGAATGGACGACGGCCGAGCGGCGTGCCGCATCGCGAGCATGCGTCGAGCTCGGGAGCAAAGCCGAGGGCGCTCAATATGCGCAGCTCCATGACGACGCGAAGCGCGTCGAGTGAACGTTGCCCCTTTGCGTTTTCGAGAAGCGGTTGCGCGGTCACCGCTTGGAATTCCGTCAGCAGGTCGAAGAGTTCGGGCACGGCGAGGTCGGGTTCGCAAAGTCCGTCGATCACCTCTGCGATGTACGACGCGAGCGAGAACAACTCAGGTTCGACGACACGCTCCCACGCCGTGCCGAGCAGCCGGGCGCTCGTGATGACGTGCAGGCTCCGACCGGCGTGGAGCGTCAGCGCCGACCGCGCCATAAAATCGAGACGCGCGCCGAACTTGCTCTGCGTCTTTCGGGCACCTTTAGCGACCGCCGTCAGCTTGCCGCGTTCAGCAGAGAAGAGCGTCAAGATACGATCCGCTTCGCCCAAGGGGCGCATGCGGAGCACGAACGCGTCGACGGAGCAGGTTCTCATCGGGGGATACGACGAGCGGCGCCGCGCGCCGCTTGAGACTCAGATGCCTGCGAGTTCGACCACCCCACCGGTGAACGGCGATGGGTCGAGCGCCGATAGGCTCGTCACTTCGTGCGTGCCGTCAGGCCGGCAACGAAGCACGACCGCGCCGCGCGAGAACTCGAGCAGGGCTTGACGACAAGCGCCGCAAGGAAGGATGCCCGTCGGGCCTTCGCCGGCGACCGCGATCGCGACGATCGAGCGGACGCCTGCCGAAATCGCTGCGCCGAGCGCGACTCGCTCCGCGCACATCGTGAGACCGAGCGATGCGTTCTCGACATTTGCGCCGGTGAACGTGCGGCCATCAGCTGACAAGAGCGCTGCGCCGACGTGGAACTGCGAGTAGGGAGCGTACGCGTTCATGCGCGCCTCCCACGCATGTATCGCCAGCGTATCGAGTTGCGCATCGTCAAGTCTAGGCACGCGTTTCCTCCCGACCGTGTTGACTACCGGCGGCGTCGGCGCTCGGCTTCTTTATGCGAACCGACAAAAGCCTTCTGCCGGATGTCTTTTCGACGACGAGCGTGAGACCGCCGTCGATGGACAGATGTTCGCCTGGCATCGGGACACGCCCGAACAGACCGAACGTGTATCCGCCGATGCTCTCGAAATCCTCTGTCGGAAGGTTCAGTCCGAGTTTCTCGTTGACATCATCTATGTTCATACGTGCGTCGACGATGACGTCGCCATTCGGAGCTTCCTTGATCTCCGGCGGCTGATCTTGCTGTTCCGCATCGTATTCGTCCATGATCTCGCCGACGATCTCTTCGACCAGGTCTTCCATCGTCACGAGGCCTGCGGTCCCGCCGTACTCGTCGACGACGATCGCGACGGAAACTTTCTCCGCCTGCATCTCGCGCATCAACTCATCCACAGGCTTGTTCTCCGGAATAGCCTTGATGGGACGCATAATCGAACGCAAGAGCGTATGCTCTTCGTCGCGCGACACGGCGAGCAGCAGTTCCCTATCGTGGACGACTCCCACGATGTGGTCGATGTTCTCTTCGTAGACGGGAATCTTCGAGTAGCCTTCCCGGATGACGAGCTCGACACCGCGACTCACGGGATCCTCGACGTCTGCACATATCATATCCGTTCGCGGAGTCATCACCTCTCGAACAACCGTATCGCCGAACTCGAAGATGGAATGGATCATCTCCTTTTCTTCTTCTTCGAGCACGCCGTGCGTCTCGCCGACGCTCACAAGCGCCTTGATGTCCTCTTCCGTCACGTACGGTCCGGGCGCGTTGGGGTCGCCCCCGAACAGACGTATGAGCCAATGCGTGATGCCGAGCAACGCCCAGGTTATCGGGCGGAGCAACCGAGCCATGATATTGAGGAAGGGCGCCATCCGCCGCGCCCAGCGCGTCGGGTCTTGCACGACGATCATCTTCGGTACGACTTCCGCGAACACGAGCATGACGAGCGTCATGACCGCCGTCGCGACGAGCACCGGCTTCCAGATGCCGAACTGGATCGCTGCCCAGGTCGCGAGCGAGTCGGCCGCGAGCAAGATGATCGTGTTCCCGACGAGGATCGTCGTCAGATAGTTGCTGCGATCGGTGACGAGGCGCTCGAGGTTCTTCGCGTCATCGCCCGGCCCGTGCTGGAGCAGACGCAAGCGCGAAAGCGCGAGCAATGCACCTTCGGACGCAGCGAAGCACGCGGCGAGAAAGACGAGGAAAGCGACGACGACCACCGAGATCGTACGAGGGTCTGAGAACATCGTCTAAAATCGACCGGCGCCTTCGCCGGTCTGTCTACTGCCGGACGAATCGCTCAACGTACGTGCCAGTGGGTCATATACACCGCCGCTTCGACGGGTGGCGCTCACCGACCCGCCAATATGCCGAGCAACGGAGCGCCGTACAGGTAGATTCCCGCCGCGACTGCCATCAAACTCGCGATGAGAACCGCGCCGGCGCCTGCGTGTTTCGCCGCACGGGCCAACGGATGATCGTCCGGCTGGATGAGATCGACGATGTGCTCGAGGCTCGTATTGAATAGTTCCGCGGCGAGCACAAGACCGATCGCCGCGGAGAGCACGAGCCAGTGCGTCGCATCAAAGCGCAAGAACGCGCCGAGCGCGATCGCGACAAGCGCGAATCCGAGCTGCCGCCGGAAATTCGGCTGATCGATGAACGCTTGACGGATGCCGTCTATCGCATCCGCGAACGCGTTCGCGAAACTCCGCCTACGAATGGCCGGCCTCCCGTTGCAGATCTCGCAGCAAACGCCTCGTCAAACCATGCATGCGCGCCGCTTCGTTTCGTTCGTGATGATCGTAGCCGCAAAGATGCAGCGTACCGTGAACGATCAGGCGTTGCATCTCTTCCATGAGGGGCGCACGATATGCGCGTGCTTGTCGTCGCGCCGTCTCCACCGATACGACGACGTCACCGAACGGTTCACCCGCGCTCAGACCATCGCCCACTTCGAACGATAGCACGTCCGTCGCCTTATCTTTGTCTCGATAGCGCTTATTGAGCCGGCGTATCTCTTTGTCGTCGCACAACACGATGGTGACCTCGCCGGCAACGCGCGGCGCGGCCTTTTCGAGCGTCCTGATCACGGCCGACTTGAGCGGCGCTTCGTCGACCCGCCACCGCTTCGCTCCGCGAATAATGACGGTAGGGAGCGGCCGAAGTTTATCGAGTTTGGTAAGGAGCGGTCGACGTTTTTCGGTCTTCGTAGGGAGCGGTCGACGTTTATCGATTTTGGGAAGGAGCGGTCGACGTTTATCGTCGACCGCCGCGGCCTGGCCTTTGCCGCTGCGGGAGGGTACCATCTCAGCGATCGGCACGGCCGTACGCTTCGATGATCGCGCGGATGAGCGGATGTCGGACGACGTCCGACTCGGTCATCTCGACGAGCGCGATGTCCGCGACATTCGTGAAGATCTTCGCCGCGTGCACGAGTCCGGAGTCGTTCCGGCGGACGAGATCGATCTGCGTGACGTCGCCGCAGACGACCATCCGCGAATTCGCACCGATGCGCGTCAGGAACATCTTCATCTGATCGCGCGACGCGTTTTGCGCCTCATCGAGGACGACGAACGCGTCGGACAATGTGCGACCGCGCATGTAGGCGAGCGGAGCGACCTCTATCTGGCCGCGTTCAACCGCGCGTTCGATCGCGTTTTGCTCCATGATCTCGCCGAGAGCGTCGAACAATGGGCGCAGATACGGATCGACTTTCGCCTGGAAGTCGCCCGGCAAGAAACCGAGGTTTTCGCCCGCTTCGACCGCCGGGCGCGAAAGCACGATCCGTTGGACGTCACCGGCACGAAGCGCCGCAAGGGCCATGATGACCGCGAGGAACGTCTTCCCCGTACCGGCGGGGCCGATCGCGAACGTCAGCGTGTGAGCGCCGACCGCGTCGACGAACTCGTGCTGCCCCCTCGTGCGTGCGCGCACCGCTCGGCCGCGCCGCGTTGTGGCAAGGGCGCTTTGTGGTGCCGCGGCGGTCGAGATTAATCTCGACCGCTCCCCAGTCGATTTCTTATCGATGTCGTCGGCAAAGACGGCTGGAACGTCATCCGCCGTCAAGAATTCGCCGGCGTCCGCCGCGTCGATGAGGCGCCGCAAGATGTTCGACGCTTTGTCGGTCGCGTCGCGCGCGCCGGAAAGCACGAGCTCGTCGCCTTCGACCTGGATCGAAGCGTTTGTCGCGCGTTCGACGGCGTGAAGAACGCCGTCGAATTCGCCGAACAGCCGAATGCGGTCGTCAAGGCCGGCGATGCTGACCCGCGTCTGCGTCACCAGTCCTCGGGTATGTGTCCGCCGCCGCGATGCGCGGCGCACGGTCCGATGACGGCGCCCGCGACGATCGCTTGTGCGGCGAGCGGCAGACTCGCGAGCAGCGATGACAGATTCATCGCAGGCCGCGCCGGCATTAGCGATGCGTCTGTCAACGATTGGATCTGCAGTGCATCGCCCGGTGACCCGAAGTCAGGCAGCGTCGCCGACATCGAGACCGGCACGATGACCGGTGCCGGACGCGCAGCCGCTTGCGCGCTTTGCACGGCTTGCGCCGCCGCGGTCTGAGCCGCTGCTGCCTGCGCACGAGCGGCGGCCGCAGCTGCCAATCGGCGTTGCAGCGCAAGACGTACGTCCGCCGCCGACAACTGAGGCTGACCCGACGCATCGGTCGCGCCCGGCGCCTGCGTCTGAGCTGCTTGCTGCGCTTGAGCCGCCTGTTTGATCGCCTTCGCCATTGACGAGAAAATCGCGTAGATGACGTAGATGACGAACAGGAACGGGATGAAGTTCCCGAAGTCCGCCAATCGCATCGCGGTCACGTCTGCGAGCATCGCGCCTTGTTACGACGTCGTCGGAGGCGTCGGTCCCGACGGCGGCGGCGTGCTCGGCGTTTGACCGCCGCCCGACGCCTGCGAGATCGAGTTGCGCATGTCGGTATCGGCGAGGACGTTCCTCATCCGATAGTAGTCCATGACGCCGAGGTTGCCGCTGCGGAACGCGTCGGCGATCGCGGTCGGCACCAGCGCCTCGGCTTCGGTGACCTTCGCGCGCATCGCTTGCGTCTGCGCCTTCATCTCCTGCTCTTGCGCGAGCGCAGCGTACTGACGCTCGGCGGCCTTCGCCTGCGCGACCCGACGATCGGCTTCCGCTTGCGCCGTCTGCAGCTCAGCGCCGATGTTGCGTCCGACGTCGACGTCGGCGATATCGATCGACACGATCTCGAACGCGGTACCCGCGTCGAGGCCCTTTGATAGCACGGTCTTGCTGATGTGATCCGGGTTCTCGAGCACTTCCTTATAGTCCATGCTGCCGCCGACCGCTGCGACAACGCCTTCGCCGACACGCGCGATGATTGTCGGCTCGCCGGCGCCGCCGACGTAACGGTCGACGTTCGCGCGCACGGTGATCCGCGCTTTGACGTTGAGCTGGATGCCGTCTTTCGCGACGCCTTGGAACGTCGGCGTCTCGATGACTTTCGGATTGACCGACGTCTGCAGCGCCTCGAGCGGATTTCTGCCCGCGAGGTCGATGGCGGTCGCGCGCTGCCACTCCATGGGTATCTGCGCGCGCTGTGCCGCGATGAGGGCGAGCACGACGTTGTCGATGTGTCCGCCCGCGAGGTAGTGCGCCTGCAACTGGTCGACGGTTATGTGCAGTCCGGCTTTGTTCGAGGTGATGAGCGCGTCGACGATCACCGACGGTGGGATGCGGATGAGCCGCATCCGGAACAGGCTGAAGAGTCCGAGGGGAACGCCCGCGGCACGCGACCGGATCCAAAGGCCGATCGGCACGTAGTACAAGAACGCGATGAACAGGACGAACGCGACGAAGATGACTAAGAGAACAAAAGGTCCGACGAGATCCATGCGGTCTCCCTTGTCTTACGAGCGCTTTACGAAGATCTTGGAACCCGCCACGTGGTCGACGCGAATTCCGGTTTGCGGCGGGATGAAATCGCCTTCGGTCTGCACTTCGTAACGCTGACCGTCGATCGTGGCGAAACCCGCCGGCCGCAGCTGCGAGACGGAGACGCCTTCGTGCCCGACGAGATGCGAGAGCGTCGGCGCAGCGACGTAGCCTTCGCTCGTCGACTGCGCTCCCGCAAACGCGAACCGCCGCATGAACGCGCTCTCCGGCAGCCATCGGAGGAGCAGGATGAAGATGGCGATCGACGCGATGAGCGCGACCGCCAAGACTTCGATGCCGCGAAGCCAGTCAGCGACGCCGAAGGCGAGAACGATGCTCGCCATGATGAGAAGCGAGCCGAGAATACCGCCCACACCGTGGCCGGGCAATATATGAAGCTCGAAGAGCACGCCGATCACGCCGAGCACGAAGAGTCCGATGATCACCGGCGTCGACGCACCCGCGATGATGTGCGCGCCGAAATAGAGCCCGAAGGCGAGCACCGCGATGATGCCTGCGATGAAATAGCGCGTCTGCAACTCGATCCATAGACCGAGGAACCCGACCGACAGCAGCAAGCCGGAGACGATCGGATCGGAGGCCCACTGCGCGATCCCTTCGCCGAGCGTCGGCGCGTACGCCACGATCGGGGCGTCCTTGATCCCCGCGATCGCGAGCGCGCCCACGTCGGTCGACGAGACGCCGTCGATGAAATGACGTGCGATCGCGTCAGCCGGCGTCAGCGAGAGGATCTCGCCCTTCTTCTTCAGTCCGGGGATGACTACGTTCGGGTCGACCATTCCGGCCGCGATCTTCGGATCGCGGTGATGCTGTTCGGCGAGCGACTCCATCTCGCTGCGGATCGCGGCGATCATCTTCGCGTCGACCGGAGTTTCACCGCCGCCGGGGGCGAGTTCGATCGGCAGCGTCGCGCCCATGCTCGAACCCGGCGCCATGACGATCTTGTCGCAGACGAGCGCGATGAGCGCGCCGGCAGACCACGCGCGATCGGGCACGAACGCGATCGTCTTGATGCCCGCGCCTTCGAGAGCGCCCTTGATCGCGTTCGCATCGTCGACAGAACCGCCGTTCGTCGCGATGCTGAGCAGCACAGCCTGAGCGCCGCTCGATTTCGCCTGATCGACCGCCGCTTCTATCCGATGCGCCATGCCGGCATCGATGTCACCGTCGACGTCGACGGAAATGACAGGCGCCTGTGCGTCGGCAGCCGACGCACGATCGCCGTCAACCGACGATACGATCATCCCGGCGGAACCGAGTACGATGCACGCCGCGAAGAACGCCGCTCGTACGCGACCGGCGAATTCGCGCCGGCGAGAAAGCCTACTCATGACCCGCCTCTTGCGCTCATCTCAGCCTTGACGGCCTCTTGAATGGCCTTGCCGTCCGCTTGGTCCTTGAGCGCTGCCATCGCCGTCTTCATCGCATCGCCGAATTTCGCGTCCGCCGAGAGACCGGTGAGCGCGGCCTTGACCGCCGCCTGCAACGCATCGCCCGTCATGCGCGCAGGGAGATACTCTTCGAGGATCGTGCGCTCGCGTTGCTCTTTGTCGGCGAGATCGGTGCGGCCCGCCTTCGTGTATTCCTCGATCGAATCGTTGCGCTGCTTCACTTGCTTGCGCAGCACATCGAGCTGCTCTTCGTCCGACAGCTGCGCGTTGCGCTCGATCGTGCGGTACTTCATGGCCGAAATAGCCATGCGCAGCGTGCCGGTACGCTCCGCATCGCGCGCCTTCATCGCCTCTTTGAGGTCGGAATTCAACCGGTCGATGGTCGACGTGACAGCATTCCCCCGGCGCGCCACTTCCGCGCTCGCCTGCCCTCGTCCCGTATACTCGACCCAAGCTTCCTGTCCCGGCCGGAGCGCGCCGCTACCACCGTCGCAACGGTCTGCCGATGCCCAAGATAGGTGGGATAACGCCCTCGGCGAAAACTCACCTCAGGGTTGAAAACCGCGGCCGATGGCGCCGCCGGAAGAGTCTACGACGCGACTAGGTGCGGGCACGATAAGGCCCGCATCTCGCGTCCAAGACCGAGTGCAAAGGGGGTGACCTCAACCATGGAAACGAGAGTCGGACCGAACGAGTCGATCGAGAGCGCGCTCAAGCGCTTCAAGAAGATGTGCCAGAAGTCCGGAGTGCTCGCTGAGGCTCGCCGCCACGAGCACTACGAGAAGCCGAGCGTCCGCCGCAAGAAGAAATCTGCGGCCGCGCGCAAGCGCCGCTCGTAAGCTCCGTCTGAATGTAGTAGGCCGAGCGAAGCTCGGCGTGATCGGCGGACGCTAGTCCGCCGATTATTCTTTACCGTCGTAGATCAGCTGGCCATCCGCGACGCGCACGCCTTCGGTCGGTCGATGTGCTACAAACTTTCCGTCCGGCATGATGTGCTCGACGGGTTCGCCGCGCAAGAGCACGACGGCGTCGGCGATGAGCCGGCGGTGACAGCGCCACCACACACTCTCTGAACACATCACCGCCGTTTGTCGGCCATCGTCGACGAGAAGTGCGTCGAGCGCACCAATGAATTCGTTCGTGAGCATGTAGTCCACGTACGCGCGAAAGGCAGGGTGGCGCAGCGCGATATTCGGTGTCTCGATCGCCGAGGTCCGCCGGCCGCCAAGCTCCTGGGCCCATCGGTACTCGAGGCCCGCTCGTTCAAGCGATGCAGACAGCGTCTCGCGGTCGAACTGCGGGTTGTGGCGGCTGCGCGGAAACGCGCGAACGTCCACGAGAGCGCGGACATCATGCTGCTGCAACAGCCGGATGAATTCGTCGATAGCGTGCGTGCCGTGTCCGATCGTCATCATCGATCTGAAAGTACCCGCTGATCCGAGTTTCGCTCGGAATACCACATTCGTTTCTGCTAAACCGTCGACTCTGCTAATGCCGCGGCGGTCGAGATAAATCTCGACCGCTCCTTAGCGAGACAACGGCGGTCGCCGCGCCGAGGACGATGATCGCGACGATGAGCGCTTTCGATTCGAAGCCGTTGCGATATGCGCCGCTCCCGAACAGCTCCGATCCGTGCACGATGCTCGCGCCGACGCACCACAGAACGCCGCACGCCGCAAGGAGCCAAAATCCGCTCCTCTCGCCGCGCACTGCGAGGATCATCCCTATGAGTTGCACCGCGTAGACGATGACGAGCGCGACACCGGCGGTCGACGTCGACACGCCGAAACGCGCGAACTCGCCGTAGCGAAAGTCTTCGATAGTGTGCGGGATGGTCGCGGCGATGAGCAACAGCGTCAACGCGATCGGCAGAGTCGTTCGGTTCATCCCCGCTGCGCTAGATCTCCCACTCCCACGTGTTCCAGAACGGCGTCGATGCATGCGCCGGCTTGAAATTCTTGAAGTCCGTGTTGATGACGTGCTGATCGCGCTCGAACCACAGGACTAATATCGGCACCTGGCTCGTGAGGATCTCTTGTACCTTCGCGTAGTCAGCCTTGCGCCGGTTCTGGTCATACTGCACGAGCGCATCATCTTCTGCCTCGTCGAGCGCGTGGTCGCAGAACGCATAGATGTTCCAGCCGTGCGGCGGCGCAAGATCGCACTTGAAGAGGATCGATTCGTCGGGGTCGATGCCGTTCGCCCATTGCTCGACTGCGACGTCGAACTTCTCGTTCTGCTCGATGCCGCCGGCAGCTTTCGATTCGTAGAGCACGTCCGACGGATAATTCTTTATCGCGGCATCGATACCGAGCTGCTTCCATTGCGCCTGCACGAGCGTCTCGACGCCGGTCATCACCGCGGAGCCGGTGAAGCCGACGAGCGTCAGCTGCATCGGCGTGCCGTTTTTCTCGCGCATCCCCTTGGGCCCGCGGCGCCAACCGGCTTCATCGAGCAGCGCGTTCGCCTTCGCCGTGTCGTACGGGTACAGCGTCACATTGTCGTCGTGCGCCCACAGATACGGCGGCTGATCGCTGTCGGCGGCCATCATGACGCCTTCCGTGACCTTCGCGATGAGCTCCTGACGATCGGTGCCGTACGCGAGCGCCTGACGCACGCGGACGTC
>Ga0126371_10004756_pt1 | contig 11997 bp, 8 predicted proteins | sample PanSoiMetaPlot_4_FD_110145 | JGI IMG/M metagenome (GOLD analysis project Ga0126371, IMG submission 110145) | Tropical forest soil microbial communities from Panama - MetaG Plot_4 | ecosystem: Environmental > Terrestrial > Soil > Tropical forest > Bulk soil | place: Panama | collected 2016-02-17
ACGTTCAAGGTTAGGGCTATCGATGAATCGAAGCTGGACAAATCCAGCGTCGATCAAAGCAATCCAGCCGCAAAGCCCGAGCCCGACAATACCGATGAGCAGTTGCCGGATGAAAAGAAATCGTTCGACAAGCTATTGCAGGACATCGAGGCGAGCGCGGCGATGCCGGACGACGTACGCGACGCTTTGCCGGACAAACCGAAAGTGGAACAGCCGGATGTAAACTCCGTGCTCACTGAAATTGAGCGCTCCACGGCGCAAACTCTCACCAGCGATCCGAATGCGACGCAGGAACAATCGCTGCTAAACAACACCCCGAGTTCGGGCCGGCCGCAGCCTGCTCTAAGCGGGACCGAGCTGGCAACAAGCACCATGATTAAACGGCCCAATACGTTTACGAGTAAAATTCCCGGCGACAGCGCTGGGCCAAATAAAGGCCGCGCACCGGGGTTTAGTGATCTCGATCAGTTACTTGCCCAGAAAGGTCCGTTAGGCTCCGGCACGAAGCTGCGAATGCCAGACGACCAGCTTTTCGAATACGACAGCGCAGTGTTGCAACCGAGCGCGATTGACCAACTCCAGAAACTCGGCACTCTCATCCAGCGCAACCCGAGAGCGACGTTTACCGTGGAAGGCTATACCGATTCATTCGGTACACCGGAATACAATCTCGACCTGAGTCAGCGGCGAGCGGACAGCGTGAAACAATATCTCGTCGAAGCCATGGGAATCACTCCCGCGCAAATTGAAACGCGCGGCTACGGCATGACAAAATTCCGCGCGTCACCGAACGGCTCAATTGAAGAACAAAGCCCGAACCGGCGCGTAGAGATTGTGGTGCACACTAGCGAAGGGTAAGTCGACGCAATCTACCAATTTTTGATCCACTGATTTCTATCGGTCGTGCTTCCAGTCGTTGTGCCAGTCGTGCTCCAGAGGTCAAATGTCGGATTATATCCTGGTGTCGGGCTCGGATTCGCAACTGGATTATCAATCGTAGAATACCCATAGATGTTTCCAAACGGATCGCGAATGTAACTTACAGTTGTGGGGGAGAGTGTATTCCCGCAAGCGTCTGTGGTCGTGGTCGGGCTCGTCCCAAGCATATTTGGCTTGAAGGTGAAGTAGGACTTCGCTGTGAGTTGGAAATTTGCATTCGTGTCTCCACTTAGTTGCTTGTACAGATAAAGGCTCGCAGCCTGGTAACCGCAGGGATTCCCAACGCTCTGAGCGTTAAGAGCATTCGTATCGGAACTGGTGGGATAAATTCCGTTATCAGACTTGTAATTTTCGCAGGCGGCGGACATAGCGGCGATTTCGGTCTCGGCCCGGGAACGGGCGCCTTTCTTCTGCACATATCCCATTGTGCTCAGGATTAATCCGGCGAGCACAGTGATGATAGCTATGACGACAAGAAGCTCGATGAGAGTAAACGCGCCGTTATAGCGACGCGCACCAAATACATTACTCAAGTGTTTGACACGAACGCCTCTATAATGCCCGCGCCAGCTCACGTTTGCTGCTGCAAGCCCTGGATAATGGCGATCAGCGGCGTGAAAAGCGCGAGCACAATCGTACCGACAATCAGCGCGAGAAACACGATCATAATCGGCTCGAGAGCAGCGGTTATACCAGCGACCGCGGTGTCGACCTCATCGTCATAAACGTCTGCAATCTTCAGAAGCATTTCCGGAAGCTTACCGGTTTCCTCGCCCACGTCGATCATGCTGACAACCATCGGCGGAAAAGCTCGGCTGGCTTCGAGTGGTTGCACGATCGATTCGCCTTCTTTCACACTCTCGTGGACTTTTGAAATCGCAACGGCAATGGCCGCATTACCCGCCGTCTCCCGGGTGATATCTAACGCCTGTAAAATCGGGACACCGCTGGTGACCAGAGTCCCAAGCGTGCGCGAAAAACGCGAGATTGCCGTCTTCCGGTTCAGATCCCCAAAGAGCGGCATGCGGAGCTTAAACCGGTCGATTACTAATCGTCCGGCACGTGTGCGATAAATGAATTTATAAAGCATCACCACGGCAACGATGGCGCCCAGCAGAAGCAGACCATGGTTCTTTACAAAACTGCTTACGTTAATCACGAACTGGGTGATGGCCGGCAGCGGTTTGTCGCCAAGCATGTCATGGAAAATCACTTGGAATTTCGGCACGATAAAGACGAGGAGAAAAGCCATGATCGCCATCGCCATCGTGATGACGATGGCAGGATAGACCATGGCCGCGACGACCTTGTTTTTGACCTTCGCAGCTTTCTCCTGAAATTCGGCGAGCCTGTTCAAAACAAGCTCCAGCACACCACCGAGCTCGCCTGCTTTCACCATGTTAACGTAAAGGTCGTTAAAGATTCGTGGATGCAGGGCAAGAGCGTCGGAAAACGTATTACCGCCTTGGACGGCATCCTCCAGCTTGTTGATCGTTTTTTTCAGTACGGAATCACGTTCCTGTTTTGCCAGAACATTCAGGCTGCGCAGGAGTGGCAGGCCGGAGTCGATCAGTGTAGCCAACTGACGCGTAAAAAGCATTAGGACCTTTGGCTTAATTGTTTTGCGCTGGAAAAGGGTAATATTGGTCTTGATGCGCGGTCGTGTAGCACTCGCCATTTTCGCGCCGCGGCGACGCGTTACTTTCCCGTCAGGACTGCTTTTGGTTTCTTCAAAGACGCTCGTCGGGAAATACCCGGCCTGGCGTAACTGGCCGATTGCTGCATTGGTAGAGGCGGCCTCAACTAGTCCAGTTGCTTCCTGTCCCCGTGCATCGAGGGCTACATAGTTGTATCGCGGCATGGACGGCCAGATGATAGCACTTGCGGGACTCGTGTCGAGCTTTTGCCATCCGGACCGGAAAGCAGGGACGACGCTAGGTGTACTTCAACACTTCCTCGATCGTGGTATCTCCAGCGAAAATGCTGCGCAGACCATCGTGCCGGAGCGTAACCATTCCAAGCTCGATCGCCTTCTGTTTCAGGGTAACCGTAGGTGCACGCTGGTTAATCAATTCACGGATCGGGTCGGTAATTTTTAGAAGCTCATAAATTCCCTTTCGTCCTTTGTAGCCCGTGTGGTTACAGGCGTCACAACCCTTGCCGTAATAAAATTGTTTTTCGCCAGTGTCTTTTCTTGAAATCTCCAGCTCGCCAAGCACGGCATCGCTAGGTCGATAAGCTATTCGACATCGGCTGCAAATGCTGCGCAATAAACGCTGACCCAGGACAGCCTCCAGCGTAGACGAAATCAGAAACGGTTCTACGCCCATGTCGATCAGACGGGTGATCGCGCCTGAAGCATCGTTTGTATGCAAGGTGGTAAAAACGAGATGGCCGGTTAGCGACGCCTGAATTGCAATCTGTGCCGTCTCCAGATCACGTGTTTCGCCCACCATGATACGATCCGGGTCTTGCCGCAGAAACGAACGCAGGATACGCGCAAACGTCAGTCCAATTGCCTCGTTCACCGGCACTTGCACGATTCCTTCCAAGTCGTATTCAACGGGTTCTTCCGCCGTAAGCAGTTTCGAGTCGATTGTGTTGATCTTGCGCAAGCACGAATAAAGCGTCGTCGTTTTCCCCGAGCCAGTCGGCCCGGTCGCGATAAAAATGCCATTTGGTCGATGGATGATCTCGAGGAGGTAATTGTAGATGTAATCCGGCATGCCAAGCGCTTCGAGGTCGAGGTTCACGATGCTACGATCGAGCACACGCAACACGAGACTCTCGCCGAATTGCGTCGGCAAAGTTGAAACTCGAAGATCAACGTTGCGGCCGGCGATGTGCTTTTGAATCCGGCCATCCTGCGGCAATCGTCTCTCCGCGATATTCATATTTGCCATCACTTTCACCCGTGAGATCACCGGCAGAGCAAGGTGACGAGGCGGCGGCGACATTTCGTAAAGCGCGCCGTCCACGCGATAACGGATTTTGAATTCGTTTTCAAAAGGCTCGAAGTGAATATCGCTCGCTCGGTCCTGGATCGCCTGGTAAAGGATAAGATCAACGAAACGAATGATCGGGGTTGCATTCGCCTCAGCTTCAACCGCTGCCTCGCCATCTTCCTCGCCTAATTGCAGAAGCTCACCAGTTTCCCCAAGCTGCTTGAGGACTTCTTCCATACTGGTGGTGTCGGTGCCGTAATACTGCTTGATCAGATCCTCGATTTGCTCAGTCGGCGAAACGACAAATTGAATCTCCCTGCCAAGAGCAAAGCGAAGATCCTCTGCGGCGCGAAGTTCGAACGGATCGACGAGAGCGACACGCAGTGCGTTGCCGCTCATCTCGATGGGAAGAGCACCGTGCAACCTCGCGAGTCCAGTCGGAATGAAACGCAAAACTTCGGGCTCGATTTCGCGGCCGGTTAAATCGACAAACTCGGCGCCAAGTCCCTCGGCAATAGTTTGATAGAAACCGCGTTCATCAAGGAAGCCGCCATCGATCATCGCCTGCTCGATCGATTTCCCATTCAGCTCCGCCTCGCTCATTACGTCCTCTGCCTGCGACGGTTGCAAGACGTGTTGCTCAACGAAAAACTCGACTACTTGTTTGTCATTCATGGTGTCGCTAAATCGTAACGGCCTAGCTTACGTCACCAACGGTAATCGAAATCACCTCTTCTGCCGAGGTAAGGCCAGCCAGAATCTTGCGGACGCCATCTTCACGCAGGGTACGCATTCCGAGTTCGCGGGCCCGTTGTCGCAACATCAATGTCGGACTGCGTTTGTTGATCATATGGCGCACCTCGTCATCGATTTCAAAAATCTCAAATATACCCATCCGACCTCTATAACCGATTTGACGGCATTCTTCGCAGCCTATGGGCTTCATCACCTGTGCTTCACTCAGCTGCCCGGGTTCAATTCGCAGCGCACGCAACTCCGTTTCGGTAAGTTCCCCTGGTTGCTTGCAGTTGCTGCAGAGGCGCCGGATGAGCCTTTGTGCCATAATCGAACGTACCGAGGAAGCAACAAGGAATGGCGGCACACCGATATCAATGAGACGGGCCACCGCAGAGGGCGCATCATTGGTGTGCAACGTGCTGAAGACAAGATGGCCTGTTAGGCTGGCGTTCGTGGCAATGTTCGCGGTTTCCAGATCACGGATTTCACCGATCATGATAATGTTCGGTGCCTGACGCAAAATCGAGCGCAAGGCTGCAGGAAAGGTCATACCGATCTCTGGATTCACCTGCACTTGGTTAATTCCAGTCATCTGATACTCAATCGGCTCTTCTACCGTGATAATTTTACGGTCGGGTTTATTAATGTAGTGGAGGCAAGCATAAAGCGTGGTCGTCTTGCCGGAACCGGTGGGTCCGGTGACAAGGAGAATTCCATCGGGCAGTTTAATTAGACGCTCGAAGGTTTCTTCATCGTCAGAAAAAAAACCAAGCTCCGGCAAACCGAGTTTCAAACTCGACTTGTCCAGCACGCGCATCACCACGCTCTCGCCGTGGTTGGTGGGAATAGTCGACACGCGGAGGTCGATCGGTTTCCTTTTGATTTTCACCTGGATGCGGCCGTCCTGCGGCAGACGCTTCTCTGCGATGCTCATTGAACCGGTCATGATTTTCAGCCGGCTGATAATCGCCGATTGCAACCGCTTCGGCGGCGCTTGCATCTCCTGCATTACGCCGTCAATTCGAAAGCGGACACGGAATTTCTTATCCATGGGCTCCAGATGAATATCACTTGCGCCTGCCCGGTGCGCCTCGACCAGCAACATCGAGACCAGGCGAATAATCGGGGCATCGGCTTCGTTTACTCCAGTTGCTTCCGCGCCATCGCCGATCTCCAGACCAAGATCGATATCTTCTCCAATTTTTTTCTGCAGAACGTCTGCCGCTTCGTCGGCCGTCCCATAGTATTTGATCAGCGCTTCGCGGATTTTGGTCGGACTGGTGCAAACCAGTTCGAGCTGACGTTGAAGCAGAAAACTCAGGCTATCGATCGTGTCGATGTCGAGTGGATCGCCTACCGCCATAACGAGGCCCGTTTCGCCAAACGCGACTGGAATCACCTTAAAACGGCGCGCTTCTTCTCCCCGTATCTGGCTGATGACCTGGGGAGGAATCACGATTGAGGAAAGATCGATCCAATCCATATGCGCTTGCGCGGCAAGCGTCCGCGAGATGTCCACATCGGAGAGGATTCCATCGCTGATCAAAACATCGACCACGCTGGCCGCGCCGTTTTGCCGCGCGCGGGCACTTTCAATTTGGGGTCGTGTTACCAGCCCGCCCTCTTGCAGGATTCGGAGGACGTAATCTTCGCTCTGTTGCACGGGTTAAAAGATGTCTGACCGGATATTCACTGCAAATTTCTGGGATCTCTGTAACTACCGGGTTTCCGGACGTGGCAGGCCGTTTTGGGGCGCGAGACTACTCCACTGTCACGCTCTTCGCGAGATTGCGCGGTTTATCAATATCGCGGCCGAGCTCGACTGCAAGGTGATAAGCGAGGAGCTGAAGCGGAATCACGGTCAAGATCGGCATCACGCACTCGGGCGCTTCTGGCAAAGAGATAGTGTCGTTGGCAAGCCGCTTGAGCTGTTTTGCACCGCTTCCGCTGGTGAGCGCAATGATAGGTCCTTTACGCGCTTTGACTTGTTCGATGTTATTCAGGTTCTTCGAAAAGACCGCATCGTCGGGTACGATAAAAACCGAAGGAAGATCGGGACGAACGAGTGCGATGATACCGTGCTTGAGCTCGGCGCTGGGATGGCCTTCGGCGAAAAGGTAAGTGATCTCTTTCATTTTAAGGGCCCCTTCCAGCGCGATCGGGAAATTGAACTGGCGCCCGAAAAAAAGCATCCCGTTCGCACCCGCATATTTTTTGGCAATCGCTTTAATCTCATCGCTCAGTTTCAAGACTGCTTCGACCTGCCCCGGCAATGCTTCCAGCGCCTCAATGAGCCGACTCCCTTCAGCAGAGGAAAGAGTGCGCATCCGGCCAAGGAGTAGGCCAATGAGCGTCAGAATCACAAGTTGCGAGGTGAAGGATTTCGTAGCTGCGACCCCGATCTCTGGCCCGGCGTGCATGTAAACACCGCCGTCACTCTCGCGTGCAATTGTACTCGCCACATTGTTGCAAATTCCCAGAGTGCGAAAGCCCTTTCGCCGGCTTTCGCGCAAAGCACCGAGTGTGTCCGCCGTCTCGCCACTTTGGCTGATCGCAAAAACCAAGGTCCTTGGAGTCACCGGCGTATTACGGTGACGAAACTCACTCGCGTATTCGACCTCTGTGGGAACGTTCGCAAGCCTCTCAATCAAGTATTCCCCTACCCTGCCTGCGTGGAGAGCAGTACCGCAACCGGTCAGAATAATACGGTCGACGTCGCGCAATTGGGCGGGCGTCATATTCAAGCCGCCTAGTTTCGCAGTGCATTCGTCCACGTTAAGACGACCGCGCATCGCGTCGCGCACCGTGTCCGGCTGCTCAAAGATCTCCTTGAGCATATAATGCCGAAATTCGCCTTTCTTAATGTCTTCAGCTGTGAATTCGACTCTGCTCACCTGACGATCCCCGCTTTCGCCCGCCAGCGAGCTAATCTCGAATTTATCCCGCTCTACCGCGACGATATCAAAGTCGTTCAAATAAACAGCGTCGCGAGTGTGAGCAACGATCGCGCTCACATCACTGGCCAAAAAATTTTCGTCCTTTCCGACGCCAAGAACCAGAGGACTGCCGCGACGGGCGCCGATCATAAAATCGGGAATATCCGAATGGATTACTGCGATGCCATATGTGCCGATGACCTCCTGGAGCGCACCGCGGACGGCACCAAGCAACCGCTCCTTTTTTTGAGGAACATCTACCGTGCTGGCGCATGACTCGTCGTAAAGTTTCCCAATCAAGTGTGCGAGCACCTCAGTGTCGGTTTCCGAGCGAAATGTCGTATCGCCGCCGCGAGCGAGATCGTCTTTAAGCAATTGATAATTTTCGATCACGCCATTGTGCACGAGCGCAAGCTTCCCGCTGTCATCGAAATGCGGATGCGCGTTTTCGTCGGTCACTTTGCCATGTGTGGCCCAACGGGTGTGACTAATACCGAACGAGCCAAAAAGCGGCCGCTTTTTCACCAACTTTGAAAGCGCCGCGATGCGCCCGGCGCATTTGCGCGTCTCTAATTGTCCTTCGTTCACAGTGGTTATGCCAGCGGAGTCGTAGCCTCGATACTCAAGGCGTCGCAGCCCATCGAGTAAGACGGGCGCTGCTTTAGAACGGCCGACATAGCCAACGATTCCACACATGTCTGGAGTCTAGTTGCGGCAATCCTTAGCCGCAACATTCGCGGCTTTCTGCCAGATGCGGCCCGCTTTACATTTATAGGTTTCAACTCACAGGAGTCTGCCCGAAAAAAGTGTGACCACTGAGTAATTGACCGCGAAAGGGTTCGGGATTGATTTGGCAACCATGGAAGACCGGGTACGGCGCGATTCCGTTTTGGAAAGTCCTTCAACATCCGCACCTGCGCTGCCGCCTGGTACAACCCAACGAACGCTTGCGATCATTATGGGAGGCGGTGCCGGTACACGCTTGTTCCCGTTAACGAAAGATCGTGCCAAACCTGCCGTGCCACTCGCTGGAAAATATCGCATTGTCGATATTCCCATCAGCAACTGTTTGAATTCCGGGCTGCGGTCGATCTACGTGCTCACGCAGTTCAACAGCATGTCGTTACATCGGCACATTCAGGCGAGTTACAAGTTCGATAATTTCTCGCGCAGCTTCGTGGACATTCTCGCTGCTCAACAAACGCCCGCAGGCTCGCAATGGTATCAGGGGACTGCCGATGCTGTGCGGCAAAACATGCGTTATTTCCTGGAGCGCCCATTCGACTATTACCTGATTTTAAGTGGCGACCAGCTTTACCGGATGGATTTTCGCACCCTGTTGCACCAGCATATCCGTTCAGGCGCGGAAATCACGTTGACCACCAAGCCAGTCCATCGACATCAGGTTTCCGAATTTGGGATCATGCAAAGTGGAGTCGATCGCCGGATCACCCGTTTCGTTGAAAAACCGACGGACGAAGCTGTGCTTTACGAGATGAAGATGAGCCGGGAATTACTCGGTGCGACCGATTTGAATGAAGAGGAGGAGTTGTTTCAAGCTTCCATGGGAATTTACGTCTTTAACCGGAGCATACTCATCAAATGTTTGGAGAACGATCTGGTCGATTTCGGAAAACATGTCATCCCACAGTCAATCAAAGAACGGCAGGTGAGCGCATTTATCTTCAAAGGTTACTGGGAAGATATTGGGACCATCCGGGCTTTCTATGAGGCAAATCTCGATCTAACCGATCTGGTGCCCGAATACAGCTTCTTCGACGCGCAGGCGCCGATTTATACGCATCCGCGCTTTTTGCCTGGCAGTAAAATCAACGGAGCTACCTTGCAGCAAGCGATCATTTCAGATGGCTGCATTATTTCGGATGCGCGCTTGGAACGCTGCGTGGTGGGAATTCGGAGTGTTATTCGAAGCGGCGCGACCGTACGGAACAGCATTGTAATGGGAGCAGACTATTTCGAGCAAGATCAACAGGGAGATTCAGGGCAACCACCCATCGGAATCGGGCGCGACTGCGTAATCGATCACGCAATCATCGACAAAAATGCACGCATCGCCGACGGGGTTGTGATCACGCCGCAAGGAAAGCCAGACAATCTGGATGGGGACAACTACTTCGTGCGGGACGGTATTGTTGTGATACCCAAAAATGCCGTTATTCCGACTGGTTTTTGGATCTAATCGGCTTGGTACAGGCTAGCGAGTATCGCTCGATCCCGTAGGCCCCAGACCAGCGGCAGCCTCAGGCGCTATTTCCCATTTTTCCTGTTTGTTCCAAGGGATCGCCGAGTCGGGGCGATCGTCTGGATCGGAGACCAAGCGGGGCGCCTGCTTTTGAGTTGCACACGAAACGAGCGTAATTGCCATCGCCGATAACAGAGCGAGAGCAACATTTCGCCCCAGTCTACGGATTCGCGCCAGCATAAATCACGGTATCTCCAGGTTGCACTTGGACGCCACGCGCCAAACTGCCGGTGATGATATCGCCGATAGCGGTCGCCGGTTCAACTGAAGAAATACGAATTTTTCCGATCAACGTGCCCTCCCGCAAAACGAGCATCTCGGAGTTTGCTTCGACACCCTGGCGAGCACCGAGATTTAGAACGACAAAATTGTACGCTTGATTAAGTGCAAGGACAGTGCCACGCACGCCCGTTCGTCGGGGGCCAGTTTCGCGGCGTTTTTTCTCCTCTTGTAATTGACTCGAGCGGTCCTGGCCGCTTTGCAATTTTTCAGCGAGCAAAACCTTTTCCTTTTCGGCGCTGTCGAGTTGCCGGCGTGCATCATCGAGCTGTGTTTGTAGATCTGTTGCCGAGGGACCACTCGCGCTTTCCGCGGGCTTCGGCGCTTTCTCCGCATCTTCGACACGTTTTTGTAACGAAGCAATCTCGCTTTGACTGGCATCCAGTTTAGTTTGGAAATCGGTCTTTTCCTTCTGCAACTCCGCCAGCTCTGCTTCGGCTTTTGCCGCCTTGTTTTCCGCTTCCGTAACTCTGCTTTGTTCCGCCACTGAGGTTATTTTACCGGTCTCGGCGCTCAGTTGCTTTCCAGTACGCCGATGCTCAGCCGCGTCCCGCGCTGCTTCCGCATTAGCAGCATTTGCGCGAAGGGTTTGCGCCTTGTGGCTGTTCACAAGTCCGAGAATGCCAGCCAGGATCAAGCAAAGAACCGAAAGCCCGATCAGAGTTTTTTGAGTAACAGCGAAACCTCCGGATTCCCGACCTGTCATAAGGTGCTCCTGTAAACAACGAATGGCGCCCAAATGCAAACTTCAATTTCGGGTTCTCGACTGGAACGGGCGTCATCGATGTGAGAATTCAGATTGCGCTCCACTATGTTTCAACCGATAAACGCCCCATGGGTCAACAGCATCGTGTGCGAGGCAAACGCAAGCGACGAAGAGCCTATTTGCAACGCAAGAAGGCATTGCTCCGTGCGTCACGCCGGGAGCCGCCCCCCGCTCGTGCAAAGAAGCAACCGCCGCCAGCAGCTTAGGCCGAGAGCGCGCTCGCACGAAATTTAGGCTGCTACTCGATCGGGAATACTGCCCAAGCGGAATGGATTTCGCCGGCTGCACTCCGTAAGCGTCTCGAGGATGCACGCGCCAGATAAAAGACAGGGCAAACCTACAGTCCGAGTTTCTCTTCAATCTCTTTGACACGCGCGAAAAGTCTGCCGAGCCGACGAATCCAAGCGATCTGACGTCGAGCTTGAGGCATCGGCATGGCGGGATAGCCAAACCAAGTGCCGCCAGGAACGCTCTTCGAGACGCCGCTTTGCGCTGCGATCATACTGCCATCAGCAATCTCCACATGACCGACGATACCGACTTGGCCACCCATCTGTACGTACTCTCCTACGCGCGTGCTTCCCGAAATTCCAGTCTGCGCGGCGATCACCGACTGTTTTCCAATAACAACGTTGTGTGCGACTTGGACGAGATTATCAATCTTCACGCCTTGCTGAATCCACGTCCGACCGAATCGGGCTCGGTCGATGGTTGTATTCGCGCCGATCTCAACATCATCATCAATTTGGACAATCCCCAGCTGCTGAATTTTTTCCTGCCGACCCTCGACCATTTCGAATCCAAAACCATCCGCGCCGATCACGGCGCCGCTGTGGATGATGACGCGGCAGCCAATGCGACATCGCTCACGAATCGTTACTCGCGGATAAATCAGGCACGCAGACCCAATTACCGTCTTATGCCCGATGTACGTCCCTGCGCCGATGATTGTATCGTCACCGATCCTAGCGCGTGCTTCGACGACCGCGTATGCCTGGATCGAAACACGTTCTCCGAGCTGGACGCTTGGATGAACAATCGCGCTAGGATGAATACCGGGCGCGAATACGATCGCCTCCGGAGCGAATTTGAGCACGACCTGCTCAAAGGCTTTCATCGGATTGGAAACAC
>Ga0126371_10004757_pt1 | contig 11995 bp, 9 predicted proteins | sample PanSoiMetaPlot_4_FD_110145 | JGI IMG/M metagenome (GOLD analysis project Ga0126371, IMG submission 110145) | Tropical forest soil microbial communities from Panama - MetaG Plot_4 | ecosystem: Environmental > Terrestrial > Soil > Tropical forest > Bulk soil | place: Panama | collected 2016-02-17
CGATGACATGTTTCCGTTCTGATCTCGTCCCTTCACGTGGACGAGCGGAAAGCGTGCGGGATAGCGCTTGAAGTAAGTGAGCGGATCGGCTCCGCCTTTGATGATCCAGAATAGATCCATCTCGAGTTTCACAAGATCTGGCTGGGTCGCGGCGAGAAGAACGTCGTAAGGCAGTTTGCCATCGCTGTCCTTTTCGAATTCAAAAGAATGGTTGTGGTAGGCGAATTGAATGCCCGCTTTGCGCGCTTCTTCGCCCGCTCGATTGAAGGCCTCGGCCGTCCGCTGCCAGATGCCGGACTCATGGCGCACTTTCTCATCGATAGCTGGGCAGACAATGTACTCGTGCCCGAGGATGTGTGCGGCATCCAGGACAGATGGCAAGTTCGTGGTCACCTGCTTGTAGTCGAGGTGCGCCGACGGAGCAGTCAAGCCGGCGGCGTCCAGAGATGCCTTTACCTGCTTAGCGTCGCGCTTGAAGTAGCCCGCAAACTCGACTTCCCGATATCCAATAGCGGCAACCTTGGCAAGGGTGCCGTCGAAATCCTTCTCCATCTCTTTCCTGACGGTGTAAAGCTGCATGCCGATAGGGTTGATTCGATGATTATCAGCAGCCCGCGCCCAGGTGCGGGCAAGCAGTGTGGCAGCACTTATGGTGCTCAGGAACGTTCGACGATCCATGGTGACCTCGTTGACTATTTATTTGATTACAGCCATCGACGTCGGCGCCGAGAGCACGGTCTCGGTCGCGATGGTGGTCAGTGTTCCACTCGACGAGGTGATGCGGAAAACCGTGACGTTGCTGGTGCTTTGATTCCCCACGAACAGGAACTGACCATCAGCGTCGGTTGAGATGAAAGCAGGCCCGCCCCCGGTTGCAAACGGCGAATTGGCAATTGCCGCTGGAACCCCGTTACTGGAGTTGATGGTATACGCGTAAAGCTTGTTGGCGTTCAGGGCTGACACGTAAAGGAAATTGCCCTTAAGGTCCGTAGCCACCGCGCTCAAGGAGATGACGGTTGTCGATACTGCAACCGCGTAGGGCGAGCCGGTCAGAGGTGCCAATGCGCCCGAGCCAGAGTCGATGCTGAACCCGGAGAAATTCCCACCAATCAGGCTCGCGACATACAAGAACTTGCCGCTTGGATCGATCGTGATGCCGTTTGGACCGGCACCCACCGCGTACGGTGATCCGGGTACGGGCATCATGTTGCCAGAGGAATCCACTGCGAATCCGGAGATGGTGTTGCTGCTGTTGTTTGAAGCATAGAGAAACTGGCCGGACGGCGACAGAGCCAGCTTTAGGGGAGTAAATCCGGTCTGCGCACTCGATCCCGCCTTCAGGGCACCCGATCCCGCATCGATGGAGTAGGAGTTGATGGTGTTCGAGTCGGCGTTCGCAACAAAGAGAAGACTCCCAGACGAGCTAATGGCCAACGCGGAGGGCTTTGTGCCTGCGGGCGTGCGCGGCATCACTTCAGTGACCGCGCCTGAGCTGGCGATCTTGAAGAGCGAGATGTCGTTCTCTCCGCCGTTTGCCAGATATAAGTACTTCCCAGAAGGATGCACGACAGCCTGCGTAGGCGAAATGCCCGTGGGATAGGGCGACCCCAGCACCTGGCTGAACTTCCCGGTGAGATTGCTGATCTTGTAAACGGCAATGCCAGCGTTCAAAGGGGCGGTCACGAAGGCGGTCTGATGAACGTCCGTCGATCCAAAACAACCCGTCCAGGCCAAAATTGCGGCCAAAATCAATAAAACAAGGCTCACTCTGGTGAACACCGTTTGGGCTCCTTTGCGCCAGACGCGAGTACGCGTGATGGCGTAAGTCCATGAATAGGGTTGAAAACTGGAACCAGACATTCTATTCCATCCACAAGAAAATGCGGCTTTATCCGCGCCAAGGCGGGATGAATAGCTTTGTCTCGCAGGGTCGGTTTTTAGACGGGCGCTTTTTGCTTTACGTTGCCCCGCTGAGGATGGGAAAGCCTCTCTCGACCCAAAAATCGGGTTAAGATGCAGCAGGAAGCGGCGGTATCTTCAGCTTCCCTTCAGCGGAGTTAGGGTAAATTTGAAGTGAGTTGGCACGCCTGGCGGTTATGAAACTCCTGGTCGTCGAGGATGAAGCGCGCATGGTGGAATTGCTTCGGAAGGGACTGTCCGAAGAGGGTCACACTGTTGTTTGCGCGCGCGACGGAAGCGAGGGGCTGGATCTGGCGCGGAACTATGAGTTCGACGTGATCATCCTCGACGTCATGATGCCGAAGTTGAACGGCTATCAGGTGGCCCAGCGGTTGCGCTCAGCTCATATTGCCACTCCTCTACTGATGCTTACGGCCAAGGACTCAGTGCCCGATCTGGTACGCGGTCTCGATTCGGGGGCAGACGATTATTTGACGAAGCCCTTCGCGTTTGAAGAACTGCTGGCGCGCCTGCGCGCCGTCAAACGACGTGCTCCCGTTCCTCAGCAGACTAAGCTGCAGGTTGGCAATCTGGTTGTCGATCCCGCTACCCGCGAAGTGTCGCGCGCTGGCTCAGACATTCTGCTTACCCGCACGGAATACAACCTGCTTGAGCGACTGATGTACCGGGCGGGCAAGGTGGTATCGCGGCGGTCGCTCATCGAAGCGGTCTGGGGCTTCGATCGGGAGATCGAAGAAAACACGCTTGATGCGTTCGTACGCTTATTGCGTACGAAGATCGATACCAAGGGTCAAGCGAAGCTGATTCACACCGTGCGCGGTGTGGGCTACATGATCCGGTCGGAGGCTCACCAGTGAAGCGTCTTTCGATCGGGTTGCGACTCACGTTTTGGTATCTAGGTATCTTCGCGATCGCGCAGCTGATTTTTGGCATCGGCATGTGGTACATCCTGCGCGACAACCTGCGCGACGTGGCCGACAGTGGGCTCTTCGGGGAGGTCGAGGATGTGCGCCGTTTCCTCGAGGCCCAACCCGCGAACGCAACCCTTGACGAAATTCGCGGTGCCGTTATCGAGGAATACAGCACTGAAGCGGGCGGCGATTATTTGCAGATTCTGGATTCAGGCGGCACCTGGATTTACCGGTCCTCCGCCTTTTCGAAGCAATCGGTCCGCAGCGTTTCCCCGAACCAGATCCATCGGCCAACCAGAAAAGATGTGCGATTCGGCAAGGAACCTTTTCGGCTGGTTACCCAAAGAATCGATGTACATGGTCACTCGTACACGGTACAGGCCGCAATCACTTACCGCGAAGAAGAAGAGACGCTACAGCGCTTTCAAACCTATCTGTTGATGTTTGCGCCCGCCCTTCTTCTAATAGCGGGCTTGGTTGGCTACTGGCTAAACCGCCGCGCGTTGGCGCCGGTGGACGCGTTGACGCGTACCGCCCGCACGATCACCGGTTACACCATCAGCAGCCGCCTCGAACAGCTGCACACCGGCGATGAGTTGCAACGGCTGTCGGATACGCTGAACGAAATGCTGGATCGCATCGAGACGGCGTTCACGCGCGTCACCGAATTTACCGCTGACGCTTCTCACGAACTGCGCACGCCGGTTTCGTTAATTCGCACGGAAGCCGAGTTAGCTCTGCGACGTTCGCGAACCGATGACGAGTATCGCGAGGCGCTGAGGCATATCCTGCTGGAAGCGGAGCGCACGACATCGCTGATCGAAGAACTGCTGGCTCTGGCCCGCGCCGATTCTGGCCAGCAACAGCTTGAAATCCAACCGCTTGACCTGCGCAGCACGCTGCAGGAGGTCGCTACGGGATGGCGGGCGGTGGCTGGTGTGCGCGGGCTACAGTTCAGTGAGCGAATTCGCGAGGCGGAGTTGCGCGTGCTGGGCGACGCGGCGGCTTTGCGCCGGGTCATCAACATCCTGCTGGATAACGCCTTCAAGTTCACGCCTGTGCCCGGCGGTGTCGTGACCTTATGCGCTGAAGAACGCGATGGGCGCGCGCTGATCAGCGTTCGCGATAACGGAATGGGGATCGCGGAGGAAAATCACGCGCGGATTTTCGAACGGTTCTATCGAGTCGATCAGGCGAGGAGCCGCGAGTTCGCTGGAGCAGGCTTGGGACTTTCGATTGCCCAGTGGATCGTCGAGCAACATCAGGGCAAAATTCGCGTAGAGAGCGTGCTCGGCGCTGGATCGATCTTTTGGGTGGAACTACCCCTTGCGAATGCGATGGACATGAAGGAAGTCAGTACTCGTTAGGTCCCAACCATCGCGGTCCCACCTGCCCTGATGTCTATTCTGCAACCAACAAGCTCTCGGCAAATGGCCATTCTCGGTCGATCCACTGCGCGTCGCAGCGGAAGCCTGTGTCTCTGGCCATCTCGAAGATTTCATCCTTCGCGTACTTGTGGCTGCTCTCGGTCCAGATCGTTTCACCCTCGCGGAAGCGCACCGAGAAACCAGCCGCTCCAACAGTCACCGTCTGAGCACATTTCGAACGGAGATGCATCTCGACGCTACGCGCCTGCGAGTTAAAGAGCGCCAGATGCTCAAACTGATCGAGCACAAAATCGGCCTCCAGTTCGCGGTTGATACGCGCCAGCAAGTTGAGATTGAACGCCGCGGTCACGCCAAGCGAATCGTCATAAGCCGCGAGCAGTTGCGGAATCGGCTTCAGCAAATCCGTTCCGAGCAGAAGCCCATCGCCGGGGCGAAGCGACTTCCGGATCTGCCTGAGAAAATCGAGGCCGGCCGGACGGTCGAAGTTTCCAATCGTGCTGCCCAGAAAAAGAACAAGAAGGTGCTGCCCGGTCTTGCGGCGCGCGTCGACCTCCGCAAGTCCGTCGAGATACTCGCGCTCAAAGCCCAGAATGCTGATCGCATCGATGTCAGAGAGTTCCCTCTTACACATCGCGAGCGCCGTCGGGGAAATCTCGATCGGACAGTAGGCGGTCGGTTGTCGTCGCGCCAGCGCCTTCAGCAACCAACGCGTTTTCTTTCCGCTTCCGCTCCCAAGCTCGGCGACCGTCAGTGATACTGGAAGCCGCTGCACGATCTCGTACGAGTTCCGCAGCAGCACTCCTTCATCGGCGCGCGTGAGCCCATATTCGGGGAGCACGCAGATGACCTCAAAGAGAGCGGAGCCCACGTCGTCGTAAAGGTATTTCGAGGGCAATTCTTTTTGCGGCTTGGTTAGGCCGGTGCGCACATCTTCGGCAAATTCCCACGATGGCTGGGTGGCAACCGCTTGTGTCAGCATGCTTCTTTCTCCTCGCTCATTCGAGCTGGTTCATTGGCGCACGCAGCGGAAGCCCGCATACACGTGGGGATAGTGCGATTGAAACCAGTTACGGAACGAGCGGCGCAACATGCAGGCGGCCGTTTGCGCAGAGCCGCCTTTCATCACGAAGTGTTTGCCATCAAAGAAATTGGCCGAGTATCCCAGGTAGAACGGAAAGGGCTCAAACCCGGGAAATGGGGCGAAAACTGACGATGTCCATTCCCAGCCGTTTCCGGCCATGCCCACAACGCCGAACACACTCTGCCCGTCGGGAGAACCGCCAACCGGCGCGGGATCCCAGCGCTCGAAGTTGAAATTCCCGCGCGCGGGATTGGGCAACTCCGAGCCCCATGGATACTGTCGCTCTTCCCCTGTCGGAGTACCGTAAGCAGCCCTTTGCCACTGCTGTTCGGTAGGCAGGACCTTGCCAATCCAATGGGCATAGGCGGCTGCCTCGGCATGGCTTACATAGACCGGCCAATCTGCCGGTAGAGGAATCTCGTCGAACATCGTGCGGAGATACCAGCCATCACTCTTTTTCCGCCAGAACCCTGGATGTTCAATCTTCTGCTCCGATTTCCATTTCCAATCAGAAGGTTCCCAGATTCGCTGCGTGTCGTAGCCCCCAGCCTTGACGAACTCAAGAAACTGCCCGTTCGTGGCCATGTACTTGTCGATCTGGAAGGCGGGCACGTGCACCTGGTACTGCTCGAACTCGTTGTCCCAGCCGAACTGTTCCTCGTCGGGCCTGAGACCCATGGTTACTTTTCCCTCGGGAATTTGGATCATCGACGGTTCCACTGGCTTATTGAGCGGTTCCGGCTTCCGCGGAGGTGGAATCTTTTGGTGGAGCGGTAATTGGTGCAGCATGTAAGCCAACGTTTCGGCGTGCATCAGGCGATGCTCGATGGCGACCTGCAGCAGCTGTGAAGCGGGAAACTCTCGCGCGGAATCCTGGGCATCACCCGACAAACTTCGCTCCAGCCCTTGGTCTACAGCGCGGCGAGTCTGGGCGACGTAGTCTCGGACTTCGGAGAGCGAAGGCCAATCTTTCGGCTGGTCTGTCGGGAGTCCGCCATCTACAGGATCGATGCCGAATGCAAACAGCCGATCCAATGCAGGCTGCATCGCCGGCGCTGAGAACAAGCGCTCGCGGAGAAGGTTCCAATCGAATGCTTCAAGATGACCTATGTAGAAGATGCTGCGATGGCGCTCGGCAATGGGCCGATCGTAGAGAAAATCCGGACGAACAAGAGCGAAGATTTCATCGGTGCGAACGCGGGCATCCGCCAGGCGTTCAAGGAGTTCATGACGCAGTGCAACATCGATCTGCTCTGCGAGCATACCCGACCTCCTGGGGGTTCCAAGGTTTCAACCGCATCCCGACTAAGATGCTCGCCGCACAGAAAGGTCTCAATGTTTCGCAGGGAGAGGCGAGACGGAAGTGCATCGCCGGTGGAGAGGGAGCCGCCGCTCCAGATCAGATCTATCATTCTGATTTTAATAGAGTTATTGGCATGGTATTTGCCGTCGAAATGAAATCCGGCGGTCGCCAAGGTACTTTTTTCGCGAACCTACAAGCTTTCGCCAAGTACGGACCAAAGGGGATTGAAGGTGAGATTCAATCCTGGCACAAACGAATCCGCGACTGGCAGAAGCCGAGCACCTAACGTCCAGCGGGGGAAATCCCGGCCGCAGTTCTGATCGAGATCTACTTCTGCTTGAACTCAACCCAGCCTCGCGTCTTGCCGTAGTCGACGTCGACTTCGCACTTCTTTGGCCCAGTATGGCCGAAGTAGATCGAGAGTTTGTCACCTGGAGTTCCCAGCTGGCCCGTTTCCATCTGTGCCCTCGCCAAGTCCTGCTTGTCGTCGTACTTGGCGTCCACCTTCGTGTTCTTGCTGATCACGAAGGTCCACTCCTTCTTCCCGGGGATCACGTACATGGTGTAACCGCCGGGAGGAACGACGGTGTTGCCGAGGACAAGATCGGTTTCTGTGAAGAAAGTCATGGCCGATCCGCCGGGCATCATCGGTTTGCCGACCGGAGCGGAATCATTGTGGCCGATGGAGATGGGGTCGTAGCGTGCCGTGACTTGCTTGCCATCTTCAAAGGTACAGATAGCCGTTTCGGAATCCGAACTTACGGTGGCCTGGTAAGCTCCTGCGAAGGTGGCGCTCAGAAGCCCATAAATCAACAACGTACACATCAGTGCTGCACGCATGGCGCATGCCTCCGCGCAGAAATTGAGTGCCGCACATCATCGCAAAAACACCTTAGAAAGGAAATACCTTTTCGTCGGATTATTAGACAGAGGGTGTCAGAACGGGCCAGTGGCCGTAGTACCAGTGAGGTCGTACCAAAAGCAAGGCGGCAGCTTTGTCAGGAGCGCGGGTCTTCCCATCGCCCGGCGCGGACAGCTTCGTCATAGGCCTGCTTTTGGTCTCGACCAGTAACTTCCTTGTACCAAGCCGGATGGAAGGTCCATGCCCACGGCTCTTTCACAGCACCGCGAGTCATGGCTTCGAAAGTTCCCGGCTCGCCGACGGTGCTGAGATAGATGTGAATGAAGATCCCGCCTAGCATAATCAACGCGGAGAGGTCATGTAAAACGTAGCTTACGGCCACAGTGACCCGACCGAAAATGTGGGCACCCTCCCACAAGATGATCCCGGTAATGAGGTACACGACGCAGCCGGCGACGATCTCCCAGAACTGAATCTTCTGCCCTGCGTTGAAAAATCCAGTGTCGGGCGATTCCAGTTTCTCCTTGCCGCTGACGACGTGGCGGATGTTGCGCATCCAGCGTGTATCGGCGGGTGTCCACATCATGGGACGAATCCAGTTCAGGGTTTGCAATCCGAAGAAGAAAACAAACGCTAGTCCAAACCACGGATGCATCGAGCGCGCCAGTGCGCCGCCGCCAAAAATAGGCGTGAACCAGCGGAACAGCCATGGAAGGTAAATGCCAAACCCGGAGAAAAGCGCCAGAAAGAACCACAGGGCAACCATCCAGTGAAGGAAACGCGTGTAGACACGATGGCGGAGCAACTCGCCCTGGTAAACCTCATTCCGTCCGATCTTGTCGAAGGCATGGTGTGCCTTTTGGTCGAAACGCTCAACCGCGGTTCCCATCGGTGGCCTCCTTGATCGGGGGTTCGGGCTGCGGACGGCGCGGTCCGATCATTACGTAATGCAGGCACACTCCGAGCAATCCGAAGAGCGCGAACGTGCCGAGAACCGGCTTCGCGAGCCACTTCCAGACCGTATAACTCCACGGAATCTGCGGATTCGATGGCAAGCCGCCGTACGCTTCCGGGTTGGTCGCGTCATGAAGAACGTAAATGACATGCGTGCCGCCGATCGACTGCGGGTCGTAGACTCCGGCCTTGTCGTAGCCGAAATGCTCCTTGAGCTGAGCCGCCCGCTCATTGGCGATGAACTTCATGTCATCTTTGGAGCCGAACTTCAGGCAACCGGTCGGGCACGCTTTGATACACGCAGGTTCCAAACCCTGGCCGACGCGATCCGAGCAAAGCGTGCACTTATAAACCTTTTTGGTCGTCGGATTGAATTTCGGGATATTGAAGGGACAACCTGAAGCGCAGAACTCGCAGCCGATGCAGTTTTCCTGCTGGAAATCGACGATGCCGTTCGTGTACTGCACGATGGCGCCATCCGCTGGACACGCCCGCAGGCAACCAGGATCGGCGCAATGCATACACTGATCCTTGCGCATCAGCCACTGGATTGTGCCGTCTTCGCGCTGGTGTTCGTTGAACTTGATGAGGTTCCAAAAGTTCCAGCGCGTCTCGGGCATCGTCTGGTAGGTGTTGTCGAAGGTGGTCTCGCCGAACGGCATGTCGTTCCACTCGACGCACGCCACCTCGCAAGCCTTGCAGCCGATGCAAGTCGTAGTGTCGATAAGCTTGCAGACGTCGTAATCGCGCTGTACGCCTTGTCCGGGAATGGGTCCCGGATGGGCCGACATCTGTTTGATCTGCAATGTTCGTCGATCGCTCATCTGTCGCCCTCGCTAAACCTTCTCGAGCTTCACGAGGAAGCCCTTGAACTCCGGAGTGTAGGCATTCGGATCGATAACGGTCGGAGTGAGTTGGTTGGTCAGCGTCTTCGCGGTTTTTCCTTCGTCCTCGGCAATCCCTCGGAAACCCCAGTGAATCGGTATACCGATCTGAAAGGTTTCCTTCCCATCAATTTTCATCGGACGGATGCGGCGGGTCACCATGGCCTTGGCGATGTAGTGGCTGCGGATGCTGCTGACCTTTACTTTTTCCCCGCCGCGGATGCCCATTCGGTCAGCCAACTCGGCTGGAATCTCGACGAATGGCTCGGGGACGAGCTGCACGTTCATCGGATTGTTTTTCGTCCAGTAGTGGTAATGCTCGGTCAGGCGGTAGGTGGTGCAGATCACGTTGTATTCACCGCCCACCGTCGCGTACTTGTCCAAATCCGTTTTGTATCGCTTCACGACCGGATTGTTGGACTGGTTCGGATGCAGGGGGTTGATGATCGGGCTCTCCATTGGCTCGTAGTACTCGGGGAACGGTCCGTCAGCCATCGCACCGAGCGGAACAAACAAGCGCCCGACACCTTCGGGATTCATGATGAACGGGCCCATGTGATCCTTAGGGGCCGAATCCACCTTGAAGTCCGGAACGTCGTTACCAACCCACGTCTGCTTTGCCTCGTCCCACCAGACTTGGCGGCGAGAAGGATCCCAGGGCTTGCCATCGAGATCGCACGATGCCCGGTTGTAGAGCACGCGGCGGTTCGCCGGCCACGACCATGCCCAATTCTGGTAGATACCGAGGCCCGAGGGATCATCCGTGCCGCGACGCTGAATCATCGCGCCCGCCTCGGTCCACGATCCGCAATAGAGCCAGTTACCCGAAAGCGTGGTGCCGTCGTCCTTCAGCCACGCGAAGCCGGGCAGTTGCTGCCCCGCTTTGATGATCTGATTGGTCTTCGGATCCGTCAGGTCGGCAAGCGCCTTGCCGTTGATCTCGCGTGCCAGTTCGGCCAGCGACGGATTGTATTGATCCGTATATGGCCACCATGCGTGAAGAACAGGATCCGGAAATTTCCCACCCTCTTTCTTGTAGAGATCACGGACTTTCAAGAAGATCGTAGCCAGAATTTCCTGATCGAGCTTGGCCAATCCCGGGGGAGGCACAGCGGCGTACTTCCACTGCAGCCATCGCGCCGAGTTCACGAAGGTCCCGTCCTTCTCGGCGAAACCAGCGCCGGGCAAGCGGTAAACCGTCGTGTTGATCTTCTTCATTTCATCTTCAGCGATCCCGGGGGCACGCCAGAATTCGCTGGTCTCGTCGGGATAGATTTCGCAGACGACGAGCCAATCCGCTTTTTTAAGGGCGGCGATATTTTTCTGCGAATCGGGCCCGATCATCACGCCGTTCATGCCAAAAGCGAAGATACCCTTGACGCTCCCCTGATACATGTCGTTCCAGAGGTTTACCCATGAGTAGTTACGATCGATCTTCGGTAGATGGTCAAAGGCCCAATCGTTGTCTTTCGTAGCGGCGGGTCCGTACATGGCCTTCAGAAACGACACCGCAAATTTGGGAGTATTCGACCAGTAATTGAAGGAGTCCCACGGATCCGGCTTCGACGAGGTTGGAGTCGTGCGCTTCAGGTACGCCGCAAGGTTCTCGTCGGCCGGGTTCGCCATCTTCAGGTATCCGGGCAAGATGTCGAAGACGCCGGCCATGTCCGTTGCGCCCTGAATATTCGAATGCCCACGCAACGCGTTCACACCGCCGCCCGCGCGACCGATGTTCCCCATGAGCAACTGCAACATCGCCGCGGTGCGAATGATCTGTGTACCGAAGCTATGCTGCGTCCAGCCGACGGCATAAATGATGGTCGACGCCTTCTTCATGTCGCCATCTTTGCGGACGGACGTGTACATGTCGGCAGCTTTCAGGAATTGTTCCTGCGGGATACCAGTAATCCGCTCGACCATTTCGGGCGTGTAGCGCGAGTATTGTTGCTTCAGGAGCTGGAACACGCAGCGCGGATGCTGGAGCGATGTATCGAAGGCTATCTTCCCGGGCAAGGATGGTGCGGCAGCAGGCGCGCCTCCAGCCTTCGCTCCCGCCGGACTTGCTCCCTGGTAGCCGTGACCCTCGGTGGCCTCATTCGGTTTTGACGATTGTCCGGCGCCACTGCCGTTCGAAGGGGCAGGCACAGGCTTTCCAGTGAGATCGCTACCCTCTTCGTAGTTCCACGTAGATTTGTCGTAAGTCTGCTTGGTTGGATCGAAGCCGGAGTAGAGACCGTCGTCAGGAAGCTTGAAACCTTCTTTGATCACGAATGCTGCATTCGTGTAATTGACCAGGTAGTCCTTCGCGATGCGATTGTTTTGCAGCGCATAGTTGATCAGCCCACCGAGAAATGCGATGTCGGAACCGGCGCGAATCTGAATATAGAGATCGGCATTGGCGGCGGTCCGCGTCAGGCGCGGATCGACCACGATCGTCTTCGCGTTGCGGTGAACTTTGGCTTCAATCGCCCACTTGAAACCACATGGATGGTTTTCAGCTGGATTACCGCCCATGATCAACATCATGTCGGTGTTCTTGATGTCGATCCAGCCGTTCGTCATTGCCCCGCGTCCGAATGTTGGCCCCAAACTGGAGACCGTGGGGCCGTGTCAAACACGAGCCTGGTTTTCCAGGTAGCAGACCCCCAGGCTGCGCATGGTCTTGACGACCAGATAATTGAACTCGTTCGTA
>Ga0126371_10004758_pt1 | contig 11995 bp, 7 predicted proteins | sample PanSoiMetaPlot_4_FD_110145 | JGI IMG/M metagenome (GOLD analysis project Ga0126371, IMG submission 110145) | Tropical forest soil microbial communities from Panama - MetaG Plot_4 | ecosystem: Environmental > Terrestrial > Soil > Tropical forest > Bulk soil | place: Panama | collected 2016-02-17
AATACGGCTGATGTGACCAGTCCGCTACCTTGCTGAAGTCAACCTCTCCGCCGGAAAACTTGGCAAGGAGGAAGCTGACTTGGCTCGCGAACCTGGCGTCGCCGAAACTGACCAGGCCGCCGGAGAACTCGGCAGCGAAGAAGTCGACCGCGCCGCCGGAGAGCCGGGCGCTGCCGAAGTCGACCAGACCGCCGCAGAACTTGGCGCCGTTGAAGCTGGCCTGCCCGTCAGAGAACTTGGCAAGCACGAAACTGACCTCGCCGCCAGAGAACCTGGCATGGATGAAACTGACCTGGGCACCGGAGAACCGGGCACTGCGGCAGTCGACGTGGGCGCCGGAGAACTCGGCGTCATTGAAACTGAGCTCGCCGCCGGAAAACTCGGCGAAACCGAAGCCGACCTCGCCGCCGGAGAACCTGGCGCCGCTGAAACTCACCTCGCCGCCGGAAAACTCGGCGAAACCGAAGCTGACATCGCTGCCACAGAAGCTGGCGCCGCGGTAGTTGATCTCGCCGCGGGAGAATCTGGCGTCGGCGAAGTTGATCTGGCCAGCGGAGAACTCCGCGCCGCCGAAGCCCACCCGGGCACCGGAGAACATGCTGCCGCCGAAGCCGACCTGGCTGCCAGCGAACTGCGCGTCGCTGAAGCTGACCTCACCGCCAGAGAATTCAGCGCCGGACATCCCGGCGAACCCCTGGCCGGCCCGGCCGCCACGGAACGGGGAGCGGCCGAAGCTCACTTCTCCGCCGGAGAACGTGGCGCGGTGGAAGTCGACCTCCCCGCCAGCGAACCTCGCACGGCGGAAGTCGACCTCCCCGCCAGCGAACTCCGCCCCGGCGAAGCTCACCTTGCCCGCTGAGAACCCGGCGTTGCTGAAGCTCACCTGGCTGCCAGCGAACTCCGCACCGGCGAAACTGACCTCACCGCCACAGAACCGGGCACCGGCGAAACCGACCTCACCGCCAGAGAACCGGGCACCATCGAAACCGACCTCACCACTAAGGAACTCCGCCCCGGCGAAACTCACCCTGCCGGCTGAGAACTCCGCCCCGGCGAAACTGACCTCACCGCCACAGAACCGGGCACCGGCGAAACTGACCTCACCGCCAGAGAACTCGGCGCCGGAAAAGTCCCCGCCGTCAAACACCGCACCGGTGAAGTCAAGGTCCAGGCTCCGCCAGGAAACCTCAGCGCCTGGCCTGAGGTGAGCGATGATGATCTTGAGAACGACGCAGCGAACGTCGCGGGCGGAATCGACCTTCAGCCGTTGCCCCAGTGCGGAGCCCGGGCCGGCGTCCGGCGAGTTTGGCGCCCGCAGGCATGCACAGAGCGCGGCCACACAGGCGTGCCGATACTCCGGCCAGTCATCGGCGAGCCCCGCGACCGCGCGCACTCCGGCCTGTTGAATGGCGGCACTTTCGTCGCCGATCTGCGCGCCCGCCGCCCTGAACCGCTCGCTGAATACCCGGGTCTCCTCAAGCTGGGCTTTGGCCCTGTCCAGAGCGGCGACGGACCCGGAGATGGACCAGTAGGCGACGATCAGCGCAGCCAGCGTGGCCGCTCCGGCAACAGCATCAAAGATCAGTTGCACACCCTTTACATTTTCCCGCACCGCGACGGCCACACCTAGTGCAGGCAGGTCCGGCGATGCTGACCGGGCGGTAGGGAAAGTGCGGCAGGCCGCGCGCCGATAGCCCGCGGCGGCGCGATCGGCGTGCAGCGAAACGGCGAGGGGGGTGACGCCTCAGCCGGTCTGCTGGCCGGCGTAGGCCTTGAGTGCGAGCAGGGTGCGCTTGCTCTCCTTGCGGAAGGCGCTGACCAGCACCGGCTGGAAGAGCTTCAGTGACCAAGGGACACCCAGCGTGACCACCCGCGTTACGTGGGTTGACCCCGCATTGGCGGTGAGGGTGTAGCGCACCGTGACGTCAATGGTCCCGGCGTGCAGCTTTATCGTCATCGGCTGGTGAAAGGTGACCTTGGCGGGGCGCTCGAACTCGGTGACCGTCCCGTTGCGCACGCCGAACGGCTCAGACTCCCGGTACTTCGTGCCCAGGGCGACCGGGCCCGGGGAGATGACGGTGGTACCCCGGAACGAGGAGGAGGGCGCCAGCCAGCGTTCCTGGCCACCGAAGTCTGTGATCAGGTCGAAGACCTTGTCCGCCGGGCAGCCGATGTCGGCGTCAAGCTTGAGTTCGGTCATCCTTCATCCCATCCAGGTGATGGAGATACAGGGCCTCGCCGCGCGCCACGGAAGCACGGTATTCCGCCAGCGCGACCGCATGCCAGCGGGCCGACTCATCGTCGTCACCGCGCAGGCGGTGCACATCCCCGAGGGCCTGGGCCAGGTCGGGGCGCCCGGTGCGCGCGCGGACGGCCGCGTAGGCGGCCGCGGCGTCCTCCAGCCGGCCCTCCCGGCGCAGCAGCGCGGCGACCCGCGACTCTATAAGCCAGTAGCCGGAGAACGCGGCGGTCGCCGAACGGTAGTGAGCCCAGGCCGTCTCATGATCGCCTGATGCGGCCGCGAGCTCACCACGAGCGGCCCGCACCCAGGCGAACGCGCTCATCTGCTTCGCGGTCAGCTCGTCCTCGGCCTGCGCGTACAGCGCGTCGGCGTGGGGGTCGCCGACCGCCGCGCGGACCTGGGCCAGACTGGCGAACGCCTGCCAGGTCGGATCGGCCGCGAGGGCGCGTGTGAGGCAGTCCTCGGCTTGGGGGTAACGGCCGAGCTGCTCCAAGGCGGCCCCGCGCAGCTCCAGGCCGACCGGCGATTCGGCCAGCCCGGGCACCTCGTCCAGGCGCGCCAGGGCGGCACCGGGACGGTGCATGTCGAGGTCCGCGCTGGCCCGCAGGTAGTGAAGGTCGGGCCAACCGGGGAAGCGCCTGAGGGTGGAGCTCACGGTGGCGTCGGCCAGGCGAAGCTCGTCCAGGACACCCGACAACCGTGCGTGGCTGAGGCGCAGGTGCGCGCGCCGGGTCGCCGCGTCGGCGCCATCCGCGTCATCCAGCGAGGAGAGCGCCATGTCAAGGCGCCGGAGTTCGTCCGCACAGTCGCTGGCGGCCGTCTGGCTCACCATGGTTCGGCAAGGTAGGGGAAGTGAGGAAGGAAGTCCCTGTCGTTCTTGAGCGGGTTTGGTGAGGTCTTCGGCTCGATCGGCGCGGCATCCCACAGTGCCTGATCGGACAGGGTCTCCACGTGGTACCTGGACCCGTCGGCTCCGGCCGACTCCATGTCGAGAAACAGCGAGAGGAAGCGGTTCGCCACCTGGTCCTCCAGGCGGCGGCCGAACGGCCATGTTCCGGTGGTATCCATATCCAGGGCACAGACATTGGGAACAAAGATCTCAAACGGGCGCCGGAGCGGGATGCCGAGCTTATGCACGTCCCAGCTGCTGTCCGGCATGTTGAGCTGCTGGAAGACAACGTTGCGCGCCCTGGGGAACGCCTCGATGGAGGTGCGGTAAACACGGTGCACCGGCACCGGAGCGTTGTCGGTATCGAAGGCGCACCTGAGCCCGAGCGCGGTGATCGACGGCCCGAATCCCCAGCCCAGATGGGCCAGCCGCTTGATGAAAGTAGGGGCCAGCCAGAAATTGTTTGCCCCCAGCTGGCGGTTGTTTTCCCGCTCGGAAAGCCCTGCGTCGGCGAAGGGCTGGCCGACCGTATCGACCAGCTTATAACCCTCCAGCTGCTTGTCACGGGCATCGGAGCCGAGAAATGCCAGCGGGTGCTCGTACCAGATCGGATCGTTCGGGATGGCCGGGACCTTGTTCGACGCCTTGCGCACCCAGCTCTCTCCCCAGATATCGACAATGCGGTCGGTCTCGGGCCGCCTGGTGATGAACTGCAGTGGCATTTCGAGGATAATGGCGTTCGCGTTCTGGCCGGCCCGTGCGTCCTGGCCGTCGTAGACAAAGCGGTAATTGCCTGCGGCGTCCTTCTTGAAGCTGTCACCGGTCCAGGTGTATGGGCCCGGCGGCAGGTCCAGCTTGACACCCCGCCCGAGATCAGGGATGGCCGGATTGTAGTTGAACAGGTCGTTGCCCTCGAGCTCGAGCAGCGTCTTCGGGATCGGCAGTTCGCGCAGATCCGGCCTGGTGGATGGCACGTGGTAGAACTGCGGGGCGTAGTTGATGGACCGGAAGAATCCGGGCAGGTCGTTGAAGAACGCGTCGTCACGACCGCCTACGAAAGCGTCGATGGCAAGCCCGTCAGGTGTCGGGATCGTGGTGACCTCGCCCACGGGCACGGTAGCCGAGAAGCTGCCGCCGGGAAAATCGTGGAACGAGATCGTGGCCTGGCCCTGACCATCGACGGTCATCCTGATTTCCATCGCGCCTGCTGCGCCGAAATATGTGCCGCGTACCCCGTCGATGTACTGCCGCAGCGCCTCTAGATCGTGGGCCTCGTCGCGCAGCACGGCCGCGCGCGGATGTGAATACAACTGGAGACGGTAAAGCAGATCGGGATCAAGGACGCCGGTGTCCGGCACGGCGGCGAATGTCAGCGCCAGCACCACGCGGTCCCCCTTGCTGTTATCGGGGCCGGGGAACCCGAACATGTCATAAACGTCGGCGGCACTGACCTCTATATCGGAGAATATCGAGTTAACGGCATTCGGATCATTGTGGTCTGCCATTGATAGGCTCCCTGCGTCTTGATGCGCTTACCGAGCTCACTTGATGAGCTTCCCAAGCTCGCCGGTCTTGATGGTCAGCCCGACCGACGCCGAGCCGAGTTCTCGGTAGGCGTCAAACTCCGCGCTGTCGTAGAGCTGCTCAGTCGTAGGGTCCGCCGGATAACTGGGGTGGCCCGCCGCGTAGGCGCGTATATCCCACGGGGCGTCCTCCCACCAGCCGAGCTTGCATACCAACATCTCGCCGTTTACCGGGGGGCCTGACTGCGGGTAACGGGTGAATTCGCCGCTGACCGACGGGCTTACCACCTGACCCGGGCCCAGCCCTGCCGGGGGGTGGCCCATCGTCTCAGGATTCAGGCTGATGTCGGTCCTCGCGTCGGACCTGGCCTGTGCGATGGCTCCGCCGATGGTGAACCAGGTGTGCGCCTTGTCGCCACTGGCGTCGAGCACCAGAATGCGCCGAGCCTCCCGCTGCAGCGCCTCGACCACACCCAGGTTGTCGTAATGCCCGCCATCGGTGACGTACATCCACGTCGACCGGTAACTCGTGTGCCCGGCGGCCTCGGCATACAGCATGCCGAGGGTGGGCTGCAATGCGTGGTACAACAGCCCGCCGCAGAACTGCTGGAAACGGCCGCCGTCTTGGCGCAGCTTAAGCACGTATGCCCACAGCCGGGCCTCTCGGGCCTCGAGCCTGGTGTTCCGGGTCGCGTTCTTGCTGAACCGCCAGACGGGATGGGGCAGCACGTACCAGAACAGCAGTCCCAGCGCGCGCCACCCGTCGGCCTTGCCCGGAGGTCCCTGCCTATCCCGCGCATCTCTCGCGGCCTTGACCACAGCCGGATGCGGAAGCCAGACCCCCAGGCGCAGGTTCGCCGCGGTGAACAAGATCCGGTAGGCCTGCCGCGTCGTCACCCCCATCAAGGGGGAAAACGCCGCCCCGCTGATGGCTGACACGTCGAACAGCGTGAACCTGCGCTCGCCAACCAGGCTTTCGTAGTCCCTCGTTTTCGCCTCGAGCTTTTCGTAGGGATCCGGCCCGCGCAACGTCGCGTTGTCCGGGTCGAAGGTGAAGCTAAGCCCGCCACGCCCGGTCGGAACCTCCCGGCGGGCGTTGATGTTGGCGGTAGTGCACAGCACCGGCTTCGGCTGCTGGCCGCTCAGCTCGGACAGCAGAGTTCCGGGGACGTCCTTGATGCGCGATGGCGACGCCGGGTCTCTCTGCACGGCATATGCGGTCGCGAGCCGCCACCGGTAGAAGTCGTGCAGCGATATGCGGTTGACGTCGGCCAGGATGCGCGCGACCAGCATGACGGCGAGCGCGCCGATGACCAGCCATAGCTGATCACGGCTGAATCCGGCCGCCGCGCCGTCCTTGACCCAGCGCAGCGCGGCAACAAAGCCCGCCAGCAGGACCAGTGCGCTGGCCAGCCAGGGCAGCACCAGCGCACGCAGGTATGTGCCCGCCTTGGCCAGCAGACCGGGCGACTGCTGGCTGCCGGCCGGGTGCTGGCTGCCGGACGGCTGCTGGCTGCCGGGCGACGGCTTGAGCTGTTCATAGGCGGTCACCGACTTACGGGCCGACTGAGCCACCGCGACGACGGCCGTGACGAAGGCCGCGATGGCAGCGGGAGACCACACGGCGCCGGTACCGAAGCCGAGATCATCCTGAACGGTCTTCAGGGCACCCGAGTGCGGGCCGGATAGCCACGCGATGAGCTCGGGGACGGCCAGCATGGCCACCGCGATCACCAGAGTGAGGAAGGCGAGCCATCCGAGCACGGTGACCGCAACCTGGGAGTTCCGCTCCTGCTTGTCTGGACTCGGTATGAGGGTGGCCCACCACCACAAGAATGCGAGAAACATTAGTCCGGCGGCTATTACCGGCGCGATCCACCAGCGGCCCGCCGTGACGGCCGCCGTTGCCTGGACGGCGTGGGTTTGAGCCGCCGTCGTGAACGCCAGCACTCCCTGAGAGCGCAACAGCCAGCCCCAGGCGTGTGACGCCGCGAAAAGCGGGGTCAGGAAGAGCAGGAGTGTGGTCGCCACGCCGAACAGCAGCGAGAGCACTCCGGCGAGCAGCGTCTTGGCGTCGGGCACGAGGTAGTTCGTGTTCTCGCGCAGATGCTGCTCTTCCGGGCTGCCGGGAGCATACACAGGCTGCTCGGCGCTTAGCCCGGGCCCGTGGGCGACGGCGGCCCGGGATGCCGTGATGTAACTGCCGCCGGACACGCCGACGATCATGCTGACGTTGTCCAGCGAGACCGGGTTTTCGCGCGCGAGAAGCCGGTCCTCCCCGATCCGTTGCAGCGCGCCCAGGCAGTAGGACGCCGATCGGATGCCGCCACCCGAACAGCAGATGGCCCATCCCTCAGCTCCGTCACCGGCATGGAGGCCGTCAGGTTCGGTTACCTCCGCGGTGGGCTCGCCCGCCGCCCCGGCCGGGACCGCGGTGGCGAGGGTATCTATCTCCGGGGAAGCAGTCATCTGCCGCTCACCGCCGTCCATGGCTGGAACGCATTCGTGACGCCGCGCAACGACGGCCGCAGGTCCGGGTAGTGCCGCAGCAGAATGTCCATCATGGTGGTGTCCTGCACCCAGTCCATCCCCACCTGCGTGTACATCTCCGTGGTGAAGTCGGCGGTGAAGTAGCGGTCGCTGTTGAGGCGCCGGGACGCCATCAGGATGAAGATGCGGAACGCGGTGTCGGAGAAGCCGAAGCCCTGCGGTTTCTTCTCGGCGAACATGCCCACGATCGTGTCGACCCGCTCGATGTCCCCCCCATAAACCTGGCTCAGCTTGGCTGCCGTCGCCTGGTCGCCGGCCAGGTCCTCGAACGACCGGGCTGGCTTGAGGTGGAGCAGGCGGCGGAACTGGTTGTACCGGGGAACACCGAGCTCACGGGTGCGCAGGATATCCGTGGCCGCCAGGTCCATCAGCCGGTCGTTGTCGGGCCGCTGGAACTCCTGCAGGAAACGGGGGTAGTTGTTCAGCACGAGGGCGCCGGGATTGGCGATGCCGAGGCTGTAGAACAGATCGGCTAGTGCGAGTTTCCCGGCTACCTCATGGCCGCCCGGCCCGGAGATATCGCGGAACGTGGACTGCTGCAGTTCGGAGTCATCGGTCACCGACCGGAACGTGTAGTCGTCCGGAATGAGCGGATGCATCCGGTAGACGACGGAGAATTCCTCGGTCAGCGAGTAGGGCACGCCGAATTGGTCGGTAGCGCTACCTGGGATGCCGCTGATGACCTCGCTCTTGCTGATGCGGCCGAACGTCTGGCGCACCTTCTCCCCGGCCAGCCCCCACCAGTTGGCATGCAGCGCCGTCACGGTCGTCGGATGCGCGATGATCGCCGGGGTCCACTCGACGGTGTGGATCTTCGCGATCAGCGCGGAGATGATCAGCCGCGCCCGCTGGTAGAGCTCCTCATCGGTCCAGCTCGGGTAGGCCCGCTTCAGGGCGTCGCACACCGCGTTGTGCTCCAGCACGAACAGGGTGAACATCATCTCGAGGCCGAGCCACCAGCCGGGCACCCGATCGGGGCTCACCTTGGGGTCGTCGGGGAACATCAGCCTGCCGTCGGGCCCGATGATGAGCTTGCCGTCCGTGCCTGTCCGCCGCGGCAGCTTGTCCTTGGGATCGATGCCGCCGCCGTAGATGTGCGAGCCGTCCCACCACGGCGTCTCGTGGTTGATGTACGTCTGGGGACCCTCACTGCCCGGCGGCCGCGTCGGGTCCTGGAGCGTCTTCATCACGGTGAGCGGGGGCTGCGGCCACTGGTCATCGGGGGCCAGCGGCAGCTCATAGGTGTGGTCGGGGTCCCCCTCGCCGTGGCTGAACCAGTCTTTGACCATGAACTGGATCCAGGTGGCGGCAAGCATGTTGAGGGTGGTCGCCGGCTGGAACGCCGTCCGGGTCAGCAGTTCCCTGCTGACCGTCCTCGGGTTGGGCGACATCAGGTCGGCTGGTGATTCCTGGTAGGCCTCTGACAGCGGGATGTTACGCCCGAAGCGGGTGCCGGCCATGCCCATCGAGGGCTGCTGAAGGTCGTTGTAGGAACCGTCGGCTGTCCGCTCGCTGAGCGTGGCGGTGGTCTTCGGCCCTGGCTGCACCGGGTTCTGAGTCGGCAAGGACGAGGTGTCTTGCAGGTTCTGCTGGCGGAGAATATTCCGTATGCCGATGATCACCGCGATGCCGAGCCACTTGGGCAGGCGCGGCCAGCCGATCCAGTGGTCAACCGCCTGCGCTATACCATCGTAGGCTTTCCAGAACGGCGTATCCCGGTAGCCCTGTGATTGCTGCTGATTAGCCATTTGTTGCTCCTTTTAGGGACTGGGCGTCCTGGAGAATCACATCGCTTGCCTTTTCGGCCAGCATGTAAACCGACGTGACAATGAAGAACCCGGGAATGCGCGGAAAGACCGACGCGTCCACGACGCGCAGCCGCGCCGCTCCGTGCACCCGGAACCGGCTGTCGACCACCGAGCCGGGTTCGCCGGCCGGGCCCATGGGGCAGGTGCACGACGCGTGGTGACCCCATGCCTGGTCGCGAATCCAGTCCCGCAACTCCTGCCCGGTCTGTACCGAGGGGCCGGGCGACACCTCTTCGGCGACCAGATCACCGGCCCGCCGCATGACGTCCCGTGCGATCCGGACCCCCTCCACGACGGCGTCCAGATCGGCGCCCTCGGTGTCGGTGCCCTCGTCAAAGTAGTGAAAGCCGATGTCCGGGGGCTCGCGCGGATCATCGGAGCGGAGCAGGACCTCCCCCGCCCGGTTGACGGTGTGCGCCTTGAGCACGGCCCAGGTGAAATAGTCGTGGTGCTGCTCAAGCTCGGCCGAGTAGCCCGGGTAGTACCCTTCGAACCGGGCCGGCAGGCCAAACACGAACAGATCGGGTGCCGGCAGTTCGCGACGGGAGCGCCGCACGATCCCGACGAGCGAGCCGTTGGTCGCGTAGATGCCCTTGCCCGACTGCCATTCGCGGAAAGCAGGATCGGGTTTCTCGCCCGGCCCGGGCGGGCGGAACCGGTCGCCGCGAAGCAGGGAGAACTCACGTGACATCCGGCTGACCACGCCGACCTCGTAGCGGTCCTGCAGGTTCTGCCCGACTCCGGGCAGCTCGAGCCGGACCGGGATGCCGAACCGTTCCAGCTCTTCGCGCGGCCCGATGCCGGACAGCTTCAGCAGCTGGGGCGTATTGAACGCCCCTCCGGCCAGCACCACTTCCCGCGACGCATATGCCTGCTGCCGGGGCGGCATCGCACCGCGAGCGGGCCGCGGGTCACACCAGTAGGCACGCGGGGCATCGATGTACTCGACCCCTGTTGCGGCCGGTCCTCCGCTGCCTTCTTCGAGCAGTACCCGGGTGGCCAGACATCCGGTGCGGACCTCCAGGCGGTCGGGGAAGCGCTCGGCCACGTTCCGTATCCGCTCGCGGCTGCCGTTCCGGTGACCGCCGCGCACCGCCAGGGGAATCTGCCACAGTCCTTCGGGAAGGCCGCGGACGCGCCAGTCGTTGGGATCGACCCAGCCGCTCAGGCCCTCAAGCGGGTTCAGCGGCCGGCCGAGGAACTCCTCCAAGTTCCCCGTTGCCGCCTCGAGCAGGAGGCCGCGGATCTGCTCATCGGCGACGGCCAGCGTGGGCTCGGCGAGCGAAGTGCTCAGCCAGCCGTTGAACCCGTGCCTGGCCTCGTTCTTGAAACGCTCCGAGATCAGGGGCAGGTGGGTGACGAGGGCCGCCAGCAGCGGGTTGGCCGGCCGTTTCCACGGCCGCGGCCAGTAACCGCAGGCTTCAAGCCGCTCGAAGTACGCCCGCATCGAGCCGGCAGCCCATGACGTGTCGCCGGTCAGCGCGGCGATTCCGTCCCAGTCCTCGGCGTGCGGGTACATGGTGATCATCGCGTTGTGGGCGGTGCAGCCGCCCAGGGTCGCCGCCCGCGGATAGAAGACTCCGTCCTGGGCGGCGACGTACTTCGTGTCCCGTTCCTGCTGCTTGAGATCGGCATAGTGGCGGACGAAAAACTGCCAGCTCGTCGCCGGGTCCTCGGACGCCATCCCGTGGAACGCGGGAACGGCATAGGTGTCGCTGTCGGGGCTCCGCGCGCCGTCCGCGCCGGCTTCGAGCAGCAGGACGCGCATGCCGCTTTCCGCCAGCCTGGCGGCCAGCGGCCCACCGCCGGCACCAGACCCGACGACGATGTAGTCGTACGTGGTCACTGCTTGGCCTCTTGCCGGACGTGAACCCAGGCCGCGACGGCGAGCGCGGTATTGAGCGCGGAGATGAGAGTGAGCGGCACGGCCATCTGCGGCCGGATCCGCTTCGACGTGCCGAGCGTGGCGGCCGTCAGCGTGTCGCTGGCGTGAATGAGGACCGCCTGGTTGATGCTGTGCTCAAGCGGCTCGCCGCGCTGCGTGATGAGGTCCGCGCCGATCAGCACGGTACGCACGCCGAACAGCCGCAGGCCGTAGATGGCGGCCGCGTCTTTGTCGGGGTCCTCCCCGAATCGCTTAATGATCAATGATGGAGCCACAAGAGCGAGCAGGCCGTTTACGATGCGGATTGCCGCTAGGGAATACCTGGCTTTGGACAGCATCGCCCCCAGAACCTCCAGACCAGCAGTTTGGATCGTTCCCCCGGCGCCTTTCAGCCCATGCTTCTCCAGGCAGCGTGCACCGAGCGCTTACCTGTTAGGAGGCGCTGAGCGCCAGCGTGATACATCTGTCGCCGCGAAATCGGAGCGCGCTGCCGCGGTCAGCGCTCGGCGGCGGACGCCGCCATGGTGGGGATCGAGGTGTCAGCGCAAGGCTGGCGCCTGGCGTGACCGGCAAGCAGCACCCGAGCGGAGCGGTCTGCCGACGGCCGGCCGCTAGAAGTGGGAATCTGTCAGAGGCCGCACGGCGGAGCGCCAGATATGAGGCTTCCAGCCGGAAGAGCCCTTCGGCCCGCCGCCGGTGGCGGCGGGCCGGCGGGCCCCGCCCCCCCGGGCCGATGCCCCGCATTCGTAAGGTATCGGGTGAATGTCGCAGTAAGTTCGCAACAAGCACGAGGACGAGCAAACAAGCACAAGGACGTGCACAGGTGAGTAACGCCCGGCCTTCAGCCGGCCGTCGTGCAGCCGCCCGGTTCCTGCACGAGTTACTGGCTGAGCAAGGCCCCTACCGCCGGCTGTGGGAGCGGGATGTAGTGCGTTCCCGGCCCGGTGAGATCACCCAGCTGGCCGTTGCGCAGGTGCTTGCCCGGTATCTCTGGAGCCATCCGCGCGCGGCCGGCGACGTGGATGCACTGCCGCGCCAGCTGAAAGACACTGTCGCCCGGGCGTTGTCAGGTGCGCTGCTGAGCCGGCCGACGCTGGC
>Ga0126371_10004759_pt1 | contig 11994 bp, 6 predicted proteins | sample PanSoiMetaPlot_4_FD_110145 | JGI IMG/M metagenome (GOLD analysis project Ga0126371, IMG submission 110145) | Tropical forest soil microbial communities from Panama - MetaG Plot_4 | ecosystem: Environmental > Terrestrial > Soil > Tropical forest > Bulk soil | place: Panama | collected 2016-02-17
AAGAATTTTGGCGAAGCCCAGCGATCGTTGCGTGTAATGTACTGATAGATGAAATCTGAGAACCAGTTGGCATCCGAGATAATCCCGTGAAATTGGTTGGGAGCTTCGCCGGGCGCGGGCCGGCTGAACCCCGTGGAGATGGCGTCGATAAAAACAAGATCGGTTGTGTCAAGGAACGAATCTTCATTGTCTACCACGGTGTACGGCGCGGGCATGCCGTGTCCGTCCGGAGTCAAGGCCACCCGCTTTGGCCCCATGCCCATGTGCGTGAACAGAGACGCCGAGCCCGGCCCGCCGTTGTAAACAAAGCTGATCGGCCGCTTGGCGATGTCCGTCACCCCCTCTTTCGTGTACGCGACGTAAAACATGGTGGCCTTCGGAGTTCCGTCATCGGCTTTGATGTTGTAGGTCGCAGCGGTCGCGGTGTACTTGATCTCCTGCCCGCCGATGCGCGCGGAGTGATGCGTCAGGGAAGATTTCTCTTCCGCGATCGGCGGATGCTGCGCCTGCTTCGCCTGGGCGGGTTCTTGCTGCGAGGCCTGCTGCTCCGGTGGCCGCTGCGTGCGCTGGCGCTGCTGCGGAGGTTGCTGCGCCGGAGGGACGGTCATTTGCTGTGCGGGAGTTTCCGCGGGGCGCTGCGGATCGCTCTGGCTCATCGCCGCTGGCGCAGCGAGCAGCACACAAATTCCGCCAAGGACGCACAGGTCTCTTCTCATTTCACACCTCTCCGTATGAATTAAGAGTTTCTCGGGCAACGGGAGTCTAGCAAATGCACCGGAGGTTTCGCCCACTCTGCGAAGCCTCTGATTGGACGGACGAAAACTTTGCCTCGTTTCACCTTCAGAGGGAAGACTCGATCGCGCTCGCGGCGCGCCCTACTGGTACCGTAGCGCCACGATCGGGTCCACGCGCGATGCTCGCAGCGCGGGAACGGCGCATGCCGCAAACGCTACGCCCACAAGTGCCGCAGCCACGCCAAGGAACGTTGCCGGATCACGCACGGGCACGTCGAAGACCAGGCTCGACAGCGCTCGCCCCAGCGCCAGGCCCCCGAGCAGCCCGCTTCCGATTCCAATTAGCGCGACTTTCATGCCTTCGCCGACAATGAGCTGCAACACGCCGCGTGGCGAGGCACCTAGAGCCATGCGCACTCCAATCTCGCCGGTGCGCTGAGCCACCGAGTACGCCAGCACGCCGTAGGTGCCAATCGAGGCGATCAGCAAGGCCACGACTGCAAACGCGCTGAGCAGCACGGTGTTGAGCCGGGGCTGCGCGGCGCTGTTCGAGAGCCACTCCTCCATCGTCCGCACGTTGGCCAGTGCAAGCTCGGCGTCGAGTTCGTGAACCCTCTGACGGATTGTGGGAAGTAACAGTTCCGGGCGGTGGTCGGTTTCGACGACGACGTCCATCAGCGGCCACAAGCGCCAGGACATCGGGTAGTACAGCGCCGGCGATTCCTGTCTAAGCGCGGTGCTCCGCACGTCGCCGACGACTCCCACCACGGTAAAGGCGATGCGCGGATCGGCGGAGCGGCGCAACGTGCGGCCGAGTGGGTCAGCATCGCCCCAGAATTTCCTGGCGGTGGCCTGGCTGATGATGGTAACCGGCGGCGCGGGAGCGGGACCGTCCGCGTCGGTGAAGTCGCGCCCGCGAAGCAGCGGGATGCCCATGGTCCTGAAATAGCCGGGGCTTACGATACGCCAGTCGATGGGCACGGCAGTATTCGGGGGCAGAACGGACTGCTCGGTGGTGATCACCGGATGGGTCGTGTAATTGCCCGCGCCAAAGGGAACGCCGCTCGAAACAGCCGCGCCGTCGACGCCCGGTATCGCTTCGAGCGAATCCAGCAGCTCACGATAAAGCTGCTGCGCCTTGCCGTTGAGCGGATACTTTGCCGTCGGTGGCGCAAGCTGAAAAGTGATCAATCCTTGGGGCTTAAAACCCAGCCGCACGTGTTCGAGGTTCGCCAGGCTCTCGATCAACAAACCTGCCCCGATCAGCAGCACGGTGGCCAGCGCGAGTTCGGCCGCTGCGAGGAGGTTGCGAACGCGCGCCGACACGCGAGTCGCCGAGCCTCTCCCTCCGCGCTGAAGAACGGTGTTCAGATCAACTCTTGCTGTGCGCCAGGCCGGTGCGGTGCCAAAAAGCAGCCCCGTGACGATCGTCAGCCCCAGCGCAAACCATAGAACTGTCCCATCCATTCCAACGGCGGGAATAGGCAGCGTGCCTGGTGGCAACACGTGGTTGATTGTTCGTACGGCCCAGGCTGCCATCAAGAACCCGCCCACGCCGCCGGTCATCGAAACAACCAAGGTCTCCACCAACAACTGACGCAGCAGCCGGCTGCGGCTCGCGCCAATGGCCGTCCGTACGGCCATTTCATTCTGCCTTGCCGCTGCTCGCGCCAGCAGCAGGTTCGCGATGTTGGCGCAGGCAATCAGCAGCACGAAGACCACCGCCCACAGGAGCACCAGCAGCCCGGTCTTGAGCTGCGGGCTCACGAACGTGTCGAATAGCGAGATTAGACGAATGCCCCAATCTCGGATTTCCGCATACTGTTGACCCAGGCGAGTTGAGATGGTGTCCATCTCGGCCTGTGCCTGGGCGATGGAAACGCCCGGCTTGAGCCGCCCGACCGTAAAGATCTGATGATTCAGGCGGATTTCCTTTGCCGGATCGATGGTCAAAGGCGTGTAAACGTCGCCTCCCGAGATCAGGTTCAGTGCGGCAGGAGCGATGCCCACCACGGTTGTCGGGGCGTCGTTCAGAATGATGGTGCGGCCAACGAGCCCGGGGTCTCCGGCGAAGCGCCGCCTCCATAAGCCTTCTCCAATCATTGCCACCGGCGCCGCGCCGGGCTTCTCTTCGTCATCGCTGAACGCCCGCCCGAGCAGCGGAGGAATCCCCAGAATGCGCGGCAGCGCCGGGCTGATGCGATTGCCGGAGAGCTGCTCGGGCTCACCCGATCCGGTGAGCGTGAAATTGCTGGCGCCGATCGCCGCCAGCTCCTCAAAAGCTTTCGTTTGCTCCCGCCAAGACAGAAAGTTCAGCACCGAAGAGCTGAAGCTCGACAGATTCAGCTTGTCGTTCTTTTCCGCCACCTGCACGATGCGATTCGGTTCATGGAACGGCAGAGGTTTCAGCAGCACCGCGTTCACCACGCTGAACATCGTTGTGTTCGCGGCGATGGCCAGTGCGACCGTCAGCACCGCCGCGGCCGTGAACAGCGGCGTCTGGCGCAGCATACGGAATGCATAGCGGACGTCGTTCAGCATGTGCTCCTCATTCGAGTGGCTCCGAGGAGACGGAGCCGTTCTTACCCAAGTAAACCGCCATCACACCTTATTTATGCTGGTCCATCGTGAAGCAGCGCCGCGCTGGCTGATCTCTCGGGGCTTATTTTGTTATCGGCTGATAAAGCGGACCTAAACTTGCCGACACGTGCTATTCATACCGCAGTGCCACGATTGGATCCACGCGCATGGCCCGCCGTGCCGGGACGTATGCGGCCACCACGGCGACCGCAAGCAACAGCAGGGCCACGCCCAGGAACGTCAACGGATCGTGCGTCCCCACGCCAAAGAGCAGGCTGCTCAAAAAGCGCGCCACCAAGAACGCTCCCGCCAGTCCGATTGCCACACCGAGCGCCGTCAACTTGATGGTTTGCACCAGAATCATGCTGCGAACATTCGCGGCCTGCGCCCCGAGCGCCATGCGTACGCCAATCTCCTGGGTTCTCTGGCTGACCATGTAACTCATCACACCGTAGATGCCTACCGCGGCGAGCGCGACCGCCAGGATGGCAAATATCCCGACGAGCATGGCGGAGAATCGCCTAGGAGAGACCGAGCCCGCTAGCAGTTCGTCCATGGTCATTATGTGCGTTACCGGCAGGTCCTGAGCCGCTCTGTGAATCACCTCCGCGACCGGAGCGGCTAGGCTCAGCGGATCGGTCGCTGTCCGCACCACCACATAGGGCGTCCACCCGCCCACGAAGTAAGCGTCAAAAGTCGGCTCAGCGTCCAGGCCAAACTGGTGCACGTTTCCCACGATGCCGATAATCGTGCTCCAGCATGGTTTTGGATCGAGCGAGCACAGGTTGATGCGCTTCCCGATGGCGTCGCCTTTTGGCCAGAAGCGCCGCGCCATCGTCTCGTTGATCACCGACCTCGGCACCTTCCAGTCGTCTTCGGTAAACAATCGGCCCTCGCGCAGCGGAATCCCCATGGTTGAAAAATAACTCAGGCTCACGGTTCGGAATTGCGCGATCGGCCGCACGCCGGCATTAGGGACGGGTTGCCCCTCGATCACGAATCTTGCAGCCTGGCGAAATTCGTTGCTCAGGGGCAGCTCATCGATTCCTGCAGCCTCCTTCACGCCCGGCAGCGCGTTGATCTGCTCTACGATTTGCTCGAATTGGATGGATTGCTTTTCCTGAAACTGGATCAAATCTTGTGTCGAAAGCTTGCTGGCCTCGGTAAAGGGCAGCGCAGCCTGCTGCACTTCCATCGTCAGCATATGGTCCACGCGAAATCCGGGCTTCACTTCCAGCAAATGTTGAAAACTGCGCAGCAGCAGTCCCGCCCCGATCAGCGGCACCAGCGCCATCGCGATCTCCGAAACCACCAGAATGTTGTGCGTTCCGCGGTGTCCTGACCCGGCGGTCCCCTTGCTCCCGTGTTTGAGGACTCCCGCGAGGTTTGCCCGGAGCGTTCCTAGCGCCGGCATCAGACCACAAATGATCCCGGCAGCCACGCAAACCGCGGCGGTGAACGCCAGCACCGCGCCGTTCAAGCCGCCTTCCCGCAGCACTCCCAGGTCCGCGGGGGCAAACGCCATCAACGCGTCGAGACCGCCCACCGCCAGCAGCAACCCTACGGCCCCGCCCGCCAAACACAGCAACATGCTTTCGGTTAGCAACTGCCGCGACAGCCGCCAAGCGCTGGCCCCCAGCGTCGTCCGCAGGGCCACTTCCCGTTGCCTGCCGGCGTTTCGCACCATCAGCAGGTTTACTATGTTGGCACATGCAATCAGCAGCACCAAGCCCACCGCCCCGGACAGCACCATCAGGATGCCTCTTAGTTTCGCCACCGACGGATCTTCCATCGGCTCGACGAGCACGCCAAAGAATTTGTGCGAATCCGGATACTTGACGGTCTCCTGTTCGTTCAACCTCTTCATTTCGTCTTGAGCTTGTTCGCGGGTGATCCCGGGCTTCAGCCGCGCGACGCCGATGAAGGCGTGATGAACGTGTTCGGTCAAGTCATCTTGGTACTGGCCGATGGGCATCCAAAGATCGGCCCAGCGCAGCAGACGAAAATCTGCCGGCAACACTCCTGTTACCGTATACCGCTGGCTGTCCAGTGTGATCGTTCGTCCGATCAATCGCGGATCGCCCCCAAACCGGCTCTGCCATAAGCGATGACTCAAAATCACTACCGGAGAACTGCCTGCCCGATCTTCTTCCGGTGTGAAGTAGTGCCCGGCCGCGAGCCGTATACCAAGCAGGGGGAACAGTCCCGCGCTTGCATAGCTCCCGAGCACCCGCTGTGGCTCGCCTTCGCCGGTCAGATTAAAACCCTGGGAGATGTGCGCATACCCGCCCATTTCGGAAAAACTGGCATTTTGCTGGCGCCAATCGGCGTAGTCTCCCGGAGACAGAGGTGCGCGTGGAGCCTGCGGCGGGTAGGTGTTCCAAATTTGTACCAGGTTTTCGGGGTGAGGATACGGCAGGGGCCGCAGCAGCAAATTTTCGACCACGCTGAAAATCGCCGTGTTCGCCCCGATCCCGAGCGCCAAGGTCAACACTGCGACCACCGCAAAGCCCGGATGCTTAAACAGTGTCCTGGCCGAGTAACGGACGTCTTGCAGAAGGTATTCGATCGGGCCACCTTCCCGTCGAACAACGATTGGCGACGGGGTAAACGAGTGCAGCCTGCATCAGCTTGGCAATGTGCCGCCACGCCTTATGGCACGATGCCTGATTCGCGCACCACGCTCGCGAACCTTGTTCACGTCAGCCTCACGAGACCCTGCGGGCAACGGCAGCCTTTTGGTTGCTATTTTAGCTGAGCGTGGTTCAAAGTTTAACGGAAGTTTCCTGAGCTGCAATCCCCGCCCTTCGCATTCGTCACCCCGACGCATCGCCGCGAAAGAAAGCTAGGCAAAACGGCGCCTCCCCGTAGCGTCGGTGCATGCTTTCTTTTCTACTCGTGACGAAGCACGATCGTCGGCTCAATGGAGCGCGGCGGCCAACGTCTTGGCGAGCAGGGGTTCCTGCTCCGGGAAAACCGTGCGCAAATCGAGAATCAGGCGATCGTCTTCCACGCGGGCGATGACGGAGATTCCGGCTGGGGCGCGCCGCAGCCGCTGCTCCAGCTTCGCCGCAGAATAGCGAACGCTCGAGATGCGAATCACCTTGCTCGGCAGCGATTGCGTTGGCGTCGAGCCCCCTCCGGCGAGCGACGCCCCGTCCACAACTTCGATTTCCACTTCGCCCAGGGGCAGCTCCGGACGCAATTCGCGGATGAAATTCTCGGCGCGGCGCTTCAGTCCCTGCGGCGTCACGCGAATCATGCGCATCACCGGAATTTCGTCCCAGGCTGCCCTCAGGTACGCTCCCAGCGTGGCTTCGAGCGCGGCGACGGTGAGTTTGTCGACGCGCAACGCGCGAAACAACGGGTGCCGCCGCACTCGAACGATCAAATCTTTTTTCCCGGCGATAATCCCCGCCTGCGGCCCGCCGAGGAGTTTGTCTCCGCTAAAGGTGACGATGCCGACCCCGGCTGCCACGCTTTGCCGGACCGTCGGCTCGCTGATGCCCTGCTCGGCCAAATCCACGAGGCAGCCGGAGCCGAGGTCCTCGACCAGCGGAATTTGCGTGCGCTGGCCGAGCGCGACCAGTTCATCGAGCGATGGTTTGTCGGTGAAGCCGGTTACTTTGAAATTGGAAGGATGCACACGCAGCAACAATCGCGTTTTTTCATTGATGGCGTTCTCGTAGTCGGCGAGCCGCGTGCGATTCGTCGTTCCCACCTCCCGCAGCACCGCGCCGCTCTGCTCCATGATCTCCGGAATGCGAAAGCCGTCGCCAATCTCTATCAGTTCGCCGCGCGAAACGATCACTTCGCCGCCGCGCGCCAGCGCCGCGAGCGTGACCAGCACGGCTGCGGCGCAATTGTTCACCACCACGGCCGCCTCCGCTCCGGTCAGCCGCGTAAGCAGTTCCGCGGTGTGTACGTCGCGTTTTCCGCGGGCTCCTGCTTGCAGGTCGTACTCGAGATTCGAGTATTGTGTGGCGGCGCGGCGAAACTCTTCCACCACGCTTTCGGGCAGGGGCGCACGTCCTAGGTTCGTGTGCAGGATCACGCCGGTGGCGTTGATCACCGGCAGCAGCGATCGCGCCAGAATCTGCTCCACCAGCGTTGTGATGCGCTCCTCCAGCGCGCTTCGGTCGCAGGCAACCGGAGAGATTTCTGCAAGCAGGGCGGTGGCTATTTGTCCAGTGATCCGCGCCCGCAGGTCGTCCAACACGGTGCGCGCAACCTCCACGACAAGGCTGCGATCCACGCGTTTGGCGAGTTCCGCCAGCCTCGGCTGCGACAGCAATTCATCGACGGGGGGGATTTGCCGCAGCAGCTCCGACTGTTCCGCGGAGACTACGCGTTTGGTATGGGGAGCCATGGGAACATTTCAGCACAGGCCCGAGCACCCTGCAATCCTGCCGGACCCTAGCTCGCAGGAGAAACGGGGTTCTCTTCAAGGGCCCGGATTTGAGCCGTGCCGTCGCCGCCCGAGGACGATCCCGGCCCGGTGAAGCCGTGTCGCATTCGAAGCACTTTTTCGCGGCGCTGGTTGACGGTTTCGCCGGGCCACCCTAGCATGGAAGCTTGGGAGCTTTCGGCGCGCATGGCGACCATTGACGAAGATCTCGGCCAGATCGAAAAAGACATCCGTCAGCTAAAAATCGAGTACGACCAGTATTTCGGAGGCGGCCGGAAACGACCGCCTACCGAGATCGAATGGCGCATCGATCTTCTGATCAAGCGCTACAACGAGCGCGGCGGGGAACTGAAGCCCGCGCAGAGATTCCGCTTCAACAACCTCACGCAGACCTACGCAAAATACAAAGACATCTTCCGGAAGAAAATCGTAATGAAGGAAGAAGGAAGGTTGCAGCGGCATTTCGGCGCTGCCGCCAAGGAAATCGAAGCGTCCCGCGCGAGGGAGCACGAAAAGGAACAGCTAGCGGCGGCCTCGGCAGGGAGCCCAGCAAAAGCTTTCCGCATGATCTGTTCGCAGCCCGAGAGCGAGCCGGAAAAGGTCGAGAAGCTGTACGAGGCATTCCGCCAGGCCAAGCAACTCGCCGGGGAACACACCGGAAATCTATCGCGCTCGAGCTTCAACGAATTCGTGATGAAGAAAACCAAAGAGTTGCAGCAGCAGAAAAACTGTAAAGACGTGGAGTACGTTGTCGAGACCGTCCAAGGCCAGGTCAAGCTAAAAGCCCTGGTGAAGTCCTGAGAGCTTGTCGGAGAACTCTCGAAAATGTGACCTTGCGGGGGCGAAGCGACGAAGTCTTCTCTTTGAATCTCTTCGAAAAATCCGAGTCTCTCAGCCTTGCAGTTTGGACGTTCGACTTCCTTTGACGTTCTTCCCTTTGTTGTCCTCTTGGATTTCCACACGGACGCACTTTCGCAAATTTCGCAGGGCGCTTACACTGTTGTGCTTTTCTCATTGCGGAGGAAGACATGGCAGTGGAGCGCGCGCTCATCAGCGTTTTCGACAAAACGGGCATCGCGGCTTTTGCGAAACGCCTCTCAGCTCTGAAAATCGAAATCCTCTCGACCGGCGGAACGGCCAAGCTTCTGAGGGAAAACGGCGTCGCGGTGCGCGACGTTTCCGACTTCACCGGTTGGCCGGAAATGCTCGGCGGACGGGTGAAGACCCTGCACCCCAAGGTACACGCCGGCCTGCTTTTCCGCAGGCAGCATGCCGATGACCGCAAGCAGGCTTCGGAACACGGCATCGCGCCGATCGATTTGGTCGTTGTGAATCTATATCCGTTTGAAGCGACGGCCGCAAAGGTCGGACTAACTGCCGAAGAATTGATCGAAAACATCGACATCGGCGGGCCCGCGATGCTGCGTTCGGCTGCTAAGAATTTTGAGAGCGTGACGATCGTCTGCGATCCCGCCGATTTCGAGCGGGTGGCCAAAGAGATCGAAGGCGCGGGCGAGACAGCGCTGGCAACCCGCCTGGAATTGGCGCGAAAAGTGTTTGCCATGACTTCGCGCTACGACGGAATGATCGCGATGGAGCTGGAGCGGCTGAGCGCGGCGACTGCCCAAGTAGCGATCGAAGCAAAGCCAGGACTCCCGGAACGCGTACACCTCGCGCTGCGGCTCCAACAGGAGTTGCGGTACGGGGAAAATCCGCACCAGGCCGCCGCGCTGTATGTGCCCACAGGACGGGCGGCGGAGGGTTTTGCGGCCGCGAAGCAGCTTCAGGGTAAAGAGCTTTCCTACAACAATTTCGTGGACCTGGAAGCGGCGCGAAGCCTCGCGGCGGAATTCAAGAATCCCGCGGCGGTGATCATCAAGCACAATAACCCCTGTGGCACCGCGGAGCAAACCTCGCTGCGCGAAGCGTATTTGAAGGCGCTGGCCTGCGATCCGGTTTCGGCTTATGGCGGAGTCCTGGCGTTCAACCGCGAAGTGGATTCCGCCACGGCGGAAGAAGTAGCGAAGCTGTTCGTCGAGTGCATCGCCGCGCCGGGATTCGCGGCGCGCGCGAAGGAAACCCTTGCGGCGAAGAAAAACCTCAGGTTGCTCGAACTACCTCCCGACGGCTTGCAGCCGCAGCGTGAGCTACAGCTCAAGCGCATTCTTGGCGGGATGCTTGTACAGCAGCCGGACAATGGTGAACTCAATGACCGTGAGCTGCGCACGGTAACCAAGCGCATCCCAACGCCCGAAGAGATCGACACCATGCGCTTCGCGTGGAAAGTGGCGAAGCACGTGAAGTCCAACGCCATTGTGTTCGCGAAAGACGGCGCGACCGTGGGCGTGGGCGCAGGGCAGATGAGCCGCGTCGATTCCGTTAAAATCGCGGTGATGAAGGCGCAAACGGCGCTGACAGGGAGCGTGGTGGCTTCCGACGCATTCTTTCCCTTTCCCGACGGCGTCGAGGAAGCTGCCAAAGCAGGTGCGACAGCGGTGGTCCAGCCCGGTGGATCAGTGCGCGACCCGGATGTGATTGCCGCAGCAGATCGTCTGGGCCTCGCCATGGTGTTCACCGGCATGCGTCACTTCCTGCACTAAAACCCCGCTAGATTCTTTCCCTCAGGCTGGCGCGCAAGGCAGGCCGGCGACGGATGGAAGAGGAGCGCCCGAGCCGTGCCAATATGGCGGACGAGTTCGGCACGTCTCCCGTTGTGATCTTTGCGCTCTTTGTAGTGAAATCCTCTGTCCGCGATCTTCGATGAGCGGCGCGATCGCGGCGACAAAGCTTCCCGACTGAGGATCGCCATGCAGCACGACTTGCAAGACACCGTAGCGCTTCTCGCCCGCACGCCCACAACCCTCGATGCGTTTCTGCGCCATCTGCCAGAAACGTGGACGCGCTCGGACGAGGGCGAAAAAACCTGGAGCGTGTTCGACATCGTCGGCCACTTGATTCATGGCGAACGCACGGACTGGATGCCGCGGGCGCGGATGATTCTGCAGTTTGGCGAGAACAAAGCGTTTGAGCCCTTCGATCGCCTGGCGCAGGAACGCGAGAGTCAAGGCAAGGCGCTCGCCGAGCTACTCGACGAGTTCGCGCTTTTGCGCGCACAAAGCCTGGACCAACTGCGCGACCTGCATCTGCGACCTGAGGACCTCGCGCGGAGCGGACGCCACCCGGCCCTCGGTGTGGTTACGTTGTCACAACTGCTGGCAGCTTGGGCCGTTCATGACCTGACGCATGTGCATCAGATCTCGAGAGTGATGGCCCATCAATTCCGAGAGGCCGTCGGTCCCTGGGCCAAATACCTTGGCGTGCTCAAGTGTGCCGGTCACAGCTCGCCTGCTTGACCTCGCCGTCCGCAGCCTGGCGCGCAAAATGAATAACCTTCACTCAGGCGGGTCCTCTTTGGCGTGACTATTCCGCTTACGGATCGTCTTAGCCTTTGGCCAGCAGGTCCGGTTGCGGAACAAAGACCTGAAAATGAGGTATTCAACGATGACGCAGAGCCGCCTTAGAGAGCTTTGTCGATCTTGTAAGTCATTGATATAGAACAACGTGCGTGAGAAGGGCCAAGAACGCAGGAGACTGCTCGCGACAAAGTTCCGGGCAACGCCCCATTTGAATTCGGGAGGGAGGCATGGTGATGCGCTTCGACCTGTCGGCGGGAACCTCGATTGGCGACTTCAAGTATGCGCTGCGGACGTTGCGGCGCAGTCCGGGCTATGTGGCTGTAGCGGTGTTGACCCTGGCGCTCGGAATCGGTGCGAACACCGCCATTTTCTCGCTGCTCGATCAAATCTTGTTGCGGCTACTTCCGGTGAAGCATCCTCAACAACTGGTTCTGCTCACCATGAGAGGACATCACTACGGAAGCAACTGGGGAGGGAACGCCATTTCACACCCCATGTTCCGTGACTTCCAGGCACACAACGAAGCGTTCTCTGGAATGTTTTGCCGTTTTCGGGACCCGGTGAGCCTCACGTTTGGCGGGCAGTCGGAACGCGTGAATGCAGAGCTGGTCTCCGGGACCTACTTCAGGGTTCTGGGGGTGAACACTGTCCTGGGGCGCGCCTTCACGCCGGACGACGATCGCGTTCCTCTTGGACATCCCCTGGTGATGCTGACTTACGACTACTGGAGGCAACGGTTCGGTGGAGCCCCAGGGATTGTGGGACAAAACCTGATTGTGAACGGCCACAACATGACGGTGATCGGCGTAGTGCAACCGGGATTTGAAGGGGTGGAGCTCGGATATTCCACGAAACT
>Ga0126371_10004761_pt1 | contig 11992 bp, 12 predicted proteins | sample PanSoiMetaPlot_4_FD_110145 | JGI IMG/M metagenome (GOLD analysis project Ga0126371, IMG submission 110145) | Tropical forest soil microbial communities from Panama - MetaG Plot_4 | ecosystem: Environmental > Terrestrial > Soil > Tropical forest > Bulk soil | place: Panama | collected 2016-02-17
CGCACTGTGGCCTATGCTCACTCGTTGACAGGGTTCATGAAACACTCGGCGCCGATCGCATCCGGCCCTCGTTGATCAGGCCTGGCAAGGTGTGAACGGTGGTCAGTTCTGGATCGCGGCGAAGGCTAGACAGGCGAGCACTAGAAGCACCGTCGTGGCTAGCGCGATTCGGGTCAGATAGGTGTGGCGCATGGGTGCTCCTCCGCAAGCTGGTTTAGACCCAGTCGAAACGTTCGGTGTGGACGCGGTCAGCCGGCGCGCCGATCTGGACGAGAGCTGCCTCGACGGCGTCGAGCATCTGCTTCGGGCCGCATGCAAAGGATTGGAATCGCTGAAAGCCCGCCGGTAGGTGTCGGATGAAGATATGCGCGGTCAGGTACCCCGTTTCGCCTGTCCAATGCGGCGGCGGTTCCTCGAGCGCGTGCACCACCTTCATATTGAGCCGAGTGGCTACCTCGTCGATGCGGTCGCGGAAGATGACGCTGTCCCAGTTGCGATTACCTGCAAATAGAACGACCGGACGCACGTCGCCACGGTCGGCGAGGGTCTCGAGCATGCTTAGGACAGGCGCGATGCCGACTCCACCGGCGATCAGGCAGAAGCCGGCCCCTTCATATTCGTCGATAGAGAACACCCCGTGCGGCCCGTCCACATAAACCGCGGTTCCCGGCTTGACAGCGGCGACGCTGGAACTGAAGTCCCCGGCATCCTTGATGGCAACCTCGACGCTGCCTTTCGTCTCCGCGCTCGAGGAGAACGAGAACGGATGGGACGTGACCGAGAACGGGGACCTGCCGACCGTGATCCACGCGAACTGGCCGGGCTCAAATCGCAGTCCGTCGTGGCCGGCGGGACGCAGGGTAAGCACGGTGGTGCGGTCACGTTCGGCCGTGATCCGCTCCACCGTCCACGGCCGCCGACGCATCTGTAGGGGACGAAGCAGGCGCGCCCACACGATCAGCCAGATGAACGCTGCCGTCATGAGCGACCACAGCACCTGTTTCCAAATGCTGTCGACGTAATAGTTCACCAGCAGCACGTGAACCAGTGCGGCCACCACCGCGATCACCGCCAACACAGCATGCAGGACCTGCCACAATTCATAGGACAGTCGCAACTGACGACGCCACACCGAGGTGACCACCAGCGCCACTAAGGCCGCCGCCGCGACCGCCCCGAACAAAACGCGCGCGGGCGTCTCCGCCGGGGTAAACGACTTGACCTGCTTCCATTCGGCAGACAGCGCGACATGAATTAGCACGAACGCCAGGCCTGCGTAGCCGATCTGCCGGTGAAAATCGATCAGCGCGTCCGTGCCGAATGGCTCCGCGACGGGCTTGACCCGAGCCACGAGGGCGAACTCAATACCCATCAGCGCCAAGCCGACGAACCCGAGAGCGACGGAGAAGTCGGTCCAGAAACCTTGGCCCGCCCGGTCCGTACTCATTAGCGCGAAGACCAACGGCGCCACGCAGATCCCAATTAGTATCCCCACCCAGGCGATTCCGCGTACGACTGATGTCATCGCAGCGTCGCTTCCGCTCCGGCGGAATCGGTAAGGCATCGCACCCGGCTCGAGACTTGCAGCCTGGCTAACGGCGGTCTCAGACGCAGTGCGCCAGGACCGCTGAGCGGCGCGAACAGGACCAGCGCGATGAACATGAACACTCCCAGTCGGGCTGCGCTACACCGGTCACGGCCTGATCTTCCGGAACGCCGGACAGTCTAGGGCAGCGTCCCGACGTGGCCGCCGCCCTTCCCGCCGTTCGCACGGACGTTGTCTCACAGCCACGCGCCCGGACATCGGCAGGATCGCGCACTGAACGCGGCAACTTAGGCTTTGGGTACGGCCGGTGTCGGGCCAGACTCGGTCGAGGTGCTCGGCGGGACGCTCTCAATTCGCGGCTGCCCACCGGCGTCATTGGTGTGGCTCTCACATGGCCTGCGGGTTCCGGGCTCCGCTGGGCGGGAGAGGCTCAAGAGGGGTGTGCTCTGCTCGAAGTAGCAAGGCCCTCCTGACCCGATGATCAAGTGTCGGACGAGGAGGACATGCGGCTGCAGTGGTGATCGGAGGTTGCTACCGGATACCCGGGGTGGCGACGTGCGCGTAGCTTGCTGGCATGGAGCCCGTTGTCATGTCCGACTCGAGTGCGCAGGATCAGGCTCGCGTTTTCGCCACACTGGTGTCCGCATTTCGGGCCGACCCGGTCGAGCGTTGGCTGTATCCGGACGATGACGAGTACGACAAGAATTTTGTTCTGTTCCTCGCGGCCTTCGGCGGACCCGCGTTCCGATGCGGCACCGCTTGGTGTCTTGGCGACGGCGCTGCTGTGGCGCTCTGGATTCCGCCGCGTGCCCGACCCGATGGTGCGGAGATCACTCGGGTTCTATCCGAGACGGTCGCGCCGGCCAAGCACGCGGACACGTTCTCGGCACTGGAACAACTAGATGCCGCACACCCCAGCTACCCGCATTGGTATCTGCCCTGGTTCGGCGTAGACGCCATGAGGCAGAGCCAGGGTCTCGGCAGCCGCCTCATGACGGCGTGTCTTGCTGCCGTGGACGGCACTGGGTTGCCCGCATACCTGGAGACTCCGAACCCACGCACGATCTCCTTCTACAGCCGGCATGGATTCGAGGTCACTGGTGTGACGAACGCAGGCTCGTGTCCGCCAATCACGTTCATGTTGCGCGCTGCACGTTGAGGCGACCCGGGAACCCAGCACCGCATCGAGCCCCTGTGGACCGTAGAACTCGCCTGCCGACTGCATCGCGGCGGCCCTAGGCGGGACTGACAGTCCCGGGCGTGACAGTCAAAGGCATCGGCACAACAGCCCTACCGCCTCTTGGGTGACGTGCGACGGCGGCCCGTCGGCTCATCTGGGGAACTACATCGGAATGGGTGCGGCCCGGCCGGTCGCGGGAGTCGGCGGTGAGTCCGGCAGGCTCGCCACGGCGACAAGCAGGAACAGGACGACGAGCACCAGGCGAACATGGCAAGAACTCCTCGCGGGCGGTGTGTTTGGCGTGTGTGGTTTTAGAGGGTCCAGAGGGCTTGGGTGGGAGACATGCGGGCGGCGCGCAGGGCGGGGAGGAGTCCGGCGAGGGCGCCGATCAGGATGGCGGCGGTGAGCCCGCCGGCCCAGGCGAGGGTGGGTATGACGATGGCCCAGTGTTTGGTGGTGGCGTAGATGGCGGTGGCGGCGGTCCCTGCGGCGACGCCGAGGGCGCCGCCGAGGGCCGCGAGCAGCATGGCTTCGGACAGGAATTGGGTGCGGATGTTTCCTTTGGCGGCGCCGAGCGCGCGGCGCAGTCCGATTTCGGAGCGGCGTTCCAGCACGGAGATGACCATGATGTTGGCGACGCCGACGGCGCCGACGAGCAGGGAGACGGCGCCGAGTCCGAGGAACAGGCCGTTGAGGGCGCTTTTGGCTTTGGCGCGGGCGACGAGTACGTCGGAGGGGCGGCTGACGGTGACTTCGCTGGGGTTTTCGGGATTGGTGGTGGCGGCGAGGACGTCCTGCACGGCGGGGACTTGGTCGGTGGCCGCGCGCAGGTAGATGGTGGAGGGGTGGCCGTCGAAGCCGAGGTATTTCACGGCGGCGGGGAAGCCGACGAGCACCGCGGCGTCGATTTCCGGGGCGAGGGTGGCGGGGGCGAGGATGCCGGCGAGGTAGAACCACTGTCCGCCGACCCAGATCCGTTCGCCGGGGTAGATGCGGTCGATGCCGAGCCGTTGCGCGGCGGCGGCGCCGAGCACGGCGACGGGCACGGTGGCGGTGGCGGTGTTGAGGTAGCGGCCCTGGGCCACGTGGGTGCCCACGGCGGCGGGGAGGCCGAGGCTGGCGGCCTGCACGGAGATCGCGTTGGTGTTGACGGTCGGGATGTAGCGGCTGCGGTAGGCGTAGATCTTGCTGAGCGCGCCGACCGATTCGACGGCGCTGACCGGGCCGATGCGTCGGATCATGCCGGGGGCGGGCTTGGGGAGTTCGGCGGTGTCGCCGGTCAGGGTCTGCCCGTTGGAGACGGTGAGCAGGTTGGTGCCGAGCCGGTCGATCTCGGCGAGCAGCCCGGCCTGCGAGGAAGACGACAGGCCGAGTACGGCGACGATCGCGGCGACGCCGATGGCGATGCCGAGCGCGGACAGCCCGGCGCGTAGTTTGCGGGTGCGCAGCCCGACGGTGGCGACCCGGGCCAGGTCGGTGATCCGCAGGCGTCGCGGCGTGCTCATTGCTGCCACCAGTCGTCGCGGGTCGGTGTGGTGTCGGCGATGATGCGCCCGTCGAGCATCTGCACGCGTCGCGGCATGCGGGCGGCGATGTCGCGCTCGTGGGTGATCACCACGATGGTGGTGCCCTGCGCGTGTAACTGCTCGAGCAGGGTGAGGATGGCGTGCCCGGTGGCGTGGTCGAGGTTGCCGGTGGGTTCGTCGGCGAGCACGATCGCGGGCTGGCCGACCAGCGCGCGGGCGATGGCCACCCGTTGCCGCTGCCCGCCGGACAGTTGGGTGGGCCGGGCATCGAGCCGGTCGCCGAGGCCGACCGCGGCCAGCGCGGCGGTGGCCTGCGCGCGCCGGTCGCGGTGTCGGATGCCGGTGTAGAGCAGGCCGTCGGCGACGTTGTCGAGGATGGTGGCGTGTTCGGCGAGGAAGAACTGCTGGAACACGAACCCGATCCGGGTGGCTCGTAGCCGGGCCAGCTCCCGGTCGGTCATGGCGGAGGCGTCCAGGCCGGTGACGCGGACGGTGCCGGCGGTGGGCCGGTCCAGGGTGCCCATGATGTGCAGCAGCGTGGTCTTGCCGGAGCCGGACGGGCCGATGACGGCGACTAGCTCGCCGGCGGTGATGGTGAGGTCCACGTGACGCAGTGCGTGCACCGGGGGTTGGCCGGGGTAGGTCTTGCTCAGCGCGGCCAGCTCCAGGACCCGGCGGGCACCGGATGCGTCCGGGGCGGCGGCGCAGTCAGGGGTGTCAGTGGCGGTGGTCATGACGCGGGCACCACCACACGCTGCCCGGCGGTGAGCCCGGGTCCGGCGACCTGCACCACGCCTTCGGTGTCGTCGAACAGGCCGAGCTGCACCGGCACCAGGTGGTGCAGCCCGTCGGGGGCGACGACCTCGACGGCGTATCCGCCGCCGGCCAATGCGAGCAGCGCGTTGACCGGCACCACGAGCGTGTTGTGGGCCGTGGCGGTGATCACCTGCACCTGTACCGGTGCCTGGTCCAGGGTCCCGGTGGCAGCCGGATCGGTGGGGGTGATGTCGACCTCGACGGTCGGTGCGCTGTTGGAGCCCTGCGCCGGGGTGGTGGCGACCTTGCCCACCGCGCTGACCCGCCCGGGGGTGGTGCGCCCGTTCGGCAAGGTGATGGTCACCGGCTGCCCGACCTTGATCTGCGACTGCAGCACGGCGTCCAGGTTCACGGTGACCTGCCGCGTGGTTGAGCTGGTCTTCAGGATCGTGCCCCCGGCCGGCCCGCCGAGCGTCGCGGGCACGCTGGTGACCCGGGCGGCGGTGGGCAGGAACACGACCTGGCCGAGGTCGAGCCTGCCGGTCTGGGTGACGCCGAGGTGGTCCTGCAGCGCCTTGATGCCTGCCTTGGTGGCCCAGCTGAACTCATCCGAGGTCGGGTCCAGGTCGTCGCTGCTGGCGTAGCCGAGGGCCACCAGGTCGCGGTTGAGCTGCTGCACATCAACGCCGGTGACATCGGAGGCCTTCTCACCCTCCGCCAGGGTGCGGTAGGCCGGCGTCGACCCGTACAGCAGTACCACCGGCTGCCCATCGGCGCGGTAGAGCACCTCGCCCTGCCGGATCACCTGCCCTACTGTCGGCAGCCAGGTGAGCGTGCCGTGGCCCTGAGCGGCGATCGTGTAGTCACCGGCGTAGCCCAGCGTGCCGTTCAGGCTGGTTCGCGCGGCCAGCGACCGGCGCGCGATGGTGGCCGTCGCGGCCGCGGCGCCGTCATCGGCGCTGGACGGCTTGGCGTGATGCCGGACCCCGAGCGGATGCGCGACGCTGATCCCGTACGGATGGGTACGGTCCACGACCGCGGCGGCGCCGGCGAGGATCGCGAGCGCGATCAGTACGGCGGCCAGCCGCCGGCGGTGCCGGGCCCGGCGCGGAGGACGCCGGGTGGGCGCCTCGGCGTCCGGGTCGGTGCCCTGGGTGATCATGACGCGCCACCTGTGTTGAGGCTGCCGCCTGCGCCGCCGCCGGGCATGTATTTCTTGCACGCGTCGTGGGCTGCCTTGTACTGCGAGTTGTTCGGATCGAGGTCGCCGCCCGGGGTTGCCTGGATCTGCAGGGTGCCGTCCGGCTTCGGGTCCGGGAAATCGGAGATGCCGTGCGCGCGCATGCACCGCGCGTAGGCCAGGGTCTTCGCCCTCAGATCCTTCGGCGGGGCCTGCGGCGCCGGACGCAGCGACTTACACGCGGCATCGGCCGCCTTGAACAGCGGGTTGTTCGGGTCCAGGGGCGACCCGGCACCAGCGTTGAGCTGCAGATTGCCGTGGGCGTCCGGGTCGGGGAAATCAGAAATGCCGTGCGCGCGCATACACCGCGCATAGGCCAGCATGCTGGCATGCCCCGAACCGCCCGACGAGGTCGCAGACCCAGAGGGCGAAGAGGACAGGCTGGCCACCGGCCGGCTGCCCGAGCCGGAACTGCCGCAGGCCGCGGCCAACAGCCCACACACGAGCGGGCCAGCGATCAAAACAGCGAGTCGTTGCATCATGGCGTCGTCCTTCATCGATCAGTCATGTCCCCCCTTGATAGGTGGACGACGGTTTCGGCGACGTTTCAACAGCCAGCGCTTAACAAGCGGAACCGCGGCGAAACCGGTCGGCGCATCCCGGGCACGTGGCGGTGCGCGTGATCGACGACCATGCGGAGCTGGCCGACACCGTCGCCGTCGGCCTGCGCTATCACCAAGTGGCCGTTGAAATCGGCGACGACGGCCGTCCGGCCTCGTCCGCGCCCGCGCTGGTCAAGCCCAGCCGGGTGTCGATCCAGACTCGACTAGTCTCTTGTTTTCAAGGTGATCGGCGTGCGCTGCGCCGACGGGGGCGGGGTTCCGGAGTCGAGAACTCGGGGTCGCTTGCACGCGGCTGCACGCGGGGACCAGGCGCGCTCAGGCAGATCTGCGTCCGGGTCCGGTCGCCTGGCTCAGCGAGGTTTGCGCGATCACCAACTGTTCGGTGGCGCGCTTGACCTCGACGATGGCCGAATGCAGCTTGTCGCCGGCTGCCGCGCATCACGCGTCGGCTTGACGGAGCTGCTGCGGCGGCGCGGTTCGAGCGGCTTGATGCGCGTCGTGCAGCGCGCATTCCCGGCGTACTCACGTGCGGGAGCGACATCCAGAGCGGCCCGCGCGGCCTTGACCGCCGCGACGAGCTCAGGTAATCCGACACTGTCGCGGCCGCCATCAGGAATGCGGGTCGGTTTGTCATGGCGGCGTCCTTCCTCGAACCGTCACGTGCCCGTCGTTGATAGGTGCACGGCGGTTTCTGCCCGGTTTCAACAGCCAGCGCTTGGGAAGCGAAACCGCGGTGAAACCCCATGGGGGGCATGCTGGGCACATGCGGGTGCTCGTGATCGACGACGACGCCGAGCTGGCCGAGACGGTCGCCGTCGGGCTGCGTCGCGAGCCGATGGCTGTCGATGTCGCCGTGGACGGTCCGTCCGGCCTGGAGCGGGCGTTGGAAACCGACTACGACGTGATCGTGCTGGACCGAGACCTGCCCGGCGTGCACGGCGACGAGGTGTGCGCCGAGCTGATCGCGGCTGGGCGCCGCAGCCGGATCATTATGCTCACCGCCGCGGGCGCCATGGACGACGTCGTCGACGGGCTTAGCCTCGGCGCCGATGACTACCTGCCCAAGCCGTTCGATTTCCCGGTGCTCGTCGCCCGCATCCGCGCCCTCTCGCGCCGCGCCCAGCCCGCGATCCCACCAGTGTTCTGCCACGGCGACCTGCGCGTGGACACCGGGCAACGCCGCGCCTGGCGCGGCGACCGTGCCCTCGACCTGGCGCCGAAGGAGTTCGGGGTGCTCGAACTGCTGCTCGCGGCAGGAGGCCGCACCGTCTCCACCGAGGAGCTGCTCGAACGGGTCTGGGACGAACACGCTGACCCCTTCACCACCGCCGTCAAGATCACCATCAGCCGGCTGCGCGGCAAGCTCGGCGACCCCCCACTCATCGAGACCGTGGCCAAGTCCGGCTACCGGATGTGAGGCACCCATGCGACTCGCCGATCGAATAACGCGCCCACACCTGCCCCGGCGTACCGTGCGGCTGCGGCTCACCCTCGTCTACGGCGCGATGTTCCTCGCCTGCGGCATCGCGTTGCTCGCCGTCACCTACGTGCTGGTCGCGCACGCCACCGACACCGGCGTGTACCGCAACGGCAACACCATCTTCGTCGTCGGGCAGCAGGGCAGCGGGCCCACCCCGTCGACGTCCACGCCGTCGACGCAAACCAACACCGAGGGCACCGGCTCGCCGACCGTCCCGCAGGTCAGCCCAGCGCTGGCCAAGAAGCTCGCGAACCGGCAGCACGCGGACCTGCTGCATCAGCTGCTGCTGCAGTCCGGCATCGCGTTGGCCATCATGACCGTGGTCTCGATCGGGTTGGGCTGGCTGGTCGCCGGTCGGGTACTGCGTCCGCTACGCACCATCACCGCAGCGGTACGCGGGATCTCCGAGACGAACCTGCACCAGCGCCTCGTCCTCGCTGGCCCCGACGACGAACTCACCGAACTCGGCGACACCTTCGACGGGCTGCTCGCCCGGCTGGACGCGTCCTTCCACGCGCAGCGCAGCTTCATTGCCAACGCCTCACACGAGCTGCGGACCCCGCTGGCCCGCCAACGCACCATCGGTCAGGTCGCCCTGGCAGATCCCGAAGCATCCACCGAGTCGCTCCGCGCCGCGCACGAACGAGTGCTCGCCGCCGGGGCGCAACAGGAGCGGATCATCGAATCGCTGCTCACCCTCGCTCGCGGCCAGGCCGGCCTGCACCGCCACGACGGCTTCGACCTCGCGGGGCTCGCGAAACAGGTTCTCGCCGCGCGCGGCGTGGAGGCGGCCGCCCGCGACATCGACCTGCGCACCACGCTGTGTCCCGCACCGACCGGCGGCGACCCGCGTCTGGTCGAGCGGCTCATCGCCAACCTCGTCGACAACGGGCTGCGCCACAATCACCCCAACGGGCACCTGGACGTCCGCACCGAAACCCACGACGGGCACGCCGTGCTCACCGTGACCAACACCGGCCCGGACATCCCCCCGGATGCCATCGAACGGCTATTCCAACCGTTCCGCCGCCTCGACCCAGACCGCACCGGCGACGGGCTCGGCCTCGGGCTGTCCATCGTGCAGGCCATCGCCGACGCCCACGCCGCAACGATCGCCGCGCAGGCCTGCTCGCACGGCGGCCTCACCGTAGAGATCAGCTTCCCGCTCCCAACCCAGCCTCCAGACCAGTCCAACAGCCCGACACCACGCAGCGACGTGACTTCCACGCCACGACAACCCTCAAGTGCCACACGCGCCTGACCAACGCCCAGCAGCGAACAGCGAACCTCCCGACAAGCCGACATGCCACCACGCAGGCGCCCACCGAGACCCGGCCGCGTGGGACTGTCTGGAATTTGTGTGAGGGCACCTGCTAGTTGATGTTGAGTTGGTACCTCTCGTGCCGTCGTGTTCGACCGCCCCGGCTCACGGCGATGCGGGCTGCCACGCGAACGCTTCGGGGTCGGTGAAGGGCCCGGCGTCACTGCCAATGGTGAGCCGGTGCGACCCGGTGCCCTCCGGTGAGACGCCGGCGTCCTTCGCAAGGGAACGGCGCTTGTACAGCGCCAGCTTGACCTCACTCGGGGTAGTGGCGAACTCGACGTACTTGCTGCCGAAGCTCTTCGGGATGGCACCGGGCAATGCCCCTGCGAACCTGCCGGCGAATTGCTACGGCACCACATCGCGGACATCGACCGAGAACTTGCCCGTCTGCGGACCTGCGCCGCGAGCTGGTGGCAATGGTCGATCGGCTGCCGAGCGCCGGCTGCCCGGAGCCGGTGCCGGGTATCTGGCTCCCACCAGTAACAAATGGAAAGAGGTGACTGTCGATGCCTGCACCCACGATCTGCCCGTGCTGCGGCGACCCGCTATGCGACGGATCGTGCTGCGAAGACGAGTGTTGTCGCTAGCGGCAGGCTGGGGACGGGCTGGCGCGCAAGCCCGGAACCAGCAGTTGTGGGTGAGGTCCGCTAGCCGTCGAGATTGACGGTGAGCTGCCGCTCGTGATGGTCGAAGTGAAGAGTCGGGTAGTGGTACGCGTCGGCGAGACTCATCCAGTCGGCGAAGTACGGGTCCCACCGCGAGGGGAATGGCATGCGGCGCTGGAGTGCTGCGGGGCTCTCGTGGTCCAGGTGCCGGTGCAGCGACGACACGACGCGATCAAACCATCTGAGCATGTGGCGTGCGGTCAACGCTCGGCCGCCCGCCCGTGAACCCCAATAGTTGATCTGGTCGAAGGGTCGCGTGCCGGCGTTGAGCGTCGCCGCGAACCCGCGCTGGACAGGGGTTGGCAGTCTGCTCACTACCTTCACCAGGGGTATCACGTTTCTGGTAACCAAGTAGCCGAGCAGCATGTGAAACAGCAGTTCGCGGTTCGTCCACCGCGTGCCGTTGGAGACCCGCGCGAGGTCAGCCTGGCTGCTCTTGGCTATGAGGGCGTGGAACTCGCCGCGGGCACGCTCCATCTCGGCATGAATCGTCGCCAGTTCCGGCGTAGGAACCGTCATCGCAAAACCCTTGCCCTCACGCTGTGCACAACGCTACGACCCCGGCGGAGGTTGCTACGAGATATTGATGACTGTCAACATAGACGTGTGTCGAAGTCCCTTCCAGTTGTGTCCTACGTGGGTGCGGCTGCGTGCGTCTCGTCGTTGGCGCATGAGCCGATGACGCACGAGCAGGCCGAGCGGGTTGCGCCGCTGTTGAAGGCGTTGGCCGATCCGGTTCGGCTGCGGCTGATGTCGCTGGTCGCCTCGCACGAGGGCGGCGAGGCCTGCGTGTGTGATCTTTCCGAGGCGTTTGATCTCACCCAGCCGACGATCAGCCATCACCTGAAGGTGCTGCACGATTCTGGCTTGCTGGATCGAGAAAAGCGCGGGGTGTGGGTTTACTACCGGGCGCGTACTGATGCGCTGGCGAACTTGGCTGCGCTGATCAGCGCACCCGAGGGCGCGCTGGCATGACTGGGCTGGCTCGGCGGGCGCTCGCCGAGTTTGTCGGCACCGCGTTCCTGGTGGCTGCCGTGGTTGGGTCCGGCATCGCCGCGCGGCGGCTCTTGCCGGGCGATGTCGGGCTGCAGCTGTTGGTAAACAGTCTGGTCACGGGCGGGGCGCTGGTCGCGCTGATCCTCGCGCTGCAGCCGGTGTCCGCGGCGTTCAATCCGGTCGTCACGTTGGTCGAGCGCGCCCTCGGCGCCGTCGGCAGCCCGGACGCGGCCGTTTTGATCGCTGCGCAGGTCAGCGGCGGCATCCTGGGCACCATCCTTGCGAACCTGATGTTCAACTTGGGCGCGGTTACCCTGTCCACCCACCACCGCTCCGGCAGCGGGATCTGGCTCGGAGAAGTCATCGCCACCCTCGGCCTGCTGGTGGTCATCTTCGGCACCCTCCGCTCCGGTCGCACCAGCCAGGTGGCCTACGCCGTGGGCGGGTACATCCTCGCCGCGTACTGGTTCACCAGCTCCACCAGCTTCGCCAACCCCGCCGTGACCATCGCCCGGATGTTCTCGAACACTTTCGCCGGGATCGCCCCCGCTTCGGTCGCGGCGTTCGTGGGCATGCAGCTCGTCGGCGGCGCGATCGGCTACGCCCTGATCCGCGGCCTCTATCCGAACGCCGCGGTACTGGCTGCCGAAGTCAGCCGACACACCCCGGCGCGGGCAGCCGCCGCGCCGTCCGACAGTGCACCCGCCGGAGAGGCC
>Ga0126371_10004762_pt1 | contig 11990 bp, 10 predicted proteins | sample PanSoiMetaPlot_4_FD_110145 | JGI IMG/M metagenome (GOLD analysis project Ga0126371, IMG submission 110145) | Tropical forest soil microbial communities from Panama - MetaG Plot_4 | ecosystem: Environmental > Terrestrial > Soil > Tropical forest > Bulk soil | place: Panama | collected 2016-02-17
ATTTCGCTATTACAACGCTCTAGTGCGGGTGTTCTACCGCATCGCAGCAATCTGGTTGGGTTTTTTCAATTTCTTCTTCTTAGCCGCTGGCCTGTCATGGCTGGTTTTAATCGGAGTGCGGCTGTCCCGGGCTCCGATTGGGAGACCGGAAATCGCAGACGTACTGTTCAGCTTTGCGGCGGTAGCGGGTCTATACGGCCTGGTTAACGCGCGCCTGGTACGGGTGAGGGAAATTACGGTCAAGTTGCCCAACCTCCCGCCCTCGTGGCGCGGCCGTACTGCGGTGCTGGTATCGGATCTTCACCTCGGCCACATCAATGGCGCAGCATTCTCGCGTCGAGTTGTGGCCAAGATCGAGCAGCTGCAGCCTGACATCGTTCTGATTACCGGCGACCTGTTCGATGGAGCCAAAGTCAACGCCGAAGACGTGGTGAGCCCACTGAAACGGCTATCGCCGCGGTGCGGCGCTTATTTCGTAACCGGCAATCACGAAGAGTTTTCTGACCCAACGAAATATATCGACGCGCTCAAGGGGGCGGGTATTGGAGTATTGGAGAATCGAAAGATCGTGGTTGATGGCCTGCAAATCGTGGGCGTGAACCACAGTGACACCACCAATCCTGCGCGTTTTCGCTCGATTCTGGCACGAGCTGATATTGACCAGAATCAAGCTAGCATCTTGCTCTCCCATTCTCCGCATGCCCTCTCTGTGGCAGAGGGCGCGGGGGTGTCGCTGCAGCTCTCCGGTCACACGCACGGCGGCCAGGTATTCCCCTTCACCTGGTTTGCTCGAAACCTTTTCGGCGAGCGTACCTACGGGCTGAGCCGATTCGGCGAGTTGATGGTCTATACATCGAGCGGCGCTGGAACATGGGGCCCGCCAATGCGTGTCGGCACACACCCGGAGATCGTTCGCATCCGCTTAGAGTGATTGGCGCTCGCGCGACCAATTTCTGGCTTATTGGACGTCAAGCCGGACCACCAATGAAAAAGGAAATAGCTTGGGTCATGCCGAGGGCGGCGCGGCTGCAGCAGAAGAAAATGTTAAGGTCCCTCGAAACGGCTCTACCGGAAACCCCAGGCCCTTCCAGGCCGCCAAGCCTCCGCTCAGAAATTTCACTCGTGAGAACCCGAGCGCCAGTGCACGCCGCAAGACCCTGCGGCTCGTCTTCTCGCTCGGACACGTGCAATACACAACGACATCCTTGTCCTTCGGAATAAGGCTCGGTTTTTCCAAGACTTCCTCGGGTGGAACTCTCTGCGCCCCGGGAATCTGTTCGGGATAGGCCAGGAGATCCAGCGCCTGACGAACGTCAAAGATAAATACCGGCTCGCCCGAGCTCAGGGAGGCGTAGAGTTCCTGAGGCGAAACGCTGTGTCGCTCCAGTTCACTCTCCCGGTTCTTGCGTTTTTTCCAGCCGAAAATGCCGAAACCTACTAACGCAGTAAGAACAATGACGAGCACCAGTAGCATCTGAGTCTCCCCGCTTGCCTGATTACGTGCTCAGCTCACGTTTAGGCATCGGCTGAGGGCAACGACGCTGGCAGCCGCTCGCCCGTTGCCTGATTTCTCAATGAGATTCGTCCAGACCTGATGGAGGTCATTGCCAAATGCCGCCTGAACGGTTACACCAAGCTCGAGCTTCTATTCGGGACGGTTGCTCCCTGCCGGAGAATGCGTCGCCCGGGCGTAAACACAGACAGTTTATCACCGCGGGTGAGGTGCGGCTGCGCGTCTCGAGAAGCGCAAACATCGCCAGTCGTGGCGAACTGGTAGTAGTTGGTACCCGGCCCGTCAGACCTAAGCCGCCGCTGGACAAGCTTTTGGGGCTGCTGGACACGTGACCGGGGGCGCTGGCCGGTGGTGACCTTATCTCCCGGGCGCTTGTCCTTCATAATGGTGCTGCCGAGGTTTGTGTGCCGCGTCCCTTCCTCCCTACTATGGCGCCCTTCGAGCTTTGAATAAACTTACTTAAGCAGATGGACCCGAATGAACAACCGACAGCAGCGCCGCCGTCCCTGCTGGACACTCGCATCCGCGACCTGGGCCTGAAGCTGGAGGGGTCGGCGGCAGAGAAGTTTGTGCAGCAGCTCTATCGCGAGCTGGAACAGAAAAGGATTGCGAAATTCCGTCCGGCTTGCTACTTGACGGATGAGTGGGGATGTCCCTCGGGAGAACCGGTGATTGGAATTCCCTTTTATCTGGCGCGGCCCGATCTCGCGCAAATCGAAAAAGAGCACAACGATCTCGAAGATGCCCGCGAAATCATGATGTATTTGCGCCACGAGGCGGGGCATGCTTTCAACTATGCGTATAAACTACATCGCACGCCGGAGTGGAGGCAGGTGTTCGGGCCCTATCGCCGGCCCTATCGCGAGAATTATCGCCCGGTCTTGTTTTCGAAGGATTACGTCCGCTATTTGCCGGGATGGTATGCGCAGAAGCATCCGGATGAGGATTTTGCGGAGACCTTTGCGGTATGGATGACGCCGCGATCCGGTTGGCGGAGCAAGTATCGCGGTTGGGGTGCGTTGGCGAAGCTGAATTATATGAACCGGATTGCGCGGGCGTTGGGTGGCTCTGATCCCATGCGCAAGCGCGGAATACCGGACATCACGGTCGAAGATATGGAAATGACCGTCGGCGAGTTCTATCGCGTCTCCACCGAGCAGATTCCGCTGCTCGACCTAAATGTGGATGACGATCTTGCCACCCTATTTAGTACGCCGAAAAAGAAGCGTTCCGCGGAAGCGGCAGAAAGTTTTCTGGCACGGCACCGTAAGACGCTGGTGGATCACATCGCGCGGTGGACGGCGATGCAGCGCCCCCTGGTGCGGAAATTGATGGAATCGGTGGAGAAACGCAGCAAAGAAATGGGACTGATGATCGATCGCAAGCGGGAAGCGGAACAGCTTTCGGAATTCACGGTGTTCGCGACAACGCTGGTGATGAATCATCTGGCGCGGAGGAAGGCGTTTCAGGCGTAAGCTAAGAAAGGCAGTGGTTCCGTCGTCGACGCTTTGCCGTGCGCAGGGATCGAGCTTCCACGATGAGTGCTGGTTCGCGATGCGTAACGCGAAAAGCCTTTCAGCACAGGCGACGCGGAGAATGGCAGAGTTTGCAGCGGAGATAAATGAAGGGTAATCCATGGGAGACAAGCTGAAAGTCGCTGTACTGTACGACGTTTGGGGCGAGGAAGAGGCTCCGGAGTCGGAGAAAGCGGCGGCGTCTGGGCGCAAGCGCAAGGAAAAAGAAGATCGGGAGGAGATCTTCGACGCGCTTACCAAGCTCGGACACGAACCTTCTTATTACGTGCTGGATGGGCGGCCGCAGTCGTTGCACGGCTTGGCAAAATGCGGCGCCGATCTGGTGTTCAATTTGACGGAATCCTACGCCGGCGACGATACGAAAGAGATGAACGTCGCGGCGTATATGGACTTGATCGGGTTGCCGTACACCGGCGCCGGCCCGCATGCGCACTTTCTCGCACAGGATAAAGCGACGGCGAAGAAACTGTTTGCCTTTCATCAGATTCGGACGCCGTATTTCGCCACTGCCTATCGCGGAAATATTGATCACGCGCACGACATCAAATTTCCGCTGATTGTGAAACCGCAGCTGGAGGATGGATCGATTGGGATCGACGAGGAAGCTGTCGTCAACAGCGTGAAAGAATTGATGGAGCGCATGGAGTACGTGCAGAACGAATTTGATTCCCCGTCTCTGATCGAGGAGTACATCGAGGGTCGCGAGATTTATGCCGCCATCTTGGGTAGCTACGAAAAAACCGAGGTACTGCCGCTGGTTGAGCTCGATTTGTCTCAGTTGCCAGAGGGGACGCCGCGCATCGCCAGCCGCGCGGTGAAGTTTGAGCGGGAGTCCGAAGCCTACAAGCTGACGAAATCGAAAATTGCCGAAGATCTAGACGAAGCGACTACGCACAAGCTCTCAGAGACCGCGCTCGCGGCCTATCGGGCGGTGAAACTGCGGGATTACGGACGCATCGATATGCGGCTCACGGCCGAGGGTGAGGTGTATGTGATCGAGGCCAATCCGAATCCCTGGCTTTCAAGCAAGCACGAGTTTGCGATGGCGGGGAAGAAATCAGGACGTTCATACACGCAGCTGATCGGAGAGATTGTGGATATGGCGATGTTGCGGAGGCAGCGGGCCAAGGCGGCGGGAGGTTAAATTCATTTCGGCGGCTGCGGTGATCCTACTGGTGGTGGTTAGCACCCTTGACCGCTTGGAATTCGCTTCTGAAGAGCGTGGTCTGCGTTGTCCGGTGAAAACGATAATACGCGACGTGCTCCCGCCCGGGATTTTGAGCCTCTGACTTCAGAAACTATCGGGTCTTACACGCATCTAGCGCTTGCCGTGTTTCTTGCGCCCATCGGACCAGGGGATTCTGGTCATCAAACAAAGACATACGCAGTTCTCCGTCTTCCCCAACCATGGAGAACGCATGGTTCATGGGATGGATGATGACATACCTGCCGTTGATATCAGGGAATCGAGCGGGAAGGTTTTTGAGTTTTCCTAGCTGATCCTTGATGGCAGGGCAGGTCATCTCCGTAAAGTCCCAACTTTGAATTTTTATTCGATTTTGGAGAGTCGTTGTGTCCCGGGTCGCAGGTTCTGCGCGGTGAATCGCCATCAGCTGATCGTAGATGGAGGTAGGTTGAGCAAGCCGCACATGCGCCGAAACGTACGGGTGCAATCCGTATTTCTTCTTGCTCGGTTCGAGGCCAATCATGAACCAATACTCCGGGGTGCTGGTCACGTAGTCCCGGTTGGCACGGTAGCTCACGTACAATCCACCACGCCGTTCCATCGGCATCAACGTGTCAAGAAGCGGGCCAAAGTGCTGGTTGGTCCATTCAAAATCCGCCTTGGTCTCGGAGCTGAGCCTCAGACTACTCCACCAAAATGCGACCAATACAAGAGCCAAAACTGCCGCGATCGACCTTCGTTTCATGATCCGGCATTATGCCATTCAATTGGCTGTTATTGAACGGCGAAGAAAACTGCGCCAAGGGTATGCAATTAGGTTGCAACAATTCACTTCCGGATTCCGGTTCAGGATTTAGCAGAGCTCGAACTCTCGGAGTTGTCCGCGGGGCATCAGGCGCCCGATCTCTCGTACAGCTGCCTCAGTGCATCTGCTGCAAGCTTCCTGGTGAACTGATCCGCTGGCATTGACCCTGCCGGTCCTGCCGCTTGACCAGCCCACAACTGCATGTAGTCCAGCAAACCCGCCCGCTCGGAAGCGGCCCGCAGCGGTGCAACCAAGGTTGCCGCGTGGGGAAACTCAGGTGCCGCATCGGACATCGGTCCTGATTCCTGAAGGTATGCGTTGAGAATGCCTCGGGCGGGGCGTCCGCTGAATAAGTTGGTTAGGGCCGTGCCAAAGTCCGCTGCCTGCTCGAGCGCTCGGCGGTACAGGGGAGATACGTTGGCCTCTGGGCAGTACAGATACGCAGTGCCCAACTGCACACCGGAGGCTCCCAAGGAGAGGGCGGCAACAATGCCTCTCGCGTCCGCAATACCGCCGGTCGCGATGACGGGTACAGAAACTGCGTCCGTGATCTGAGGGAGCAAGGCGAATAGTCCAAGTTGAGTCGCGATATTCGTTTCAAGGAACATGCCACGGTGACCGCCCGCCTCCAAACCCTGGGCGATGATGGCATCACAACCGCGCGATTCAAGCCATGTTGCTTCTCTTCGACTGGTCGCCGATGACAAAATCTTGATGCCGAGCTTTTTGAGTCGCTCGATTAGATTGGGGTCGGGCAGGCCAAAATGAAAGCTCACGACCTCCGGCCTGACTTCCTCCACCACGGCGCACATCTCGTCGTTGAACGGGAGTCGAAGGCGGGTTTCCGCAACGCTTTCAACGTCGAGTCCCAAGCGCTCGTAATGTGGGCGCAAGAGACTCTTCCATCTTTCTCTTGCGGCCATATCGGGAGCTTCCAGCTTGTGGCAAAAAAAGTTTAGGTTGAAGGGCCGCGTCGTTCCCTGCCGGAGCGCACCGACCGCCTGGCGGACTTCATCGGGGCTGAGCAACGGACAGGCAAGCGAACCCAGCGCCCCGGTCGATGACACGGCGCGCGCTAATAGAACAGAATCGGATCCCGCCATGGGAGCTTGGATGATCGGAATATCGAGTTTCAACAGGTCGAGCAGGCGACGATCGGGCCAGGCTTGCATATTGACATTCCCTCGCATGGGCTGAGATAACGCCAGATCCTTGGTTCAGAGGAAGTGTAATTCCCCCGGGGGCCCCGAGGTTTGATGTGCAGATGGTGACGCCGGCTTTGGGCGCCCTTTTACTGATGGCACGAAAGGTGAACTGCCACCGCCTTCATTAAAAGGTGTCCTGAAACGAAGGCCCCTGGCTAAGACGGTAACCTCAACACCCCGCGCCTCGTCGAGCTCGCAGTCGATTTCCGCGCAAACCTTGGCAGGATAATTTTGCGAAGAAAAAAGCTTGACGATAATTAGGCTGTGTTAGATAGTCGCATAAATTGTGATCGATTCTAACGCAACCACGCCGTCGCAAGATCGCAAGGACGAAATCCTGCTCTTTCTAAAGGAAAAGGGTACCGCGTCGATCGCAGAGATGGCGGCCGAGTTTGCCGTCTCGGAGATGACGGTGCGCCGCGCGCTGCACAAGCTGGTGGACGCCGGCGTCGTGATTCGCACTCCCGGAGGTGCGATGGTCGCGCCCTCGGGTTCGCTCGAAAAGAGCTTCGTGGAACGTTCGGCGAAGATGGCGAGTGCGAAAGATTCGATTGGCCGCGAGGCGGCGGGATTGGTCGCAGACGGGGAAACCGTAGTCCTCGACTCGGGAACCACGACCCGGTACGTCGCGCGGCACCTGGCTTCCAAGCGCGATGTGACCGTGGTCACCACATCGCTTGCGGTGCTCGAAGAGCTGGCTGGGAGCGCGGGTGTCCGCGTCCGGCTGACGGGAGGAGTCTACCGGCACAGCAGCCATGATCTTTCCGGCAATGCAGTGCTGGACAGTCTAACCGCGGTGTATGCCGACAAGGTTTTTTTCGGCGCTGCGGCTCTGTCTTTTCACAAAGGAGTCATGAATTTCGACGCGGAAATGCCGCGGGTGTTTCTGCGCGCCGGGAGGGAGCGGATCCTGGTGATCGACAGTACCAAAATCGGAAAGGAAGCAGTTTACCGGCTTTGTACAGTCGAGAAGTGCGACCTCGTAGTTACAGACAAAGCGGTCCGGGCAGCCGATCTCGCACGGCTTCGCAAATCGACCAGTGTGCTGGTGGCGGAGTAGTTCGAGGTGGGCGAACCAGCGGATCTGAGGTTGATTAAGGACTGGGCCATTCTCCGGTCGGACCCGGAGTTTTGTGGCTATCCCGATTCACGGCTCCCTTGAGCCTATGGCAGTATGGATAGATCCAAACAGAATGACGAACCCCTGGCAGCGTGTCTTCATCCCGACGCGAAAGGCATTGGCTTTGTGGGCGCTTGTCTTTTCGAGCGTTGGCCTTACCTCTGAGCAGAAGTCTTTTCCAGTAACCTCGGTTGTCGATGCTCCCACCATCGCCGGGCGTCCAGTCGCACTGGATCGGCAGAGTAAGCTGTTGCCCTGGCCGATGCCCGACAACGTGGGCTACTCCTACTCGTCGCACGTGCTGGCGCAGTGGACGATCCTTTGGGACCAATACAACCGGCAACGGCTCCCCTATTTTTATTGCTGCTTCGACTTCGATCGCTCGACCTTCGAGCTCGTCCCCGATCCCCATTGGGTAAACTCGACCGCATATCTGCGCGCCATGATGGAGGGGTTCATGGAACGGCTTTACCCGTATACGGGCGACCCGCGAACCCTGGTTTTTCTCGAGGACTTCGTCGATTACGAGCTCGAACATGGACTCACGCCCGAGGGCTATGCCTGGTCCGAGGTACCCTACGCATCGGCCAATCCCGGATCCAAACGCTACAGCGGCTGGAGCGGGCTGGGGGCAGAAGACTACATTGAACCGCCCATCGTTGGCGAAGACGGCTACGCATATCTTCGCCTGTATGAGATGACGGGGAACACGAAGTATCTGCGGGCGGCAATCCGATGTGCCGATGCCCTCCGGAAAAACTATGCGCCTGGAGATGAAACCCATTCTCCGTGGCCGGTCCGGGCCTTTGCCCGGGATGGACGGGCTGACCGGAAGCCGATGGGTTCCTATTCGTCGAATGTGATTGAGCCCATCATGCTGTTCGACGAGCTGATCCGCCTGGGCCAGGGCGATGTCGACGGCTACGCCAAGGTGCGCGCCGCAGCCTGGGAGTGGTTTCAGAAATACCCTCTGGCGCACAACGTCTGGGTGGGTTATTTCGAAGACACCGTTGCCCGGATGGAAAACATGAATCAGGTGATTCCGCTCGAGTTTGCCCGCTATGTATTGCTTCATCCGGAGAAAGATCCCGAGTGGCGGGAACATGCGCGCGGGCTGATCGATTGGGTGAAGACGACCCCCAAGTGGCCCAAATACCTAGTCCACTCCGCCACGGTTACTACCGAACAGGGAGACGGAGTTCAGTTCTGCTGCAATCTCCCCAACCAATGCTGCGATAGCCATACTTCGCGCCTGGCTGCGGTTGAGGCGCTCTACTTCGCAAAGACCGGCGAAGTCGCATATAAAGAGGATGCCTTCCGGTCTTACAACTGGGTGACGTATTTCCAGGGACTTGCCGGCGGTGCGCATGCTCCTTTCTCGACCCAATGGTGGTTCACCGACCAGTACGCAGATGGCCCGCGGCGACTGATGGACGCCTTCTGGGCGGTGCCGGAGTGGGCCCCGGCCGACGAATCGCATCTGCTTGGATCAAGCTCAGTAGTTACCCAGATCAGCTACGGCAAGAACTCGGTTACCTATTCCACCTTCGATCCGGAATCGTCGGATGTTCTACGGCTCGATTTTGTTCCCACCTCCGTCACCTCCGGCGGAAAGCTTCTTTCCCGCAGGCAGGACCTCGCGGAGCCGGGCTACATTTTTGACGAGTCCAGCCGGGTGCTTCGCATCCGGCACGCTGCCCGGGACATCGACATCCAGGGGAAAGGCGGAAGCCGCGTGCTCGAGTACGTGACGTTTGACGATCCGCATCTCGCAGCCGGTACTTTAATCAAAGGACAATACCCGACTGGAGTTGTCGACTGGGGATGGGACCAGTGGCGGATTCATGCCCCCGAAGGCGGCTTCGCTACCTTCAATTTGGGCCTTGCCGACCCGCGGGCGGGTAAAGCGGAATTCCGCCTCGCGCCACACCGGATTTTTGCCGGGATCGATCTTTATAACCGCGGAAGTTCCGATGCGAGCGTGGTTCTCCATGCTCCGGAGATTCGTGAAATCTCGTTTACCGTCAAAGCCGGCGAGTTGCGACGGCTCAGGACGGGATGGCAGGACCCGAGCACAAAGGTGGTCTTCGACGTCACCAACGGTGAAAATCTCCTATTCGACAATCTGGCATACGGAACCGAGTGAGCCTCGGCTGCTTGCTTAAACCGATTCGCGAATCCCGGTGCAGATTCCCGATCTTCGCCGGCAGCAGGTCCAAGAATCGGAGTCAGCCATACCGAAACTCTCCCTGGTAGAGGGCGGTTGCCGTAGATTTTAGCCTGTTAAATCCTAACATTGTATGTGATAAACTTTCGCACACCTGATCGCTGCTGTCGGGTGGAATAGCGGAGGACTCTCGGTCCTAAATGTTCGGACGAAAGCCAAGATTGCTCATAATCGGATCGCAGGGATTTCTGGGCGGTTATGCGGTAGAGGAAGCGAAATGCGTCTTCGAAGTGATTGAATGCGGCAGGAACTTCACCGGAGATCACGGGGCCCAGATGGATATTACCGAGGAACGTTCCGTGAAAATCGGCTTCGAACGGGCCGCCCCGGAATTCGTGCTGTTGCTCTCTGCGATCTCAGACATCGACCGATGCCAGGAATTTCCCGACGCGGCGAAGGCGGTCAACTGGCGCGGAGCTGAGCACGTTGCCGAGGCCTGCGCCCGCCGCAATGCGCGACTGCTCTTCGCCTCCTCCGCCGCGGTATTCGACGGTAAGAGGCATGGCTACATCGAAGAGGACCCGGTGAACCCGTTGAATGTTTATGGTGAAACCAAGGTGATGGCCGAAAAGTCCGTCCTGGCACTCGTGCCAGCATCCATTGTGGTGCGGTTTGCCCTGATCCTTGGCTTCGCCGGCCGCTCCGGGACCAACGCTCTTCTCGACCGCCTGCGGGCGCGATGGAACGCGGGAGGAACCGTGGCATTGCCGATTTTCGAGCAAAGAAACCCGATCGATGCGAGGACGGCAGCGCGACTCATGGTGAATCTTCTGAGCCAGCCAGAGATCTCCGGGATCTTTCACCTGGGCTCGGAGGATCCGGTCACGCGCTACGACCTCGGCGCGAGACTTGCCCTGCGCATGGGGTATGCGGGAAGAGTCGAACCCGAGGACGCGCCCACAGCGGGCCGGGCCCCGCGGGGCAGGGATCACTATCTGCTGACCGGTAAGGTGCGCAGGGCCTGCTCCATCCAGATACCGACCTCGGGCGAGGTGATCGCGAGGTGCTTTGATGGCATTGCCTAAGGCAAAGTTCGAACTCGAGTTCTCGCATGGCTCGATTTACGGCGAAGAAGAAAGACAGGCCGTCCTCGAGGTCCTTGCGGCCAATGCCCCGTCGTGCGGGGCTCAAGTGCTCGAGTTCGAGCGGGAGTTCGCCGCTTATTGCGGGACACGATACGGCCTGGCGGTTTCATCGGCGACCGCCGGTCTGTCACTCGCCCTGATCGCCGCCGGCGTCGGACCCGGGGATGAACTCATCACCACCCCGATCAGCTGGATCTCGACCGCCAACGCGGCGGCGGCGCTCGGAGCCACGGTAGTTTTTGCCGATGTAGACCCATGCACGCTCAATCTCGATCCCGACTCGGTTGCAGGGAAACTCACGGATCGGACCAAGGCGATCCTGCCAGTACATCTTTACGGGCAGTGTTGCGAGATGGATGAGCTGATCGCGCTAGCCCGTCCCCGCGGCATCGCGGTCATCGAAGACGCAGCCCATGCAGCGGGTGCCGAATGGAGAGGACGCAAGGCAGGATCGCTCGGGGACATCGCGGTCTTCAGCTTTCACCAGCAGAAGAACATGGTGACTCTGGGGGAGGGCGGGATGATCACAACCAACAGCAAGGCCGCCCATGAAAGCATGCTCTCGCACCGTTCGCTCTGCTGCCGCACGTATGATCCGAAAGGGAAGTATCTCCCCATCGACGAAGCGGCTCACCCCATGGGCAAGCGCTACTGGCACCTGGAATTCGATGACATCGGCTACAACTATCGCATGACGGAAGTGCAGGCGGCTGTCGGACGGGTCCAATTGCGCAAGCTGGACCGGTTGAACGCTCGCCGGATCGAGATTGCGGCAAAATACGGCGAAGGGTTGCGCGGCATTGAAGGCCTCGACCTGCCGCACCCGCCCGCGCACCTCAAGCATGTCTTCCACGTGTACTTGCTGCTCCTCGATTCGGGTTTTCGCCTGAGCAAAGAGGATTTTATGTGGGAGCTCTACACCGCCAAGCAGATCAAGGTTTGGTCGCACTACATGCCGATTCATCTCACCGAGATCTATCGCCGGCTGGGCCATCGTCGCGGTGAGTGTCCGGTTGCCGAGCTAATGTTCGAGCGCTACGTGAGCATTCCTATCCACCCGCGGATGACCGAAGACGCCATCGAGTACGTCATCGACAGTATCCGGGAGCTCGCATGACGAGATTTGAGGCGAAGGTTTCCGGGCTCAAAACCTCGGGGCAGTTCTTCTCCTCTTCGAAGCCGATCCATGTATCGCGGGCTCCGGGACGCCTGGATCTCATGGGTGGAAACGTGGATTACACCGGCGGGCTGGTCTTTGAAGCGACGATCCGCGAGGCGACCTGGGCTGCGGTTCAACCCCGCGAAGATGACCGG
>Ga0126371_10004763_pt1 | contig 11986 bp, 11 predicted proteins | sample PanSoiMetaPlot_4_FD_110145 | JGI IMG/M metagenome (GOLD analysis project Ga0126371, IMG submission 110145) | Tropical forest soil microbial communities from Panama - MetaG Plot_4 | ecosystem: Environmental > Terrestrial > Soil > Tropical forest > Bulk soil | place: Panama | collected 2016-02-17
GTTGCCGCAATGTCAACAGCATGCTGTTTTGCTGCATCGAAATCGCGGCCATGCTCGATGAGTTCGGCGCCCAGTGCCCGCATCGACGCGTTTTTTTCAGTTGAATTCCCCTGCGGCACCACAATCGTGACCGGCAGACCGAGCCGCTGTCCGGCGAACGCCAACGATTGGCCATGGTTGCCGCGCGTGGCCGAAATAACCCCGCGCACTGAAGCCTCGCGCTTGAGCCGATCGAAATAGACAAGACCCCCGCGAACCTTGAACGTCCCTATCGGTGTGTGGTTTTCGTGCTTGACCCAAACGTCGACCCCGGTGCGAGCCTTCAGCAGTGGCCAGGCATATTGTGGAGTCGGCGAAACGGCAGCACGGACCACCGGTAGCACGGATTCAAGCTCGGAAAGGGTGAACATCTAGGGTTAAGCCTCAATTAGGTGATGACATTCCAATCAACGCTCCGGTTTCAGATTAGTTGGCCGCAGCATCAATGTTCGGAATGATATCTTCAATCTAACCATAGATTGTTATGTTCTGTTTTGCAGTTATCAAGAGAAAATACAATCAACTGACTAATGTTAACATTAACTCCAGTAGATGGAGATCGCTCCCACCCCTGTCGTACCCTCAAACAATTGCAATTGATAATCTTTCAAGATGCCCTATGGTTAGTCTCGGGAACCGGATCGGTTTCGCCCACGCGGCTTCCATGGGCCGCAATCCACGTCACAAAACAGCGGCTGCGGCGCCAAGCGGAAGCCGGGTGCGATCGCGACTGGATAAGAGGCGCTCAACTCAGTCGAGAGCGACGAACCCACAGGGATCGGCGCGCGCGGGGCGTTCTTTGATAGAGCGCATAACTGAGCCACAAACCTATGGCTGTCGAAGCGCGAGGCGAGCTTCATGTCGCTTCGACTAGGGGAACGGTACTCGACCTGATGGGAAGGCCCTGACGCCACCTCGGTGACGCCGAGGCCCAAACACCCCATGAAGCGACGCGCGGGAGCTGTGGTTGGTATCGCCTCGCGATGAAGATTAGGCTATCAGCGCGGGTCCCATACCGGGGCCGTATACGCGCGCCAATACGCCACCCCACCGTAGGGCCCATAGGCGCCGTAGAGAGGAGAACAAGAATAGCGATCTGGGCACGATGGCGGGCAGACATGTCTCCATACGCACCCCTCTCGAGTACAATGGCGAATCGGCCGGCAGTCGGCGTATGCCACAGAAATCATCGCAAAGCCCAAGGCTGTGCCCGCCAGAAAACCGGAAACTAGCTTTTGCATTGCAACCCCCCTTACGGCGAAAGAGCAGGAGCGCACTTTACAGGTTGGCGCGCTGACTTCAATGCCGGCCTGAACTTGAGGACGCGTCGCGGGATCCTGCCACCACTGTCGCCGAGCCGCAAAAGGAGCGGGCATCCCGGTGCGATCAAGCTCAATCGACTTCTTGGGCCGGCTGGGTGATGGGGGCTGCAGGCATTCGAAACGGCATGATAGCGCCGTTGGGAAGCCGGTAGTCATCAGAATGAACCCGCGGACTCGTCAATCCAATGGCGACCACGAAACGAGGATACTCGTCGGTTTTCATGCCGGAGGGCGGCGGAATGAGGCCTATCTGGTATCCGCCAATGCCCCACGCGGCGTGATTGAAGGTCCGATGAGTGCGTCCAAGAGCGTTGAGATACCACTCCGATTGACAGCCGCCGCCGGCAACAAATATTGGAATGACCGGCATACGTGCCGACCGCTTGCGACCCCCACGCAGGAGTCTGGGAGCCTCGACTTGTGTGGCGAAGTTGTGTCCAGGCATTTTCTGGCGCGCAGCGTCAATCACGCGGGAGAAGAATGCCTGGATGCTTGGTTCAACGTCTTTGGGTATCGGCACTTCCGCGGTTGGTGTTGGACCACCAAATATGATTGGTTTCTCGATAAATTCGTTCATATCCTGAAATATTTGTGCAGCGCTTCGGCGCGCAATAGCCATGGTACCGAGTTCGTCCACTTGGGCTGAAAGAACGTCAAACTGCACGCCATTCGCCTGTCGATCCACCCGGAATAGTGTTCCGTCGAGAGTTCCTCCTCCGATGTCGAAAAAGCCGTAAAGACCCGGCATTGTGTTGCGATGCTCGCTAAAATGCGCGAGCGCAGCCGCCAACTCCGGTGCAACTCGAATGGGCATTTCGCGGGGACCCAGGCTGGTCGCCGTATGGACATAGTCCGCCATCAGCTCGCCAAGTGATGCGGCGCGCGGTTCTCCTTCACTCCAAGTCCACGCAACACTCGCGACCTCCTGAAAGGCGGACAGGGCGTCGCTATCGAAAAATTGCGCGGGGACGCCGACATTGGCAAACCAATTGATGGGGGCGTTTGGCGGCAGACTCTGAGCGAAGATCCGACGCACAGCAACCTGCGCCTGTCGCAACACTCCAGATAGGAAGACGGCACAAAGGCATCGAATCGAATCTTTAAGCTTAGTCCCCGAAATGTTGATCCCGCTGCCGAATACATCGCTTGCCGGATCGGCAAGCCGCATCTTGAGATTGTCGATCCATATTGAAACCGGCACCCCCGGCTGAACATCCACCGGGTAGACGAGGTCGTCTGTTGCCAGCGTCACGCCAGAAGGAATGAAAGGGCCGAGCCTTCGACCGAAGGTTAGCACAACCCGTTCTTCGAACTGCGGTAGGTAAGCGGCGACCTTGGTAAACCGAGTTCCGAAGTCGATACCGAGGAGTGCGTCAATAGATGCAGCCTGCGTAGTCATGGCCGCCCCTCTGGTTCCCCCTTAGCTCGCATTTTGAATGAACACTGTCTTAGCGGGTGCATCGCTAAACTTATACACTTTAACGCGGCCGCCCCGGCAGTCAGCTGGGGCAAACGCCATTGAATTATAGCGCCGAAGAAATATCATGAAACCCCAAGGGGATAAACGACCGCCAACAGATTATGTTCCACACCCGCCGCGTCGCAGCATCGCCGTCCGTTCGATCATAAATCCTTGGGGTGGCCGGTGGGGCTCATGATAGACGCCCGACCGGGGGGATTGGTGTGCGTCGTTGGCATGTCGCAGTCGCCTCGCTCGCAGGCGATGCGCCAGGTCGAGACGATAGCCGGCTCGTCACCTGGCTCCGACCTCGAGGTGAATCCGGCTCGGACAGCCTCCCGTGCCTTGAGACGATGCGTTTTCCCGGTCGAGTGAAGCGTCGGCAAATTTGTTGAACGACTGCGAACGTGAGTTCGCAACCCCTCCGGCCGCCCGCGTCACCTGGATCGGCGATGACGATCGGCTATGCTAAGATCAGCTCAATAGTGAGGATGACCACTTTGCCGCCAAAAATGGGCGCGCGCAGATCGTCAATCTTGGAGCCGACGAGACCGGAGAAACCGGTGAGCGGCCGCTTCGCCACAGCTCTTAGCTCATGTAGAGCGTCAGAGCCCTGTCCATATCCGACAGCATCAATCTGAGCCTTAAGCCACTGGTGTTTTGGAACGTAGCGGCCAAACCCGCATCCGGGCCGCTTGGGGCCGTCAACACGCGCTCGCATCCTATTGGGAGGTTTTAGTCAGTCACCGGCGACTTGATAAGCAAATCGGCCAGATAAAGATGCGAGGGTGCGATTTTTGTCTTTTCTGAATCGCGTTTGTTTGGCGTAACGATCCGAATGATTGCGTCGAGCCAGCAAAGCGGGTAAACGCCGCACCGGCCGTCGAAATCGGCGCGTCGTCGGCGACGCCGGGCAGGTACCACTGCCGTTTTGGCACTCTTTTCCTAGGGCGACACCCTGGTGCGGACCGGGTCGAGGCAAGCCGATTTTCAGTTGGCGGGTCGACCGGGGGGCGTTGCCCAGGTTGTCCCCAGCGCCGATGAGGGATTGGAGGACGACCGATTGACCGCACCCCTAAACCGGGGTCAAAGTGGTGCGCACCGGGGCTAGGCCGGCCGCAACGATTGAGTGGTGCGTCGGTGCCCGAAGTTGTGTCAGGAGCGCCTCATCTCTGCCCAATATTGGCGCTTTTTTTGGCGTCCCGCATCCGTTATCGTACCGTTAGGACATGATTCGTGCTCAGGTTGCAGGATTTGCTGACGGGGTCATGATTTCGCCGTAAGAGTGTGCTCGGCGTTAACGAGGAGTGTTGTCGAGTCCGCCAACGGCTCAACCTCATGACGGCGGCCATGAAGCGGCAGGGTGACGGAATGGCGTCGCATTTGTCGATTGCCTGTGCAAAATTCCCGGGCCCTGGCACGGATAACTATGGGGTGTGCGAATAGTCCGACATGATCATGGGTTTGTTCCCGGAGCCGGGGGACCGAGTTCGGTGACAGGTGGCGTGGAGTGGGGCAGCGAACAGCTGCAAGGGGGGGAAATTCCTCTGCGTGGTGGGGTCTCGAAGGAAACCACCAGCGCAGCGAGTAGCTATTGTCAGCAAGTAGTTGAGGGTGGTCACATCCCGATGGCTAATCCTGAGGAGCAGTTGGCGACCACATGGCCCGGCGGGTCGGCGGCGCCGATGCGGGCTTGGGTATGGATTGCTCCCTGTGCCTCAGCCTTGAGGGCTGTGTGGGCGGCTACCTCAGCGGCGGCGGTGCGGGCCACACCGCGTCTATTGGGGGTCGAGACGCTGTGCGGGTCCCTTGGCGTCATCGCCGCACTCGGCGTGGTCCTTGCCATTCTGTCCCGGGGACCAGGCGAGCCCAGTGCGCCTGCCGTGCCCGCCCCAAGCGCTGAGCGTCTGTCGGAGACCGAACCGCCGGCACTACTGCCTGAGCTGCCAAAGCTGGGTGAGGAAGTGCGGCCCACGAGTGGTCTCAAACAGCAATTCACGCAAGCGAACGTTCGCTATTGCCTCTTCCAAGAAATCCGCCTTGAGGCCGTTCGGCCGCTCACCGACAGTGCGGACCTTGCCCTTTTCAATATGCTGGTTAGCGACTGGAACGCGCGATGCGGGCGCGCCCATTATCTGGCGTCCGACAAGAGCGCCGTTGACAGCGAACTGGTAGATCGTCGCACCGTGCTGGAAGTCGAAGGGCGTTCCCTCCTCATGGGCTGGCGCCGAGGCATGCTGAAACCGCAGGAGCCTCCCGCGTTAGCCGGGACGGTCGTCGGACCGACCTGGGAAGTCGTCAATGGGACGCCCCCCGGGCTTGACCGACCCGCCGTGAGCGCCGCATTGCCCCCGGTGATTACCGGGCAAGCGCTGCCAGCGGGCGCTGGCGAAGACGGCTGGGGCTCTAAGGAGCCGTCGTTGATGTTGCTGCACGCCTATGTGGCTGCACGAGTCCAAAAGCGATTGAACGAGCTTGGCTACACTAACACCACGTCTGATGGGGCGTGGGGACCGATGTCGCGCAACGCATTAAGGCATTTCAAGCAGGCGAACGGGCTGTTGTGGGACGATGCGCTCGATCGAGAGACGGTGGCGCGTCTATTCTCAATGGCGGCAGTGAGTGCCGGCGCCGAGACCCCCCCGCAGGCAGACGATGGGGCGCAGCCCTTCGAAACGGCCTACCCATCGCCGCCGGGAGCAAAGCTCAATCCGCTCAATCGGGCAGACAGCCAGTGGATCCAGCAAAGGCTCGCCGATCTTGGCTATTACGAGGGGGATATCGACGGGCTGTGGGGAATCGCAGCCCGCAATGGGCTCCGCGAATTTAAGACCACCAACCACCTTGCCGGCGATGACGAATGGGACGCTGCAACGGAGCTCGCGCTCAAGTCCGAAGGCGCCGTGCGTGCGCTCGACAGCTTTGCGGCGCGCTGGCCGACGCGCTCCTTGTTCTGCTCGGCGGCACCGGTGGTCGCCGATGATGGAATCGTAAAGGCCAGCGGGGCCGAAAACGCCAAGAGCTTTGCCGAACTCTCGAGCCTTTGCCGGCCGGCGAGCCCGAGTGCGGAGCTTGCGACACCCCCCAAACTGTCGTTCCGGCCCACCCCCGCCGGCAGTGCAACGTTGAACAAGCGAACCTCGCCCCGCGAGGCTCAGAAACCACCGGTGCCCTTACCAGCTCCCTCCTGGCTTCGACTGTCTGCGGCGGCGGCCACGCGATAGTCGGCCGGTCGGGTCGGGGCTGCACTTACGCCGGTTTCAGCGGTTCCACAGGATGGCGGCGCCGAGAGCGGCGAGCCCAATAACGGCCGTACTCAGGACCACCAGGACGGAAAGATCGGCCCCAAAGAATTCGCGGACGGGCATCGTATAAATCCTCTCCCAGACTATCCCGTACGCCGGTGCTATCGGCCGATTCGATTGGAGACGCCAAAAGCCGCGAGCGCGACAAGGAACGCGCCGATCAAGATGAGGACTTTGGGATCCACCGTCAGGAACTCGGCGAGCCCCATCTCGCAATCCCCTTTTGGTCGTCGAAATGATCCCTTGCGGCCCGCGCAATTTTGAACCCCCCGCGCGGCCCATCCCTGCGCTAGCCGAGATATTTCGTTTCCGCGGACCACGCTGGGGTCCGGGTCCTCGATACGGTTGCAGGCAAAAAAGAGACCCCGGCAGCATGGGGTCGGCCGGGGCCAGTGGAGCTGCAGCCGAGAAGATGGGGAAAGGTCGGCTCGCAGCGTGCAAACGCACCATGGCACGAAGCATCGCCGCCGCATGTGAACTGGATCACGCTTCGACCCTGAGGGCTCACCTCAAGAGTGCTATGCATCGGCGTTGGCCAGGGGATGCCCCGAAGACGCCTGATCAGAAGGTCTATGGGGTTGCGCCGGCGTCGCCGGCCAGAACCTTGTGAGAGCGGGCTCTATCGGTCTGTCCGAAAAACACTATGCGGGGACGACCACGTGTTCGAGGCGTGCCGGCAGATGCAAGGCGTGAGGGGCCATCGCCAATAAGCGTGCGTGCCGCGCGCGGGTCGGCATTCACACCTGAGCCTCTGCCCGGAAACATTATGTTGGATTACAAAGCTTTCGAAGTATGAGGCGATTTGATGCGAGGGGGCGAGGGGGCAAGAAAACCAGCGTCCCATTTGACCGATAGAGCATAGCCATTGCGGCAGCGCCCAACAGGGCCAGTTAGCCTCCCCACCATTTTTGGCAGGCGACGTGCTCAGCGCGCTGTCCGACCAATGTGCCCGCCTCTTCAGTGACCGCAAGCGGGCGCTGCCAACCATTTGGCTTCGGTATAGACCCCCGCCCTTTGGCAGCGCCCGATAGCCGGACGAGAGAATTTAGTATCGCCACCAAATGGACGGCGGCTAAGCCGCCCATTTGGTTTTTCTTCGCCGAAACCCAGCAGCTGAGAGCGCCGGTTCTACTCGGCGGGGACCATCGGGGTTGAGGCGCGCTCTTCCAGGCGCCGCAGCACGGGGCGTCGGATGCTCGCAATGAAACGGCGTAGCAGTCTCTGCACCGCACCGGGCTTACGGAAATGCGAGGCGAATTCCCGATTGATCTCGACCGGTCGCCAGTAGCTGGCATGCCACAACTGGAAGGTTTCCCAAAGCTCGCGACCTTGCTCGCGACGGACGCTCAACATGGCGCAATTGCAGTAGGCATGCAGACGGACATTGCCCTCGCGGTCGAATTTGAATTCGTGGCGGCTGGGAAAGTGATGCAACCAGCCCCGCTTCATTTCGAAATCGCTCGGATTCGTCCGTAACGCGATGATCATCGGGCTTACGTCCAAGTATGTCATTTGAACCTCCTTGCAACGGCTGTTGTCTCCAGCGCTAAGAGGTCAACAGCCGACCCGTCGGCTGAGCGATCCAAGGCGGCGATCAAAGCCTGCCCGGGCGGTGGGCATCGCCGATGTCCTGCCACCGTGCAGTTGGCGTCCGAAGCTTCCGGCTGCCTCGACGTGGCCAACCTGCATGCCCATTGGCTGAACTCCAGTCCGGTTTCCCGAGTTCCGAATTTCATCGCAATGCCTTCGTAAAAAGATTAGGAATTCTCCAAATTTTAGCCGCAATGTTGAGATTGAGCGCCTGATAAGCCTTGATGACAAAAGCCGCAGCGCGCAGGCGACCGCCAAAAAGCGCGAGCGCGTCTTGCGTTCCGCATCTTCGGAGCGACCGCAGGGCTGGTGGAGGGCTCGAACGAAGAGCGCGTGCCGATTGTGCCTGAGTTCAACCGGCGTCAACCATGGAGTCCGGCGTCGCTTCGTCTCCTTCCCTTCGGAGGGACGCGATGTGGCGTTGACCTTAAGAGTGCACTGGGCCGTCGATCGCACCAGCGCCAACCGCGTGACTCCCCCGCTCGGAGGGACGGTCAGCTGCTTACCTTGGCCGATAACGTGGCACGCAATCACGTGAAACCAAGAGGTAAAAGCGTAAAAGCCCGAGGCTGCGCGATTGCCCCCCGGCCAAGCCAGAGACCTGGATGCCCCATCCGCCAAAGATTTAGCGCAATGTTGGCCGACTGTAGATTTGAGACTTGTGGAACTAAAATCATTGGAATGCGGAGCGGGCAGCGGCATCTTTTGGTGCGCTGACGGGAATGCCGTACCGTACTGATGTCGAGTAGCATTCGCGATATTGTTCTCGTTAGCTGCGCCCTGATCTGCGCGGGAACGGGGATCTATGTTGTCTACAATGTTGAGCGCTTTAAGCGGCAGTACGATTTGCAGCTCCTTGGTCAGCCTGATTCTCAGAACCAGACGCCACCTACGGCCGCTCCCCTCAAGTAGCGACGTGCCGTTCAAAGAATGGGTCTTGAGGCAGAGATCCGGGACCGTCATTCGAGACGTTGCGCCGGACTCGACCACGCCAGTGCCAGGCCGATGGTTGTAAAGCCGGCGATGGTGTAGAACGCAGCGCGGAATGCTTCTGAAATCTCTGCCTTGACCGTCGCCTGACGGCCAGCTGGCAATCCCGCCAGGACGTCTCCGCCGCGCTGAATCGTGTTAGCAAACAGGCGCGCCGTCTCCTGGTCGCGCACGGCAAGCGCGGCAAATAAAACCGCCATCACGATGGCTGTTCCGAACGCCGCACCAACGGAGCGGGAAAACTGTACCGAGGCGGCGGCGGCGCCGAGCATCGTGGGACCAGCAACGCTTTGCACTGTCACCTGAACCACTCCCATGACGGTACCCATGAAGAGTCCATTCCACAGCAGGATCCATGGCAGCATCGTGGTGCTCAGATGTGGTGCCCACAGCGCCAGCGCCAATAGATTGAGAGTGACGACTATCAGCCCATAGGAGGGAAACACCGAGAGCCTTCCAGTCTGGGTCACAATCCGTCCAGTGATCATGGAACCGACGCCGAGCCCGATCATCAATGGCAACAAGATGAGTCCGGTTTCGGTCGCCGATAGCCCGTGCCCAACGCGCAAATAGATGGGAAGGAAGGTGATCAAGCCGACAAGCGCAGCTCCGTGACATGCCGCAAGGGCATCGCTGCGCCAGATCGCAGGCTGGCGTAGCAAGGCAATTGGTAGCAGCGGCAAGAACGCGCGTTTCTCCTGCCAGAGGAGCCCGACCAGCGCGCCGATTGCGATCGCCACGAGGGCGAAAATGACTGGGATCGCCCTGGCATCCATTTGCTGGATTTGCTCGAGCGCTAGGAGCGCGGAAGCGACGAACAATACGAATAACAGCAGGCCCGGGTAGTCGAAGCGTTTCCCGGTGCGCATGCCTGGTCTAGCCTCTAGTCGCCAGGTAAGGAGCACGGCGATGAGCCCCAGCGGCAAATTGATCAGGAAGATCGATGGCCACCCGAAATGCTGCGTCAAATACCCGCCGACGACAGGCCCAAACGTATTGGAACAGACCACCACAGCGGCCAGGTAGCCTTGATAACGGCCGCGTTCGCGTGGCGGGACGGATTCCCCGATGAGCGCCTGCGACAGCGTCATGAGGCCACCGCCGCCGAAACCTTGCAGCACGCGCGCGAGGGCGAGCATCTCAACGCTACGCGAAGCTGCGCATACGATTGAGGCGACCATGAAGATGGGGAGAGCCACCAACATCAGGCGGCGTCGCCCGAAGACATCACCCAATCGACCGTATACGGGTGCGGCCACCGTGCCGGCAAATAGGTAGGAAACCACCACCCAGGAGATCCGACCAACTTCACCCAGTGACGCCGCGATAGCAGGCAGTGCAGTCGCCACGATGGTTTGATCCATCACAGCGATAAACATTGGCAGCATGATCGAGGGGAATACTTGAAGAAACACCGAGCGGCGGTCCACGGAACTCTCCCCGTATCCGACGGCGGCTGATCGGGCGCCCACGCACCCACGCAGTGCCGTCAATGCGAGCCGAGCCAGCGGGGGGCTTGTCTTGGCTCTGCGGCAGCGTCACGCTCTGCCACGGCATCTGCGTACGGTCAAAGGCCTGCGCGTCCTCTCTGAGAGATCTTGGCGGCATCGCCGTAAACGCCTGGGCCCTCGGGCTGAAATTAACGGCCCGCCACAACGCGCGGGTCGCGGCGTCATCCTCAAGACCCTTTGCCCGCTTGGGAATGAATCGGCCAAGCCAGGACGCAGCGTGTGATACAAATCCGCGCCACCGGTCCGCTCGGGGACCCGCCTCGCTGGGCACGGCAGGTTTACGCCCCGATCAATGGCGTGATGTGACACTGTCAGACGAATCGCGACCGGTGGTGGGTGCGAGAGCCGATCGGTCGAGGCGAATTTTGGAGCGGAAGCAGAAGCCGCTTGAGTGCCGAGCCGACACCAAGGATCCGCGCCATGATCGACACGCTACGCAGTGCGATGGCTTCGGGCCCCAATCGCATTGCTCTGACAACAGCGGCGCGTGGAACGCTGGCAACACTCGTTCCCCTAATGGTCTTGCCACTTCTCGGGGTCAACGCCGAAGTCGCGCGGTTCGCTGTGATCGGGGGTCTGCATGCCTCGATGGTCGACGTCGGCGGTACCTACCGGAACCGGCTCGTCACGATGGCCGGTTTCAGCCTGCTCGCCCCGATGTTGATGTTCTTCGGCATGCAGCTCAATACCCGGTGGTTGGCCGCGGGGCTCGTGATGTTGGTGATCGGACTAGCCGGTGGGGTTGTCCGTGCGCTCGGCCCCGGCGGCGTGCCATTTGGCTTGAACAGCGCCATTGCCTTTTTGATCGGACTGTCAATTCCGCTGAGTTCGTTAGCGTCGCAGGTCGCCAGGGCCGCGGCCTATGGCGGTGGTGCGGTATGGACCATCGTTATAGCGCTGGTGTTTTGGCAACTTCGGCCCTATCGGCGCCTCGAACAGGAATTGGCCGGCGTATGGCAAACGCTGGCGGCGCTCGTGGCGGCGGCACGACCCTATTACGGTACGGACCGAAGCGTGATCGCCCGCCGGCGCCACGAACGACTCATCGTCAAGCATCACGGTGCGATCCGCGACGCATTGGAACGGGCGCGCGCGGCGCTGGGCGAGATGCGTGCGGACGAACAGGGGTCGGAGCCGGCGCTGGGCCAACTGCTGGTCCTTATTCGGGCGGCCTCACGGATCGCGACGGCGATCCTCACGCTCGACACCATCGAGGATCCGGTTGTCGTTCGCCACGGGGCCGCGCGCGCCATCCTGACGGACGCCGTCGCCGAAATCGAGAAAGGATGCCGGGCGATTGCAAAATTCTTGCTTGACCGCGGGGGAGAGCTGGATTTCAGGCCGACGCGGGAGCGCCTGTCAGGTCTTGCCTCCCTCGCTGAGCGTGCCCGCGCTCACGGATCCGAAGAAACGGCGCGGATCCTCGAGGCCCAAGTGATCGCCATCGCCCAAGCGGTTCGTCATTGCGACGCGGCCGCAGAAGCAGCCGAAATCTTGATGGATCGCCCGCATCGCGGCCCCCGCCTGACCAGGTTATCGCTCGCCGGCATCGGCCCGGCGGAGGCGTTCGCCGCCATCCGCGCGCAACTGACACCTCAATCCGCGATTTTTCGTCATGCCGTGCGTGTGGCGATCGTGACCGCGATTGGTGCCGCGGCGATCGTGTGGTTCGGACTTCGCCACGGCCTATGGCTGCCGATGGCTGCCTTAGTGATCCTTCAACCCGACTACGGGGCGACTTTTTCGCGGGCCCTGGAGCGTGCCGGGGGA
>Ga0126371_10004764_pt1 | contig 11986 bp, 9 predicted proteins | sample PanSoiMetaPlot_4_FD_110145 | JGI IMG/M metagenome (GOLD analysis project Ga0126371, IMG submission 110145) | Tropical forest soil microbial communities from Panama - MetaG Plot_4 | ecosystem: Environmental > Terrestrial > Soil > Tropical forest > Bulk soil | place: Panama | collected 2016-02-17
CCAGGTGCTTTCCGACGACCAGGTGCTTTCCGACGACCAGGTGCTTTCCGACGACCAGGTGCTGACCAGCGATCAGGTTCTGGCCAAAGACGACGCTCTCATCGACGATCAGCGATCCATCGTCATCAAACAGGACGGCCTCCCTCGGCGTACCCCCGGCCGGTCGCCAGCCGGCGGCCTGCCCCGCCGTACCCCCGCCAAGTCGTCGAGCGAGCCCTCAGATGATCTCGATGGCCGTATTACTACTGCGGAGCTGGCCGAGCTCGGCCTGCCTGTCCGGGTCCGGCAGGCGAACCTGGCGCCGCAACTTCGCGATGACGCACCAGCCGCGACACCGGCGCCGGCGCCAACTTCAGGCGACACCATGAGCTCGCCTGAGGAAGTGCGTAACACGGTGAGCGCGCTGCAGCGCGGCTGGCAGCTCGGCCGCGCTGAGGCGGACGCGACGGCGTCCGAGCCTCCTAGTGACGCTAGCTCCACGGCGCACGAGGACGACCCGGAGACAAGTGCTGACCCGAAGCCGACCGACACCGGGGAAGACAATGGCGACCAGAATGTTCGTGACAAGCACTAATTCGGTGCCTCGGCAGGGGAGGGCAACACATGAGCCGGACCGGCACACTCGACTGGCTACTCGATGACCTGGTCGGGCGGGTGGCGGCAATCGAGAAGGCGGTCATCTTGTCCAGGGACGGCCTTGCCATTGGCGCGTCGGCCGGCCTGAGTCGTGAAGACTCCGAGCATCTCTCGGCCATGGCTGCGGGCTTCCAGAGCCTGGCCAGGGGTGTGGGCCAGCACTTCAGCACTGGTGCACCGCGGCAGACGATCGTCGAGATGGAGTCGGCGTTCTTGTTCGTCACGGCAGCGGGTGAGGGCAGCTGTCTCGCCGTTCTCGCGTCTGCCGATGCCGAGGCGGCCGGCCAGATCGCTTACGAGATGGCCGTACTTGTCCGGCGAGTCGGCGAACACCTGGCCGTGAACGTGCGGCCACCCGCCACCACCGCCGAGGCAGTGTGAGCCAAAGTGCCGGACGATAGATGGCTCGACCGACTTGCGGGCCCGGTCGTCCGGCCTTACGCCCTGACCGGCGGCCGCACTCGCCCACGAGGGGAGAATTTCGATCTTCTTGCCGTTGTCGGATCGGCGGTCGATCCAGCCGCCGTCGACCGCATGCTGCTCGAGCCAGAACAGGTACAGGTACTCAGGCTTTGTCGCCGTCCAACGCCCGTCGCCGACCTGGCATCAGATCTCGACCTTCCGGTGGGGGTGGTCCGCATTCTGCTCTCGGACATGCGCGAACGCGGCCTGATCACCATTGGCAAACCGGTGCGGACGGGGCTGGCCGATCCGCGGGTTCTCAAGGATGTCGCTGATGCACTCCGAAGACTATGACCAGGACCACGCCGAAGCGTCCCCAGTATCGATCAAGATCCTGATCGCGGGGGGCTTTGGTGCTGGCAAGACGACGCTGGTGTCCTCGATCAGTGAGATCAGGCCGCTGCGGACGGAAGAGACTCTCAGCGAACCCGGCATCCTCGTCGATGACGTGGAAGGCGTCGAGGCCAAGTCCACGACCACAGTGGCAATGGACTTCGGCCGGATCACGATCCGCGATGACCTAGTCGTCTACCTGTTCGGCACACCCGGTCAGCACCGGTTCTGGTTCATGTGGGATGAGCTGGCGCTCGGCGCGCTGGGCGCGATCGTGATAGCTGACACTCGAAGGCTCGCGGACAGCTTTCCGTCCGTTGACTACTTCGAGCGCAGCGGTATGCCGTTCGTGGTGGCAGTGAACTGTTTCGAGGGCGCGAAGATGTTCCGCCCTGAGGCGGTGCGGACAGCGCTTGACCTGGATGGCGGCGTACCGGTCGTCCTGTGCGACGCCCGGCAGCGCGCCTCCTGCCGGGACGTGCTGGTCACCTTAGTGGAGTACGCAATCCAGATGCTTGACGATGCCGATGCGGTACCGGCGGGATAGCTTGCCACACTGTCAGCCGAGCAGTCGCTCAATCAGGAACGCCAGATGAGCGCCAGTGCGCAGTCGTCAGAGCTGGAGCCCGCGCTCTGCATCGTCCGAACGAGCTGAGGCGCGCCCGAGCTGAAGCCGCTGGTGACCAGCCGGTCCGCCTCGCCGAGCAACCGGTCGATCCCGGCGTCGATGTCGCGTCCAGGCGCTTCGACCAAACCGTCGGTATAGAGCATGAGCGCGTCGCCGGGTCGCAGGGAGCCACGCTCCGGCCGGCTGCGCAGGTCGGGAACAACGCCGAGGACGATGCCACGCGCCCCAGTCAGCCGCCACCGGCCGCTGCCGGATTCGAACTGGGCCGCAGGAGGATGCCCGGCCGAGGCGATCACAAAGTCACCGGTGGCCAGGTCGAGCGCCAGATGCACCGCGGTCACGAAACCCTCCGCGATCCCCCCTCGGCGCAGGTAGGAGTTGCAAGCACCCAGGAACTCAGACTGCGGCACGGAACCCAGGAGGCCGCCGAATGCACCCGACAGCAGCAGAGCTCTTGTCCCCGCGTCGATTCCCTTGCCAGACACATCGACCAGTGCAACCTCAAGCACCTTGCCGTCGCAGACCGAGACCAGGAAATCGCCACCGAACGACGAACCGCCCGCCGGCCTGAGAACAGCCGCTGAGTGCCAGCCGTCCGGGAGCTCAGGGATCTTGCTCTGGGCCCTGATGCGGTCCCGCAGCTCGATGAGCATCTGGTCGCCGCGCAGTCCCTGAACGCCGAGCTTGGCGCGGGTTCGGGCGAGTACGTCAGCAAAGATCGCCGTTACTATGATCGTCGCCGCGATGCCTGGGCCGGCCCGGTCTTCGAGCCAGTCGTAAGCGATCATGCCGCCGGTTATGACAAACAGAAGCCGAAGCGCCCTGGGCGACAGCAGGAGCCCGCCGGCCAGGATCGGGAGGATGAGCAAGCCGGGCGAGATCCAGTCGCTGGCCGTGTTGGCCGACACCACGCCGATGGCCACGACTACCGCTGCGAGGCCGAGTGCCATCCGGCGATTCCTGGTGATCACCTGTCGCCTAATCCGGCCGCGCTGGCGCCCGGAAGCCGCCTTGGTCGCGAACCAGAGCCGACGGAAGAACGTGACAGCCATCCTGCCGCACCTTATCGGTCCGGCGGGGTCCATGACATCTCGGGCAGCCCGACCAGCCGGGATGCGGTGAGCGTGCCGTAGTGTCCGGCAAGTCCGGGGGCATAGCCGAAAATGCATTCGCCCACTCCCTAGCCCGCCAGGTAGGAATTGAACTATGGCTGAGACCTATCCGATCCGCACTATCAAGCCCGACGAGTTCACAGCCCTTTGCCAGGTCTCGGCGGAGGCCTTCCTGGAGACGTTGCCGCCTGAGTTGATCGAGTACGAACGCGAGGTGGTCGAATTTGACCGGACGATCGCGGCTTTCGACGGTGACCAGATAGTCGGCACCGCGGGCGCCTACTCGTTCGAGCTGGTGGTGCCTGGCGGACGTGGCCCGGCTGCCGGTGTCAGCCTGGTCAGTGTCCGGCCTACCTACCGGCGGCGCGGCATCCTCACCAGCCTGATGGACCGGTTGCTCGCCGACGCGGCAGGCCGCGGCGAGGCGCTGGCGATCCTTTTCGCGTCCGAGCCGAGCATCTACGGCAGGTTCGGCTACGGCCTGGCAACGCTGCATCAGTCGCTCCTGTTCAAGCGCGGCGAAGGCAAGCCGTCGGCCGGCACCGCGACGGCTGAGCGGGAAGCGCCACGGCTGCGGGCCGCCGTCCCGCTGGCTGCAAAGGCTGAGCTGGCGACGGTCTTCGACGCGGTGCTTCCGTACCAGCCAGGCATGGTGGCCAGGAACGACTGCTGGTGGAATCACCTGCTGGCCGACCCAACCGCTATCAAACCACCCGGAATGTCCGCCCTGCACTGTGTCATCGCCGAAGACGATCAGGGGCCGCGCGGATATGCGCTGTACCGGACGAAGGCGTCCTGGGGCGATGACCATCTCGCCTCCGGCACGGTCATCGTCAGGGAGCTCTTCTCAGCCGATCCGGCGGCAACCGCAGCGCTGTGGACGGACTTGCTCACACGGGATCTGGCTGGAGAAGTGACAGCCCGGATGCGTTCGATGGATGACCCCGTGGTGGCCATGCTGGCCAATCTGAGGCAGGCACGGCCGTCGCCATCTGATGGCCTCTGGCTGCGCCTAATCGACCTGCCGGCCGCGCTGCGCATGCGTCGCTATGCCGCAGCGGCCGATGTCGTCCTCGAGGTTGCCGACCCAGTTCTGCCTGCCAACTCCGGCCGCTGGCGCCTGCTAACTGCCGGTCCTGACGCCGACGGCACCGCAACGTGCGCGCGGACCGACGACCGTGCCGATCTCCGGCTGCCTGTTCACGCACTCGGCGCCTGCTACCTGGGTCGATCGAGCCTGGGACAGCTGGCCGCAGCCGGTCAGGTCGCCGAGCTCACGCCGGGTGCGCTTGGTCGCCTCGCCGCAGCCATGTCCTGGGACCGGGCGCCGCATAGCCCGATGATGTTCTGACGCGGCTGCGACCCGGAGGCCTGGCGCTGCGCGCCCAAGCGGCCCAGACTGGAGTTCCGGCTCTCAGCGACCGCGGTAAGGATGGCTCATGGCAGGCATGAAGATCTCAGTCGATGCCGCGATGCGCGCCAGGGACGTTTCCCGGCCGAGTGCTGCCCAGGAGGCTGAGGCCGAGCTCAGTTCGCCGCCGGGGCGGCCGAGGGCCGACCGGCCATCCGATCGGATCAGCTCTGCCGGCGCCGAGCAGGGCAGAAGCCCGTCGCCACGGCCCGAAGGCGACCGCGAGGCGGATCAGCGGACGCAACCAGGCTCAGGCCAGCGGCGCCGAGGACCCGGATGGCGGCGGCCGGCCGGCCGGCCGACTGCCGCACCTGATCCAGCGCCGCGGGCAAGTCCACTCGGGCAGGCCAAGGCCAGCGACCACAAGACCAGCGACCACAGCCAGGATCGCAGCGAGCCGGGCCGCCCGCGCCGGCTCGGCCGCCCGCGCCGGAGATCGCGGTTAGGCCTGCTGGCGCAGCGCCCTGACACCGATGCCGGGGCCAAGCCGGCAGCTGAGCCTAGAGTGCAGTTACCTGCCGATCCTCAGCTGACCGACCCTGGCAGCGGGGGCAGCTCACCCGAGCTCTCGTAGGCGGCGATCATGTCGAGCCTGCGGACGTGTCTCGACTCGCCAGAAAACGGGGTCTGCACGAAGACCTGCGCGAAGCGCACGGCGTCGGCTACCGGGTACTCACGCGCACCGAGGCTGAGCACGTTGGCGTTGTTGTGCAGCCGCGCGAGCTTCGCGGTCTCCTCGCTGAAAGCTAGCGCCGCGCGAACTCCGCGGATCTTATTCGCAGCCATCTGCTCGCCGTTGCCAGACCCGCCGATCACGATGCCGAGGCTGCCGGGTTCGGCCACGGCCCGGCTGGCGGCGCGCATCACGTACGGCGGGTAATCGTCGTCGGGCTGGTAACTGTCGGGCCCGCAGTCCACTGGCTCATGGCCGGCGTCAGTCAGCCACTTCACCAGGGCGGCCTTCAGCTCGAAGCCGGCGTGATCAGATCCCAGGTATACGCGCACAGGGCCAGTCTGGCACGCGGGCTTCTAGGTCCGCGCCGATGACCTGGGTCCTCAGAACTGCAGCGCCTTGACCTCGAGGAATTCCTCAAGACCGTGCACGCCCAGCTCTCTGCCGTAGCCGGACTGGCCAAATCCGCCGAACGGGGCAGAAGGGTTGAATGCTCCGCCATTGATTTCCACCTGGCCGGCTCGCAACTGCCTGGCAACCGTGACCGCGTGATCCTGATCGGACGACCACACGGCCGCAGCCAGGCCGTATGGCGTGCTGTTCGCAATGGCAACGGCTTCCTCCTGCGTCGAGTAGGGCAGCACGCACAGCACCGGGCCGAATATCTCCTCTCGCGCCACCGTCATCTCCGGCGTCACGTCGGCGAAAACGGTCGGCTGGACATAGAAGCCGCGCGCCAGACCGGCCGGTGGCTGCGGGCCGCCTGCGACGAGCGCGGCACCCTCGGCCAGGCCCTTGTCGATATAGCCGACGACCCGATCGCGCTGTGCCGCGGAAGCAAGCGGACCGAGCCTGGTGTCCTCGGAAAGCGGGTCCCCTGGCCGGTAACGCGCGGCGTTCTGAACCGCCAGTTCGACGACGTCGCCATGACTGTCCTTGTGCACCAGCATCCGGGTAAGCGCATTACACGTCTGCCCGGCGTTTGCGAAGCATTTCGCTACGCCAACCTTGACCGCCGTCTCGAGCTGCGCGTCTGGCAGGATCACGTTCGCCGACTTTCCGCCCAGCTCGAGTGTTACTCGCTTGACTGTCGCGGATGCCACCTCGGCAACCCTCCGGCCAGCCGCAGCCGAGCCGGTGAAGGAGACAACGTCAACATCAGCGTGCCTGGCGAGAGCTTCACCGGTCACCGGCCCGGTCCCGCCCACCACGTTGAACACTCCTGCCGGAAGGCCGGTCGCGTGCAGGATGTCGGCCAGTTCGTACGCGGCCCGGGGCGCCACCTCGCTCGGCTTGAGCACGACCGTGCAACCTGCCGCCAGCGCGGCCGCCACCTTGGCGACGACCTGGTGGAGCGGGTAGTTCCACGGCGTAATCGCGCCGACCACGCCGGCCGACTCGCGCACGACAAGTGAATTGCCGACCCGCTCGCCGGCGAAGTCGTAGGTTCCGAGCAGCTCGACGTAACTGCGGAGCACAGCGAGCGGCGTGCCAACCTGCACTCGTCGCGCGAAGGTCAGCGGCGAGCCCATATCGCCAGTGATCAGTTCCGCGACCGCGTCAGCCCGATCGTCCAGGAGGTCGGCTGCGGCCTCCAGGTAGCCGGCTCGGTCCGCGGGGGTGGTGGCCGCCCAGCCTGCCCATGCCGTCCTCGCCGCTTGCACCGCGGCGTCGACGTCAGCCGGATGCCCGGCTGGCACCTGGTCGACAACCGCCTCCGTTGCCGGGTTCACCACTTCGATGGCGAGGTCGCTGGCAGACGACATCCATCTTCCGCCGATGAAATTTGCGCGCATACATCCATACTCGCGGACCGCTGGTCAGCGGGCGACTCGACCCCGAGCTGCAGCGCGGAGCCGGGCATGGTCAGCCTGGACCGCTCCCGGCGCCGCGTGCCCAGCCGCTAGCTGAAGATCGGGTCCCTGGTGCGGCTGCGCTTGAGCTCGAAGAAGCCGTCGACGCCGGCCACCAGCATTACGCCATCCCATAGCCGCGCTGCATCCTCGCCCCGCGGGATAGGCGACACGACCGGCCCGAAGAACGAGATGCCGTTTGCCGAGATAACCGGCGTGCCAACCTCGTAGCCGACCCGGTCCATCCCGTCTTTGTGCGAGGCCCGGAGCACGTCGTCGTACTCGGTCGAGTCCATGGCGTCCGCTAGCTCGACCGGGAGGCCTGCCTCCTTAAGCGCCGCCTCGACCGTCGCCCGGTCGCGCTCGGCCTCCTCGTGATGGAACTTCGTCCCGAGAGCCGTGTACAGGGGCAGCAGCACGTCCGGGCCGAACTTCTGCTCCGCCGCGATGCACACCCGGACCGGACCCCAGGCCTGCTTCATGAGCTCCTTGTAGCGCTCGGGCATGTCCTCCTTGTCCTCGTTGAGGACGGCGAGGCTCATCACATGCCAGCGCGCGGTCACCGGGCGGACCTGCTCCACTTCGAGCACCCAACGGCTGCTGATCCAGGCCCACGGGCATAGCGGGTCAAACCAGAAATCGAGTTGGACAGGCTCCTGCTCGGGCATGCGTGCTCCTAGGTGCGTTTGTCGTATATAGGCGGCAACCGGGAAATCGGCTTGCGCATTCCGCAGGCTTGGCTGGAGCCTGCAGGTACCGATTCCGTTGAAGGGCGACTCACCTTGGCCAGCAACCTGACGCACGACGAAGCACGTCACCGGGCGGACCTGCTCAGCGTCGAGTCCTACCACGTCGACCTGGACCTGACAGTCTCGGAGCAGACGTTTGGATCCACGACCATCGCCAAGTTCGGCTGCGCCAGGCCCGGCGCGTCAACGTTCATGGAGCTGACCGCCCCGTCGGTGACGGAGATCGTGCTGAACGGCCAGCGAGTTGACCTGTCCGCCTTCGACGGCAACCGCATTGCCCTCGCCGATCTGGCTGAGCGCAACGAGCTGCGCGTGGTCGCCCGGTGCGCTTACTCCCGCACCGGCGAGGGGCTGCATCGCTTCACCGATCCAGTGGACAAGGACGTCTACCTGTACTCAGACCTGGAGACCTTCGATGCCCATCGCATCTATGCCTGCTTCGATCAGCCCGACCTCAAGGCCGCATTCGAGCTGACGGTACTCGCCCAGGATGACTGGAAGGTCATCTCCAACATGGCTCCGATCTCCGTCGCGCCGGCCGGCCCTGGCATCAAGCGCTGGGACTTCCCGCCCACGCCGGTGTTGCCCACTTACATCACCGTGATCGCGGCGGGGCCCTATTTCGAGGTAACGAGCGAGCACGATGGAATCCCTCTCGGCATCTACTGCCGCCAGTCGCTGGCGCAATACCTGGACCCGGAGGAGATCCTCGAGCTCACCCGGCAGGGCTTCGACTTCTACCACCAGGCGTTTGGGGTCCGGTATCCCTTTGGCAAGTACGACCAGCTCTTCGCGCCCGAGTACAAGGCGGGCGCGATGGAGAACGCGGGCTGCGTGACCTTCCTGGAGGACTACATATTCCGCTCCAGGGTGACTGACGCGGAGCGGCAAGACCGGGCCGAGACGATCCTGCACGAGATGGCGCACATGTGGTTCGGCGACATGGTGACCATGCGGTGGTGGGATGACCTATGGCTGAACGAGTCGTTCGCCACGTGGGCGAGTCTCGTCGCGATGACTCAGGCGACCAGGTTCTCCGATGCGTGGACTTCGTTCGCGCAGGGAGCCAAGGCCTACGCCTATCGGCAGGATCAGCTTCCGTCCACGCACCCGATCGCTGCCGATATCTCTGACATCGATGCGGTCGAGGTCAACTTCGACGGGATCACGTACGAGAAGGGGGCCTCGGTTCTCAAGCAGCTCGTCGCCTACGTGGGACAGGACAACTTCCTAGCTGGCGTGCGCGACTACTTCGGCAAGCACGCCTGGGCTAACGCCACCCTCACCGATCTGCTCGGCTCGCTGGAGAAAGCGTCAGGCCGCGTGCTGGCCGACTGGTCGAAGTCGTGGCTGGAGACAGCCGGCGTCAACACGCTGCGGGCCAGCTTTGAGATCGGCGAGGACGGCGCGTTCACCGCCTTTGCCGTGCATCAGGAAGCCGCGCCGAGCCACCCAGAACTGCGCACGCACCGGATCGCGATCGGCCTCTACGACCGGGCCGACGGTGTCATTGCCCGCAGGCATCGAGTCGAGCTAGATGTCGCCGGAGCCGTCACCGAGGTGCCGCAGCTCATCGGTCAGGCGCAGCCCGACCTCGTGCTGATCAACGACGATGACCTCACGTTTGCCAAGATCAGACTCGACGAGCACTCGCTCCGGACAGTGATCGGCAGCATTAGCGAGTTCACCGACTCGCTCCCGGCGACACTCTGCTGGGCGTCCGCCTGGGATATGACCAGGGATGCGGAGATGAGCACACAGGACTTCCTGGCCCTAGCACTGGCGGGCTCGCAGTCGATCGGCGAGATCGCTGTGCTCGAGCGCGTCCTGCTCCAGGTCAGCCTGGCCGTGCGCAAGTACGCCGATCCGGCCTGGCATCCGGCCGCCATGGCCCAGCTAGACCAGACACTGCGAGGCTGGCTGCTGGCAGCCGAGCCGGGGTCGGACCGGCAGCTTGCCTACGCCAACGCCCTCGGCTCCGTGGCAACGACGCAGGCCAGCCTTGAGCTACTCGCCGGCCTGCTGGCTGGCTCGACCGTGATTGACGGGCTCGCTGTGGACACAGAGCTGCGATGGCACCTGCTCAGGAGGCTCGCCAGCCGAGGTGCGGCCGGCCCGGATGCGATCGAGGCGGAACTCGATAGGGACCGCACCGACGCCGGTGAGCGGCATGCGAAGACGTGCCTGGCAGCGATCCCCACCGCCGAGGCGAAAGCGCAGGCCTGGGCAGCGATCACGGGCGGCTCGCTGCCCAATGCCACATTCCGCGCCGTCATCCGCGGCTTCGCGGACCCGGACCAGGAGGACCTGGTCGCGCCGTACGCTGACCGGTTCTACGAGGCTTTGCCGGCCCTATGGGCCGACGGTGCTTCCGACATGGCGCAGTTCTTCACGAAGTTCGCATACCCGTCGGCGGTCATTAGCCAGCGCACGGTGGATTCGACCACTGCCTTCATCGAGCAGGCCAAACCGGCGCCGGCTCTCAGCCGGCTGCTGTCCGAGGGGCGCGATGACGTCATCCGGGCGCTGCGCTGTCAGCTGCGCTCGACCCGAGCCAGCGAGGACTAAGGCAACCCAGCGCGGACGGCGGCGACGGTATCGCGGAGCAGCTTGCAGCCGGGCAGCTCCTCGATCAGTACCGAGCGGCCGTCCGCGTCGCACAGCGGGATCTGCCAGTTCGGATACTCAGTGCTGGTGCCTGGGATGTTCTGCGTCTGCACATCTCCAACGGCATCAGCCAGCGACACGCCAGTCAGCAGCGATGGCGTGCGGCCGAGGTATCCGTACAAAGCGACAGTGAACTCCGCCGCATCCGGCGCCACACTGTCTTGCTCAAACAGCCCATCCTGACTTGGCGCTCCTTCACTCCTTAGCAGTCCTTCACCCTGGAGCGCCGCCCGCCAGCTAGCGAGAGTTTGCTCAGATTCAGCCCGTTCCCTTTCGAGCGGCTGAGTCAGCAAGCCGAGCCGTGCGCGAACGGTGACCTGCTCACCTGAGACGAAACCGGCAACGGGCGGCACGTCGTGGGTCCCCACGGTGGCCATGCAAGCGCGGCGCCAGCGACCTGGCGGCAGCGGCGCACCGCTGGCGTCGCGAGCGAACCAGAGCATGGTCGTGCCGAGGATGTTGTGGTCGGCCAGGTGCTTGCTGACTCGCGGCTCAACCGTGCCGAGGTCCTCGCCAATGGCCACCGCGCCGACTTTCGCGGCTGGCCCCGCGAGGGCAGCAATCGACGCGTCGTGGTCGTAACTGACATAGGCGCCCTGGTCGGGTCGGCGACCGGCAGGGATCCACCACAGCCGGGTGAGGCCCATGACGTGATCGACGCGGATGCCGCCCGCATGCGTTAGGGACGTCGAGAACAGGCCGGCGAGTGGGCGGTAGCTCTCGACCGCCAGTTGCCGCGGGTTCCACGGCGGCTGGCTCCAGTCCTGTCCGAGCTGGTTGAAGCCGTCGGGCGGTGCCCCGACGCTCACGCCCGAAACCAGTAGCTCTGGATGCGCCCAGGCGTCCGCGCCGCCAGGACTCACGCCGACGGGCAGATCGTGGATGATTCCGTAGCGCATCCCAGCGTCTCGAGCTGCCTGCTGTGCCGCTGCGAGCTGCTGATCACAATGCCATTGCAGCCAGGCGTGGAAACTCGCCCGTGCTTCCAGTTCGCTGCGGTGACTGACCACGGCGAGTCCGTCAGCCAGCGAGCCGCATCTGGCCGGCCACGTCCGCCAGTCCGGGCCATGCCGTTCCGCCAGGGCGCACCAGGCGGACCAGTTCTTTAGCTCAGCGCCGCGATCGGCGCGGAACTTATCGAACTCTGCCTGTCGAGCCGGGCTCAGCCCGATGGCAGCGACGAGCTCGAGCGCAGCCAGCTTCGCCCGCCAGACCTCGTCCCTGTCGATCAGGTCAGCCGTGAAGTTCCGGCCCTGCAATGGTGCTGCTAGCTGCTCGATTCGCGTTCGATCGGCCGGGAAGAGCTGCTGATATTCGGGGATGTCGGCTATTCGCAGGTAGAGGGGGCTGGTGAACATCCTCGTCATCGGCAGATACGGCGATGCGCTGATCGGCGGCGCCGGTTCGGCCGCGTGCAGCGGGTTCACCAGGATGAAGTCGGCACCGAGCTCGCGAGCGCTCC
>Ga0126371_10004765_pt1 | contig 11982 bp, 11 predicted proteins | sample PanSoiMetaPlot_4_FD_110145 | JGI IMG/M metagenome (GOLD analysis project Ga0126371, IMG submission 110145) | Tropical forest soil microbial communities from Panama - MetaG Plot_4 | ecosystem: Environmental > Terrestrial > Soil > Tropical forest > Bulk soil | place: Panama | collected 2016-02-17
AACTCGTCCAGCGCGGCGAGGCGGCCTCGTCGCCTCCCGTGATGACTCCATCCTCGCCGGCGGGGGACTTGCGGACATGGCCGGACGGCCGTTACGGGCGGGGCCTACGTCCCGGCGCGGCGGACGGCGCGCACCACGTCGCGGTGCTCGCGGATCGCCTGTTCGGGGGTGCTGCCAGGCTGGACGCGGAACCCGCAGTACAGCGCGACGCCGAAGTCGGGCAGGAACTTGGCGGCCGTGGCCTGCCGGCGCCTCAGCCCGGGCTCCCCGTCAAGGGGCAGCACGATGCCGAGGAAAACGCGGGCGTCCCCGGTTTCCAGGCCGTCCAGCGGCCGGAAGAACCGCTCGTCCTCGCTGCGCAGGTAACGCGGCCCCGCCATGTGCACCCAGTCGGCCGGACGGCCAGAATTCGCGACCGCGTAGTTCGCCATCCGCACCAGCACGCTCATGTCCCGGGCTTCGTACATCGGCCATTCGGGGAACGTGCCGTAGCACAAGTGGTACCCGACGAGCGTTTCCCGCGGTACGAGCCTGGGCAGCCGGTCGACCGCGTCCGTGAACCGGCGCCACGCGCCGTCGACGCTCCACGACAGGACGCCCTCGATGTCGAGGGTCTCGTAGGCGATGTCCCACTGGATGGCCAGGTCGTCCGCCGGTACGGCCGCGGTGAGCCGGGCGATCTCGCGGGCCAGCAGGTCTTCGTAGCCGTGCGCCGCGACCGGGTAGTCGGCGGCGAAGTCGGCGCGCAGGCCGTTGAGCGCGCTGACCGGGAACGGCAGCCCGACCTGGAACCGCAGCCCGGCCGGGATCACCCCGCCGGCCCGCAATGCCCTGAACACCTCGTACGACGCGATCGCGTCGTCGATGCGCGGCCAGGAGTCCCAGCGCACTTCGGCGCGGCCTGGCCGGATACGGAAGACGGGCGTCTCGTACATGTGCCGCGCGATCCCTGTCGGCGAATCGGTCTCGCTAACCGTCTCGATCGCCGGGTTCGGCCGGACGAGGCGCTCGCGCTCGTAGCCCACCCAGGACGATCGCGGCCCGGTCTCGCCGTCGGGCAGCGCACAGACCAGGTCGGCGAAGTTCGCCGCGCCGGCCCGCAGCGCCTCCTCGGTCGACGCGGCGGGCACGCTGCCGACCAGCAGCAAGTCGCAGGAAACCCGTTGTGTCATCGTTGTCTCCTCCCCGACTGCGACTATAGGGGGCATGACGACAACGGACGAAGTACGGCAGGCGCTCGGGCGGGTCGGGATCTGGATGCCGCCGCCGGCCCGGATAGGGCTGGACCCGCAGGCGTACGCGCGGGCCATCGAGGAGGCTGGGTTCGGCTCGGTCTGGGTGCCAGGCGTGAACGAGGAAAATGACCTGGCGGCGCTTGAGCCACTGCTGTCCGCGACCGGGCGACTCGTCGTGGCGAGCGGGATCGCGAGCGTGTGGACCTGGGCGCCGCGGGAACTTGCCGCCGGGGCGGAGCGGCTCGCTGCCCGCTATCCCGGCCGGTTCATTCTGGGGCTAGGCGTCAGCCACGCGCCGCTCGTCGAGGCGGCCGGGCAGGCGTACGTACGGCCGCTGGCGAAGATGCGGCAGTTCCTCGGCGAACTCCCGGCCACGCCGGCGCCGGTCGTGCTGGCCGCGCTCGGGCCGAAGATGCTCGAGCTGTCCCGCGACCGCGCGGTCGGCGCGCACCCGTACTTCAGCCCGCCCGAGCACACCGGGTTCGCGCGGTCGGTCCTCGGGGCCGCGCCGCTGCTGGTTCCCGAGCAGGCCGTCGCGCTCGCGGCTGGCGCCGAGGGCCAGGCGGCGGGCCGCGAGTACGCGAAGTACTACCTGAAGCTGCCGAACTACACGTCCAACCTGCTGCGGTTCGGGTTCGGCGAGGCAGACATAGCCGACGGCGGCAGCGACCGGCTCATCTCCGCGGTGGTCCCGGCCGGGCCGCAGGCGGTCCTCGCCCGGGTGCGCGAGCATCTGGACGCGGGAGCGGACCACGTGCTCGTCCAGCCGGTGCTGCCCGGCGGCGGGTTCGCCGCCGGACAGCTCAGCGAGCTGGCTTCGGTGCTGGGGGAACTGCTGAGATAGGTTTTGCGGGTGACCCGCGCGCCGATCTCGCTGCCCGGCAGGACAGTCATCTTCGACTACGGCGAGGTCATCTCGCTGTCCCAGTCGGCCGCCGACCGGGAGGCAATCAGGGCCCTGGCAGACATCGACGCCGAGCCGTTCTGGCGAGCTTATTTCACGCACCGCGACGGGCTCGACCAAGGCGGCGCAGGAGTGGCCGCCTACTGGCGTGCTATCGCGGACGAGGTCGGTGCGCAATGGGACGACGCTCGCGTGCATGAGCTGTGGGCCGCGGACTTCCGCAGCTGGCTGAGCATCAACCCGGGCACCATCGAGGTGCTCGCCGACCTGAAGGCCGGCGGCACCAGGCTAGCGCTGCTGTCCAACGCCGGTGCCGACTTCGGCAGCTACTTCAGGTACGGGCCGCTCGGCGACTTCTTCGCCGCGTGCTACGTCAGCGGCGAGCTCAACCTGCTCAAACCGCACGCCGAGATCTACCAGCACGTTCTCGCCGACCTGGGGATCACCGCGGCAGACGCCGTGTTCATCGACAACAGGGAGAAGAACGTGCGCGGTGCCGAGGCGGTGGGGATCACCGGCCACGTGTTCACCGACGCCGGCACGCTGCGCGTCTTCCTTGAGTCGCTGGCCAGCCTCAGGCGGTAGCGGTGAGCTGGTCGATGACGCTCTTCCAGTCACAGATCAAGAACCGCCAGACAATCCGGCCAGCACTGAACCGGAACATGTCTACCGCGTCGTAGCTGACCTTGCGCCCGGTGGCGTGAATGCCCAGGAACTCACCGCTGTGCGTGGCCGTGATAACGGAACGGATGACCAGCGTGTCGCTGGTCTGGATGATGTCTTCCTCGGCGGCACTCATTCCGGACAGGGCCGACATCACATTGACCTGAAAGTTGTGCAGCGCGGTCATCAGACCCGTCGTCCATCCGGTTAGCCCGACGCAGTTCTCGGTGTAGCCGTCCATGTCCGCGACTTCGCCGAGCCGGGCGAACTGGCCGGTGAACAGGTAAGACTGAAACTGCCGGTAGGTCTCCAACGGACTGTGATCTGTCGTCATGCGGACATCATTAGCCGCCGTTGATGGGGCGGCAATCCCAGAAACCTGGGAAATTCAGCCGAACTGGAGGGCGAACTGGTGGGCGAGTTCCCGTCGGCTACGGACGCCGGTCTTGCCGAACACTGACTTGAGGTGATCTTGGACGGTGTACTCGCTGAGGTGCAGCCACGCCGCCACCGACCTGGTATCGAGCCCGTTGAGCACACCGCGGATCACATCGAGTTCCCGCCCGGTGAGCCGGTAGGCTGCGGCGGCGAGGGGCAGGACATCACCGGCCCGCGCGGCGTCGATCACCACCGCGACACCCCGCCGGTTCCGGTCCGGCAAGGTCACCTCTTCGGCGCGGGCCCGCATCCAGCGCCCGTCGGCGCTCCTGGCTCGTATCGCGTACGCCGAGCCCGTCCCGTGCCCGGCGGTGGCGCGCATGGTCAGGCCTGCCAGTAGCGCCCGGGAGAAGCCCGGGTATGACGGCGCGTCGAGTACCTCAAGCCACCGCAGGGCGGCGGGGCTGGCGAACACGATGTCGCCGTCGGCATCCAGCCACACTGCACCCGGTTCCAGGCCATCCGCCGCGGGGACCCGACTCGCGACCATGGATCTGGCGATGGCGGCGGCGTCGCGCTCGATTCCGCATTCCACCCGCCGGACGTCGCGATCGGTGAACGGCCTGCTGGCTTCGCGCTGGAAGTTGAGGGCGCCCCAGCACTGCCCTGACGCGTCGACCAGGGCCGCCCGCAGCTCGTGACCGTGCCCGCGGACATCGAGGATTTCCAGCCATCGCGGGCTCGAACGAGCGAGTGGTTCGGTCTCCCGGCCTGCCACGCCCACCCGGGACTTGCTCACAGCCAGGTCACGGAACTTCAGGAAGTCCTGGTCCAGCTGCTCGTTGCGGCAGGCGAGCAGCGCCCGGGCCAGGTTGGGCTCACTGGTCGTCGCGAACGCGTTCGGGATCAGCACGTCCGGGTCGAATGACATGACCACGCCCTCAGCGAAGCCGACGTCTCGCTGGAGCCTGCGTAGCACCGCGGAGAGGCACTCTTGCAGGGCCGGAGGGGTCCCGCCTGATGCGCCGGGCGGAGTGGCCATGCGCCATAGTGTAACGCTTCGGCCACAGGCGGCCCGGAGGCGGAAAATCGCTAACCAATCCATCGTCTGAGGCGTCTTGGGGCGTGATGGTGAATCGTTCACCGGGGAAGGATTTGCAATGTTCGCTAACGTTTTTGCGCATGGTCGCCGAGCCGCGCTGGCCGGGGTCTGTTCCGCTGGATTGGTGGTGGCCGCCTGCGCGGCCGGAATTGCGAGTGCGGGCGCGGCGACCGAGCAGCCCCAGGTGCAGGCTCAGATACGTGTGCCCTGGTCCCAGGTGGGGCCTGGCTGGCAGCTTGTCGAGTACACGACCGGCACCCCGGCCAGGCACGCTGCGACCACGCTGTACCTGGTCAGCACGGGCGGGGTCAAGTACCCGGTGTACAGCTGGAGCGCGTCGGCGAGATTCGCACCCGGGCTGGTCGACTGGTCCGGCGACAAGACGCGGGCGCTGCTGTTCAGCGACACCGGCCAGTATGAGCAACTTAACCTGATGACCGGCAAGCTGACCAAGATCACGCTGCCGGCCGACGTGCACCTGATCGGGTACACCAGGCCCAGCGGGCTGAACCTTCTCGGCACCTTTGTCAACGCGTCAGGGACGGTCTCCACGGTGTCCCGCTACAGCCTGACCGGCAAGCTCACTAAGGTTATTGACACCCAGCATTTCAACGGCATTAGCGCGGTGGACTCCGCCGATGGCGTCACGGTCGCCGTCTCCGCCGCCAATGGACTACGGCTGGTCAGCAACGCCGGCGGCGTGATCCGCAAGCTGCCGGTGCCGGGCACCGACACGCACATCGGCTGCAACCCGATCCGGTGGTGGAACTCCGGCACCATCCTCGCCGGGTGCTTCGCGCCGATGAAGTTTGAGACCACGAGGCTGTGGCTGGTTCCGGCCAACGGCGCCACGCCGACGCCGCTGACCCCGCATCACGCCGCGCCGGATTACGGCGACATCGACGCCTGGCGGCTCAGCTCCGGCCTGTACCTGCAGTCGCTCGGCGCGTGCGGCACGCTCGTGCTCAACAAGGAAAACGCGAACTGCACGGTCAGCAAGGTGAACGTGCCCGGCACCACCAACGACAACACCCGCGTGGTGACCGCGGACGGGCAGCGGCTGCTGATCTGGTCGCTCACCGAGTGCCCGGGCACCGAGTCGCTGCTGTGGTTCAACCCGGGCACGCACGCTGAGCAGTGGCTGTTCAAGGCGCCGGCCGGGTCGTTCGGCGTGCTCGGGGTGGTCCCCTTCTACACCAGGCAGAACGCTCCGGCGATGTAGGTCAGAAGCCGGGGAACACAGCCTGCAGGTCCGCCAGGCGCACGTTCGACGCACGGACCTCACCGGAGGCAACGTCCGGCTCGCCGACGCGGCCGTACACCAGGCGCAGCAGCGCCTCGGCGGTCAGGTCGAGCGAGCCGGACGCCGGCGTTCCGGCCGCGCCCGGAGTCAGGGTGACCCCGCCGGTGTCGAGGCTGAACACGCGGTCCGGGCCGGTGGTGGTGACCGCGATCACCTGCGGGCTGGCTGCCTTCTTGCCCATCCATGGCATCATCCGCGCCATGCCGTCAATGAGCAGCCCGACCGCGTCCGGCGAGACGCGGGCGGCGGGGTCGACGGCGACGGCGACGTCCCAGGTGTGCACCGCGTGCTCGGACAGGCGCATCCGCAAGATCCCGGGCAGGTCCATGGTCATGCCGAACATGGGCACGCTGAACGCGGCGGCTTGCTCCGGGCTCAGCGACTCCACGCGCGAGACCAGGGTCTCGTTGGCCACCATGCTCTGCTTCGCTTGCTCGTCCGGGGTCCGGGCGTTCCAGGTGTCCCAGATCGCCTCGAAGGCCGACCGCTCCGGCGGCTCGCCGCCGGTCAGGCCCGCGTCCAGGTTGAGCAGGAAGATTTCCGCCCCGCTGCCCAGGTGCGACAGCACCTGCGCGATGGACCATTCGGAAGCGTAGGACTGCTTGCGCAAGCCGTCGGAGTCCAGCCCGGCGACGATTGCCGAGAGCCGGTCATGCGAGCCGCGCAGCGCGCGCACCCAGGGGCCGTGTTCAGTTGCGGTAGTCACGAGGCCGATCCTATGACGGAAGCTGGTGCCCGCGTGGCCTGTCAGCCCGCCGTCGCCGCCGCGGCGGACCGGCCGGCGGTACGGCCGGAGAACAGGCAGCCGCCGAGGAACGTGCCTTCCAGCGACCGGTACCCGTGCATCCCGCCGCCGCCGAACCCGGCGGCCTCACCGGCCGCATAGAGCCCGGGCACCGGTGCGCCGCCGGACCCGAGCACCCGCGCGGACAGGTCGGTGTGCAGCCCGCCAAGCGTCTTGCGGGTGAGCACGTGCAGCCGGACCGCGATCAGCGGCCCCGCCGCCGGGTCGAGCAGCCGGTGCGGCCGCGCCACCCGCATGAGCCGGTCCCCCAGGTAGGCGCGCGCTCCCCGGATCGCGGTCAGCTGCCCGTCCTTGCCGAACGCGTTGCCGGCGTCCGCGTCCCGCGCGGCGACCTCAGCCTTGACGGCGGCGGCGTCCAGTTGCGGCTCTCCCCCGGTGATCGTGTTCATCCCGTCAACGAGCCCGCGCAGGCTGCGCGCCGTCACGAAGTCTTCGCCGTGGTCGACGAACGCCTGCACCGGGCCGGGCACCCGGCCGCCGAGCCGGCTTGTCAGCATCGCGCGGCGATCCCGCCCGGTGATGTCGGGATTCTGTTCAGACCCGGACAGCGCGAACTCGCGCGCGATGATCTTGCGGGTGAGGATGAACCAGCTGTGGTCGTACCCGGTCTGCCGTAGGTGCTCCAGCGTGCCCAGGGTGTCGAAGCCCGGGTACAGCGGGCCGGGCAGCCGCCGCCCGGTGGCGTCCAGCCACAGCGCGGACGGCCCTGGCAGGATCCGGATGCCGTGCAGCGGCCAGATCGGGTCCCAGTTTCCGATCCCCTCGACGTAGTGCCACATCCGGTCCCGGTTGATCACCTGACCGCCGGCCTGCTCGGTGATCCCGATCATCCGGCCGTCCACGTGCTCAGGGACGCCGGACAGCATGTGCACGGGCGGGCTGCCGAGCCGCTCCGGCCAGGCCTTCCTGACGAGGTCATGGTTGCCGCCTATCCCGCCGGAGGCGACGATCACCGCCTGGGCGCGCAACTCGAAGCTGCCCGCCGCCGTCCTCGAGCTCGGCTTTCCCCGCGGCACGTTGCTCGGCTCGAGCACCGTTCCCGCGACGCCGTCGACGACGCCGTTCGTGGTGGTCAGCGCGTCCACCCGGTGGCGGAACCGGAACGTCAGCCGCCCGGCGTCGGCCGCCGCCCTGACGCGCCGCTCGAACGGCTCGACCACACCGGGGCCGGTGCCCCACGTGATGTGGAACCGCGGCACGGAGTTGCCGGGCCCGTCCGCCAGATAGCCGCCGCGTTCGGCCCAGCCGACCACTGGAATGACCCGGTGGCCCATCGCCCGCAGCCAGGACCGTTTCTCCGTCGCGGCGAACTCCACGTAGGCGCGGGCCCACTGCCGCGGCAGCTCGTCCTCGGGCCGGTCGAATCCAGCAGTTCCCGTCCAGTCCTGCCAGGCGAGCTCGACCGAGTCCTTGATCCGCAGCCGCCGCTGTTCGGGTGAATCCACGAAGAACAGCCCGCCGAACGACCACCATGCCTGCCCGCCAAGGGACTGCTCGCCCTCCTGGTCGAGCAGCAGCACCGTCCGGCCAGCCTCCGCCGCCTCAGCGGCGGCCGCCAGGCCGGCGAGCCCTGCCCCGACCACGATCACGTCGGCGTCGATGTCATCCTCCCCGCCTCGTTCCCCGGGATTGCCCCAGCGTAGTCACGCCGGGCATCTGTCTGCGTCGTCAACGGGGGCGGGGTAACTAGCCTGGGCTCATGAGCGTCCCATTCCCCGAGCCGACCAGCGCGGCCGGGTCGCGCACCGAGGTGTTCCTGCGCTACCTCGATTACTTCCGGGACCGGCTCGCCGCCAAGCTGCGGGCGCTGCCAGACGGCGAGCTGCGGACCAGCCGGCTCCCGTCCGGCTGGACGCCGCTTCAACTGCTCAAGCACCTCACCTATGTCGAGCTGCGCTGGCTGGAGTGGGGGTTCGAGGGGCGCGCCGTGCCCGATCCCTGGGGCGACAGGCGTGCTGACCGCTGGTATGTCGCGCCTGACGAAACCCTGGACGACCTGCTGGCGAAACTCGCCGAGCGCGCGGCGCGCAGCAGCGCGATCATCGAGGCACATGACCTCGCTGAGGTCGGACAGCCAGGTGAACGCTGGGCCGGCCAGCCGGCCGCGACGCTCGAGCGCATACTGTTCCACCTCCTGCAGGAGTACGCCAGGCACCTCGGCCACCTGGACATCGTCGCGGAGCTGGCGGGAGCTCCCGTCGGGGAGTTACTGGTATTCGCGCAGCCGCCGCTCGACGCCGAGGGCGCAGCCGCCGGCCATCAGCAGCGCGGCCACGATCACGACGCCCTCGAGCGGTCCGAACGCGTTGGCGCCGGCCGTGGCACTGGACTGGAATGTGCTCAGGTCGTCGTCGATGGCGCCGCGAATGTCGGACTCCAGCTGGTCGAACCCGGCCGCCGAACTGCCCGGGCCGGTGCCGATCACCAGCTTGGTCTCGTCGGCGTAAGCCGACGCCAGGTCAAGGCGGTAGACCTGGTCATTGGCGGCATACCAGGCGGTGGCGTCGGCGGACGCCGCACCGATTCGGTTCGCCGCCCGGCCTGAGCTCGACGACGCGGCGACGGTGAGCAGCGTGCCGGGTCCGGGGCCGATCTGGTCCCTGACCGACTGGAAGTTCTGCTGGAACGAAGTGCTGCCGGTGCGCGAGATCAGGTTGAGGACCGCGTCTCCCCTGATCTGCTGCACGTCGATGCTCGCCTGCGCCAGGGTTCCGGCCGGTGAGGACCCGGAGCCGATGCCGTGCACCAGGTCCGAGCGCGCCACCGAGAAGGTGATCGCCAGCCAGCCGACGCTGATGATCAGCGCGGCCGACGCGGTGAGCAGGCCCCAGTTGAGTATCCGGTGGGTGCGCCTGGCCAGCCACCGCTGGGTGCGGTACAGCACGAACCCGGTGATGAGCGCGAGCACCGCGGCGGCAATCAGCGGGGGCAGTGAGGTCGCCTGACCGCTCGCCGCCCGCAGCGCGGCGTCCTGCAGCGTGTAGATGGTCCTGGCGGCTGGCAGCAGCACCACGTGCGCCTGCTCCGAGGCCACCTGCATGAACGACCCGCCGGTCAGCGGGTAGCCGAGCGCGTACTCGGTCTGCGCCTGCGCGACGTAGCTGGTGTAGGCAGGCAGGCCGGCGGAGAAGTCCGACAGCGCCGTGGTGAGCGGCTGATCCCCCTGGGCCGCGGCCTTGAGCCTGGCCAGGTCGGCGGCGGCCTGAGCGATGTCGGCCCGGTATCGCTGCAGCGGAGCCAGCGGCGGCTGCGGGCCGGACAGGAACGTGGTCGTCGCCGTCACGTCGGCGTCGGAGACAGACTCGTACATCTGCTGCGCGGCCAGGGTCAGCGGCTGCTCCACGTGCACCACGTCACTGGCGGCGGAGGAGTGCTGGCTGACGGTCCAGCCGCCGAGCGCCCCCCAGGCAAGCGAGAGCAGCACCAGCACGACGCCGAGAAGCCGGAGCTTGGCGGGCGTCGTGGCGGTCAGCGAGCGCCCGGCCATCAGCCGATCCTCGCGATCTGCTCGCTGGCCAGGGTGACCACGGCCGGCGGCAGCGGCTCGAACTGTACCGGCGTCAGGAATGCCGGGACGTTGCCCTTGGTGATCACCCACGAGAGGAAGGCCTTGATGGCGCGCGCCCTGGCCGCGTCCGGCTGCCTGGTGCTGACGATGGCGTACTCGTAGTTGACGATCGGGTACCCGCCCGCCGCCGGGCCGTCGACCATGGAGATCGTCTCGTTGGGCGGGGTGGACGACACGAAGCTGGCAATCGATGCGTTGATCGCGGGACCGGACGGCAGCTCGGAATGGCCGGCGGCGTTCTCGAGCGCGGCATAGCCGAGCTTGTCCCCGGTCGCCTGGCCGAGATAGCTGATCCCGACGTACGCGATGCAGCCAGGGACCGCCGCGCACGTGCCGACCATGTTCTTGTTGCCCTTCGCGGCGCGCGCGCCGCTGAGCGACGGCCAGGCAACCGACGTGCCGTAGCCGATCGCGGCGTTCCAGGGCGGATCCTGTGTCGACAGGTAGCTGGTGAACAGGAACGTGTCACCCGAGCCGTCCGAACGGTGCAGCGGCACGATGGCTGTCGGCGGCAGCTGGCGGACCTGCGGGTTGAGCTTGGCGATCGCCGGGTCGTTCCAGCTCGTGATCGTCCCCTGGTAGATCCTCGCGAGAACCTGGCCGTTCAGGTTCAGGTGCGTGCCGCCCAACTGCGGGACGTTATAAACGATCACCTGTGCCGAGATGACCAGCGGGATGTTGAGCAGGGTCGGGTTCTTCACCAGGTCGCCGCTTGACAGGTACGCGTCCGACGTCCCGATGTCGGCCGTCCCGGCGGAGGCGTCCGCGATCCCCGTCGACGAACCGGTGGCCGCGGTGCTGATCGTCATCCCTGGGACCTGTTTGTGGTACGCGCCCGCCCAGGCTTGCATGAGCGGATAGAGCAGCGTGCTGCCCGTCTCCCGCAGCGAGGAGGGCGGCGGTGCCGCCCCCGCGCGTGGGCCGCCGCCTGAGGCGACGTTCCCGCATGCCGCCGTCAGTCCCAGCAGGAACGCGGCAACGACCACGATAAAAGGCGTCCGGCCTTTCCCCGCCATGTTGGGCTGCACCTCGCGTGAAGTAGTTCGCTTTCTGGTAGCTCGCCGGCGTTTGCACTCTATGAGTGAGCACGGCAACGAGGTCCAACATCAGGCGACACGTTCGTTAACGCAAAACGAACTCCAGCGAAACTTCTACAGATGTGCCCAGCCGGCCAACAACTCTTGACAGGCTATCTAGCGATGTAGCTATAGTGCTAGGTACCTAGATAAATGGAGGCTCGGTGATCGAGTTCCACCTGGATGGCCGGTCCGGCGTCGCGCCGTACCTGCAGCTGATTCACCAGGTGCGGCACGCGCTGCGGCTGGGCATGCTGCGCGAGGGTGACCAGCTGCCCAAGGTCAAGGACGTGGCCGCGGGCCTGGCGATCAATCCGAACACGGTGCTCAAGGCCTACCGGGAGCTGGAGTACGAAGGGCTGGTGGCCGCCCGGCCCGGGATCGGCACGTTCGTGACCCGCACACTCGGCGGCGGCTCGCTGACGGCTTACGGCCCGCTGCGCGCCGACCTGCGGCGCTGGCTGGCCAAGGCCCGGCGCGCCGGACTGGACGACGAGTCCATCGAGGCCCTGTTCGCCAGCACGTTTCGGTCCGCGAGTGAGGAGGACATAGCGTGACCGCCGTCGTGGAAACCGAGGGGCTCGGCAAGCGGTACCGCAAGCTGTGGGCGCTGACCGACTGCACGCTGTCCATTCCTAGCGGGCATGTCGTCGGCTTGGTCGGCCCGAACGGGGCCGGGAAGACGACCCTGCTGAACCTGGCTTCCGGAATGCTGGCGCCGACCACGGGCATGATCGAGGTGCTCGGCGCGCGGCCCGCGGCCGGCCCGCCGCAACTGGCCCGGGTCGGGTACCTGGCCCAGGACGCGCCGGTCTACGCCGGGCTGTCGGTCGCCGATCACCTCAGGCTGGGCGCGCACCTCAACCCGGGCTGGGACGCGGGGCTGGCCCGCGGCCGGGTCGGCCGGCTGGACCTGGAGCCCGGCCAGAAGGCCGGCACCCTGTCCGG
>Ga0126371_10004766_pt1 | contig 11981 bp, 8 predicted proteins | sample PanSoiMetaPlot_4_FD_110145 | JGI IMG/M metagenome (GOLD analysis project Ga0126371, IMG submission 110145) | Tropical forest soil microbial communities from Panama - MetaG Plot_4 | ecosystem: Environmental > Terrestrial > Soil > Tropical forest > Bulk soil | place: Panama | collected 2016-02-17
CGCGTGCGCGACATGTTCGAGCAGGCCAAGAAGAACGCGCCTTGCATCATCTTCATCGACGAGATCGACGCGGTCGGCCGCCATCGCGGCGCGGGCCTCGGCGGCGGCAATGACGAGCGCGAGCAGACGCTCAACCAGTTGCTGGTCGAGATGGACGGTTTCGAAGCCAATGAAGGCGTGATCCTGATCGCGGCGACCAACCGTCCCGACGTGCTCGATCCCGCGCTGTTGCGTCCCGGCCGCTTCGACCGACAGGTCGTGGTGCCAAATCCGGACGTGGTCGGCCGCGAGCAGATCCTCAAGGTGCATGTGCGCAAGGTCCCGCTCGCCCCGGACATCAATCTGAAGACGATCGCTCGCGGCACGCCCGGCTTCTCCGGCGCCGACCTGATGAACCTCGTCAACGAGGCCGCGCTGACGGCCGCCCGCCGCAACAAGCGCATGGTCACGCAGGCGGAATTCGAAGAGGCCAAGGACAAGGTGATGATGGGCGCCGAGCGCAAGTCGCTCGTGATGACCGAGGAAGAGAAGCTGTTGACCGCCTATCACGAGGGTGGTCACGCCATCGTCGGTCTCAACGTCGTTGCCACCGATCCGATCCACAAGGCCACGATCATTCCACGCGGCCGAGCGCTTGGCATGGTGATGCAGCTCCCCGAACGCGACAAGCTGTCGATGTCGCTGGAGCAGATGACCTCGCGGCTTGCCATCATGATGGGCGGCCGTGTCGCGGAAGAACTCGTGTTCGGCCGCGAGAAGGTCACCTCGGGTGCGGCCTCCGACATTGAACAGGCGACGAGGCTTGCGCGCATGATGGTGACGCGCTGGGGCCTGTCCGAAGAGCTCGGCACCGTTTCCTATGGCGAGAACCAGGACGAGGTGTTCCTGGGCATGTCAGTGTCGCGGACGCAGAACGCTTCCGAAGCCACCGTTCAGAAGATCGACTCCGAGATCAAGCGGCTGGTCGAGGAGGGCTACCACGAGGCGCACAGAATCCTCGCCGAGAAGCGCGCCGATCTCGAGACGCTCGCCAAGGGCCTGCTTGAGTTCGAGACCTTGACCGGCGAGGAGATCATCGACCTTCTGAAGGGCAAGAAGCCGAACCGCGAGTCGGTGCTGGAGCCGACCACGCCGCGCGCCTCCGCCGTGCCGCCGGCAGGCAAGCCGCGCCCGCGTCCCGATCCGGACGCCGGGCTGGAGCCGCAGCCACAGGCCTGAGCCGGTCGTCGATCACGGCCATCTGAACGCAAGGGGAGCCGCAACGGAAGCGGCCCTTGCGCTATCCGCTTTGCGTTCGGTGCTGACCGGGAAGCGCTGTGACGCTGCAAATGCACGGCCGCTCTTTCAATAATCGTCGCAAGGAAGCGCCGCATCGATCACGGGGACTAATCAGCAATGCCTCGGATCTGAGCCTGCGAATTGCCCAATCGGCGGCGGGAACCACGACCAGGATTTGGCCAAGTTCGGAACCGGAGCCGGCTCGTCGGCTTATCCCTACTGGTTATCGGGTCGTGAATATGAGTGATCGGCATAGCATCAACAGAGCAACGCTCGCGGCAATCTCGCTCGCAGTCGCGATCGCGTGCGTGGGTGTCCTGGCAATGCTGGTCAGCGACCGCTGGAACAGGCCTGAACTGAAAACGGCGGAGCAAGCGCGCTATGCCACCACGGGCCAAACGGCTCAGAACGCGGGGGCACGCGTGGACCCGACTGATCCCAAACTTGCGGTCGAGCCGAGGCCTGCCGGGCCGAACCAGGCGCAGCCCGCAAATCCTGACTGATCGCCGGCGACGCGCGTCCCAGGCCATGATCACACAATGACGTGATAGCTGCGTGATCTCACGGTTCCGTGACACCCGGGGCCTTGATTGCCCAAATCATCCGGGAACGCCCGGCGCCGATTGCGGGCTCTCTTGAGCATTTTTCAAACGAAAGCCAGCCCGGGCTTGGATTGGAGCGGGTGCTGGTCCGCGCCAAGAACACCGGTTCGCGTGGAGAAATCGCCCTAGGACAAGGACGAGAGCCTCGTCGCATCGGATGCGGCGGGCCTCGCGTCCTTTCCGAGGCGGGTTTCACTATCCTGTTACAGGCGTAATGCGATCGCCCTAATCAGAAATCGTTCAGCAACGCGCATGCGGTCCATTGAGGCACGTTTTCAGTTTCCACGAGAGATTATGAAAGATTCGCGCTATGTCTGATCTGGCAGGTTCGTTCGAAAACTCAAATACGTCGCCGCTCTCCGTTGATGCGCACGCAGCAGCCGAACTGGACCGGTCAAGTCGCGCGGCCCGCCGGACGCGTCGCGCAAGCTCGCTCGGACAGATACTCGCGAACAGCCTGATCATAAGCCAACGCGGTCCGATCACGCTTTTGCGCATGTCGCGCCCATCGAAGCGGAACGCTCTGGATGCCGCCATGCTCGCCGGCATCGAAGGTTTCTTCAGCGATCCGCCGGAGGGCACCCGCGCCATCATCATATATGGCGAGGGGAAGCACTTCTCGGCCGGCGTCGACCTTGCGGCGTTCAGCGAAATCCACGGTTATGAGGACAGCATCCGCTTCTCGCGGGCATTTCACCGCGCCTTCGACAGGATCGAAAATTCGGAAATACCCGTCATCGCGGTGATGCAAGGCGCCGTGATCGGCGGTGGTCTGGAACTGGCTGCGGCCGCGCATATTCGGGTCGCGGAGCGCAGCGCCCACTACGCCTTACCTGAAGCGGCGCTCGGAATCTTCCTCGGCGGCGGTGGTGCCGTGCGTATCCCGCGTCTGATCGGCGCCACGCGGATGACCGACATGATGTTGACCGGACGGACCTACACCGCGGAGGAAGGCATGCCGCTCGGCTTCTCGCAATATGTCGTCGACGACGGTCAGGGCATCGCCAAGGCGCTCGAACTGGCCGAGAAGGTCGCCGCCAACGCGGTCCTGAGCAACTTCGCCGTTTTGCACGCGCTGCCGCGCATCGCGCGCATGGATCCGGACGGCGGCTTCCTGCTTGAAAGCCTGATGGCTGCGGTGACCACCAGCGACGATGAAGCCAAGGCGCGGCTGGATGCCTTTTTCAAGAGGCGCGCAGTGAAGGACGTGGATTGTCCGAACCGGAATGATTAGTAAACGAAGGGGCCCGCGGCCCAAGACTCGGGGAACGCAAGCGCGCCGGTGACACGGAAGAGCTTCGGGCCGCCGTGGAATGGGCAGGTAGGGATATTGCTTAGTACGCCAGGCTGCGTCGATCGAAAGGCCTTGTCTGTGCCGGGCGGCCTGCGGATGATCCCATCTGGTCCGAGTTTGTCTGTTGGTGTCTGATAGCGGCGGAATGGCTGTGCCTTATGGCTTGAAAACAGCCCAGCTTCGGACCGAGCAGTCTTGTAGCGGGCCGCCTCCGAGCGAGTTTCTTCGAGCGAGACCTTGAAGGGCGATATTGGACCGAGCATCGCCTCGGAGTTGCAGGGCGTGTTGGTCTGCGGCCGATTTCCCCGATGAGATTGAGGCAACAAGTCTGGTCCCAGGAGCGAGGTTGCCGTCACGGAAAGCGGCGTGGGTTGATGGCGTAGGGGCCGATATCGTGAGACTTTTTTGTCACTCTCGCCAGTATCTTTTATACCGCCCAATTCCTCCCGTATTTTTCGGGCCGGAGTCTTCGCGTTCCATTTCGGGACGGAGCGCGCTTGTACGTAGGTAACAGCTGCTTGTTGGCCTCTCTCTGAAATGTGTGGGGTACCGCAGTATGTGGTGTTATATTAGGGCGTCGGGGGGCGTCGGAGTGACGGAATGACGGCAAATGGAGCGACCGGCCGCGGTTCTCAACCGGCGCGCGTTGACTCAGATGAAGAGGGCAGGACCGTCAGCGAGCCATCGGAAATAACCGACCTCAGGATCGGCTCGGACCGCAGGAGGCCTCTTTGCGCCGTCGTCGAAGACGACGTCACCATGCGTCATCTGGTGATGAACTATCTTGAGGAGCACGATATTCGGGCTGTCGCGGCGTCCCGGCGCGACGAGGTTTCAGCGCTGCTGCTGCGCGGCGAGCTCGATCTGGTCATCCTTGATCTGCGGCTAGGTCAGGAGGATGGCCTTGATCTGCTCCGTGAAATCCGCACGCATTCGGACGTTCCGATCATAATCACGACCGGTCACCGCCGCGACGAGATCGACCGCGTTGTCGGACTGGAACTCGGCGCCGACGACTACATCACCAAGCCGTTCGGACTGAGGGAGCTCTTGGCGCGGATCCGGGCGGTGCTGCGGCGGCGCGAGATCGGAAACTCCGCGGCGGCGCGCGACGCCGAGAAGGGCCGCTGCCGGTTCGGCGGCTGGCTGCTCGACCGGCGCAGCCGGCGCCTGACCAATTCGAGGGGCGAGCTGGTCGGCCTGACAAAGGGCGAATATTCGCTGCTCGTCGCCTTCCTCGATGCGCCCCAGCGGCCGCTCTCGCGCGAGCACCTTCTGCAGGCAACCCGTATCCACGAAGATGTCTTCGACCGCAGCATCGACGTGCAGGTGTTGCGGCTCCGACGCAAGCTGGAGAGCGATCCAAGCACGCCTTCAATCATCCAGACGGAGCGAGGCGTCGGCTACATTTTCTCGCTTCCCGTCGAAGTTCTTTGAATGACAGCCCGTTCAGCGTATCCGCAAGCAGGTGGACAGATGCCTTCCTGCCGGGTCGCGAGGCCGATTTTCGGGCCGCAAAGACAGTCGCGCAACATTACAACGGTAACGCGATTCTCCTTGGCTGGAATGGTGCCGAAACACGTGAAAGGCAGGTTCTCTCCCGACAACTTGGTTTGGGAGACCTCAATGCCATTGGGAAAGAAATTTTTTCGCCGCCGCTGGCCGTTCGCGGACGTCCCTCTTGCGCATGTCTCTCGCCCGGCTTTGGCTGGTGCCGCGAGGCTTCATTCCGCATCGCGAGCGGCGGTGCCGTGCAAGACAATCCTTTCGGCGGCTCTGGATCTGACGCTCAAGACCGTGGCGTGGTGCGCGGCGCAGGCTGACTTTGCATTCATCAATTTGCCGGCCGCGATCTTCTCGTGGATTCTGACACAGTTCTTCGTCGGGTGCGCCGCTTATGCTGAGGCCATGTATCCGAATTTTGCAAATGTCCACGCCAGCCAAGTCGATTCCAGCCAAGTCAAGTCCAGCAAAGTCGATGCAAACCAAGTCGGCGCAATCCAAGTCGGCGCAATCAAAGACGCCGACCGTCACCATCCGTTGCGAAACGCAGGGGCTCGACGCGACAATTCCGGCGCCGGCAATTCTAGCCGGTCACCGAGCCTCGCTCCCGATTTGGCGGAGCTGTCTCGGTTTGCGATCGGCGCGCGTGCAAGACGCCCGCAGGTTTCGCGCGCAGGTCGAGCACGGCTGAGCGCCGCCAAATCCGGCGGGAGCGGAAACATCGTGTTGCTGAGCGCGATGCGACCAGCTCGCCCAGGACGGCTTGGCGCGATCACAGAGATCGTGGCTACATGGCTATCGAGACGGCGGCAGAGAGCCAACCGCCCAGTGACGGCCGAACTTGGAAATCACGACCAGCGCGCTCCACGAGAGGTCTGGATGGCACGCTACGGCATCGACTAGTCTGCGAGGTGTGGGATTGTCTCGGATTGCACGATCATGCTCGCCGGTTTTGCGCCGGCGATATCCACTTGAAAACGCGTTTGGGCGCGCGCGCCGCCTGACGCGCTCGATTTGCCTGGGGCTCGTGCTCGCGAGTGGAACGGCAACCCAGGCAACCTCGGAAACCCGGGCGGCGCCACACGGGACGTGCACAAATCCGTTGCTTGAAGAGCCGATCTCAGCCGTTCCCCAGCCGCCGGTTGCCGACCCGAACAAGCTTGCGCTCGGCGAGCGTCTCTTCTCCGACCCGCGGCTGTCCTCGAGCGGAAGGCTGGCTTGCTCATCGTGCCATGACATTCGTGCCAATGGCGCCGATAGCAGCAAGATGGACGCCGCCCACGACGAGCCGACGTCTCGGTTCAACACATTGACGATATTCAACGCATCGCTCAACTTTCGCCTGAACTGGGAAGGCAATTTCCGCACGCTTGCCGATCAGGTCGAAGCCGCGCTGGAGACTTCGACCAATCTGAATACGAGCGTGGACGAAGTGGTCCGTAAATTGAACGCAGATCAGCAGAGCGTGGCGCTATTTCGTGCAGCTTACGGCCGCAATCCGGATCGCGACAGTCTCGTTGACGCGCTGGTTACATTCGAACAGTCGCTGGTGACACCGGGAAGTCGATTCGACAGCTGGCTCGGCGGCAACTTGGCGGCCTTGTCGGACAAGGAGCTGGAGGGTTATCGGCTGTTCAAATCGCTCGGCTGCGCCTACTGCCATCAAGGCGCCAATGTGGGCGGCAATCTGATGCAGCGGCAGGGGATCTTCCGGCAGCTCGTCCCGGGCAAGCTCGCGGTTGTCCGTGTGCCCAGCCTGCGCAACGTGGCCGTGACTCCACCCTATTTCCATGACGGCAGCATTCCGACACTTGAGGAGGCCATCCGCAAGATGGCGACAGCGCAGCTTGACCGCAGCGTGTCGGACCAGCAGGTCGATGCTCTCGCTGCGTTCCTCCGGACGCTGACCGGGACCTATCGCGGCGTACCCATCTCCGAGGTGCGGCCATGAGGGGGTTTCCCTGTGCGATGATGGCATTCGTCTTTGTCGTGGTGCTGACCTGGTTATCGCTGCGTGCGATCAATCCGGAAGCCGAAACGTTCGACGTCGCCGTCGCTGAACTCGATCGCTTCGCGATGACCGAAAACGCGTTGTATCGCGATGTCTTCAGCGCGCGCGCGGGCATGCTGCGCAATTACGATCCGCTGGTCCGGGAAATCGACGCGCTGCGCATGTCGCGCGACCGCCTGCGCCAGGTGGCCGCTCTGGATCACGAGACGGCGGAGGCGGTCGATCAGTTGTCGGCATCGGTCGACCGCCAGGAGAATCTGGTCGAGAAATTCAAGAGCGACAGCGCATTGATGCATAACTCGCTTGCTTTCTTCGGGCGCTCCAGCGTCGGTTTGAAAGCTCCGGAAATGGGGCCTGCGATCAGCGCCGCCGCGGCGGCCATGTTGAACCTGACGCTCGACACCTCGCCGGAAGCCGCGCGCGAGGTTCAGGAACGGCTCGACGAACTTGAGAGGCAGGCGACCCCGGTCCAGCACGAGGCCATCGCGCCCTTGCTGGCGCATGGACGGCTGCTGCGTGATCTGCTTCCCGCGGTCGATCAGGCCCTCGGGGCCATGCGCGCGATACCGCGAAAGACGGAGCAGGACAATTTGCGTGCCCTGCTGCTTGCACGCCAGGCAGTGTCTCGAACATCCGCCCGGCAATATCGTGAGCTGCTCTACGGGGTGTCGCTGCTCCTGGTCGCATTTCTGGTCTTCTTGGGCCTTCAGCTGAACGCGCGCGCGAAGGCGCTGCAGCGGCGCGCCATGTTCGAGCATGCGCTAGCGCGCATATCGATGCGGTTCATCAACGCGCAGCCGCAGACGATCGGCGCCGAAATCGATCGCGCGCTCTCCGAGATGGCCTGCTGCGTTGGGATCGACCGCGTTTATTTTGTGATGTCCGGCGCCGAGCCGCGGTTGCATGGCTGGTCCAAGCCGGGATGCGATTTCCCGCCAGGCTGGCCGGAAGGTGCGCTTGACGTCGCGCTTCGCTCGCCCCGTACTGTCGATGGAATAATCCACGTCCCCTACGTTGCGCGCATGCCGCGCGGGCATTGCAAGAGCGAGTTGGCGGCCGCGGGCGTCGGCGGATGGGGATGCGCGCTGAATGTCGACAAGGACGGCAGCGTCGTGCTTCTGGCATTTGAAGCGATCGGACGGCCATGCGCATGCGGCACGAGTTCACCCGGCGAACTCAGCCTGCTGCGCATGGCGCTCGATACCTTTGTGTACGCGGTCGGGCGGACCATCATGGAGACCGAGCGCGCGCGGCTCGAGGCGCGGCTGCAGCAGGCGCGGCGCATGGAGAAGATCGGTACGCTGACGAGCGGTATCGCGCACAACTTCAATAATATTCTCGGCGGAATTCTTGGCCACTCCGAAGTTATGGAGGAGCACCTCGGCCCGGATGCGCGGCTTGGCCGAAATCTCAGCGCGATCCGCCGCGGTGCCGAGCGGGCGCGCGATCTGGTCGACCAGATCCTGGTGTTCGGACAGCGCCGCGACGTCCGCCGCAGACCTTTGAGCGCGGATGCTTTGGTTGCTGAAACAGCGTCGCTCCTGTCCGTGTCCCTGCCGATGGGGATCGAGCTCTCGATCCAGGAATCCCGGGTGACGGCGCTCGTATCGGGTGAATCCGCCCAATTGCAGCAAGTCATACTCAATCTCTGTAACAACGCGGCGCAAGCCATGGAAAATGGTGGCCGCATCGAAATATCATCCGAACTGCGACAGGTTGCCGAGACCTGTTCACTGACCCATGATGAGATTCGTCCGGGCCGCTACGTCTGCATCGTCGTGAAGGATTCCGGTCATGGCATGGATCAGGCGACTTTGGCGCGGATCTTCGAGCCCTTCTTCACCACCCGTGCCTCCGGAAACGGGCTCGGACTTGCAACAGTGCGTGAGATCGTCCGCGATCATGGCGGCGCGCTCAACGTTGAGAGTTCGCCTGGCCAAGGCAGCCGTTTCGAGGTTTGGCTGCCCATCACGGAGACGCCCATGTCGATGCCGACGACGGTGCCCCCCGCGATTCCGGTCGGACACGGCGAGACCGTGATGGTCTTGACCAGCGATGCCGAACGATTGTTGAGAGACGAGGAGACATTGGCCGCGCTCGGCTTTGAGCCGGTCGGGTTCAGCACGGCTGGGGCTGCGCTCGCCGCGTGCCGGGCGAAACCTGACCGGTTCGACGCGCTCGTCGTGGGCCATTTCGGATCGACGATGTCGTCGCTCGAAATCGCGGCGGCCTTGCACGAAGCCGCGCCACATCTGCCGATCGTGCTGGCGACAAAGTCGAGCGAAGAGATTGGGGCGGATCGCTTGCTCGGTGCCGGAATCGCCGATGTCGTGCACTGGCCCATGATCGCCGCAGAGATCGCCGCGGCGCTCAACCAATGTACGGAGATGAAGCGCGGTGAGACCAAGCAGCGCTCAGGCGGTTCGCGCATGATACCCTACCACTTGGCGCGCTGAATCGGACCGTGGTGGCGGCGACCCGCCGCGTGCCGATGCTGTTGCCGGGCATCAAGGTCAATACCTCGCCGATCGATCACCTCCCGGTGAACCAGATGCACTTCATGCGCTTCACCGGCAAGACGTGGGAACGCCTTGGCGAGTTGCAGACGGGGAATTGAGGTCGTTCTCCGTCATTCCGGTCACTCCCGGCATGCGCAGGCTGAAGCGCTGCGAAAGGGGGAATGAACCATTGCCGAATTCGGGTAGGGCCCGAGTTCGGGCGGCTGATCGGAACGACGCAAGGCCTTGGTCATATCGAAGACCAAAATCAGCTTCACGCCGCAATCCTTAACAATTCTTCAATTCTGTCCGGTCTACGACATGGGGACGTGCGCCCGCGACCGACGCGGATGGCGCAGCACAAGGATCAAGCATGGCCGCAGCCGTCCCCGCGATGACGCCAACCGAGAACGCGATTCCGCCCGCGCTGCTCAAGGCCTGCTTCGCGCTGGTTGTCATCAATGCCACGTTCTTTCCGGCCGCGTATTTTTCGCATTGCTGGATCTACCAGGCGAACGGGCAAGGCATCCCGACCGATTTCATCAACGTCTTTGCAGCCGGAAAGCTGGTGCTTCAGGGAATCCCTGCGCTTGCCTATGATTGGGACATCCAGAAGCAGGTCGAGCTTGATGTTTTGAAGCAGGATTTTCCGGGCTATTTCGCCTGGCATTATCCGCCGCCATTCCTGTTCGTGGCGTCATTGCTCGCGCAGCTCCCCTATGCCGCGGCCTTTATCGGCTGGGTGTCCATCAGCATGCTGCCTTATCTCGCGGTGATGCGCGCAATCGTCGGCCGCGCCTTTGGGCTCTTGCTGGCGGTCGGCTTCCCGATGGTGCTAAGCAACACGCTGGTCGGGCAGAACGGCTTTCTCACCGCGGCCTTGATCGGCGGCACGCTCTATCTCCTGCCGACACGCAAGGTGCTGTCTGGAATCTGCCTCGGGCTGCTCACCTACAAGCCGCAATACGGATTCCTGTTTCCGATCGTGCTGATCGCGGCGTCGGAATGGACCGTGTTCTTCACCGCTGCGGTGACAGCGGCCGTCGTCGCTCTTGCCTCGTGGCTCGCGTTCGGCACCGAGAGCTGGCAGGCGTTCTTCCACTGGATGCCGACCTTCTCGCAAGCTTTCCTTGTCGAGGGCAAAGCCACCTGGTGGAAACTGCAGAGCCTGTATTCGCTGGTCCGTTATCTCGGCGGCGCCGAACAGCTCGCCTGGATCTTCCAGTGGGTGCTGACCGCGGCGGTTGCTGCCACACTTGTCGCGATGTGGCGCAGCCATGTCCGCTATTCGTTGAAGGCGGCCGCGCTCGCGGTGGGCGCGCTGCTGACCACGCCGTATCTCTTCATGTATGACATGATGGTGCTGGCCATTCCGGTCGCCTATCTCGTGCGTCTCGGTATCGCGAGCGGCTTTCGCGCCTACGAATTGCCGGCGCTCGCTTTTGCGGTCAGCCTGATGGTGATCTTCATCCTGTTCGGGATTCCGGTGGGATTTGCCGCGACAGCGACCGTCGGCGCCCTCATCCTGCGCCGCGCGGGTCCTTGGTGGCGGCCCACGCCAGCCCCGGCCGCCTTGACCGCCGCCATCGGCGCCTAGAGCATGATGTGATAAGGTGGAACCGACATCATGCTCCAGCTTTTTGTTTGAGCATGATTTTTTCGGAAAACCGGTTTCCACCCCGCATCAAGTGCGGGGCATGCTTTTCCGAATCATGCTCTAGCTCCCTTCCGGTTGAATCGGAACGGAGGCTCGCGTCGCTTGTTTTGACGCGTTTTCGTCACGCGCACCGGTACCCTCCGGCATCCAACGCGGGCAGACTTTCGCTCGAAACCGCCAATCTCGCGCGTCAGGTCTTGCGAAATTGTCACATTGCCATCTTGTTTTCTCCTCTGAATAGTTGTTCACTTCTTGCAGGGGCTCCAAAACAGTGAAGATGCGTTCGATCGTGCCGTGCGGCCGGTCCGCGCAACGGGACGGGAAGCGCGCCATGGTCTATCGGCGAACCCATCAAGTGGTGAAGCGACTTGCGGCGCGGCGTAGCGCCATTCTTGCCGCCGCGCGGGATACTGCCGCCGAGTCGGGCATGGCCGCGGTGCAGATCGCGCCGGTTGCGGTCCGCGCCAGTGTGGCGGCCGGCACGGTCTATCGCTACTTTCCTTCTAAGGCCGATTTGATTTCCGAACTGATCGCCGATGTCTCGCGCGATGAACTCTCCGCGGTCCGCCGCGCCGCCGATGCGGCGCCGGGACCGTCCTCGGCGCTGGCGGCGGCGGTCTCCACCGTCGCCGTGCATGTGCTGTCCCAGCGCAAGCTCGCCTGGGGCATTCTCGCCGAACCGGTCGATGTCGATGTGACGGCCTCGAGGCTTGCGAGCAGGCGCGAAATCGCAGGCGAGATTGCGGCGCGGATCGATGCAGCGGTGCGCGCGGGGCATCTGCCGCCGCAGGATACGCAGCTTGCCGCGACCGCTCTGCTGGGAGCGTTGCATGAGGCCCTGGTCGGGCCATTGGCGCCCGACTCGCTTGATGACCCGGCGCGGCTGCGCGATGCCGTGCAGACCGTCACCCTGCTTGCCTTGCGTGCCGTGGGCGTGATGGATGCGCGCGCGCGGGGGCTCGTTGTGCAGGCGGTGCTGCCGGCGAAAACGCTGGTCGGAGCCTGAGCTTGCCTGCGCTTCATCGGCAGGAATTTCGGCAGGAATTCTTGCGGTCTTCAAATCAACGCGCGTAAGGCCCCGCGGCGGACCCGAATATATCTTGCCGTGTTAGCATTGTCGTAGACGCAACCGGCCAAA
>Ga0126371_10004768_pt1 | contig 11979 bp, 9 predicted proteins | sample PanSoiMetaPlot_4_FD_110145 | JGI IMG/M metagenome (GOLD analysis project Ga0126371, IMG submission 110145) | Tropical forest soil microbial communities from Panama - MetaG Plot_4 | ecosystem: Environmental > Terrestrial > Soil > Tropical forest > Bulk soil | place: Panama | collected 2016-02-17
GCTAACCAATGCAACTGCCGGACGTCAACGTCCTAATCTACGCTCATCGGCAGGACGCGCCCGAGCACGGTCGATACGCGGCTTGGCTCAGAGCTCTGGTCGAGGCGCCGGAACCGTTTGCGGTCGCGGAGATCGTGCTTGCTGGCTTCCTGCGAATCGTTACAAATCCCAAGATCTTCCGGCCCGCGACGCCGATGCCAACAGCCTTGGCATTTTGCAGTGGGCTTGTGGAGTGGCCGCGAGCCGTCCTCGTCATGCCGAGTCGCACGCACTGGGATCTGTTTGTGAAGCTGTGCAATGCTATCGAGGGCCCATTGGTCACCGATGCTTATGTGGCGGCGCTAGCCATCGAGCATGGCTGTGAATTGATCACTACTGATAGCGATTTCGCTAGGTTCGACGGATTGCGTTGGCGTCATCCATTGGGTGCGTGAACGCGGCTGGTTGATGGCTGATTTTATTGGCGTACACGTCAACTCCGTGTTGGAGTTTGTATCCAGGACTTTTAGCGACCTGAGAAATCGGCCTCGATGCGTAGAGAGTGTTGGACGCCGATACTCGAGTTCCCGCCCTGGTACTGGAATGCGGTGTCACGAAAATGTCACGCGAAGCGCGGTTTAATTGCGGCAAAATTGCGAATGAAAGGTGAATAACAAAGGAGAAGTTGATTCACCACGTTTTGTCAGAACTTTCTGACTTCATGGGCATTGCCGGTTTCCCTCGGTTAGCGCCTAACTCCGGCAAGATTTGGTGAAATCACTTCGACGGCTGTTAACCGATGGGTTGCTAGTTCGAATCTGGCCCGGGGAGCCAATCCCTTTATTTTTCAATTGCTTGCGCAGAACACTTTTTTCGCCTTCCGTCAAAATGTCACACCTCCACGGGAATTTTCGAAGGGAAGAACGACAACGATCGCGTGAAAAACCAATGTTTTCGACGAAAAAAATTTCCAAACAACCAGAGCATTCGGTTGCTTACCGAAGGGTTGAAACGGGGTATGCCCGGTTCGTGGCAAGGACGGTTGTTCCGCCCCGGCTCTGTTTTGTCGGGTTCCCACGCGAAAGTCCGGGCGCAGCTACTGGGGCCGAATCTGTCTGGAGGCGATTTCGTTCAGGCTTTTTATCGGGATCAATACTCGCCGCCCTATTCTTATGGCGCGGATGACCTTCGAAGAAATGTAGTTGTGTACGGCTCAACGAGAAACGCTCAGTAGGCGAGCTGCTTCACGGATGGACACAGCCTGACGCGAGACTTCGATGATAGGCACTTGAGAGGATGCTCGGCCCGGATTCTGTTCCCTGCTCAGAGTCCGGCTGATTTCCTCGCGAACCGCAGAACGAACTTGTTCTCTGATGGCTTCGACGAAGGAATCCACGGAAGATTCCTTCCCTGCACGACGAACCGGAGTTCGATGCTTAGCATATTATCCTCCCCGTGTGTTGTTATGCGAGCAACAGATATATGCAATGGAGTACCTTCCGGTTTTCACTGCCATAAAATATGAATAGCATGCCTCTTATGACAGAATCGGGGCAGTTAAAACCGCCCGCTGGCTGGCAATCAGACACCGTGGCGAGTGGCGTGGACCTCCGCGTCGATTCGTCTGGACGCAAATACATCGTCGCCACAGCGGGAATTTTCGGCGGACTGGCGGGCTTGCGAGCCGTATCTCTATGGAATAGCGGTCGTCCCACGCCTTGGCTGGTTGTTACGGTCATACTGGCCGCATTCGCATTATGGTGCGCTTTGGGCGACGAAGTCTGGCATCTGGAGACGAACTGTCTCGTGCATCAGACCGGCATCAGGAGAGTGGGGTTTTCCCGACGCTATCACGATGCGCAGCTCGAAATAGCGCAGCGTTTCAACAAGTGGGGGCTTCCGTACTATCGACTATATGCGATAGTGAATGGGAAGCCTTCCTTTCTAGTTGAACGAGGCGAACAAGAACTATTGCAGCTGGCCAGGTTCATTTCACAGTACACGGGTTGGCAGGTTCGGACTCACCCCGAAGTCAGCTTTTGGTCAACGGGAGCCCGGTAAAAAACTCGGGATCTGCCCAAGTTTCCGATTAGCATGACTTAATCGGGACTTGGAAGGTTCACAGGTCGAATTCCCTCCACGAGGGCTCCCTCGGACCGGCCCTTATCCCTAAGGGGACCAGCCGTTCGCCTGCAACGAAATACAAATTCACTCGTTTATGAGAGTAACCACCGGTTCGCCCGGCCACAAAGACCGTCGGGAGAGGACGCATGAAGACAAAGATAATCACTTATTGGGCGGTCACCACCCTAATGGCTCTTGAGACTCTTGTCGGCGGTGTCGCCGATGTGGTACATGGCAAAGCAATCCTCGTGGCAGGGCCCCCTGTCGCTGACATCGTGACGCACCTTGGCTATCCCCTGTATTTCCTACGGATCATCGGCGTCTGGAAGCTGGCGGGAGGCATCGTTTTGCTGATTCCCGGTTACCCACGACTGAAGGAATGGGCTTATGCAGGGATCTTCTTCGAGCTGAGTGGCGCGGTGGCTTCGTGGTTGGCGCAGGAGCACAATATGGAAGAGGCAGTCGCGCCCATGATATTGGCCGTGGTCGCGCTTGTGTCTTGGGCCTTGCGACCACAGCATCGCCTTCTTGGGATTCTCGCTCCTAGATTTAATGTCAACCCATAGCTGAGTTGAGGCTTTGATTACAGCAATGTAAGCTGAGGCGTTGTCAGTCGTCGAAAAATCGCGATTACAATCACGACACCTTTTGTTGTTCCTTCGCAACACTGCCCCTAGCGCAAACAACGAAAAGGAATCGAAGAGGCATTTCGGTATCCGCTTATTAGACACAGCTGGCGCAGCGGAATTGTTGGTGAATTGGCTCAGGTCTTAGGAAACCGGCTAACCATCAAGTGGGTTGTAATACGAAGATGGAGATAACTAATCGGGACTTAGGGTCATTCCTCCCTCAAAAAGCCGTTAATCCGTCTCTCGATTCCCGCACGGAATCGAATCGGCCATCAGAAAGAAATGTCAAAGTGTATTGCGCGGATGCGATTGAGCGCTGGATCGTTTTCCCTGGTGCTTACCAATGGATATGCACACAAGATATCAATGACATGGTCCCTGGCTAGTTCGTTGCCGAACTCCTCGAACCGAATGGCCTCATCCGTTTTATCCTCGGCCCACAAGCGACCTGCTCGTTCACAGAAAATAGCAACGCGAGGACTCTGTTTGCCCGCTTTTGAGGCCGCGTCAATCAAGCCTGTGATGGTCTCGATAAATCGAGTGGGGTCAGGCTCTTTGTCCGAATCCAATGAAACGTATGTCCCTCTTTGAATGGCGGCATCAATGTCCACGCCTCTCCAGTGCAATCTCTGAATTAATGCGTGCTGATGTGACTTGGTGGCCAAGACAAAAGAGGAGTTGCCGGCGCTTAGAGCGCTAGCAACAAAATGAGCAAGGCCGACTAGAAGGGCAGCATCGTCAGAGCAAAACATTAGCTGGTGGGTGCTTGGCGTTTGCGCCCCACCACTGACAAATTGCTTCCCCGAAAGGACCGCATCGATAGCCGGTAGCAGATCGCTTTGAGCGCGCCCCTTATTAACGTAGCCTGCGCCTAAACCAAGAGCTTCCGTTACTACGGCGGGTGAAGACTCTTGGCTGAGGAATAGGATTTTTGCCGAGGGAGCAAGCCTCTGAATACGTCGCGCGGACTCTAAACCATTCATGCGCGGCAAGCCAATGTCCATCAGTATCAAATCTGGCCGCAATTCTTCGGCCTTCAGAACGGCCTCCAGCCCATCCGAAGCCTCCGTGATCTGAAACTCAGCCTTTTGTCGCAGTGCCGAGTGGGCGAATCGGCGAAACGCTTCAAAGTCATCGACTACCAGTACCTTAAAGGAGCGACCTATCCTCTTCCTGTCCATCGAACTTCTCGGACTGTCATCCCGCGCCAGCGGTGCTGGCTTTTTGAGGTGGATGGAGTTCCGCCTCCGGAGGCTGTTTGGGAATTCCGAATTGCGGTAGATTCCTTTGTCTGTGCCTCGAAGAAGCGCAGCAATTCGAACTTTGAACGCATCGCATGTCTTCAGAAGGGTTTTCACTGTGATCGGGCGACCACCTTCGATCTGTTGCCAATGGCGAGCGGAAAATCCAAAAGCAGTCATATCTTCTTGGCTGTGGCCGCGCCTCTTGCGGAGTTCCCTGACTCGCTGGCCAAGTGCCTTGAAGAATTTGGGGTGATCTACCACGCCGGGACTTTTACTTTATCTGAGCAGAAATGCCACGAGCAAATTAGCGTGGCGTGTCCCAAAACAATTCATCGGTACTGGCTTGACGGGTAACTGCCATCGTTCCTAGGATGGGTCAGAACAAAAATCTGAACAGGTCGTCAGGCTTGAACTAGTTCTCTCAGTTTCTCCAATGATTCTGGGGGAAGGAAACACTCGGCAAAACCGCAATCCAAGCAAACCGAGTGACTCACAAGGACGTAAACTGGCTCGGCTTTGCCACGTGCGAATGCCATCTCTACGTTCATTGCTTCCACTCTGGCTGAACCGCATTTGAGACAGGTCCTAATCATGCTCGGCTCGTTGTGAAACTCCTGCTGCCATTAGCCAGGGTCGCAGCAACCAAGTTCTTCCTCAGCAGTGCCTCCCGGTAGGCACGCGCAACTTGCCATCGCTACGGCCACCTTCGGAACCTCGCCCTCCGTAATGGCCGTGAGCGCGGTCACAAACAAACCTATTGTGGTCGAGACGAACTCGGTCCCTGAAATGCATTTCCGCTTGCGCTTACTGCTTCTTACGCATTGCCTGGCAATAATTGGCATGCGTATACTTGGGAGTCTCGCCGCCTCCAAGCAACAGACACAACCGGGCAAAACCGGACATAGTTGGGCACGGCAGGGGGCTCATGGCCCAGTCAGCACACGAGAATCCTGGGCGCCGCTTTGATTCCTGGAAGGAAATCGCGTCCTTCTTCGTACGCGACGAGAGGACTGTGCGCCGATGGGAAAAAGAGCAGGCGCTACCTGTGCATCGCGTTCCGGGTGGGGGAAAAGGACGAGTGTTCGCTTACGAAAGCGAACTGTGCGAATGGCTGATGGCGTCGCAGGCGGTTAATGAAGGAATCCATTCGCGCGAATCGGAAGTAGAGAACCCGACGATACCGGGCAAACTCGTTAAAGCGCGTTCCCACCTTCAATTAATCGAAAAACTGGCAGTGGTTTTGGCGGCATGCGGAATTTTGATAGCTGCCCTGGCTTTTTACCACAGCGGTGCCCCTCCTTGGGTGCATGCGTCGGGGACAACCAATCGCGCGGCGCGAGGTTCGATTGGCTCCTCAAACTCTGAAGCCGAAGACCTTTATCTGAAAGGCCGCTACTTTTGGAATAAGCGAACTCCCGATGATCTCAACCGTGCGGTCGACTATTTCACGCAAGCAATTGTGCGCGATCCGGGTTATGCCAGAGCGTACGCGGGGCTGGCGGACTGCTACAACCTGCTGCGTGAGTACAGCGCTATGCCCGACAGAGAAGCGTATCCGCGGGCGCTTGCGGCGGCTTCGAAGGCGGTCGAATTGGACGACAACTTGGCGGAAGCGCATACCTCTCTGGCATTTGTGACGTTTTTCTGGAATTGGGATGCTGTCGGGGCGGAACGTGAGTTCAAGCATGCGTTGGCTCTGAATGCTGCTGACGCCCGAGCCCACCATTGGTATGCGAGCTTTCTGTTAACCAGCCGGCGCGTCCCAGAAGCATTGGCGCAGATCGAAACAGCCCGGCGGCTCGATCCTTCTTCTGTATCCATTCTGGCGGACAAAGGCCTGATGCTGAGTGCCGCTGGTCAGACAGATGATGCGGTGACTCTGTTGAAACAGATTGAGGACGCGGAACCATCTTTTGCCTCGTCACATAAATACTTGTCCGAAATCTACTTTAACCGTCAGGACTATAACGACTATCTGTCCGAATGGGAAAAGACCGCTCTTCTTACTCGTGACCAGCAAGAACTCGCACTCGTAAGGGCAGCGAAAGACGGCTTCACAAGGGCTGGGCGCGTAGAGATGCTAGAGAACGCCTTGCGGATCCAGAAGCAGTTCTACGAGAAAGGATCCATGCCCGCCTATGCCTTAGCCGTAACGTATGCCCGGCTTGACAAAAAGGAAGAGGCCTTTCAGTACCTCAAGATGGCGTACGATAAGCGTGAGAACTACTTGCTGTATCTTGCCATGGATACCGCTTTCCAAAACCTGCGCAATGAACCCGAATATCGAGCTCTTATCGGACGAATTGGGCCGTCGGCGTAGGTGAATGCGCCCCCTGTACCGACATCGAATGGGAAGCAAGACGCAACTGAGTGCAGGCTGAATACTTCGGCGTTGCTAACTGGAGACTGAGATCGTCTCAAGAATGAGCAGCGTTCGTTCGTCGCCACTGGCCTTCAAACCACGCCCCGAGACAGTACGCTTCATCGCTGCTTTGTTTGCAGCGTCAACCGCCGCTTCGTTCAAAGCCTCGAAATCGTATCCGATCAAATGGAGATCGATGGAATCGGAATCTCCACACAGTTGCAGGGAGATGCCTGTGTCGAAGAACCTCACCAAGGTACAATCGAATGCAAATCTACCATCAGGTGTGGACAGCAGGATACGCAGGGGTGTCTGCCGGTCATGCCACTCCAAGAGGCACGTCAAAACGTCAGATAGCTTAAGCATTGCAGACATCGCCGGTTGCCTTCGGCCCTATTCGCTTGCCAACTCGGAGGGAACCAAGGAACTTCTTAGTGATTTCACCCAGATAGGAGCCCTGCCCTTCTCAAATAGCCGCAGTGCTACGGCAACATAGGGCGCGGTCCCGGAGTCATTGCTTTCAATCCTAAAGTGAAGTACTTCCCATGGCCCCGAGCCTTGCATGTCGAACACAATAAACTGCGGCGCTTTCTCATACACCTCGTACCAAGCCGTCCGTCGGATTTCCTCGAACTGCGCAACGGTCCAATGACCAATGACCGGCTTAATGTGGAGTTTGCCCACGAACTCCGAAGCACTGAACTCTCTGAGGATTTCCAACGCTACGTCGGGTTCGTCCGCGGTACCGAAAAACGCTTGGGTCCGTGGCTTTTGAATCCAAAGAAATGTACCGTAGACAAAAACCTGCGGAGAACGAGGACTCATAGCGAGGGGGGCTAAAGCTCGGTCCATATTTCTGTGCCAACCTGAGCGACCATCGATTCCCGAATTTGAGTTGTCAACATGCCCCGCTCGCCCGTGCAACGAGCTTGGCCTCCGAGAAATCACGGAACGCTGTGCACTAATTCTGTGCACTCTTTGGTGAGCGGTTCCAGTCCCTCTTTGGTGCGGTGTGTTTCGGACATTAGCTGTTCATACGTACAGGGAATAGAGTTTTTTCCGCCAGAACAAATTCCGCGAGTTTGCGCTTCCCGCGGGTACTAGCCCACTGGGCAGTCGCTTCTCAGTTTAGTCTCCGTTTCTGGAAATAGCTCCCGGACAGGATTCGCTGATGCGATATGGCTTTTGGAAGACAGACATGCCGAGCTCAGAAGCCCGCTTGAAGGCAACCAGGCAGTCCCGGTCAAACATCTGAGAAGACAAAAGAGGGAACCGAATTTCATGGCGCGGTGTCCATGAAACGTGGGCAGGTTCCAGCACCCCCCGAAAGGTCCGCAAGAAGGGAAATCCAAATCGTTCCAAGGCTAGGTGCTGCGTGTAGCCAAGAGTCGTGGTGTGGGATCACCCTCGCACTGCGGGGAGGAATCGATGTGGCCTAATTTTCAAACGTCCGGGCGGAGAATCCTTGTGAGCACCTTTTCTGCGCTCGTGCTACTGATGGCGGCCGCCTGTGTGAGGACCTTTTCGGGGGCGGAGAAGGCGGGAGAATGGGCAACTTATTCTCACGGGGTGCTTCGCGTGGTCATCCCTTACCGCGCGGCGCAGGCGGGCTCGGGGCGGCTGACAGTGGAGGTCCTAGACCCGGAAAATCACATTATCGGCCGCACCGAGAAGCTTGCCGATGTAACGAAGGGCGCGTCGCGGTTTAGAGCGGAAATGAAGCTGGATAAGGCAGTGCCGTTGGACGAGCTTGTTTGGCATCGAGCGCAATACGAGTTTCGCTACGACGACGCAAAAGTGGATCCGCTGGAGGGCGTGGAGTCCATCTCCAACATTCTGAGGCTCCCCGTGCTGCGCGTTCTGGGGCAGCGGACTTATCTGGCGGGCAGCAAGGCGGGTGTGCGGGTGATTGTCAGCGATTCAAAAGGGCAGGTGATTCCCGGGCGCGGCGCGGTGCGAATTGTGTTGGAGGCAGAAGGCAAGGAGCGCCGGACACTTTTTGCGGGGCGTTTGAATCATCGCGGCACAACAGAGGCCCAGTTTCAGTTTCCGGAAGGCGTTACAGGGAATTGCGACTTGCATTACACCGTGGATACCTCACTGGGAGCGACCGAATACAGCCAAGGAATCCGGTTGCAGGACAAAGTAGGGATTCTGCTGACGACGGACAAGACGATCTATCAACCGGGACAAATGATCCACGTGCGCGCGCTCGCGCTTGACCGTGCGGACCACCGCGCAGCGGGGAAACGCAAATTAGTTTTTGAGATGGAGGATTCGCACGGGAACAAAGTCTTCAAAAAGACGACGGAAACGGATGAGTTTGGAATCGGTTCAGCGGACTTTGGACTGGCGAACGAAGTAAATCTGGGGACGTATCACGCGCGGGCGGTCCTGGGAGAGGCCGGCACGGATTCGGCGAATACTTCGGAGGTTGCGTTGGATGTGGAGAAATACGTCCTGCCGAAATTCAAGGTGGAACTGAATTTCGCATCTCCCGCGGGAAAGAAGAAGCACGGGTATCGCCCCGGGGATCATGTCAGCGGTACGGTGCAGGCAAACTATTTTTTTGGAAGAGCACTGGATGGCGCGGAAGTTTCCGTGAAAGCGGAAGGAATGGATGTCACGACGTTCAACGCTGCCTCGGTGGAAGGGAAGACCGACCACGACGGCGGCTATCATTTCGATTTGCAACTTCCGGATTATCTGGCAGGGAGGCCGCTCGACAAAGGCGCGGCAAGGGTGCTGGTCGAAGCAACGGTAAAAGACACTGCAGGGCACTCGGAGAGCCGGGGCGAGCCCATCACGGTCAGCGAGTCTGCCTTTTTGCTGACGGCGATTCCGGAAGGTGGAACGCTAGTTCCGGGGCTGGAGAATCAGGTGTTCCTGGTGGCGTCGTATCCGGATGGAACGCCAGGGGAAGCGAGCCTCAAGATACGGTCAAAGTCGGGCGGCGAGCAAGCCGTCGCAACCGACGCCGCGGGCCTCGCCGTGGTCACCCTGAAGGCGCCGCAGAGAGACGAGGTGTTGCAGATTGATGGGACCGACAAAGAGGGCGAAAAGGTTTCCGCGCAAGTGCCGCTGCAGGCTCGCGCAGGCGATGAGCAGGTGCTGGTGCGTGCAGAGAAGGCCGTCTACCGCGCAGGCGATTCGATTCGACTCAGGGTGTTGGCGACGAAGAAGAGCGGAACCGTCTACGTGGACGTGGTCAAAGAAGGGCAAACGATTGAGACGCGCGATTTGGATTTAACGAAAGGTGAAGCGGAGCTGACAATTGCAGCAGGCCCCGAGTTGGCCGGCACAGTCGATGTGAACGCTTACCTGTTCGGTGAAAGCGCACAACCCGTCGCGGATCACCGGCTTTTGTTTGTTCAACCGGCGGATGAGCTGAGAGTCGAGACAGTGGCGGATCGTCCTGTGTACAAACCTGGCGACGATTCCCACATCCGCTTTCACGTGACGGACAAGAACGGCCAAGGAGTGAGCGCGGCGCTGGGGCTACAGATTGTGGATGAAGCGGTGTTCGCGCTGGCCGAAAAGAAACCTGGATTCGCGAAAGTGTTCTTTTACCTCGAGCAGGAAGTGATGAAGCCGCGGTATGAGATTCACTCCGTTGGGCTGCCAGAGATCGTAGAGCCGGTTTCTGACGACAAAGAGGCACAGCGCGATGTTGCCGCGCGCGCACTTTTCTCGGCTACAGAAGTCGTGAGGCAGAACCGATTCGACGGTGAGACCGGACGAGAGATTCCCCGAACGAAGTATTACGAATACTGGAATCGGTATCAAGTGCAGTTCCAGGAAAATGCGAAGAAGATCGCGGCAGAGCTACGCCATGCGATTGCAAGCGACCCGAAGGAGAACGACCTGGAGAAAGTGTTCAAGAAGCTGGCGGACTCCGGCAAGCCGGAATTTCGCGATGCATGGGGAACGAAGCTGAGGGTGGAGCGCAGTCGCTGGGACAACAGCAAGACGTTGTTTACGATTCTCGGCGCCGGGCTTGATAAGAGCCTCGGTACAGCGGACGACCTGCGGGCAACGGTTTATTTCCGGCGAAGCCAGATTGTTACCACAGCGGCAGCAGGCGACACGAAACTGAGTGTGAGAATTGAGCACGACAGCGGACCGAGGGGCAGCCGCGCGAAGATTGCGGGGCTGGTGGTCGATCCGACCGGCGCGGTGATTCCAGATGCGGTCATAACGATCACAAATATGACGATTTCAGACACGCGGGCTGCGCAAACGAATCCGTCAGGTGAGTTTCATGCCTCGGCGCTGCGTCCGGGAATTTACAAAGTGACTGTGGCCAGCCCGGGTTTTCGCCTGGCGGAAGATACTTTTCAACTAAGAGAGCGGGACCTTGCAGAAATCACGGCGCGATTGGAGGTTGGAACTGCGACCGAGATGATTGAGGTTTCTGCGAATTCAGTGGTGGTACTCAGCACGGAGGCCGTTGGATTCGGAGAAGGCCGGGGCATTGCAGGTGGAGTCGCGGGCGGCGTCTCTGGAGGAGTAATGGGGGACGTGGCCGCGCAACGAGAGTGGGCTCCTGCGCCACCAGCTGCAACAAGGGTCCTAATGAGTCTGCCGATGATTGGCCGCGACAAGACTAAACAGACAGCGATGGATTCAAAGGGTGCGGATAGGGAAGAAACAGCGGACGTCCAGGTGCGCTCATATTTTCCCGAGACGCTGTACATCAATCCTGCGATCATCACGGATCGCAATGGGATGGCGGAGATTTCCGTTCCGTTAGCGGACAACATCACGACGTGGCGGATGTCCATGATCGCTTCCACGCAGCGCGGGACCCTGGGTACGGCAACGTCGAGCCTGAAAGTGTTTCAAGACTTTTTTGTCGACTTGGATTTGCCGGTCGTGCTGACGCAGGGAGATCAAGTGTCGTTGCCAGTAGCCATCTACAACTACACGGATGCGAAAGGCGAAGTGGGGCTAAAGCTCAAGGACGAGGACTGGTTTGCCTTGGTGGACGATTCCGGAGAGAAAACCGTCGGTGTCGACGCACAGCACGTTGGTGGATCGCGATTCACTTTGGAAGCAAAGCGAATCGGAAAGTTCAAGCTGACACTGACCGGTCAAATGACAGGGAACACGAAACGGGCGGACGTGGTCGTGCGGGAAATCGAGGTCGTTCCCAATGGGCGAGAGCAAAACATCGTTTTCAACGGGCAGCTGGAGTCGACGGCCAGTCACACGGTGGAATTCCCGCGAACGGCGATTGCCGGAGCGAGCAAGATCTTTGTGCGCCTGTACCCTGGGCCGCTGAGCCAGATTATTGAGGGGATGGATTCGATTTTGCGGATGCCGAACGGATGTTTTGAGCAAACCTCGTCAAGCACCTATCCGAACGTGCTGGCGCTGGACTATATGAAGCGGACAAAGAAGTTGACACCCGAGGTGCATGCAAAGGCGGAGGGATATATCGCCAACGGGTATCAGCGGCTGCTGACGTTTGAAGTGCAAAGCGGCGGATTCTCGTGGTTCGGGCAGGCGCCGGCGAACAAGATTTTGACGTCATACGGGCTGATGGAGTTCTACGACATGTCGAAAGTGCATGACGTGGACCCGCGCGTGATTGATCGCACGCAACAGTGGCTAGCATCGCAACAACAACCGGATGGTA
>Ga0126371_10004770_pt1 | contig 11978 bp, 8 predicted proteins | sample PanSoiMetaPlot_4_FD_110145 | JGI IMG/M metagenome (GOLD analysis project Ga0126371, IMG submission 110145) | Tropical forest soil microbial communities from Panama - MetaG Plot_4 | ecosystem: Environmental > Terrestrial > Soil > Tropical forest > Bulk soil | place: Panama | collected 2016-02-17
AGTTTGCCGTCCGTGCCGACTTCGCGGGCCACGCGTGTAACTTCGGAGGCGAAGGAGCGGAGCTGATCCACCATGGTGTTGAGCGTGTCTTTGAGTTCGAGGATTTCGCCCTTCACGTCGACAGTGATTTTGCGTGAGAGGTCGCCGCGCGCCACGGCGGTGGCTACCTCGGCGATGTTACGCACCTGACCAGTGAGGTTGCTGGCCATGAAGTTAACGTTGTCGGTGAGGTCTTTCCACGTGCCGCCGACGCCGGGAACAACCGCCTGGCCGCCCAATTTCCCTTCGGTGCCGACTTCGCGGGCTACACGCGTAACTTCTCCGGCGAACCCATTGAGCTGGTCCACCATGGTGTTGACGGTGTTCTTGAGTTCGAGGATTTCGCCCTTCACGTCCACAGTGATTTTGCGCGAGAGGTCGCCGCGCGCCACGGCGGTGGTGACTTCAGCGATGTTGCGGACTTGACCAGTCAGGTTGCTGGCCATGAAGTTGACGTTGTCAGTGAGGTCTTTCCAGGTTCCGGCAACGCCGGGGACGTTGGCCTGACCGCCGAGGCGGCCTTCGGAACCGACTTCGCGAGCCACGCGGGTGACTTCGCCGGCGAAGCGGTTGAGCTGGTCAACCATCGTGTTCAGCGTTTCTTTTAGCTGGAGAATTTCTCCACGGACATCCACGGTGATTTTGCGCGAGAGGTCGCCGCCAGCGATGGCCGTCGCGACTTCGGCGATGTTGCGGACCTGGCCGGTGAGGTTGCTGGCCATCGAGTTGACCGAGTCGGTCAAATCTTTCCAAGTGCCGGCGACGCCGGGGACTTGCGCCTGGCCGCCGAGCTTTCCTTCGGTGCCGACTTCCCGAGCCACGCGCGTCACTTCGCCCGCGAACGCATTGAGCTGGTCAACCATGGTGTTGATCGTGTCTTTAAGTTCGAGAATTTCGCCCTTCACATCGACGGTAATTTTGCGCGAGAGGTCGCCGCGCGCCACGGCGGTGGTCACTTCCGCGATGTTGCGGACTTGCGCGGTGAGGTTGCCGGCCATGGCGTTCACCGAGTCGGTCAAATCTTTCCAAGTGCCGGCAACGCCGGGCACGACCGCCTGACCGCCGAGTTTTCCGTCGGTGCCGACTTCGCGAGCTACGCGCGTAACTTCAGACGCAAAGGAGCGAAGCTGATCCACCATGGTGTTGATAGCTTCTTTGAGCTGAAGAATTTCGCCGCGGACATCTACGGTGATTTTTTTGGAGAGGTCGCCGCTGGCGATAGCCGTGGAAACTTCGGCGATGTTACGCACCTGGCCGGTGAGGTTGCTGGCCATGGAGTTGACGGAATCGGTGAGATCTTTCCAAGTGCCGGCGACGCCCGGAACCGCAGCCTGGCCGCCCAATTTTCCTTCGGTGCCGACTTCGCGAGCAACACGTGTGACTTCGGCGGTGAAAACGCTCAACTGCTGAATCATGGTGTTGACGATGCTGGCGGAACGCAGAAATTCGCCTTCGAGCGGGCGACCATCCACGTCCATGCGGACGGTCTGCGTCAAATTGCCTTGCGCGACGGCGGCGATTGCGCGAGTGACTTCCGTGGTGGGACGCACAAGGTCTTCGACCAGCGTATTGACGGAGCCTTCCATTTCGCCCCACGCGCCGCGGGACTCCTGAAATTTTGCGTGCTCGCGCGTTTTACCTTCTTTTCCGACGGTCTGGCCGACGCGCTTCAATTCCTGAGCCATTTGCTGATTGGCGGCGACGATGCCGTTGAACGTGTCGGCAATTTTCCCGCCGAGGCCGGTCCAGGAGCCGGGCAGACGGACGGAGAAATCGCCATCGCGCATGGTTTGAAGAGCGCCGAGAATCAGCGCGAGGTCCGCGCTCGCCCGACTATGACCATTGGCTTTCGGTGGCGGCTGAATTTCAGCCGTCGCGGGCTTGAGTCCGGAAGTAGAGCTTTCGGTTCTGCTCATGCGTAATCTCCAAAAAACGTAAAGCTGTATGGATTCAGTCGGCGCTTCCTGTGGATTGGGCCTGTGTATCGGAGCTCTGACCATTCCAGGAGAAGGGACGGCCATTGCTCACCGCGTCGAGAGCCGAGAGCAAGCAGCGCGAAACTTGAGACTTGGTAACGTAGCCATTCGCTCCGGCCTCAAGCGCTGCGGAGAGCATGTGAGAGGTATCGTGCTGGCTGAGAATGAGAATTTTGGTTTGCGGCAGCTTTTTGCGGATCTGGCGCGTGGCCTGAAGTCCGTCGAGCTGAGGCATGCTGACGTCCATTACGATCAGATCAGGTTTGAGTTGGGTGGCTTTTTCGATGGCCTGAAGGCCGTCGGCGGCTTCGCCGAGAATTTCAAATTCCGGGCGCGATTCGAGAAGCGAGCGCAAACCCCTGCGGAAGATTTCGTGATCGTCAACAATGAGGATCCGGGCGCGGCTCATTGACACCTCGGACATGCTGTGGGTGTAATCAAGAAAGAAAGCTCAAAAAACCAGAAGTTAACCCTTAGATTTGTATTACGAACCACCGAAAAATGGCATACAGCAAAGACCTGATAAGCGCAGCGGTAATCCCTGTATACGCCTTTGGAATTAACAGCTTGCGGCTTTATTGGGCCTTTATGCGCACCAACACTACGCCGTGGCGCGGGACATACGCGCTGTAAGAACCTGTCGATGTTCCGACGTCTTTTTGCTGCCAGAGATCGCGGATGGTGGCCGCGCCGGAGATGCCAAGTTGCGCGAAACTGACGGTCATCTGCTCGGTAGTGGACTGACGATTGAAAAGACCGACCACTTTGCTGCCGTCGGACATGGGCTTCATCCAAATTTCGAACGGGCCTTCTTGCTCAATGCGGTAGCCCTGCTTGCCTAGAGGATCCTGGTCAACAGCGATGACATCACGATTGGTGAGTAGTTCGATTGTGTACGGAGTCATTTGCGAGAGGTCATTTCCAGCCATGAGCGGCGCAGCGAGAATGGCCCACAGACTCATGTGCGTGCGATATTCGTCTTCGGACATGCCGCCGTTGCCGACTTCGAGCATGTCGGGATCGTTCCAGTGGCCGGGGCCGGCAAATTTTTCGAGGCCGTTCTGGTCAAAGCCGATTGCGGACATTGCGTAATAGTTGTCGCGGATGTCGCCGGTTGTCCTCCAAAGATTGCCGCCGACAGATGCGCCCCATTCCCAGACTTTGTGCCAGCCGTACTGGCAGAGGCTGAGAACAATCGGGCGTCCGGTTTTCAGCAGCGCGTCGTGCATTTTGGTGTAGGCGGCTTGCATCTGTTCGACGGTGCCGCCGCTTTGGCACCAATCGTATTTCAGATAATCCATGCCCCAGCTGGCGTATGTTTTCGCGTCCTGCTCTTCGTGGCCAAGGCTGCCCTCGTAACCCGCGCAGGTTTTCTCGGCGGGTGAAGAATAGATGCCGAGCTTCAGGCCTTTGCTATGAACGTAATCGGCGAGAGCCTTCATATCGGGGAATTTGTCATTAGGATGAATGACGCCTTGGGCGTCGCGCTTGCCGGCCCAGGTATCGTCAATGACGATGTATTCATAACCGGCAGCTTTCATACCGCTTGAAACCATGGCGTCGGCCTGGGCACGAACCGTTTTGTCGTCAATGCGACCGGCGAAATGATTCCAACTGTTCCAGCCCATAGGTGGCGCAGGAGCGAGATTCGACTGGCGAGCAAAAGACGGAATGGCAAGAAGAAGCACGAAAAGTGCGGCAATTGCTGTTCTAAGAACATTGATGTTGCGCAGGATTGGTTTCTGCAAGTTTCTCCTCCGAGTATGACAAAACAGGCGAAATCGTAAACCAAAATTGGGACGAAATGAGAAGAAAATGCGCGTCAGGCGCGGAAAGGCAAGATTGGCCCCGCAAGTGCAGGGATAGAAGCTGAGCGTAGGTGCGTCGAACTACGCCTAGAAGGTTCAGTACTAGGTGTGTACTTAGGCTTTCGAGGAAAACGACATGGAAGAGATGACGCTGTCGGTACCGCAGGCCTGCGAAGAAACGGGCATCCGACGGAGCTTGCTCGAAGATTTGGCGCTGAAGATCCTGTACTTGAATGGCGAGATGACGCTTCCGGAGCTTAGCGAGCACATGTGCCTGGGGCTGGGCGTTATCGAAGAGATATTCCAGTTTTTCCGCAAGCAGCAGCTCTGTGAAGTGCGGGGAATGACACGCGGGGCGCACCGCATCGCGGCCACGGGCGAGGGAAAATTGCGGGCGGCGGATCTGCTGACGCTGAGCCAATACGCCGGGCCTGCGCCGGTGTCACTAAGCGATTATACGGCGCGAGTCCATGCGCAAGGCGTGCAGCAGGCGCAGGTGCAACCGGAGGACGTGACCCGGGCGTTCAGTTCAATGGTTCTCGATAATGATCTGATCTCACGCATCGGCACGGCGGTGGTATCGAACACTTCGATATTTTTGTATGGACCTCCCGGAGCAGGAAAAACGACGCTGGCGTGCTATATCCCGGAGATTTACAACGACAAAGTTTGGATACCGCATGCGGTGGAAGTGGACAATCAGATCATCGCCGTTTTTGACGCTGGAACGCACCGCAGGAGCAATGATGTTCAGGCAGAAGAATTCGATGCACGGTGGGTGCTGTGCGACCGACCGCGCGTCCTGGCCGGAGGCGAGCTTTGCGCGGAAATGCTGGACCTGCAATACAGCGCGGGAAACCGCTACTACACAGCGCCATTGCAAATGAAGGCCAACAATGGCGTGCTGATTCTGGATGATTTTGGACGTCAGCGAATGAGGCCCGATGAACTGCTGAACCGCTGGATGACTCCGCTCGACCGGCGAATCGATTTCCTTTCGCTGCCGGGCGGGAAGAAATTCGAAATTCCGTTTGATTTGTTTGTGGTTTTTTCGACGAACCTGGATCCACGGGAACTGGCCGATGAAGCGTTTTTGCGTCGCATACCGAATAAAATCAAAGTGAATCACGCGACTCCCGACGAATTCGCGCAGATTCTGGAGAATTACTGCAGAGCGCGGGGAATTGAATGGGAGCCGGGAGCGGCGGAGGAAGCGGCAAGATTTATTCGTGACGAGTTGAAGCGGCCGCTGAGCCAGAACTTGCCAAGAGATCTAATCAATCAAATCACGTGGGCGGCATCGTACAATGGCGAGGCGCCAAAGCTGACCGCTGAGGCCATTAAACAAGCTTGCCGCAATTACTTTCTGCCGGTAGAAAACTAGGCTGAATCGCGGCGGCATTTTTGCCGCACTAGCGGGGCGTGCCGCGGCTCGGAACTTCCATGTATCCGCTGATGGAATCGTGATTGATTCTCGTTGCGACAAAACGCAGGGGCGCGGATTCTCCCGGAAGAATGAAATCAACGAGTTCATCCACAGCGCGATCCTTGAATTCAACAGGCTTCTCATCGAGAAAAACATCAATGGAATAGCGCTGGCGGCGTTCGTCGGTATTTTTCAACTGCAACGAAACGGGCCCCACAATTTGCGGGCGCGAACCGCGGTGCAATTGGAATGGGACGGCGAAGCGCTGCGTCTGCGCCGCTAAGCGGCCGAGTTCTTCCTGTGTTTTCGAGAGTTCGTCCTGCTGAGAGCCGACGACGCCTACAACGTCAGTGAGCTGGTTCGCCGTGGCCTGCCAGGCTTCGCGGGACGCGACGGAATCGGAAGTAGAAGAAGCCTTCGTCAATTGCGGAGCGGGTCCTGGTCCAGCTTCAACTTCAGCTTCGGCTTGGGCGGTGTGCGGGGTAGCTTCAGAAGATTCGGCGGATTGTTTTTGGGTCGCGTGAAGTGAAGGAGCGGGGGGCGCGGAGAGAGCACTTGTTTTCGGCTGAGGCGCAACAGAAACGGGCTGGGCTGCGGCGCGACGCCTCTCCAGATGATCGAGCCGCTGTTCGATGCTCGTCAGTTGCTGCTGAATTTTCGCGAGATTACGATCCTGCTGCGCTGCGGCAACAGCTGGCGCTCCGCTCTGAATAATTTTGTAGCCGACCAATCCCGCCGCGGCTAGCGCCAACACCAGCACGAGAGCGCCGAGGCCGCCGAATCCGGGCCGGCGCGGCTCTACGGTCGGAGATGTAAGTGTCGCACGATTGAATCCAGCATCTGCCATGTTCCGGGCTCCCAAAAAATTACTGCGAACGAAAACGTCTGTCAGCGAATCGAAACGCTGGCGGGATAACGCACCGTCAAGGGCAGCGTGAGCTCGCGAGTTTCATGCGGCAGCATGCCCAATTCCTGTTGCGCCGAATCCAGGCGCGAATCCGCCATTCGGACGCGATATTTTCCGGGCGGCACAATCAGCAAGAGCGGAGTGCTGCCAACAAACTCTCCATTGACCCAGACACGTGCGCCGGACGGATTCGAGCGCAAAAGCATTTTCGCGGCGTCCTTTCCGGCTTTTTTCTCGAGGGCCGCGCGATTCACGACGTCCACAGGAGGCCCGGTTGGGATTGTAAGAAATGCAGAGGTAGCACTACCGGAACCTGGGGGAGATGGCTTGCTTGTGCTGGGCACTAGCGTTGTTGCGGGTTTCAGGGCTTTGCTTATCGATGCGACCTTGGCCGCAGAAGATGCTGCGGCGCTGCCATATTCAACCGTATCCTGCGCCCACGCAGGTGTGATCGAGGCCAGAAATACGAGGAACAGAAGCGAGAGTTGCAGAGTCCAAAAGCGCCTAAGTTGTCCACGTAGAACAAACATGCCAAAGCCCCTGTGCCGCTAGTTTTCGACGATTCTTCCCCGCAAGGATTAGAGCATGGCGAATTCCAAACTCTAAGAAACTGGAGAGCAGGAAGGGACGGAAGGCCCAAATGCGAGAAGAGCGAGTTAGTTACGGCTATGACGGAAAGCAGCCGCTTAGTGCTGATCGAACGTAAAGTGACCGAATCCACTCCGGTGAGGTGCCGATGTGTGTCTTTTTGGTGACTGCTTTGAGAATGGGCAGTAGTGTGCCCATTCTGTGCAACGCCTGAGCAGTGGAATGTGACGTGCTAAGTGTTACGTGAGGGAACGGCTGGAGTGTGTGCCGACGCTCGGCCACCTAAAAGATGTAACGACGTTCCCATTCAACGGATTTTGTAACATGCCTTACTCGCAAAATTCGATCTACATGTTCCGCAAGTCAGCGCCTCATCGCTTCGCGCCAAGCAGCGGCGCGTTTGGCGTTTCCTTCGTGCTGCACTGTTCGCTGGCATTTTTGCTGTTTCACACCTCCCAGATGTTTTACGCGGCGCCGAGCGTCGAGTACGCCGCGGCGACGCCGACGAAAATCTACTATATCGTTCCCATCTTGAAGGCATCGAAGACGCTGCCGCGAATTGTGATGAAGGGCAGCGGGAGCGGAGATGCAAAACCGCAGCCCACTCCACCGCCTGATTCGAAAGCCCTGATTTTTCCGGAAAACCTAACCGCGGTTTCGCGGCCCAAAAATCCGGACAATACGCGTCAGACGATTCTTCAAGCGAACGCGCCGAATATTCGCATTAAGACAGAATTGCCTTTGCCGAACGTCATTATGCAGATGGCCAAAGGTGCAGCGCTCGAAGCGCCGATGGACGCCACGAATGCGAAGCCCGCGCAGCATCAACCGCGCCTAATTGATGAGGAAGCGCCACGGATCGCGCCGAAATTCAAAGAGCCAAAATTTTCGATCACCGCGAATTCGCAAACGAAATTGCCAATGCCATCGTCACCGGTGGCAGCGCCGATAAAGCGGCAGCAGTCGCTGCGGTCCGCCGCGATGCCAAATATGCCACGCATCAATGTGCTAGATGCTTCGGCGAATCCAGCAGCAGGCACGCTGACGCAGTTGCCTGCCCCATCTGTTTCAGCGGCAAAACCGATTCGCGCGCAGGCCGTGACAGCGGAGGTAGTCGAGATACCGGCGATCGAGGGAGCGGCGTCGATAAAGCTGGAGCAAGGCATTGTGGCAGTCTCGCAAACGGACCTGCTCAGCCCAAATGTTTCGGTAGCAAAGCCCACACAGAAAACCACCACGCGCGTGGAAATGGGCAGCGCGCCCACAATTTCAGAGCAGTCGTCCTCCAACACATCTCAGACCACGGCATTTGGATCACAAGCCGAGCTTCCCTCGCCCGTGGTCATGGTGGCAAAGCCTGTTGCGTCGGCGAAAAAGGCTGGAAGTCCGGCGGGTACCGTAAGCCCGGTAAATCCGGGCGATCTTGTGATCATCGGAGTGAACCCGTCCGCGGCAGTTTCGCAAATTGTTCTTCCGCCGGGAACACGGCTAGGGGCTTTTGCGATCGCAGCGCCGTCTACGGAGAAAGCTGAAACGGCGGGCGCGAACGGATCGCAGAATCCAGCAGGAAAAGCAGTCGTTCAAGATAGTGAGCATGCTGGAGCGGGCGGAAAAGACAGCGTTGGCATGAATCTCGCGGTGACAACAGGCGGGAGCAACAAGCCTGAGGCATCGGGAGCGCTGGGGCCGCCCTTGCCCGCCGAAATGGTGTTCCCTGTGCTGCCCGACATGACTCCGCGAAAGAATGCGATGATCGTAGCCACGGGGCCGACCGGCGGAGGAGGGTTGGGTGTCTACGGAGTACTGAACTGCGGGAAGATTTTCACCATCTTCCTGCCTATGCCCGGGAAGAACTGGACCATGCAGTATTGCGCGAAACCCGGTGCTTCGACGGCCTCCAACTCCTCAGCACGTTCTGTGGGGATACAGTGGAACGATGGGCTTGTGCCGCCCGAGCCGAAGTCGAAGTTCGATTTCCGGCGATTGCCGGTTCCTGCTGACAAGAAGGGTGAGACCATCGTGCTCAAAGGCATGCTTCGAGCGGATGGAACGGTGACTCAGTTGGAGGTCTACCGCGGTACCAGTCCCGAGATGAATGAGGCGGCCAAAATCGCCTTCAGCCACTGGAAGTTCAAACCGGCTTTATTTCACGGTGTGCCTGTGCCTGTTGAGCTGCTGATCGGCATCCCTCCGACGCACTGACGTTTGAGTACCGCTAGTTTTAGAACTCCAGCCTGTGTGTCAAAGCTGTTCCCTAAATGCGCAAAGATTTGTCCCCAAAAATGGACAGTGTCACATGCAAGACGCGCCGATGCCTTCGGGCGGTCAATTCCAGTTGCAAACAAGCGACTTAGGCGCTCTTGGTTGTATACATTCTGCTGTTCACATTAGGAAACAGCCTTGCAGTGTTCACAATCGCATACTGGTTTCACTGTAGCGAGTGTCCACAAGTTTACAGACACGATGTCAGGCAATTAACCGACAGAGACGAATGCCAAGCTGGAGCCTTTTCGGCGCCACTAGACAGGACTAGCCTTGAGCGAAGCTATCGTGCAGGTCTGCTTTCTTAGCCAGGATTCATCTTTTGCGGGAGCAATCGGCCATGCTCTCGGCGAAGGGTTTTCAAGCCGGGCGTGCGACCGCCAAGAAGCTGTTCGGCTCGCGGTGAACAGGACGGCTTGCGACGTGATCATCCTGGACATGCGGTCGAGCGTGACGAAGGGCGATCCGGAGTCGGTTTTGCAGGCTATTGATGAACTCCGGAAGATTCCCCTGTACCCGCCGATTATCGTGCTCATGGATGCCAATGAGCACCGCCTGCTGTTGCAGGCCATGAATCGCGGGGCCTATGACGGGGTGACCGCTCCGCCGAACATCGCTGAATTGCGGCTGGTACTGCGGCGCGCTAGCAAATTCCACGAAACGCTTGTTGAGCTGGACAAACTGCGCACTGAATCTCGCAGCTCGGGACGGCTGATGGGCTTGCGCGGAACGTCCGCAGCGATGCAAGAGGTGTTTGCGCTCGCGCAAAAGATCGCGCCCTGCGATGTGAGCGTGTTAATCACCGGCGAGACGGGCACTGGTAAGGAGTTGCTAGCGAAGGCGATTCATCAAATGAGCAGCCGGAGCGGCCGTCCGATGGTGGCGTTCTCCTGCGCAAATTTGCCGGAATCGCTGATTGAAGACGAATTGTTCGGTCACGAAAAGGGCGCATTCACGGGAGCGCTGGCCAGCCGATGCGGGCGTTTTGAAGCGGCAAACCACGGGACTCTCTTTTTGGACGAGATTGGCGACCTAAGCCTTGGATTGCAGCCGAAATTGCTGCGCGTATTGCAGGAAAGAAGCGTCCAGCGGCTCGGGAGCAACACAACTATTGGCGTCAACATACGTCAAATTTCCGCGACGCACCATGATCTTGCGAAAATGGTTGAGGAAGGCAAATTCCGCGAAGATTTGTATTACCGGCTGAACGTGGTGCAAATTCAGTTGCCTCCGCTGCGCGAGCGCCGCGACGACGTTCCCCTGCTGGCGCAATATTTCCTCGAAGGTTTCTCACAACAATTCGGCAAGAAAGCACGGCGGTTCTCGCTTGCGGCCATGCACGCTCTCGAAGAGTATCCCTGGCCCGGAAATGTGCGTGAATTGGAAAACGCGATTCAGCGCGCCGTGGCTCTTTCCGATGGGCATACACTCGAGGCATGGAACTTCCCTGCCTCGATCCAGAAGGACTCCAGCAGAGCGGAACTCGTCGGCTCGTACGCGGAAGAAGTGCGGGAGTTCAAGAAGCGGCTCGTGCTGCGCACGTTGCGCGAGTGCGGGTGGCAAAAGGCGGAGAGCGCGCGAACGCTCGGAATGGCGCGCGGCTATTTGCATCGCCTGATCAACCAACTGGGAATTGAGGAACTCCCGGCGGCAGTTACATCTCCACGTGAACAAATTGCAGAGGCCGTGCTGCAGGGCGACTAGTTGGCGCTGCTGCGATGAAAAAGAGCATCATGATTCCCGCGAGCAGAGTTGCCTTGGAACAATTCAGCACGACAAGCCAAACGTCATTCGTGCGAACGGTTTGCCTCCCTATTTTAGAAAACAGCCAAAACGAAAATGGAGGCTGGGGTTTTCGCGCGGGGCTTTTGAGCCGCGTGGAACCTACGTGCTGGGCGCTGTTAGCACTGCTGCAAGGTGAGTTTCAGGAAGATCACAATGAGCGAATTTCTCGCGGCCTGGAGTTTCTGCGCAGAACGCAGTTAGCGGATGGTTCGTGGCCAGCATGTCCGGACCAACAAACCGGCGCGTCGGCTACTTCGCTTGCCTGCTGGACTCTGTTGACAGCAAAGGATGCGTCGAATGCGGCTGCCGCCGGGCTGCGCTGGATTTGCGGCGACTGGCCGAGGGACAGCGCGCTTTGGCGGCGAGCCATCAACGGATTGCTCCGCAAGAACAAAGATATCGTTCAGCATAACGATGCGTATCGCGGCTGGGGGTGGACGCCGAGCACAGCGAGTTGGGTCGAGCCTACGGCGTTTGCGTTAATTGCGCTGAGCCAGTGCCCCGCCGAATTGCTGCCGATGGGCGCGAAACGGCGCGAGCGTTTGGGTAAAGGGCTTTTGCTCGACCGCGTGTGCCCGGGGGGCGGATGGAACTGCGGGAATCCGAAGGCTTATGGCGTCGCAGGCGAGCCGCTGGTGATTCCAACAGTGTGGGCATTGATTGCACTACGCGAAGAGCGAGACCTCCCTGAGATAAAGCTCAGCATTGAATGGCTCAAGAGCAGCGTTTCAGAGATTCGCAGCGGCCCTTCGCTGGCGCTGGCGCGACTCTGTTTGGAAAAATTCGGTGAAAGGGCGGAGTCTGCTGAGAAAGAAATTTGCAGCGTGTTTGAGAGAAATGCGTTTTTGGAACACGTTTGTGCGGCAGCGTGGGCTTGCCTGGCGTTCCTCAAGAACCGGCGCTGGCTCAACGGCATGCGTCCGGAGAACTGCTGAGATGCGGGACATGTCGAAATCGCTGATCCCCTCGTTTCAGCGGCCGCCCTCTCGCGTGGCGATTCGCCGCAACATCAGCTACAAGCACGACTTGCTCTCGGTGATGTATGAAACGCTCCGCGAGTTCGATCCTCCAGTGCGCGGAAAAACCGTGCTGCTGAAGCCAAATTTCGTCGGCCTTGACCCACTGGGAGTAATGAACACGCATCCTGCGGTCGTGGCGGCGGCGCGCGAAAGTTTTCTGCGGCTCGG
>Ga0126371_10004772_pt1 | contig 11976 bp, 11 predicted proteins | sample PanSoiMetaPlot_4_FD_110145 | JGI IMG/M metagenome (GOLD analysis project Ga0126371, IMG submission 110145) | Tropical forest soil microbial communities from Panama - MetaG Plot_4 | ecosystem: Environmental > Terrestrial > Soil > Tropical forest > Bulk soil | place: Panama | collected 2016-02-17
CGGCTGGCTGGAGCGTTTCATCGCCGAACTCGAAGCGAATCAGAACTGGGTCAGCACCGTTACGCCGAGCGAAGCACTCGATTCCCAACAACCTTTGGGACGCGCCGATTTGCCGACGTGTTCTTACACCGAAATGATGGAATGGGCTTTGCCCACGGCGGCGCGGCTGCGGCTTCAGGCGGTTGAAAAGGAATTTAGCTCGCGCTTAGACGTTCAGGAATTTCTGCGCGGCGGCTCCTGGCGCGGCTTCCTTACAAAATATTCCGAAGCAAATCTGATGCAGAAGAAAGCGATGCTCGTCTCGCGGAAGCTGCGCGATCTCGAAGCCAAATCGCACGCGGAGGGCGGTTTCCTTTCAGGTTTGCAGAACGCTAAGAACCAACTGCTTTGCGGACAGGCCAATGACGCTTACTGGCATGGTGTTTTCGGCGGACTGTACGCTCCTCATCTTCGTACAACGGTTTGGCGGTCGCTAATTCGGGCTGAAGCGTTTGCCGATGCCGCCGGGCATAAGAAACAGAAATTCTCCGAGTTGCGGCGCTTCGACCTGGACTCCGACGGCCGCGAAGAGCTTTATCTCACGACGGATCGCGCTGCGGTTTTGATTTCTCCGCACGATGGCGCGACGGTCGAGGCCATGGACTTCCGCCCTACCGGCGTCGCCGTCGTCAATTCCATGACGCGCCGGCCTGAGGCCTATCACAAGCGCCTCGGCCAATCCGTTGGCGGAGGACAATTCGCTTCCATTCACGATCAGGTGCGCTCGAAAGAGCCGGACCTCGAAAAGAAGCTGAAGTATGACCGCTGGAGGCGCAATTCGTTTCGCGTCCTGGTTTTTTCGGCTGCGGGCTCGAAGCAGGATTACGAGCATTTGCGTTTGAACGAAAATGCGGGAATCGCTGGCGGGAATTACCGCGTCAAAGAAGCCGGCGCTTCAAAAGTGAAGCTCGAACTGTCCACGGCCGACGGCGAATGGCTTGTCGAGAAATCTTTCTCGTTCGCACCCAGCGGCGCCGGATATCGAGTCGCATCCGACGTTTCATTAAAGCGCGCGTCGAAGGAGCCGTTGCAGGTTTGCGTCGGGATCGAAACGATTGTGAATCTGCTCGCGCCAGACGCGCCTGACCGTTACATAGAAGTGAGCGGCGCGAGGCATCCGCTGAAGTGGGCTGGCGCTGCTCCGGCTTCAGAGCTGAAGCTGACCGATGAGTGGCAGAACATTCGCGTCACACTCAATGCGGAGAACGCCAGAGATTACTGGGTCGCGCCGATTGAGACCATCTCCGAATCGGAAGAGGGCTTTGAGCGCGTCTATCAGGGCTCGCAAGTTCTCGCTGTGTGGTTCGCCGATTTTCGCGGCGACGAACCATTCAAAGCCAGGCTGAACTGCACAATGGAAGTCGCGCATCCTTAAACGCTCGCGAGTTGCCGCCCATTCAGTTGGTTTGATACAGTGGCTCGCCGGAGGAATCCATGGCTGTAGCGAAGGAGTTGCTCGACATTTTGGTGTGTCCCGTGTGCAAGACGCCCGTGAAACTCACGGGTGACCAAGCGGGACTCAAATGCTCAACCTGCCGCCGCGTCTACCCGGTGCGCGATGATATTCCAGTGATGCTCGTGGATGAAGCTCGTATTGAACCCTCGTGACGCTTCTCTGCTGAAGGACCTACCGCGCGGCGCGGACGTGCTCATCATCCGCCTGCGCTCGCTGGGCGATGTGGTTCTCCTCACTCCTGCACTTTCCGCTCTGCATGACTGGCGTCCTGATTTGCGGCTGTGCGTGCTCGTGGAAAACTTCTGCGCGCCGGTGTTGGAAGGCAATCCCGCCGTCGCTGAAATCCTCATCATGGAGAATTTTGTCGCAACCGCGATGAAGCTCCGCTCGCGCAAATTTCCGGTGATTTACAACCAGCACGCTGGGCCAACCAGCGCTCTCCTCACTGCCGCGATCGGCGCACCGAAACGAGTCTGCTGGACGCGCCGTCAATTCTCATTTCTCTACAATGTGCTCGTGCCCGACCCGGGCGACAAAATTCACACCGTCGAACATCGCATCGAGCAGTTTTATGCCACAGGATTGCCGCGCGGGCCAATTCCTCCCGCGAGAGTTTATCCTCAGCGAGACGCTTGTGAATCTGTTGCGAAAAAACTTGAAGCCGCCGGAATCTCTTGCGGCACTCCTTACGCCGTAATTCATCCGGGAGGAAAATATTTCACCAAACGCTGGGCGCCAGAGAGATTTGTGAGTCTCGCGCACTGGCTGAAAGAGGCGCACGGAATCGCGCCAGTTTTTAATGCGGGAAACGGAGAAACGGAAATTGTCAACGAACTGCGGCGGCAATGCCGCGGAGAATTCCCGCTGCTCGATTCGCTGGATTTGCGGGAACTGATTGCATTTGCATCCGGCGCGCGCATTTTCATCGGCAACGATAGTGGCCCGACGCACGTTGCCACCGCCGCGGGACGGCCGGTCATCGCCATTTTTGGCTCCAGCAGTTCGGTGCACTGGCGCCCCTGGCAGACTCCGCATCGCGTGGTGCAGAATGATTTCGCGTGCAACCCTTGCGCCGGAGATCGCTGCTATGCTTTCGACCAACCGAAGTGTATTTTGTCCGTCACGCCGGAGCAGGTGCAAGCAGCGTGCGACTCTTTGCTGGCCGAAACGAAATGAGTTTAACTAGGGGGAATTTTGATGGCGAGGCGGGGTAGGACGTGACCACCACAAGCCGTATGCCTTCGAGAAAGCGGCTCATACAGCTCGTGCGTCAGATGCGCGGGCAGCGCGTCGCCGTAATCGGCGATTGGATGCTCGACCGCTATCTTTGGGGTACCGCCAATCGCATATCGCCCGAAGCGGCTGTGCCAGTGGTCGAATTTGAAAAGCAGAACGACCGCCTCGGAGGCGCGGGCAACGTCGCAGCGAATCTGGTCGCCCTCGGCGCGCGCGTCGAAGCCTTTGGAATCATTGGCGCCGACGACGCCGGCGAATCTTTGCGCTGTGAATGTCAACGTCTGAAGTTCGGTGTCAAAGGAATTCTCCAGCTCAAAGGCCGTCCAACGACTGTAAAAACACGCGTGATGGCGCGCCATCAGCAGATTGTGCGCATCGACCGCGAAACGCGCATGGCGCTTCCCGAGAATCGGCAAACGGAATTGTCGACTCGAATTCTAAGCGCGCTGCCCAAAATGCGCGCCGTGATTATTTCCGACTACGAAAAAGGCGTGGTTACCGATGTCTTCGCGGAGGCAATTGTTGAGGCGTGCGTGAAGCGAAAAATCCCTGTGTTCATAGGGCCAAAGCGCCGGATCGCGCGCCTGCCCGCCTACCGTGGCGCCACGCTCGTGATTTGCAACCGCCTTGAGACGGAATTGTTGGTGAATCATGCACTCGATTCCGGACAAGCCGTGCGTTCCGCAGGCCGTGCCCTTCTCGAACATTTTGGCTCCTCAGCCGTGGTGATTACGCGCGGAGCCGATGGTCTGGACCTCTCCGAGCGCGACGACGCTGAGGGATTTCACGTTCCAGCACTGAGCCAGGAAGTTCCGATTGGCGCTCTCGGCAAAGCGCAGCGCGAAACAAACTCCGGACGGCAGGTATTCGACGTCACCGGCGCGGGCGACACCGTGCTGGCCGTCATGGCTCTCGCATTCGCGGCAGGCGCGTCGTTGCGAGAAGCTGCCGTGCTCGGAAACGCCGCTGCGGGGGTTGTGGTATCAAAGCTCGGCACGGCTACGCTTACGAGCGATGAGCTTTCGGCGATATTGCGGGAAGCGACGGGCTAATAAGCAGGCGGTGGAGTGCTCAGCGAGTGGCTCCCGCGATTGATCCAGATGACCACTGAACGCGTCTTGCTCGCGCGCGGGTCGCTGCTGTTTGGAAGCGGCGCGTACGGGCTTACCTCGACTCTCACCGCCACGCTGGTCAAGCTTTTGCTCGGGGCTTCCGCAGACTCAACCTTAAAGCTCTTGATCGGCCCCATGAAGCCGTTCGGTCCCCAATCCTGCTGGAAATCCTTGAATGAGTAATCCGCCGCCGGCTGCCAGATTTTGTAAGCCTGCTGCACATCCCCCGATGTCAGCGCGCTGAAAAATTCTGTGGCCACTTTCTTTTCCGCGTCGTAGCGCACGTGATGCCAGATCAAAAACGCAATGATGAAGACGGTGATGACTCCCAGAATGATGTATCGCGGCGTTTTCGAAGGCTCCGGCTGATTGGCGTCAAGCAGACTCACTCTGACCTCTTCAATTAGACACCGCTGAACTCATATTTGGCGCTTGAACAACGCGATGCTCCCTGCAATCATCAGCGCGGAGAACAGAATCAAAATTAACACGTCGCGATAGATGCCTTCAATGCCGCTTCCGCGCAGCAGCAGATTGCGCAGCGCGTGCACCGTGTAGGTGAACGGATCCACAATTGAAATGGCCTGCATCCATTTTGGAAAGCCCTCCGTCGGATAAATCGCACCGGAAGGAAAAAACAGGAGCGTGTTCAGCACGCCGAAAATCGCTCGCGGAACGAGCGGATCGCTCACCCGCACCATCACCAAGAACATGAAACTGATCATCGTCAGTGACGCGATGGCCACCACCGCGATCAGATAAACCAGCCGCAGCGGATCCCAAATGCGCGGAATGCCGGCAATCAGTCCACCCACGAAGGTAATCACCAGTCCGGCCATTACGCCTTTCGCCGTGCCCGCGAGATTCAGGCCCATCACCAATTCGATTTTGTGAATTGGCGTAACCAGGTAGCCTTCATGCAGCCCACGCGACTTGTCGTCAATGAATGTGATTCCGCCGCCGATCATTGCCACAATGAAAATCGCCATGGCAATTGAACCGGGAAGCAAGTACTTGATGTATTCGGTGTACGGATAGATTTCCACGACGTTGAGCGCAATCGGTCCCGGCAGACCCGCGGTCACTTGCGGAGAATTAAGTTGGTCTACCGCGCTTTGCATTTCCGATTCGAGCGAATTGGCAATCGTCTGGTCGCTATTGTCCACCACCAGCGCCAATCTCGGGCGGTCCTCGCCAAACGAGCGCCGCGAAAAATTCTCTGGAATTTCAATGACGCCATGAATCACGCCTGCGCGCAAATCAATCAGTGCGTCGGGCATCGACTGATAGTTGAACACGTGAAACATCTGCGGTCCGGTCGCCACGCCTGCGAAAACCTCTTTGAGCCGCCATGATTCCGTGGTCCGGTCCCGATCTACCAGTCCCACATTCACATTCTTTATTTTTCCGCCGAAGGCATATCCCAGAACGATGAGCTGGGTCAGCGGAAAAACCATCGAGGCCATCATCAGCGCCGGACTGCGGAAAAATTTCCGCAGGTCGCGTTCCACCAGCGCCCACATTCGATAGAGCCGAATCTCCACTTGTCCCTTCCTATCGGTACAAATGCGCCACGCTGTACTTCGCGCCCTGGCTGGCCGTGTCACGAAGGTCCGAGCCCGTGTAGTGTAAAAAAACGTCATCGAGCGTCGTGCCCTGCACGCTCACGCGTTTCACTGCGACGCTCTTCTCGCGCGCCAGATCCATCAAGGCCGCAACCGTCACGGGCCCGTCGTTTGAATTGATGTGCACCACTCCGTCGTGCTGCGAAGCGCTGGCGACATGCGCGAGCGCCTGCAGTTGCGCGAGCCAGTCGGCTGGCGCGCCGGTGAACTCCGCCTCCACAATGTCCGCCCCCGGCACGCTGTCTTTCAGATTTGTGGGCGTGTCGAGTGCGGCCAGTTTTCCGTGATCCACAATGGCGATGCGGTCGCACAGCTTGTCCGCTTCATCCATGTAATGCGTGGTCAGCAAAATCGTCAGCTTCGATTCATTCCGCAAACGCCGAATCATCTCCCAAACATTCGTCCGCGACACGGGATCAAGACCCGTCGTAGGCTCATCGAGGAACATGATTTTCGGCGAATGCACCAGCCCACGCGCGATTTCCAGCCGCCGCCTCATTCCGCCTGAAAATGTCTGCACCAATTTATCTTTGAATTTCACCAGCTCCACCGATTCGAGCAGCCTTCCAATCAATTTTTCCCGTTCACCCACCGGAACGCCATAAAGTTTCGCGTGAATCAGCATGTTCTCTTGCGCGGTGAGCTCCGGGTCAGAAGTGAACGCCTGCGGAATAACGCCCAGCACGTGCCGCACCTCGTTTGCCTGGCGAACGATGTCGTATCCGGTGATTCGCGCTGTGCCAGAAGTTGGTGGCGTAAGCGTTGTGAGCATGCGGATGAGCGTCGTCTTTCCCGCGCCGTTGGGCCCGAGCAGCCCAAAAATCTCGCCGGTTTCCACGGTGAAGTGGATGTTGTTCACCGCCACGAGATCGCCGAAGCGTTTCGTCAGCCCGTCCACCTCAATCGCGAACTGCTTCGAGGCCATCTGCGTCGCTTGGGTGTCTGAACGTTCCGGCGTGTCGTTCATAAGCGCGCCCACCAGTGTTTCGGCTGCGGCTGCAAAGATTCAGGCAACAGAACCGTCGCGGTCATGCCCGTAAAAAATCGCCGTTGCGTATTCGCGAGCGACACTTTAATTGCGAACGTCCTTATGTCGCGCTTTGTCCGACTGACGTCCCGCTGCGTGGCGAAATCCCCCTCCACACCCTTGAAAAACACTTTGCCTTCCGTCATATCGCCGGACGGTAATTGTATTGGCAACGTTTGCCCAAATTTAATGGAGTCGATGTACGTTTCCGGCACGTCTGCGCGCACCCAAAGATCGTTTGCATCAAGCAGCACGACAATCGGACTGCCCATTTGCACCACTTCGCCCTGCCGTGCAACGCGTACGGAGACGACGCCGTCAATTGGCGCGTAAATTTTCGTGTAGCCAAGCTGCGTTTTATCCTGCGACTCCATTGCCAACGCCTGCTTGAGTTGCGCTTCAAGCGAAGCGATCTGGCTGCGCAGCACGTTCACCTGCTTGCGATTCGCTTCGGCGACAGCCAGCGCCGCGTGTTGTGATTTCACTTGGTCGCTCAGCGAATGCGCATTCGCTGCCGACGCTTTGTAGGTCGCCACAGCTGTATCGCGATCCTGCGCGGCGACGATGCCCGATGAATAGAGGCTGACTTCGCGATTCATATTTGTTTCATTCAGGTCCAGCGTCGCCTGCGCCTGTTCGAGTTGCGCCTGGCTCGAAGTGAAATTCGCTTCCGCCACGTTTAGCGCTGCCGCGGTCTGGCTGTCCGTTAGGCTCAGGTTCGCTTCCGCCTGTGTTACTTGTGCGCGCAGGCTGCCAATCGCCGCCTCTTGCGCTGCGACCTGAGCTTCGAGCGCCGCGGGATCAAGCTCCGCGAGGAGCTCGCCCTTCTTCACCGTGTATCCCTCGTCCACATAAAGCTTGACCATCCGGTCGCTGATTTGCGGGCTCACGATCACCTCGTTCCCGTCCACTACTCCGATCAGCGGATAGGCATTCCCGCGAGGCGTCGTCGTTACGTAGATGACGAGCGCGATCAAAAACAGCACGCCCAGCATGATGAAAAATTTCTTGCCGCTCACGAGCGTCTCCCGGACGAGCGGAATAGCCCATGTTCTAGCAGGCGAATCACCGCGCGCTTGTGTTCCTCAACCGCCGCCGGACGCAGCGCGTCGCGTCCCAGTAAGACGCTGTGCACCGGCGCTCCCGAAAAATAAAAAACAATCATGGCAATAATGTTGATGACCGTGTGCTCTGCATCCACGCGGTGAAATTCGCCGCGCGCGATGCCGCGCTCAATGGCACCGGTAAGCTGCTCATACCCTTGACGGAAATATTGCCGCGCGACCCGCCGGAATTCCTCCGGTGACTCCATCATGATGTGCTGCATCAGCCGCGCGTAATTGGGATTGGCGACGCGAAATTTGAAGTAACCGTCGATGAAAGCAAGTAACGTTTCCCGCGCCGACGCGTGCGCTGGTGTCTCCGCTTCAATCAGCCGGCTCGCCTGGGCGAAGAGATTCTCGAAGACCGCGCGGTGCAGCCGCTGCTTGCTGCCGAAATAGTAGTAGAGCATCGCCTTGTTCACGCCGGCCGCGCGCGCGATCTCGTCCGTGCGCGCTCCGGCTAGCCCGCTTGCCGCAAAAGCGTGTTCCGCCGCCGCCAGGATCCGGCGCGCCGTCTCGGGATTTTGAATTTTCTTGCGTCCTCTTCCCATGTTCTTGCGTTTCCCAGCGTTCAAGCGCTGATGGACCGCTTCCCTTGGATAAGTTGTGGCGCCGTATTTGTTCAACTAACCGGTTAGTTTAATCCCTCAGGCGGCTCCGGTCAAGAGGAAGGGCATGCTGTGTTTATCGTTGATGCGATGAAGGCATTGCGCGATTTCGTTTCTGATTTTTCAGATTCGGCGTGTGAGGGAGCGAAGACAAGGCTAGCCTTCCAGCGCGCCGCCCGCGCCCGCGGGCAGTTCGATGGAATATTTCGTTCGCGATTTTTCCGCGTGCTGTTCCAGGGCCAGCTCGATGAGCCGGCTAATCAATTCCGTGTACGGAATGCCGCTAGCTTCCCACATTTTCGGGTACATGCTGATGCTGGTGAATCCGGGAATGGTGTTGATTTCGTTGAGGAAAAGTTTGTTCGTGGCGCGCTCGAGGAAAAAGTCCACGCGCGCCATGCCCACGCACTCAATCGCGCGATACCCGCGAACTGCGTACTCCTGAAACTGCGTAACCTGTTTTTTGGCCAGCTTCGCTGGAATTTCAATCTGCGAACCGGATTCCAGATACTTCGCCGCATAATCGTAATATTCGCGGTGCGGAATAATCTCCCCGGGCACGGAAGCCTTCGGCTCGTCATTCCCCAGTACCGCAACTTCGATTTCACGTCCGCGAATCGCTCTCTCCACAATAATTTTCAGAGCGAATTCCGCTGCGAGATCCATCGCCCCCGGAAGTTCCGCCGCGGCATTCACGCGCGTCATTCCCACTGACGAGCCAAGCGTCGCAGGCTTGACGAAGAGCGGAAACTTGAATTTCTTCTTGATAGCAACGAGCGTTTTCCCGCGATTCGTCTCCCATTCGTGACGCGGAATTGCCAGATACTCCACAATCGGAATCTTCGCATCGCGGAACAGCCGCTTTTGGACGTCTTTGTCCATCCCTACTGCGGAGCCGAGCACTCCCGCGCCAACGTAGGGAACGCCCGCGAGATCCAGCAGGCCCTGCACCGTCCCGTCTTCGCCAAACGTGCCGTGCAGCACTGGAAAAATCACGTCCACCTTCACGCTAGGCTGCGCCCCGCCCGTATTTCCTAGCGGCACTAGCGCCGATGCGCTCGGATCCGGCGGCAGCACCACGCGTTCGCCCGTTTTCAAAAGTTCCGGCAAAGCCTTGGGCTCCGCCATCCGCAACGCCGCGGGGCCAACCAACCACCGCCCGTCTTTGGTGATGCCAATCGGCACCGCTTCGTATTTTTCCGCGTCCAGCGCGCGAATCACCGAAGCCGCCGACGCCAGCGACACTTCGTGCTCGCCCGAGCGTCCGCCAAATAAAATCCCTACTCTTAGCCGTTTCTTGCTTTCCATGTCTAGAGAATCTTCTTTCCGAGACCGGAGAGGACGAGTTCGACTCCTAGAATCGCTGTCTTGTTATGCAGATCGATCACCGGGTTAATCTCCACCAGCTCAAACGATACGAGCGAGCGGCTGTCGGCAATCATTTCCAGCGCCAGATGCGCTTCGCGATACGTCACTCCGCCGCGCACCGGCGTTCCCACTCCCGGAGCCTCAGCCGGGTCCAGAAAATCCATATCCAAACTCACAGCTACGCCCTTCGTGTCGTCGCACGCAAACCGCAGCGCCTCGGCCATCACGTCGCGCATCCCGCGCTCGTCAATTTCGCGCATCGTGAAAATGTGCACACCGGATTTTTTCACCAGTTGCCGCTCTTTCGCGTCCAGTTCGCGAATGCCCACCATCGCGATGTTCTGCGGCTCGATTTTCGGCTTGAACCCGCAAAGCTCGGTTAATTCAGGCGCGCCATAACCCATCACCGCCGCAAGCGGCATCCCATGAACGTTTCCCGAAGGGCTCGTCTCCGGCGTATTCATATCGCCGTGCGCGTCCAGCCAGATGAAACCCACGCGCTTTGATTGCTTTTTGTAGAACGAAGCCACTCCCGCCGCTGACCCCGCTGCAATGGAATGGTCTCCTCCGAGAACAAGCGGCATCATCTCGTCCGCCAGCGTGCGTTCCACCGCATCCGCGAGCCCCTGGCAAGTCTCCGCGATTTCCTTCAAGTATTTTGCGCGCTTGTCGCCGTAGTGCTGCTCTTCCGGCTGCTTCACGGCAATGTTGCCGAGATCTTCGACCTGATAACCAAGCTGTTTCAGCCGCGCCTGCAATCCCGCTACGCGCAGCGCCGAAGGCCCCATGTCCACGCCGCGGCGGTTCTGCCCGAGATCCATCGGCACACCGAGAATCCGAATTTTCTGCGCCATGCGCTGCTTATCTCCCTGAAAATATGGCAGGCGAAGCGAACCCTAAGGATAGACCCTGTACAACATGCGCGGGAACGGAATTACTTCGCGAATGTGCTCGGTTCCGCAAATCCACGCGACCGTGCGTTCAAGGCCAAGCCCAAAACCAGCGTGCGGCACGCTGCCGTATCGCCGCAAATCCAGGTACCACTCGAAGGATTCCTCCGGCAGCTTGTTCTCATGCAGCCGCCGTATCAGCGTTTCATAATTCGCCAGACGTTCGCCGCCGCCAATGATCTCGCCGTAACCCTCCGGCGCAATCATGTCGAAGCTCAGCGAAAGCTCCGGCCGTTCCGCATCCGTGGCCATATAAAACGCCTTCATCGCCGACGGATAATGGTGAATCATCACCGGCTGCTCGAAATTCTTCGAAATAATCGTTTCCTCGTCTCCGCCAAAATCATCGCCGAATTTCGCCGAATTGCCCGCCTTGTTCAGCACTTTGATCGCTTCTTCATAAGTCACGCGCGGAAACGGCGGCGCAATTTTCTCCAGCTTCTTTGCGTCCCGCTTCAGCATTTCCAATTCTCGCGCGCGATTGTTCACGCACGACTGCACCATCGCGCTCACCAGCCCTTCGCCGAGCAGCATCATGTCTTCCAAATGCGAATACGCCGCTTCCGGCTCGAGCATCCAGAATTCCGTCAAATGCCGCCGCGTTTTCGACTTTTCCGCGCGGAACGTCGGCCCGAAGCAATACACTTTTCCCAGTGCCGCCGCCGTCGCCTCCACGTAAAGTTGCCCCGATTGCGTCAGATACGCCTTTTGGTCGTCAATGTAGTCCACTTCGAAAAGCGTGGTCGTCCCTTCACACGCCGCTGGCGTAAAAATCGGCGCATCCGTTAGCGTATATCCCTGGCTGTCCATGAAATTCCGCGCCGCCCGCTCCGCCTCCGCGCGAATACGCAAAATCGACGCCTGACGCGGCGTGCGAATCCACAAATGCCGCTCGTCCAGCAGAAAATCCACCCCGTGCTCTTTCAGTTGAATGGGGTACGGCCGCGATTCCGGCACGCGCTGCACCACTTCCACCGCGCTGACGCGCAATTCATATCCTCCCGGCGCGCGCGCCTCCGCCGCGACTTTTCCGGTGACAATCACGCTCGATTCCTGCGTCAATCCCTTGGCCGCCTCGAACGCCGCGGGGCTCTCTTTCTGCGAAATCACTCCCTGCACAATTCCAGTTCCATCGCGAAAAATCGGGAACAGTAATTTCCCCGACTCGCGCAGGTTGTAGAGCCATCCGCGAACGGTCACTTCCTTTCCCGCGTGCTCGCCGATTTTTTCAATCGTCACCACCGGCATGGACACCTCTGTCCTTTCCGTTTAAGACAGGTCGGTTTGAATTTTATTGATCGTGACACAAGCAGTCAAAATTCAAACTGAACCTTACCCTATTTTTAGGAATTCGCCGCCGTGCGTTTCGCCGCAATGGACTTTTCCAGTTTTTCGAATGCCGCTGTCGCATCCGCCAGCGACGGCGCATTCGCCGCCTGCGCGCGCGCCTCA
>Ga0126371_10004773_pt1 | contig 11973 bp, 11 predicted proteins | sample PanSoiMetaPlot_4_FD_110145 | JGI IMG/M metagenome (GOLD analysis project Ga0126371, IMG submission 110145) | Tropical forest soil microbial communities from Panama - MetaG Plot_4 | ecosystem: Environmental > Terrestrial > Soil > Tropical forest > Bulk soil | place: Panama | collected 2016-02-17
CCGGCGCGATATCGCGCAGGAAGACGAAGTTGAGCCTGGGATAAAGCGAGGCGTTGACCGCATTGGGCAGGGTTGCGAGCAGCAGCGTGTAGCCATCGGGAGGCGCGTTCACCACGGCCTCGGTCGCGATATTGCCGTCGGCGCCGGTTCGGTTTTCGGTCACGAAGGGTTGCCCTAGTCGCTCGGAAAGCCACTGACCGATCAGGCGTGCGGTGATATCGACGCCGCCACCCGCGGCGAAGCCCGCAAGGATGCGCACCGGGCGGCTCGGATAGGAGGCCTCCGCGCAGGCCGCCTTCGGCGCGCTTGCCAATGCCGCGGCGCTGCCGACAAGCCTGATGAAATCTCTCCGGTCCATTCGATCATCTCTCTTGCACTTCTTTTGCACTTCTCTCGCACCTCTCTCGATCACGACACCCTAGCGCATCACTCGCAGCTTTTTGAGGCGTATGCCCCAAATCATGCAAGCCGGCCGATTGGCGAAACGGGTGGGGGATGCGAAAAGTGAAATCTCGGTCGTTGCGAATGAACCGGGATAAAGAGGACTCCCGGTCATGAGAAGCGCGATCGTCCTTGGCGGCGGAATGGTGGGCGTCGCCTCGGCTTTGCATCTGCAGCGCCGTGGCTGGCTGGTTGCGCTCGTCGATCGCAAGCGGCCGGGCGAGGAAACGAGCTATGGCAACGCCGGCATCATCCAGAGCGAGGCGTTGCGGCCCTATCCGATGCCACAGGATTGGCGCTCGCTCTTGAGCATCGCGACCGGCCGCAGCAATGACGTGCACTACCGGCTGATGTCGCTGCCGCATCACCTTGGCCCGCTGCTGCGATATTGGTGGCACTCTCTTCCGGAGCGGCACGATCGCGTCTCGGTCGCTTACGCGCAGATCATTGCGCGGGCGGCGGAAGAGCATGAGGATCTGATCGCCGCATCCGGCGCCGGCAATCTCGTGCGCCGCGACGGTTATCGCGTTCTGCACCGCGCGGAGGCGAGCTTGGCGGCGGATGTCAAGGAGGCCGAAGCGCTGCGCGCGGCGCATGGCGTGACGTTCAGCGTGTTGACGGCGCGCGAGCTTGCGCAGGCAGAGCCGGGCCTGATCGACGCGGGCGCCGGCGGGCTTCATTGGCAGCAGCCGTGGACCGTGTCGGACCCCGGTGCGCTGGTCGCGGCCTACGTCAATCTGTTTGTGCGCCTGGGTGGAAAGATCGTCCGTGGTAACGCTGACACCTTGACCGAAAGTCGTGGCGGCTGGGCGGTGACCACCAACGAGGGCCGAATCGCGGCCGAAGCCGCCCTGGTCGCATTGGGGCCGTGGTCGCCGGATCTGCTCAAGAGGTTCGGCTACCGGTTTCCGATGGTGATGAAGCGCGGCTATCACCGTCATTATGCAGGCGGAAGTCCGCTCGATCTGCCGCTGCGCGATGCCGCGTTCGGCTATGTGATGGCGCCGATGACGAAAGGCGTGCGCATCACCACGGGCGCCGAACTCGCGACCCCCGATGACAAGTCCACGCCATTGCAGCTAATGCGTGCAGAGGCGGTCGCGTGCAAGCTGATTGACCTCGGCAAGCCCGTCGAACGAGAGCCATGGTTCGGCACCAGGCCCTGCATGCCCGATATGAAGCCGGTCCTCGGACGCGCGGCGCGGCACAAACAACTCTGGATGCACTTTGGACATGGGCACCAGGGTTTCACGCTCGGGCCGGTAACGGCTCGGACCGTCGCCGAACTGATGAGCGGCGAAACGCCGAGCGTTGATGCGGCACCCTATCGGCCCGATCGGTTCTGATCGCTTTCGTTTTTTGATGATCGAAGTGGTTGACGCGGAAAGCACCGGCGCATGCGCCCCTCACGTCATTGACCATGGCCGAGGGTTGCATCGAAACGGTACTTCAATGCGCAAGCGCAGCGCAAAGCCCCGAAAACGTCTATGAAACAGGCTGTTACAGCGCTCGCGTAAACCAATAGGCAAGGCGATTGACATTATCGTCGTCGCAGGCCGCCGGAAATCGTCACAACAAACGTTCAACTGAGAGGGTCTGGCCAAGCATCTGATACGGACATTCCAAACGGATATTCGATGAGAGTCCTCAGCTTCGCCTACCGCTTCCTCACCAACTTCGCGCTCCTGGCAACGGTCTATCTCAGCCTTAACTACGTCGAAAAATACCACAACCGCGCGATGCTGGCGATGCTGGTGCTGATCTACAGCGCGTTGCGCGCGGCATCGGCGATACGGACGTTCTATTTCTTCCAGCGCATCGAGCGGCTGGAATCCGAGGCGCGGCGTCTCATCACGCTGATCACCGAACGCGGCGCGCAATCGCCGCTGCGCAAGCAGACCGTCTCCGATGTCAGCCTGTTGCGCCGCGACGGCGAGATCAAATCCTATATCGATCTGTTCTTCCTGGCGTCGGTCGTGCTGCTCTGCGTCGCCAAGATCGTGACGGACTGAGAAACGTTCTGGGTGCATCGGGGGCGACGCCGGCACCGCGAAGACCTCGACCTTCCGAATAGGGCTAAAAAATTGCGCGACCTCCGCGTTCCCAGCTGATAAAGCACGCGGGGCATCGAGTGCGGACTTGTCGGCAGTCGTGATGACACAGTCAACCCATGAAAGTTTCGTGCGGGACGAGGCGGCCGTGCCGAGCTCGGACCGGACGTTCGGGCTTGTCATGGCGGCGGCGCTTGCACTGCTCAGCCTGTTGAACGGTTGGCATCATGGCTGGCAACTATGGCGGCTGTGGCCCTGGACGTTGGCCGCCGCTCTGCTGTTTCTGCTCGCTGCATCGCTCAAGCCATCGTCGCTTCGTCCGCTCAATCGCTTGTGGATGAAGCTCGGCCTCGTCCTGCACAGGATCGTCAATCCGATCGTGATGGGCCTGTTGTTCTACGGCACGATCCTGCCGACCGGGCTCATCATGCGGCTGCGGGGCAGGGACCTGTTGCGGCTGAAGCGGGAGCCTGCCGCGGACACCTATTGGATCGCGCGCACGCCCGGACCCGCGCCCGAAAGCATGAGAGATCAGTTCTGATGATGGATTTCCTCTCCGAATTGTGGCGCTTCATGCGCGTGCGCAAGAAATTCTGGCTGCTGCCGATCCTCATGATGATGGTGGTGTTCGGCGGGCTGGTCGTGCTGACCAAGGGAACCGTGTTCGCGCCATTCATCTATACTTTGTTTTGATAATGCGCATCCTCGGCATCTCCGCCTTCTACCACGACAGCGCCGCCGCGCTGATCGCCGACGGCCGCATTGTCGCGGCCGCGCAGGAGGAGCGCTTTACCCGCAAGAAGCACGACGCGTCGTTTCCGCATCATGCGATCGGCTACTGCCTTGAGGCGGCCGGCGCAAAGCTGTCCGAGATCGACCACGTCGCCTTCTACGACAAGCCATTTCTGAAGTTCGAGCGGCTGCTCGAAACCTATATCGCTCTGGCGCCGGCGGGCTTCCGCTCCTTCCAGATGGCGATCCCGCTCTGGCTGCGGGAAAAGCTGTTCCAGAAGAGCCTGTTGCGCAAGAAACTGAAGGCGCTCGACGAGGACTTCACATCCGACAAATTGCTGTTCGCCGAGCATCATCTTAGCCACTCGGCTTCCGCGTTCTATCCGTCGCCGTTCGAGAAGGCCGTGGTGCTGACCATGGATGGCGTCGGCGAATGGGCGACGACATCGGCGGCGATCGGCGAGGGCAGCCGGCTCGAAATCTTCCAGGAGATTCACTTCCCGCACTCGCTCGGTCTGCTCTATTCGGCGCTGACTTATTACACCGGATTCAAGGTCAATTCCGGCGAATACAAGGTGATGGGGCTGGCGCCCTATGGCCAGCCGAGATACGCGCAGCTCATTCTCGATCACCTGGTCGATCTCAAGCCGGACGGCTCGTTCCGGCTCGACATGGCCTATTTCGATTATTGCACCGGGCTGACCATGACCAACGAGCGGTTTGAAAAACTGTTCGGCGCGCCGGTGCGTGCGCCCGATCAGCTTCTGACGCCGTTCCATATGGATGTCGCGGCTTCGATCCAGGCCGTGCTGGACGAGGCGGTGCTGCGGCTGACACGCAGCCTCGCGGCGAAGACCGGCGCGCGCAATCTCTGCCTCGCGGGCGGCGTCGCGCTGAACTGCGTCGCCAATGGCAAGGTGCTGCGCGACGGCAAGTTCGACAATATCTGGATCCAGCCCGCGGCGGGTGACGCCGGCGGCGCGGTCGGCGCGGCGCTTGCGGCATTTCATCAGTTCAAGGGCGGTGCGCGCAGCGTCGCCGCGCGCGATGGCAAGTCCGATGGCAAGTCAGATGGCAAATCAGATGGCATGTCCGGCACTTTTCTCGGACCTGAATTTTCGGAAAGCGAAATCGAACGGCGGCTCACCGCGGCGGGCGCCCGCTTTTCGGTCCTGAGCGAAGACGAGACGATCCAGGTGACCGCCAAAGCCCTTTCGGATCAGCTTGCGGTCGGCTGGTTTCAGGGCCGCATGGAATTCGGACCGCGCTCGCTCGGCGCGCGCTCGATCCTCGGCGATCCGCGCTCGGCCTCCATGCAGAAGAACCTCAATCTGAAGGTCAAGTATCGCGAGAGCTTTCGTCCCTTCGCGCCGGCGGTGCTGCGCGAGGATGTCGCCGACTGGTTCGAGCTCGATTGCGACAGCCCCTATATGCTGATCGTCGCCGATGTCAGGGCGGACAAGCGCCGCGCGATGACCGCGCAAGAGCAGGCGCTGTTCGGCATCGACAAGCTCAACATCGCGCGCTCGCAGATTCCGGCGGTCACGCATGTGGACTATTCCGCCCGCGTCCAGACCGTGAGCGCCGACACCAATCCGCGCTTCCATCGTCTGCTCACGCACTTCAAATCGCTGACCGGATGCCCGGTGCTGGTCAACACCAGCTTCAATGTGCGCGGCGAGCCGATCGTCTGCACGCCCGAGGATGCATTCCGCTGCTTCATGGGCAGCGAGCTTGACCTGCTGGTCGTGGGAAACTGCGTGCTGCGAAAGGCGGAGCAGAATCCGGCGCTCAAACAGGACTACAGCTCGGCCTTCGAGCTGGATTAGCTCTCGCATCGCGGTGGTAGCCGGGGCCGGTGCCTGCACAGGTGCTCGTTTGGTAAATGCAGGCGAAAGACAACGACTACATTGCAAGCGCGATCGCTAGGCTCATTCGAACACTTCGCCGCTAGGCTGACCGATGGACAAAACCAATAGCGGTGGGTCACGAACACATGTATGCGGATCGACGCAGGAGCGAACGACGGGTGTGCAAGAGGATCGCCAGGATCCAATGCGGCGCGGGTTCGCTGCCACGTGACTGTACAATTACGGATATTTCGGATGGCGGCGTGAAGGTCGTCGCGGAATATCTGGAGATACCCCCTCATTTCACCATCATCTTCGCGGCTGATCACGCGCGTCAATGCCGCCTGGCATGGCGGATCGGCCACGAATTCGGTGCCGAGTTCATCGATTGAGTTCGAAGCGCGTCATGGTGCGCGCGGACCCGTCGCCATGCGACATCGCCGCTTAACCCGCGGTTAGGGTGAATATGTAAATATTTCTGACCGGTTCACCATGATTCACGGCAATGCTTCTGCGGTCGCTCAAACCATCCTGCCTGCCGAGGCGCATGGTGTTCTTGATCTCGCTCACGCTGGTCGCGCTCGGCCTGTGCGGTTGCCAGCGGGTTGATCTGTCCGACGTCACGGGATCGCTGGGCGATACCGCCGGAAAGATCTCAGCCGATCCCCGGCGCGATCTCGATTCCTCCCGTGAGCGGTTTCGCGCCAACCCGAAGGATGTCGACGCGGCCTTGCAATATGGCAGCGCGCTCCGCGCGTCCGGGCAGCGCGCGCAGGCCGTGGCGGTGCTTGAGCAGGCGGCGATCGCCATTCCCAACAACAAGGCGTTGCTCGCCGGTTACGGCCGCGCGCTCGCCGATAACGGCAATTTCCAGCAGGCCTTCGACGTTCTCAGCCGCGCCCACGACCCCGACGATCCCGATTGGCGAATCCTGTCGGCGCAGGGCGCGGTGCTCGACCAGCTCGACCGCCATGACGAGGCGCGGCAATACTATGCCAGCGCCTTGAAGATCGCGCCCGAGGAAGCGTCGGTGCTGTCGAATCTCGGCCTGTCCTACATGCTGTCCAACAATCTGCCCAAGGCCGAGGAGACGTTGCGCCGCGCCTATGCCAAGGCCGCCTCAAATCCGCGCGTGCGGACCAATCTTGCCGTCGTGGTCGGCCTGCAGGGCCGTCTGTCCGAAGCCGAGACCATCGTGAGGGCTGGCTTGCCCGAGGATCAGGCGAGGGCGAGTGCCGCCGATCTGAAGCAGATCCTGGCGCGGCGGGAGCAGGCGCGCGCGGACAAGATCACGGCGCGCGGTTCCCCTCGTTCGACTCCAGACTGATGGGGCAGTGCCGCTGACGCATAAATGCACGTGGGAACACTGGGCCGCGTGGAGATCCTCCATATATTGTTCAGCGTGTCGGGAGAGGCCTCTCCGAGAACGCTGGAGAGAGAACACTGGAGAGAGAACAGAGACTGCGGCTTGAACGGCATCAATGCGTTCCGACATGAATTTCATGAAACGCAAACCAGAGGAGCAGTCATGCCTGGTAATTTCCTGGAAGTGCAGCCTCGAGATTTCAATCCGAGGGCAATTCCCGCGCTCACGAACGAGGCGCGAGACGCGGTGAACGCGGCCCTTAAAGCCATGTCGACATGGCGAAACGAAATTTCCGACACGAGCGAGAAAAACGGCAAACAGGTGATCGAAAAAATGGCTGCGGCGGCCGCCGCGCTCGGATGGCCGGAGCAGATCGTCGACGCAGCTCGCACGCAATTGCAGGGCATCGCCGAAATGCAGATCAAAACGATGGATCACATGATGGACGCCTGGGAGGAGCAAATCAAATTGCCGAACCCGATGACCGCCTCGCCGTCGGTGATGTTGTCCAAGCTGAAATCCTTTCCCAGCTTCAGTGCGAGCGCAAGCTGGCCAAGCCCAGACGCTTTCCAGAAAGCCGCGATGAACCCCTTGCAGATGTGGGTGCAAATGGCGGAGCAGTGGCAGAAATCCTGGGCAGACATTTGGAGCAAGACGACCAAGCCTCATTGACGCGCAACTGAGCGTCGCGTCAACAACACCCTGCGGTGCGCGGCTTCGCCGAACGATCGCGCGTCGGCCAGCCGCGCTTTTCATTGCCGCGCGGCCGCGCGTGCTTTCCGGCGAGGGCCGAGCTTCTCCTTGAACGTCCGCAGCAGCGGCGCCAGCAGCGAGCGCTGCGATTTCTCCTCGCCGCGACCGGTCAACACACGCGCGATCTGCAGGAAGGTCTTGGTGGTGCGGTGCGCCGTCGAGATTTCCGCGATCATCTGGCCGTTATTGGCCGCCGTGCCGAAGATGCGGGAATCGAACGGAATGGCAGCGACCGGCTGGCTCTCCATCGCCTTGGCGAACTCCTTCACGGATATCTCCGGCCGTTTCGGCAGGCCGATCTGATTGATGCAATAAAGCGGCGAGCGGTCGTTCGGCCGCGACGACTTCAGCTCCCTCAGAAGATTCTTGGCATTGCGGAGATTGGCGAGATCGGGCTCGGCGACCACCAGAATCTCGTCCGCGCTGATCAGGACGCGCTTGGTCCATGCCGACCATTGATGCGGAACGTCCAGCACGATGCAGGGCGTCGACATCCGCAGCGTATCGAAGATCGCATCGAAGGCTTCCGCGCCGAAATCATAGACCCGCTCGAGCGTCGCGGGCGCCGCCAGCAGATTGAGATTGTCGGCGCATTTGGCGAACAGGCGCTCCATCAGCGCGGTGTCGGGCCGGTCGGGCTGGAACACGGCGTTGGCGATGCCCTGCAGCGGGTCCTTGTTGTAGTCGAGGCCGGCCGTGCCGAAGGCAAGGTCGAGATCGATCACGACGGAATCGAGCGCCAGATCGCGTGCGATCATCCAGGCGACATTATGCGCGATGGTGGACGCGCCCACGCCGCCCTTGGCGCCGACGACGGCGACGAGCCGCCCCGTGGGGACTGTGTCGGCGGCCGAGAACAGGCTGCAGATCGAGCGGATCGCGTCGAGCGGCTCGATCGGGCCGATGATGTAGTCGTTGATGCCGCGACGTACCAGCTCGCGATACGAGACGTCATCCTCGGGGTTGCCGATCATGATGACGCGGGTGCCGGGATCGCAGACGCCCGCGAGTTGATCGAGCGCGCCAAGCACGTCGCTGCGGCCGTCGGTTTCCAGCACGATGACGTTGGGCGTCGGCACCTTGTGATAGACGTCGATCGCCTGCGCGATGCCGCCCATCTTGACGGTGAAATGCGCCTTGGCGAGGCGGCGATCCTCGCCCGCCGAACGGATGGCGGTTGCGGTCTCTTCGCTCTCGCAGAAGGCCTGCACCGAGATGCGCGGCACCGGCGCGATATGGTCGCCGGCCGGCTCCGCTGCGGCGGGTGGCTGCTCTTCGGGTTGTTGGCGGCTGTTGCGCGTCATTTGCCTGTATCGCTGAGTTTGGCCTTGTCAGCTTCGGGATAGCTGGTCGTCGTCGCCTCGCCCTTGCGGTAGCGCTCGAAGGCGACCGTCCGCCGCGCCGTATAGGCGTAGCTTTCGGACCTCGGTTGCTCGAGGTCCGCCGGATTGTCGATCATCGCCGCGAGGTTGCGCTGGGTCGCGCAGCCGAGATTGTAGTGGGGCTTGTTCTCGAAATAGTCGGGATTCATGATCGAGGGGCCGAGGTCCGCGGGCCAGGTCCCGCAGGGGCCCGCAACCGCCTTGATCCTCGGATAGCTCAAGCGGATGGAAGCGAAGAAATCCGGGTCGTCCGGACGGTAGCGATGCTCGGCGATGCCGTGCGCCGGCACGCCGCCCGCCGCGAGCATCGCGCGGATCTCGCGGAATGCCGACGCGGCCGCGCGCGCGTTGGGCGTATCGACCGGCACATCGGCCACGATCGCGCCGGTTCCTTCCCGCATCCAGCTGCGCGCGAGCCCCGCGACATCGGCGCGCTGCGACGCGCTGAGGCCGCCGCGTCCCTGGCCGACGAAGACGACCATGGATTGCTTGCCTTCCTCGACCGCGATCGGATGGCGCAGCCGATAATCCTCCGGCACGGCCGCCGTCACGAGCTCGCCGCTGGTCGAGTTGCAGGCGCCGAGCGCGACGGCTAGGCCCAGCAGCGTCCCCGCAAGGCGCAAGGCGCGGCATCCTCCGATCGATCCTTTATCTGTCATTGTTCTGCCCCCAGAACCGCGTGCGACGCTTTTCAAATTTCAGTCGATGATGAAGCCGAAATTGCCCTGATAGTTGCCGACCGGCTCGACATGACCGGCGACCCCGTAAATCCGGTTGATGCGCGCGAGCAGCGCCGATTGCGCATCGGATGCCGGTGCAAATCCGTCATCGGGACGCGACAGCTCCTTCTGCGCGACGGCGCGGACAACATAGGGCGTGACCAGCACCATCAGCTCGGTCTCGTTGTTGACGTAGTCCTGGCTGCGGAAGAGCTGGCCGAGAACGGGGATCTGATCGAGACCGGGCAGGCCGTTGATGGCCTGCTTGGTCTGCTGCTGGATCAGGCCGGCCATGGCCATCGAGCCGCCGGAGGGAATCTCCAGCGTGGTCTCGGCGCGGCGCGTCCTGATCGAAGGGATCGTGATCGAGTTCGAGGCGGTCGAGCTGATCGCCTGCGTCACGGTGATCGCGTTGTCATTCGCGAGTTCGGAGACTTCGGTCATCACGCGCAGGCTGATGCGCCCTTCGCTGAGAACGAGCGGCGTGAAGTTGAGCGAAATGCCGAACTTCTTGTAGGAGATCTGGGTCGTGCAGACATGCGTGGTCGGATCGCAGGAATAGCCTGCGGGAATCGGGAATTCGCCGCCCGCGATGAAGGTCGCCGACTCGCCGGAAATCGCCGTCAGATTGGGTTCGGCCAGCGTGCGCACCACGCCCGCGCTTTCCATCGCGCGCAACGTCGCGGTGACGGTGGGCAGGCCCATCCTGTTGATGGCGCTCGCGGCGCCGAAATTGTCGCCGACCAGCGGGCGGCCGGAGGCGGTGAATGGATTGCTGTTGTTGAAGTTCACGACGGCGGTGCCGTAGTTCATGCTGGCGGAGAGATCGATGCCGAGCTGCTTGATGATATCGCGCCGCACCTCGGAAACGTTGACCTTCAGCATCACCTGATCGCGGCCGCGAACGACGACCGAGTTGACGACCTTGTCGGAGCCGCCGACCAGCCTTGCCGCGATGTCGCCGGCCTGCTGCGCCTCGACCGGACTCGAGACCGAGCCCGTCAGCATCACGCCGTCGCCGACGCCTTCGATCTGGATTCCCGGCAGCGTCTGCCGCAACGCGGCGCGCAGCCCGTTGAGGTCGCGCTTGACCGCGATGTCATAGGAGGCGACCTGCTGTCCATCGGCGCCGAAGAACACGACATTGGTCTGGCCGACCGCGGCGCCGATGATGTAGGCGCGCTGCGCGGAACGGACCACGGCATTGGCAATCTTGGGGTCGGCGACCAGCACATCCTTGACGTCGCGCGGCAAGTCGATCACGACGGATTTGCCGACGCCGAGCGCCAGAAAGCGTGTCTTCGCCGATCCGCTTGGGATGGCGCTGGTGGTGATCTGTTCATCCGCATGGTTCTCGCTCGTCGCGGCCGGCGTTGCCGCCGCGTTGAGCGTCAATGCGGCGAGCGCCGTGAACGACAGCGCGCGGATCATCAAGGACCGCATTGTTCGCCGTTTTGCCTTGCATTGCATTTTGGGCGTCCTTCCCGTCACGTCCGCGCCCGAAGCTCGCGCGATGGCGCAAGTCCGATGTCTGACATCGCGACGACAAGGTCGATGGTTTGAAGGTTCGCGGCCGGCCCGGTCTCCGGGGGTGGCCGGTTGTCAGACGCGCTTGCGGGGCGAGCCGACATGCCACCCGCGCAAACAGCAATCGTCGACACCACAATGCGGGCAGTCATCATACGCGCTACTTGTACTCATACGAAGCGCGCCGATCAGGTCCCGACGACGCCCTTTCCGGCAATCATGAGTAGGCAGCAAAAGTATAAGCGGACTTGAGAAAGCCGGCTTCTTGCCCGGCTTTTGTCCCGATGGTGAACAGTTTGTTATTTCGCCTAGCGATCAACTTGAAGACGCTAGGCTTTTTGTTTCGTGTGTTGGCACGAAGCACGTGATTTTACGGAGGGCGTGATTTGCGGAGGATCTGCCGGTCGTGTCGGTTTGTGTTGTCGGTGTCCGGCGCTACCGCTTCTTCAGGCTGGCGAACTTGACCGAGCGTCGCGCATGATGCCCGAGTTGCGGGGGCCGGCGCACGCCGTGGCCGATGCGCATGTGCGCTTGCGCGATCCGCGCGGCCGCCTCTGTCGCAGCTCGCTTGGTTTCGGCTTCCACCGTCGGCGCGGCCGCGAGCGGCTGCTCCGCATGTTGCGGAGGGAGAGGAAGCGGCTTGACGGTCAGCGCTTCGGGAAGCGTGAAGAGGTTCGCGCCCGGCGCCGGCAATGTCGCAGCAGTGGGCTCCGGTGGCAGGGACGCAAGGCGCGGCCATGGCGCCTCGCGGGGCGTCGGCACGCCATGCAGCCTGGCGCGATCGAACGCCTCGGGAGACAGCAGCAAGGTTCCGTCCGGCGATTCGACATCGGCCAGCGCCGGGGCGGGCAATGTCGCCGTCTCGGTAAAGACGAAAGCGGGAATCTTCGGCCAATATAAAGCCGCCACGGCTTCCGGCGACGGATTCGTCAGCCATTGCTCGGGCTCCGTGGAGGTCGCCGGCAGCTGCGGCGTTGCCGGCACAACGTGGACGATGCGATAGCCGCGCGCCTTCATCTCCTGCAAAATTCGCGGTAGCGCCGCGACGGTACGCGCGTGGATATCATGCAGCAGCAAGATACCCTTGCCCCTGACCTCCAGCCGCTTGATCGCAAGATCATAGACCCGCGAGGCGGGGATGTGCCGCCAGTC
>Ga0126371_10004774_pt1 | contig 11973 bp, 11 predicted proteins | sample PanSoiMetaPlot_4_FD_110145 | JGI IMG/M metagenome (GOLD analysis project Ga0126371, IMG submission 110145) | Tropical forest soil microbial communities from Panama - MetaG Plot_4 | ecosystem: Environmental > Terrestrial > Soil > Tropical forest > Bulk soil | place: Panama | collected 2016-02-17
CATGGCGAGGATCCGGCTGCCCAGCCGCTCGCGCCGCAATTCCTCAGGCAGAAAAAAAGTATCCACCCGCAACAGACCGAGCGAGGTGCGGCCCAGCAGCCCGCCGACGACCTTCTTCGTTCGAGGATCGCGAGCGAATATGGCCAGCGGCCGGCCGTCCCAAGATCCGGCCCACTCTTCGTTGTAGGCACGCAACCCGTCCGTGATCACCGCACGCTCGCCATCCTCAGGCGCGTCGGTCAAGGCGATCACGGCTTCGGCTCGATTGGCCACGGTGTCTACTCCTCACCCCGTTTCCCGGCGACAGCCTAAGCGTCCGACCGCTCTGTGACCAGCACAGCTTCGCGAAGGAGTGGCGCACCCGACCGACGGACTGTATCAATCGGTTCGCATGCCGCAGGGTCGACCCGCTCTCCCATCACCAGCCGACCGAGTCCGTCCCAAGGTGTTGGCGCTCTACATCACGCTGCTTTGCGCCAATATGCTCGCCTGGGCGTGGGCCTTCGCGGCGTTCCGCGGTTATCCCCTGTTGTTGGCAACGGCGTTGATCGCTTACGGTTTTGGGCTTCGGCATGCGGTCGATGCCGACCACATTGCCGCGATCGACAACGTCACGCGCAAATTGATGCAGGAAGGACAGCGACCAATTGCGGTCGGGTTCTTCTTCTCGCTCGGCCATTCGACCATCGTGATTGCCGCCGCGATCTTGGTCGTCCTTACGGCGAGCAGCCTGCAACAAGGCTTTCCAGAGTTGGTCGCGGCCGGCAGCCTGGTCGGGACATTGGTCTCGGTGATGTTTCTCTTTGCGATCGCAGCGATCAACCTCGTCGTGCTCGTTGGCATCTTTCGCGTCTTTCGACGGGCAAAACGCGGCGAAACTTATGCCGATGAGGAGCTGAACGTCTTTCTCACCCGCCGAGGGGGTCTCAGTCGATTGCTCCAGGCCTGCTTTCGGTTGATTTCCCGCAGCTGGCACATGTACCCGCTCGGGCTTATGTTCGGGCTGGGCTTTGACACCGCGACAGAGATCGGCGTGCTCGCAATTTCTGGTACCGAAGCAGCCAAAGGGCTGTCGATCTGGTCGATCCTGGTGTTTCCGGCATTGTTCACCGCCGGCATGTCACTCGTCGACACCAGCGACGGGGTGCTGATGGTCGGCGCCTACGGTTGGGCGTTCGTAAACCCGCTGCGCAAGCTCTACTATAATCTGACGATCACCGGTGTTTCTGTCGTCGTCGCCGTCGTGGTCGGCGCGATCGAAGCATTGGGGCTCGCTGTCGACAAGCTCGGCCTCACGGATGGTATTTGGAGCTCGATCGGCTTCGCGGCCGGCAATTTTACCGCACTCGGTTATGTCGTCGTCGGGGCCTTTGTAGCGACTTGGCTCGGCTCGCTCGTGATCTACAAAGTAATGGGCTACGACAAGATCGGCTCCGCCTGACAGCTGGTGCTCGGCATGGCTGGCGGGCGGCCAAGTCCCCAGCACGCCGACCACGGCGAGGATCGCAAACCCCAGCCCTTGTTCGCAGAGAACCGACCGCGCCAAGGTGGAGATCGACGCCGCGGGTTGTTCTTCGCGGCGCAACCGCGGCAGCAGGCGAAACCGGTTGAAGAGGGCGATAGCGACCATCGCCAGAAACAACAGCATCTTCACACTCAGCAGCCGGCCGTATGCTGTCCCAATCAGGGCTCCGGTGCTCCCGACCAGCATCAGGGTGTTGATCGCGCCGGTCGCTGCGAGCAGCGCCACTGCGGCGTATCCCATTTGCGAGAAGCGCGGCACCACGTCGCGCACGACCGGAACCCAAGCCGCGCCGGACGCGGATCGGGTGCGTGCCAGCAGCCACGCCAACGGAACCAAGCCGCCGAGCCACAGCCCCGCGGCGAGCAGATGCACCATCTGATTGATTTGGTGAACGAGCCTGGCTGGCCCGCGTCCCTCCGCCGCATGCCCAACCCAGCCCAGGCTCACCAGCAGCAGCAGCGAGAGGGTAAGGATCGCCGGCAGGCGCCAACTCATCCGCAGTACCAGGCAAACGCCGATCAGCAGGATGGCAAACCCGAGGCGCCAGCACCACACTCGGCCGAAACCGGTGCCCAACAGCACTTTGCTGAGCGTATCGGGATCAAGCACCGCTATGGCCGAGCCTGCCATGTTGGCGGTGGTCGCAAGCAACAGACACAGCCCTGACAGCAGCCCAACGGTCGTCCCGACGATGGCCACCCGCCACAACCAGTCATCGAAGATGGCCAGGGCGTGTACGGCAGTCGTGGGGGTGTCGAGGCTCAATCCATAGACCCGAAAGGCACCGCAACCAAAGACGACCATTACGGCGGCGAACTGCAGCAAGCGCGACAGGATTAGCGCCTCGACCACAATTTGGCCTTGTCTCGAGACTTACGGTTTGATGTCGAAGGTGAAAGTGCCTTCGCTCGGGTGTGTATCGACCGAGACCACGTGCCAGCTGACCAGATAGGTCCCTGGGGCCAGCGGCTTCACCCCGATCCGGAGCTCGGCCGGGCTGGTGCCGGGAATCCGAGCATTGCCGAGATCGACCTGCTGTCCCGCTTCATTCGTCACCGTCATGCCGCTGAACGCCGGTTCGAGGTCCTGCGTAAACCACAGCACGACCACCGGCGGCGAGGCCGACAGCGAGCTGCCCACAGCCGGGCTCGAATGGTCGAGGAAGGCGTGCGCCCGCGCCGAAGATGCGACGCCGAAGGCGGCTGCACCGGCGGCGAGCGCCAGCAATATTCCTCGCATCACCACCACTCCGATATCGGCTTGCCGATGGTCCGCGGGAACAGGTCGTCTAGATAGAAGTGGAGCTGGACGACCCCGCCGTAGCCGTGCCCGGTGAGGCGGGTGGCCGGCAAGATCGCTTCCGCGCCGATCTGGAAATACGTTCCAGCCCAGATGATCCCCGGTTGGATCGTGCCCGCTGTCTGTCCCCCTAGCCCCCGATTGATCGGCGTCGTAAAGGCGACCTCGACCAGTGGGAACATTTGATTGAACGGTGCCCGAAGCCCGACATCCTTCACGCAGCATTCGAGGTAGGGAAGACTATATTCGAGGGCGAAGGCGTAATTGAAAGTAGTCGGGTTCGATGAGCTGCCGCTTGCGGCCCTGGTCGGAAAGTCGAAGCCGAGATTGCCGGTAATTGCAAGGGGGCGCACATAAGGAAGCAACCGCGGGATATCGCCGAAGCCCTTGCCGAAATTGAAGCTCGGCGAGAGGGTCGTGAAATTGGGCGCACCCGCCTCGATCCGACCGGTATGACCCCAAGTCGCGTTGAGCCCCAGGAGACCCAGCGCCTGGTGCTGTCCGTCGACGAAAAGCTGGTACTGCGCGCCGGTTTGCAACGGGCCTAGCCCGCCGACCGAGGTGAGGCCCGGCGACCTCAGGCGCGTCCATTGGTCACCGATCGTGAACCCGAAATTCGAAGTTACACGTTTGGAGAGGTCGATTTGGATATCGGTCTGTTGCGAGCCGTCCGGTCCGGGCGGGTTGAGGCTAACCTGCGGCAGCGAGATTTCATCGGCGACGAACGGATCATCGGTCAGGATCGTTGCCGGAAAGAACCGCTCGCCGGCAAACCCGTGCGCCAGAGTGTCGCCAATCGGCGTAATCATGAGCGCCGCCGCGAGCGCAAGCTGCGCGCGGCCGACGTTGGAAAGAGTGGAAGGCATGGGAGATTCCCCAATCCGGAGACAGGCAGCGACCGGCAGCGTCGAGCCCGGAGCGGCACGACGACCTGCTGATCGGATGGCAACCGAGCTAAGCTGGTACCGGAGGGGCTCGGGCGCGAACTGCGCCAGGGAGACGGGTTGGGATGTCCGCCGGCGGTGTCGTGTACGCGACACGAGATGCAGCAAATGCAACGGGCTCGACGAGCGCGGCCGGTGCGAGCACAGCACCGGCCGCGGCATGCCAGACACAGCATGCGGCAAAAATGTGCTCGGCTTTTGGTGCGTTGTCAGCCGGCGTGCGGGGAAGCGACGTCGGACTATCGGGCGCCCGACACAACGCGTGCGGATCAAGGTCCACCGCGAATGTGCCGACATGACCTGATGATCGCACCGGCGACGGAGCATGGAGCCCAGGTCCCGCCATCTGAGCCAACAAGGCCACGAGTGCGAGAGCAAGACCGAGGTAGGAGGTTTCACGCCGTTGCCGAACGAGCAACGGCGCCGAAGCGGCCAGCGCGCCGGTCTTCGCTACTCGAGCGCGGCGGCGCGGCGCCACAGTCGGCCGCCTTCGAGAAGTTGCCACACGGCGAGCACCGGCAATCCGATTGCCAAATCGCGGGCGCGCTTCAGCAGTGAAAGCGCGAGCGCGATGTCGGGCGTCAGCCCAAAACTTCCGCCGAGCAAGATATACGCCCCTTCCTGTACGCCGACCGCATTCGGCACAGCAAAGGCGACGCTGCGGACGGCGTAGACCAGGCCCTCGATCACCAACACCACTCCGAAGCCGAGCGGCTTGCCGGCAAACCGCAACACGAGCCAGGCTTCGAGGGTGGCAGCGATCCAGCAGATGAGGTGGAGTACAAAACTGGCCCACAGACGAAGCCGCCTCGCGTAAATGTCGGCGACGGCCCGATGAAGCGCCGCGGCGCCAGCGGCAGTCCGCTGGAGCCAAGCGCGGCCGAGCGCACCGGCGAGGCGGTCGATGAGGTTAAACCCGCATCGCTGGGCGGCCAAAAGGCCCGAGGCCAGAATTCCAGCCACTATGACCCCGATCGCGACGGGGACGATCAGCGGCGCATCGGGCAGCAGCCGGGCCAGCCACACGAGAGCCAGGCCCGCAAAGGCGATTTGAGCAATGAACTCGAGGCTGACATCGACGATCGTGCTCGCCGCCGCGGCAGTGCCGGACACGCCCGCGAAAGTGATCGCCCGGGCACCGAGCACGTAGCCGCCGACCTGCGAAAGCGGCAGAACTTCGGAGCCGGCATCGCGTACGAGGCGGCCCCAAATCGACATCCACAGCCTCGTTCCGCGCAACAATATCCACCAGGCGATCCCCATCATCACAATCAGGACGAGGTGGATCAGGCAAATGGCAGCGAAGCCCTGCCATCCGACGGCGATCAGCGATCGGACAACGGCGTCGGCCCCGAAATAGCCGACCAAAATGCCGATCAGCGCCAGTCCGGCCATTGCGGCGAGAAGCGAGGCGACCCTCACAGAGTCTTTTCTCGCGCCGCGCTTACCCGGGTGCTCAGGCGGAGCCCGGCGAGCGCGACACCGGCGAGCCGCGGCAGAAAGTGGGGTTGCAGCAGAACCGGATCGAATCCTCTCATGCGCCTGGCATGCTCGGCGCGGCACTCCTCGACGAAACTGCAGAGCGTAAAGCCGTCGAGAAACACACTCGCCTGCGTTGCCGAGAAATCCCTGCCGTCGGTTGCCCCGCGCCCGCGCCGGACGGTTTGCAGCAACCGACCTATCGCCCTGGCATAGTACCGCGCCGCGGTGGTCCCTCGCAGCCACGACGCGCCTCGGCCGCGGGCTACCTGCTGCCATGCCATCCAGTTGATGAAGAAGACAATATGACGAGTTTCCTCGTGGATCAGCGTTTCGAAGATCTCAAACATCGCGTCCGGCAGGAAGCCGGCACGGCGCGCTATCTTGAACACGCCGAACCCGAGAAACGCATCGAGGCATTCGCCATATCCGAAATCGGCGAATGCGCGAAACAGATCGCCGCTCGGCGGATCCGGCGGGCGCTCCTCGGCGGCAATACCGTAGCGGTGGATCATCAATCGCAATAGCTCCGCATGGCGCGCTTCTTCAAATCCTTGAAGCGTCACCGCCTCGCGCACCAGTGGATCACCGATCGTCGCGGCATAGGCGGCGACGATCGCACCGGCTCGGCGTTCGGTGTAGAGCACCTCCTGCCAGAACGGAATCGCACGCAGGCGCCCGAGCTCCGCCGCGTCGAGATCGGGCCAAGCCAATGTCGCCGGGTCGAAATGGCAATGGCTTGCGATGAACTCGCGGCAAAAAAGTTTCTTGTGCTCGTCCGAACCGATTTTCATGACACCGCGGCGCCCGAATCGGTACGCGGCAAAAAGCAGCGTATGAACCGTAGAAGGCGAGGCACCACCGTCGGCCGCAGCAGGCGCGGGTCGTATCCCGAAAGGCGCCGATCGTTCTCGGCCAAGCACACATCGATCAGTGCCCTGACGGAAAGATCAACAGGGCTGACGGACTTGCTGCCCGTCAGGGTAAAGTTGTTGTCCTGGGGCGCCATTCCCCCCTCTCCATCGCCGGCACCATCGAGCCCTCGCGCGAGGCCGATCCGCTCCCAAACGAGAAAAGCCCAGACCCCGAGGATTTTGGCCCAAAAGACCGGACGCCGCCAGAGGGGTAGATTACGCCGGTGCCACGCCACCCAATTGACAAAGAACAGGATGTGGCGCCCTTCCTCCTGCATGACCGGCTCGAATGTATCGACCAGAGCAGGTGGAAAAAACCCCGAGCGTTTGGCCAGCGCAAACAACCCAAAGGCAAAGACGCTGTCGATGCACTCGCTGAAGCCGGTCACCATGAAGGCCCATTCCGGATCACGCGGCCGGCGATATTCGGGTTCCGGAGCCAAGCGTATGCCGTAGGCCTGGACGAGATTGGAGAGAACTTCCTTGTGTCGTCCCTCCTCAAAACCGTCGAGCTCGATCGCCCGCCGCAGCAACGGATCGGTGACCGCCTCACCGTAGCTCAGAACGCGCAACCGGGCTTTGCCCTCGGTTTGCACCGCGATATCCCAGATCGGCAAGCCGACGAGGCGGTTGCGCGCCTCCGGGTCGAGCACCGGCCAATCGATAATCGACGGCTTGAAGGGATTGTGGGTGTCGAGCAGCATCCGGCAGAAGGCGCCCTTGTGCGCCTCGCTACCCGGGACGATCGGCCCCGGAGCATCGGCTGCCCACATCCGAGCAGCACGGTCGGCCGCCGCCATCGCCTCATCGGGCACGAACCGCCCCTCTCCCCTTTTCCATTGCCAAGGTCATGGCGCCCCCTGAATCGTCATTCGGACAGACCCGTAGAGAGAACGCTGTCGCCCGGAGCATGGGTCCGAGCCGCCGTTGACTCGTGGTACCGGCTCCCTTATATAGCTGTCTCCGCTCGATAAAGACGCGTTAATTCGGAGTCGGTGCCGTGAAGCGCACTTACCAGCCCAGTAACCTTGTTCGCAAGCGCCGCCATGGGTTCAGGGCACGCATGGCGACGGTAGCAGGCCGCAGAGTGCTGGCGGCGCGGCGGGCGAAGGGCCGTAAACGCCTATCCGCTTGAGCCTCTAATCTCGGCCAACCCATCCCAGTCGCCGCGGAATTCGACGGACTGCAGGCTTGTAACGCTCAGCACCCGCGCCGATTTCCTGCGTGTCGCCGCCACCCGCCGCCGGGCGGTTACGCCCGGTCTGATCCTGCAAACCGCGCGGCGGCCGGAAGGAGCGGGGTGCGTCCTGTCGGTTCGCGTCGGTTTCACTGCAAGCCGAAAGATCGGTAATGCGGTAACCCGCAACCGTGCGAAGCGCCGGTTGCGCAGCGCCGCGGCGGCGGTCCTGCCGGGCAAGGCAACGCCGGGAACCGATTATGTGCTTATCGCGCGCGGGAGCACGGTCACCCGGCCGTATGTCTCCCTCGTCGCCGACCTCGAGGCGGCGTTGCGGCGGGTCGAACACCGAGCGCGGAAAGATCGGCCAGGCGTGACCGAAGAGGAAGGAGATGGACCGGGCAAAACTCGGGCGAGTACTGAGAGCGTGTGAGGGAATGCAATCCGCCCGCCAACTCGTCGTCCCCGCGAAAGCGGGGGCCCAGGCTTGCCCCTTGCAAGGAACAGGGGACAAGCGACTAAGATTCTTAGATTCCCGCTTGCGCGGGAATGACAGAATGAGCGGCATAGCAGTGTTCTCGAGAATTCTTTCACAGGCTCCGAGCTGGGTCCTGCAAATCATGATCCGTTGCTATCAAATCTTGATCTCGCCGATGCTCCCGGCTTCGTGTCGGTATCTGCCGAGCTGTTCGGATTATGCGATGGAGGCAATCGGCCGACACGGCGCGCTCGTCGGTTTGGGCCTTGCGCTGCGGCGGCTCGCGCGCTGCCATCCTTGGGGCGGTAGTGGCTATGACCCCGTGCCGGTGACCCGCGGTCTCGATCGATCGCGCCCGAACGCCGGCTTTTGAGACCGAGATGGAACAGCGCAACCTCCTGATTGCGATCGTGCTTTCGGTCGGGATCTTGATCGCCTTTCAGTTTGCATTTGAGCGGATGCGGCCAGCTCAGCCGCCCGGCCCACCCACGGCACCAACGGTGACCGCGCCGGCGACGCCATCGACACCCCCCGCCCCCCGATCCGCTCCAGCCTCCACCACGGGCGCCGCCGCACCGCCGCAGACAGCCGAAACCCGGGAAGCGGCGATTGCCGAGCAGCCGCGGATCAAAATCGATACGCCGCGTCTGCACGGTTCGATTGGCCTCGAGGGTGGCCGGCTCGATGACCTCACCCTCGCCACCTATCACGAGACAGTCGATCCCAAGAGCCCCGAGGTCGTGCTGCTCTCGCCGAGCGGCACCAAGGAACCGTACTTTGCCGATTTCGGCTGGGTGGCAGCAGATCCTGGGATCAAGGTCCCCGGTTCGGAAACCCGGTGGGCCGCCTCGGGTGGTCCGTTGACCCCCACCAATCCGGTAACGTTGACCTGGGACAACGGCGACGGGCTTGTTTTCACCCGCACGATCCGCGTCGATCAAAACTACATGTTCAAGGTGCAGGACGAGGTGCGCAACACTGGGAACACGCCCGTAAGACTCACACACTATGGCAGGATCAATCGTACCGGCATCCCGGCCGCCCCGACCTTTACGATCCTTCACGAGGGGCTGGCGGGTTACATCGACGGGCACGTGTTCGGCGGCGGGACCGGGTTCTTATGGCTCCAGGATGCCGACAGGTACACCTCCCTGAACCCGGGCGAGCCGCGGGAATATTCGTCAGCTGGCGGATGGCTCGGCTTCACCGACAAATACTGGCTAACGGCGTTGGTGCCGCCACAGAATGAGGCGATCAAGGCGCGGTTCATCCGAAACGGTGGTGGCGCCGATAATTACCAGGCGGATTTCGCCCAGCCCGCCGTCGTCATCCCACCCAACGGCGCGGCGACCGCTGCGCTGCAATTTTTTGCCGGGGCAAAAGAGGTCAACCTCCTCGACGCTTACGCCGATTCCGGCATTCCACGCTTCGACCGCGCAATCGATTGGGGACTCTATTATTTCCTGACCAAGCCGATATTTCTGGTCCTCCAGTTCTTTCACGGGCTGCTAGGCAATTTCGGGCTCGCGATCCTCCTGTTGACGCTGTGCATCAAGCTGCTCTTCTTCCCGCTCGCCAACAAATCCTACAACGCAATGAGCAAGATGAAGCTGCTGCAGCCCGAGATCCAGAAGCTGCGGGAGCGGTTCCCCGACGACAAGGCCCGCCAGCAGCAGGAGATGATGGCGCTCTACAAGCGGGTTGGGGCGAACCCACTGGCCGGCTGCCTGCCGATCGTGATCCAGATCCCGGTCTTCTTCTCGCTCTACAAGGTGCTGTTCGTGACGATCGAGATGCGGCACGCGCCGTTCTTCGGCTGGATACATGATCTCTCGGCACCGGACCCAACCTCTTTCGCCAACCTGTTCGGCCTCTTGCCGTTCGACCCCATCACAATTCCGGTAGTGGGCTCGATGCTGATGATCGGTGCCTGGCCACTGATCATGGGGCTGACGATGTTCCTGCAGCAAAAGCTCAACCCGCAGCCGGTCGACCCGGTCCAAGCCCGTATGTTCATGTTCCTCCCAATCGTCTTCACCTATATGCTGGCCGCATTCCCGGCCGGTCTGGTCATCTACTGGGCGTGGAACAACCTGCTCAGCATCGGTCAACAATGGACGATCATGCATCGCGCGGGGGCTGCCTGACGGCGGTTCAGGGGGTGACCGGTAGTGCGGCGGATGTGTTTCCGCCGCGTCCCGTAGATGCCGATACAGTCGAAGCCGGACGGCGCCTTTTTTCGCATCAGACCCGCTTCATCGCCGGCGCCGCCATGGCCGCTGCGCTGCCCGGCGGCACGCTGCCCGAGATTGCCTTCGCCGGTCGCTCGAATGTCGGCAAGTCGAGCCTCGTAAACGCGCTGACCGGCCGCAAGACACTTGCACGAACGTCAAACACCCCGGGTCGCACTCGCCAGATCAACTTCTTCGATCTCGACGAGCGGTTGATGCTCGTGGATCTGCCGGGTTACGGCTACGCCGAGGCGTCGAAGAGCGAGGTCAGGCGCTGGACCGCCCTGCTCGGCAGATATCTGCAGACGCGTGCGGTGTTGCGAAGGGTCTGCCTATTGATCGATTCCCGTCACGGCATCAAGGATGCAGACCACCCGCTGATGCTGATGCTCGACCAATGTGGGGTTTCCTACCAAGTCGTCCTGACCAAGACCGACAAGCTCGGGGGCGAGGAGCTGGGGTTGATCGCCGAGCGGACTCATGGAGAGCTGGCCCGCCGCCCGGCGGCGTACCCCGAAATCCATCTGACGAGCGCCTTGAGCCGGCGCGGCATTGCGGCGTTGCGCGCCACGCTCGCCAGCTTCGTGGCTTTACCCGCGCTGCCTTCGGCGTCACGATAGAGTTCGCATCCTCGATGAGCTCAACCGTGAGACCACTCTTACCTGCTGCGATCCCGAACCCCGATCCTGTCGTCAAGGCCGCGGTTCTGGCGGAGGCCCTGCCCTACATGCGCCGCTATGCGGGCCGGACACTAGTCGTCAAATACGGCGGCCACGCGATGGGCGACACGACGATGGGGGATTCCTTTGCCCGCGATGTCGCCCTTCTCAAGCAAGTCGGGGTCAACCCGATCGTTGTGCACGGCGGCGGACCTCAGATCGCCCAGATGCTGCGGCGGCTCGGCATCGAGAGCATGATCGTCGACGGGTTGCGGGTCACCGACGCGGCGACGATGGAAGTGGTCGAGATGGTTCTCGCCGGGACCATCAACAAGCAGATCGTGTCGGCGATCAACGCCGAAGGAGGTTGCGCGATCGGGCTTTGCGGCAAGGATGGCGGTTTGATCCGGGCGAGGAAAATGGTCCTGACCCGGGTGGAAGCGGGCACCAAGACCGAAATCGATCTCGGTTTTGTCGGCGAGCCGCAGCAGATCGCGGCCCACGTCCTCGACACCTTTAAGCAGTCCGACATCATCCCGGTAATCGCGCCGATCGGCGTCGGCCCCCAGGGCGAGACCTACAACATCAACGCCGACACGGTCGCCGGCGCCGTCGCGGCAGCAGTCGAGGCGACGCGGCTGCTGCTGTTGACCGATGTCGATGGGGTTCTCGACGGGGACAAGCGGCTGGTCTCGGAAATCACCAGCTCGAGCGCGCGGCAGCTGATCGCCGACGGCGTCATCTCCGGCGGCATGATCCCCAAGGTCGAGACCTGTCTTCGGGCAGTCGACAGCGGGGTCGAGGCAGCGGTGATCCTCGACGGGCGGGTGCCGCACGCGATCCTGCTCGAGCTGTTTACCGACACCTCGGGTGCCGGAACCTTGATCCGCGCCGGCTAGGGCAATCTCGATGTCCGCTATGGCCGGCCGTACTTTGGCCGAAATCGAGACCTGGATCTTCGATCTCGACAATACCCTCTACCCCGCCTCGTGCCGGCTCTTCGACCAGATCCACGCGCGGATGACCCTCTTCGTCGCCGATCGCCTGGAGCTGACCCCGGAGGCGGCACTGACTGTGCAAAAGACCTATTTCCGCGAACATGGGACAACGCTGCGCGGGTTGATGACCGTCGATCGGATCGACCCCGAGGACTTTCTCGCCTTTGTGCACGAGGTCGATCTGTCCTGTGTGCCCCAGGATTCCACTCTCGCCGCGGCGCTGACGGCGCTACCCGGCCGCAAGATCGTTCATACCAACGGTTCGCAGC
>Ga0126371_10004776_pt1 | contig 11967 bp, 8 predicted proteins | sample PanSoiMetaPlot_4_FD_110145 | JGI IMG/M metagenome (GOLD analysis project Ga0126371, IMG submission 110145) | Tropical forest soil microbial communities from Panama - MetaG Plot_4 | ecosystem: Environmental > Terrestrial > Soil > Tropical forest > Bulk soil | place: Panama | collected 2016-02-17
TACCACGAAGCAACGAACACGCTCGTGGCGATGGCGATATATCCCAACCCGAGCACTGCTGCGACGGTCACGATCTGGATCCGTCGGGCCGGCGTGCTAAATGAAATCTTCATGTGGTCCAAGATGAATGAGTTTCGCTAGGCGCTGCTCGATGATGGCGTTTCTTCCAGATCGTCCTCTTCCTCCTGAGACGAATCCCCCTCGCGATAGTACCGCGCGTACTTGCCTTGATACTCGTAGTAGTAGTAATAGTCCGGCGAGCTCAAGTCGACTGCGTTAAGTAAAACACCTACAACGTTGGCGTTTACCTGCATTAAGACATCGCGAGATCGGCGAAGAGCTTGCTTGGTGGTTTGGGCGGAGCGAATTACCAGCACGACAGCATCGGCGCGCGGGGAGAGCACAACCGCGTCGGTGACAGAGAGAGACGGAGGAGTGTCGATTACGACGTGATCGTATTGCTCCCGGAGTTGATCTAAGAGATCGCGCATGTTAGCAGACGCCAGGAGCTCCGCGGGATTCGGCGGTGGCGTCCCCGAAGGCAGCACGAACAAATTCGGAAGAACCGCGCTGGGCGCAACCGCCTGTTCCAGTGTCGTGCTTCCCGTCAAGACGTTGCTGAGTCCACTATGCGGACCCATGCCGAGCGTTTTGTGAATGCTGGGCCGGCGCAGATCGGCGTCAATCAGGAGAACACGAACGCCTTTCTGCGCGAGGACGACTGCCGTGTTGATACTGGTCGTGGTCTTTCCTTCCTGCGGGAGAGCGCTCGTGATCATAATGACCTTGGGAGGCGCACCGATGCTGGATAGCAGCAAGGAAGTGCGGAGGGCTCGGTACGACTCCGCCATTTGGGACTGCGGGCGGACTTGGGTGACCAGCTCAACCGCTTCCTTCGAGCTCGCGAGTACAAGGCGCTTGGGGTTCGGTCCCTCGCGGGCCGACTTCGAACCAAGGGGAATCATTCCCAGAGACGCCACACCAGAAATCATCTGTGCCTGTTCGGTCGTTCGAACCGTATTGTCGAGACCCTCCAGGAGAAAGGCGAGGCCAATTCCCGATGCTAAGCCAAGCACAGCCGCAAACAGCAAGTTTCGCGGGACGTTCGGTTCGATGGGTCCTGTCGGGGGGCGCGCACTATCCACAATGCGGAAGTTATTGGATTTCAAACCTGCGGAAACGCCGGCCTCTTTGAGCTTCTGAAGTAGTCCCTCGTAGAGTTGACGATTGGTATCGACATCACGCTTCAACAACGTGTACTCAATTGCGCTCTCATTCAGCTTGTTTGCTTCCTGCTTTTGCTTGTCCAGAGCCTCACGGAGCATGTTCTCGCGTTGGAGAGCCGCCGAGTACTGACCGCGGACCTTGCTCACGATCTTCTTCATCTCAGACTGAATCTGGGAGTCTATTTCTTTGAGCTGATTGTTGAGGATCGAGAGTTTCGGATAAGAAGGTCCAAACTGGGTGTTCAGTTCCGCCGCCTGGATTTTGAGATCGGCTTCCTTTGTGCGAAGGGTTCCGAGGAGCGCCGACCCGGTTTGCCCGGCGCCGCCGTCTTCAGCGGCAGCGACGCTGGAAGCGATCGCCTCGGGATCTCCTGACTCCACAAGCCGATAGGTTGCTTCCTTGTCCATCCGCTCGCTCTCGGCCGCTGTCAGTTCCTTATTGAGCTCGTCCAGCTTTTCCATCGTGATGTTCTGCTTCTCATCGGCTCCTAGAATCTCGTGTTCTTTCTGGTAACGAACCAGCTTTTGCTGCGAGGTCTCAACCTTCATTTGCAGGTCCACGAGTTGCTTGGATAGCCAGTCGGAGGCCTGCATGGTCGATTCAAAGCGCGCCTTGAAATTGTTTTCAACGTACGTCTGCATCAGCGTGTTAACGACGTTGGCAGCCATCTGGGGGTCGGCACTACGATAGTGGACCTCGATGATCCGCGTGTTGGGGCTCAGATTTACTCTCAGACTGCCCTTGAAACCACCAATCATCGAAGAAGCCAGCGCCGGATCGGTTTGCAGCGGATCTGGTGCAAGATCGCCCGATGACGAGGGCGAAGGGGGGGCCTGGTTCGCGAGTTCCGATCGACGGTCGAGATTCAGTTCACGGATGACCTGCATGGCCAGCAGATCGCTTTGCAAAATCTTGACTTCCGTGTCGAGTTCGGTCGGATCGAAGTAATCGAGGCTTAGGGTTGTGGAATTCTGGAAATTCAGGGTTGTATCAGGCTTGTTAACAGCAATTGTCCCGGCTGCCTCGTACACGGGGGTCGTTTTCAAACTCGCGATCGCCACCACTGAGAAGATCGTGGCAAAGCATCCAATGATGACCCACTTGCGCTTGAAGAGAATCCGAACGTATTCGCCCGCTGTTGACTCGTGTGTGGGGAGAGCAGGATAGAAAGTTGTACCCGCCGACCTTCCAAGGTCCAGATTCGGAGAAGGCTGTATTTCGCGAACCGCGGGTGAGTTCACCGGTGCCAATGGCCCTAGATCCATGCCTGCTCCTCAAGGGTTTTGTCCAGTTCACAAATAGAGCTGAACAAGGCCTTTCTTACACTCACACATCTCCAACGCATCCTGTCGAAGAGGCTGGTCTGTCGCGCAGGGAATTATTCGAGACAATGAACTGGGAGTTCGCCCGCCATTTTAGCATCGGAAGGAGAAAATTTCGTTACGAAATTTTCGCTGCTGCGAGTTACATTCTGGTGAACGACCGCTTGATTCTCAGGAACGTCCGATATACTAGCGCTCAACGATTGGGAGCGTACGGCGTTTTCGTTCACGATACTGCGTTGGCTGAATACTGACCCTCTGGGTCGGAATTGGTGAGAAGGTGTGAACTCGAAGGTGGAACCGAGGCGGGGTGGGATGAATTGGTCGGAACAGGCAGTCTTAGTCACCGGTGGAACGGGATCTTTCGGCAAGAAGTTCGTCGAGATCATGCTGAAGCAGTACCACCCGAAGCGTCTGGTGATCTTTAGCCGGGACGAGCTTAAGCAGCATGACATGCGGGCTTCGGGATTTGATGATCCGACGTTGCGGTACTTCCTCGGCGATGTGCGCGATGCCTCCCGCTTGGAAAGAGCCCTCGCCGGAGTCACGATTGTCGTACATGCGGCTGCGCTCAAGCAGGTTCCGGCGTGTGAATACAATCCTTTCGAAGCCATTCAGACCAATATCATGGGCGGCCGGAATGTGATCGACGCCGCTATCAATCAGGGCGTCAAGCGTGTTCTGGCGCTCAGCACTGACAAGGCCGTCAATCCCATTAATATCTACGGCGCTACCAAGCTCTGCGCAGAAAAAATGTTTGTCCAGGCGAACGCATATGCGGGCTCACAAGACTCCCGGTTCAGCTGTGCAAGATACGGTAATGTCGTCGGGAGCCGCGGTAGTGTGATTCCCGTTTTTCAAGAGCAAAGGCGACATGGGCGAATCACGTTGACGGACGCTCGAATGACGCGTTTCTGGCTCACGCTCGAGCAAGGAGTTCGTTTCGTCATTAGCAGTATCGAGCAGATGCATGGCGGAGAGATCTTTGTGCCAAAGATCCCCAGCATGAGACTTCTGGACCTGGCTGAGACGATTGCTCCCGGGTGCGAGATCGAAACCATCGGAATTCGTCCTGGAGAGAAGTTGCACGAAGTTTTGGTCTCCGAGGACGAAGCAAGGAATACGCTCGAAGTCGAGGACCGCTACATCATCCAGCCGGCTCATCCGTGGTGGCGCCGTGAGAACTGGGTTCACGGAAGGCCTTTGCCGGAGGGATTTCGGTATACGAGCGACACCAATGTGCACTGGCTCACCGGCAGAGAGTTGCAGGAATTGATCTCACCGGGTTCGACCGAAGGTGAGCGGGTGCCGGTACGCGTTTCAGCTTAGGCGAACCAAATGACCACAATCCCCGCTAGCGTGGAGATGCTTGCCATTGATGGCGGCTCTCCGGTTCGCGACACCCTGTTGCCATATGGCAGACAGTCGGTGGACGAGGCCGATATTCAGGCGGTGGTCGAAGTACTACGATCGAATTGGCTGACCACAGGACCCAAGGTCGGAGAGTTCGAAGACGAATTTGCCGCATACGTTGGCTCGGCGCACGCGGTCAGCTTTAGCTCGGGGACGGCTGCGCTCCACGGCGCTGCATTTACCGCGGGACTCAAGCCGGGTGACGAGGCAATCACGACACCTCTCACTTTCGCAGCTACCGCGAACTGCATTTTGTATCAAGGCGCAACGCCGGTGTTTGCCGACGTTTCCTCCGACACGCTGAATATCGATCCCGCGCAGGTTGAGAAGAAAATCACTCCGAGAACGCGAGCAATCATTCCCGTCGACTATGCGGGACATCCGGCAGATCTTGATTCCGTCATGGGATCTGCCCGAAAGCGCGACCTCATCGTGATTGAGGATGCTTGCCACGCTCTTGGTGCGGAATACAAAGGATCTCGGGTCGGCAGCATCGCGGATATGACGGTGTTCAGCTTTCATCCGGTGAAGCACGTTACCACCGGCGAAGGCGGCATGGTAACGACCAATAATCCCGAATTCGCAGAGACTCTTCGCCGGTTCCGAAGCCATGGGATTTCCAGCGATGCGCGACAACGCCAGAGCGCCGGGCAGTGGCACTACGAAATGGTGCTGCTCGGATTCAACTACCGCCTGACCGACATCGTCTGTGCTTTGGGGATCGAGCAGTTGAAGAAATTGGAGGCGAATCTTACGCGCAGACGCCAGATCGCAGCGATGTACGACGCCGCGTTTCATCATCTACCGGGCATCGTTCCGCCCGTGGTGAAGTCCGAAGTGAATCCGGCTTGGCATCTGTATCCCGTTCGCCTGGATCTGGAGAAATTGTCTGCGCATCGCGGCCAGATTTTTCGGGCACTGCGAGCGGAGAATATTGGCGTAAATGTGCACTACATTCCGGTGCATCTGCACCCCTACTATCGCGATCGATTTGGTTATCGCGGCGGGGAGTTTCCCCTTGCTGAAGCCGCGTACGCCCGCCTGATCAGCCTCCCGATGTTTCATAGCATGAGCGACAACGATGTTGGCGACGTGATTCATGCAGTCAGGAAAGTGCTGGCGAACTACTACCAGGAGAATGCGGGGAACCGGTGAAAGTCGTCGCCATTGTGCAAGCGCGCATGGGCAGCACGCGGCTACCCGGCAAGGTGCTCAAAAATCTTGCGGGAGAAACCATGTTGGCCCGCGTTGTTGGGCGGCTTCATCGTTCGAATCGGATCGACGACGTACTAGTGGCAACCACTGACGAGTCAACCGATGACGCGATTGTTGACGAATGCCGCAAACTGTTGGTTCGGGTGTCGCGAGGAAGTCAGAACGATGTTCTTGATCGCTACTTCAAAGCGGCAGAGTCCTCGAGTGCGGATGTCGTCGTGCGCATCACATCGGATTGTCCACTGATTGATCCGGAGATCACGGACAAAACGATCGCGCGCTTTCTCGACGAACTGCCAGACTACGCTTCCAACACAATCGTGCGTACCTATCCACGGGGTCTTGACACAGAAGTGATGTCGTTTTCTGCGCTAAGCAGGGTCTGGCAGAAAGCTCAAAAACCGTATGAGCGCGAACACGTAACGCCTTACCTGCTCGAACATCCGTCAGAATTCAGACTTGTTTCAGTGGTAGGCGATCGAGACTACAGCCCGCACCGCTGGACCGTGGACACGCCTGAAGACTTTTTGTTTGCGGAAACCGTTTATGAGCGGCTGAAGGCGAAGAACATGTTTTCCTGGCGAGATGTGCTCGACTTGGTTGAGCGTGAGCCTGAGCTTGGAGAGTTGAACTCTGGCGTCATGCAAAAGCTCATACACTAACCTTAGCGCGGGAGCCTCAACACAGCGACTGTCCCGAGACCTTGCAGCAAAATGAAGAGCGGAGAAACAAAGGCAAGCGTCGGCACATTACTGGTCCGCGCGGATGCCAGTGCTGCAATCGGTACTGGGCACGTCATGCGCTGCCTCGCCTTGGCACAGGCCTGGCTGGATGTCGGTGGCCAGGTAATATTCGCAATGGCGCAGAGCACGGACTCGATTCGCGCGCGCCTCACTCGCGAGTCATGCGAAATCGTGAATATCGCCCGCGATGGCAATGACCTCAGCCAGACCGTCAGCCTAGCGCAATCGAAGAACTGCGAGTGGCTCGTCGTCGACGGCTATCAGTTCGATGGCGAATATCAGCGTGAACTCAAAGCCGCCGGTCTGAGAGGTCTCTTCCTCGACGATTACGGACATTCGCTGCATTATGCCGCCGACCTGGTGCTCAACCAGAGTATCTCGGCGAATCCGACCCTTTACGCTGATCGAGGGCCGGATACCAGGCTTCTCCTCGGGCCGAGATATGCGATGTTGCGCCGCGAATTCAGTCCTTGGAGCAATTGGGAACGAAAACTCTCGCCGGACTGCCACCGACTGCTCGTGATGATGGGAGGCAGCGATCAGGCGAACATTACAGCGACTGTTATCGAGGGCCTCCGCCAGGCTGCAATCGAAAGTCTCGATGTTACGGTTCTGGTCGGTGGAAGCAATCCGCACGTTGCTGAGTTGCAGGCGCTGGCCGCCAGCAGCGGACTCAAACTGCAACTGCTCAGAGATATCTCCAACATTGGTGAGGTGATGGCTGCGGCGGACATCGCAATTTCCGCAGCGGGGTCAACCTGTTGGGAACTCTGCCTCCTCGCTCTTCCTTCTTTGTTGATTGATGTTGCCGAGAACCAGTCCGCGGTAGCGAAAACACTGCATGATAAGGGGTGCGCGGTCCACCTAGGTGACCACACTGTCTCCGCAGAGTGGGTCTCAGAGAAGCTGAAGTGGTTTGTCGCGAATCACGAACTCCGACAATCTCTTGCCCGTTCCTCGCGTGAGTTGGTGGACGGAAAGGGTTCAGCCCGCGTAGTCTCCATCATGCGCGGCGCATTGACTCTCCGATTACGTCCCGCACGAGAGGAAGATCGGCGGCTGTTGTGGGAATGGGCAAACGATCCCGAGGTGAGAGGAGCGTCTTTTTCTCCGGATCCGATTCCATGGCAGACCCATGTTGCCTGGTTCGATGCGAAGCTAAAGCCACAGGACTCGGGACCGAGCAGTTCGATCTTCATCGCGGAAGATGATGAAAGAAACCCGCTGGGGCAAATACGATTTGACCCTCGTCCTGATAGGGATTGGGAAGTTGCGATTAGCCTAAACAGGCAGGCGCGAGGAAAAGGGGTGGCGTGCGAACTGATCAAGGGCGGCGTACGCGAAATACTCAAGGACAATCCGAATGTTCGCATCCACGCTTTCGTGAAGCCCTCAAACGTTGCTTCAATCAAGGCTTTTGAACGCGCCGGCTTTCGGAATGCAGGGATGGATCACATTCGAGGAAACAGCGCGACTCATTTGATTTACGACGGAGACTTGGTGACCCGCGTAGAAGCGGCATATTCGCATGCCTCGTAGTGACCGAAAGCATGGCATCGCACATCGAGATCGGGAAGAGAATCATCGGGCAAGGGCATCCGACGTATGTGATTGCCGAGGTCTCGGCGAATCACGGGCAACGTTTTGAGCAGGCCGTTGCCATCATCCGTGCAGCGAAAAAGGCGGGCGCAGACGCGGTCAAGCTGCAAACCTATACTGCCGACACAATGACCATCGCGTGCGACAGGCCCGAGTTTCTGATAAAGGGCACGCTGTGGCAAGGGCGCAATTTGCACGACCTCTACCATGAAGCGCACACCCCGTGGGAATGGCATCCTCGATTGCAGCAACTGGCTCAAGAACTCGGGATCGATTTGTTCTCAACGCCCTTTGACGCGACTGCAGTCGATTTTCTCGAATCGATGAATGTGCCGGCTTACAAGGTGGCTTCGTTTGAACTGGTCGACATCCCGCTCATTCAAAGAATTGCAAAGACAGGGAAGCCGCTGATCATGTCGACGGGTATGGCGACGGTTGAAGAGATCGAAGAAGCGGTCCGGACGGCCAGCAAGGCAGGAGCCACTCAAATTGCTTTACTAAAGTGCACGAGCGCCTACCCGGCCCCAGCCGAGGAAATGAACCTTCGAACGATTCCGGAGTTGTCGCAGCGATTCGGAGTTCCGGCGGGACTCTCGGACCACACGTTGGGAACGGCCGTTCCGGTCGCAGCAGTGGCGCTGGGCGCTTGCATAATCGAAAAACACATCACTCTCTCGCGTTCGGAACCTGGACCCGATAGTGCTTTTTCGCTCGAACCAGACGAATTCAAGACAACAGTCGATGCGATCAGGACGGCCGAGAAGGCACTTGGTACTGTGCGTTTCGGGTTCAGCCCAAATGAAGAAAGTAGCCGCATATTTCGACGATCGCTCTTTGTTGTCGTTGATGTGAAGCGCGGCGAAGCATTTACGTCGGAAAATGTTCGCGCCATTCGTCCGGGACACGGGTTGCATACGCGTTATCTTCTGGAGATCCTTGGAAAGACTGCAGCGCGCGATATTGAGCGGGGAACTCCTCTCAGTTGGGATCTGGTCGGCCATCCATGAGGATTGTCAGCCCTCTTCTAAAGAAACTGGTCTATCCCACTCTCGCGTTGACTGGTGCGTTTCGCTGGACGTCGACAGGCGGGCTGGCTGTGGTGACCTATCACGGCGTGTTGCCACACGGTTACTCACCCGTGGACAGCGCGCTGGATGGCAGCCTGATCCGCCCCGACGTGCTGCAGCGCCAATTGCGTTTGCTCAAGCAACACTACAACCTGATTAGTCCGGAAGAATTCCTTGATTCGGTCGAGAAGGGAAGCGCATTGCCTGCCAGGGCAGTGCTCGTGACTTGCGATGACGGACTTCTCAATTGCCTCACCGATATGTTGCCCGTTCTTCAACAGGAAGACGTGAAGTGCCTTTTCTTCGTGACCGGTGCTTCAACTGTGGAATCGCGCACTACCCTCTGGTATGAGGACCTTTATCTGATATTCCTCAAGGCGCGCTCCGGACCGTTTGAAATCTCGTCCGAGAAAATTGTGCTGCGAGGGCAATTTTCAGACGGCGCCCAACGTCGTCTTGTCTGGTGGGATTGGGTGAAGCGCTTGTCGCAAATCGACGGCACGACTCGAAACTCTGTTCTGACCGTCGTGCGGAAATATTTCGGCCTGGAGATGAATTCAGTCTTCGTTCAGGAAAACCCGGCGGCCACCCGACGATATGGATTGCTTACCTGCAATGAACTGCGTCAATTGATATCGGCGGGAATGACAATTGGCGCACACACACTCACGCATCCAATGTTGTCGCAACTCACAACGGAATTGGCTTACAAAGAGATTGCGGGAAGCGGCACACGGCTCGAATCGGCGCTCCAAAAAAGGATTTGGGCATTTGCCTATCCGTTTGGAGATCCACAATCAGTCACGCCAGAAGTGCAGACGATGCCTCAAAAGGCCGGATACAAAGTTGCGTTTCTAAACTTCGGAGGCGGACTCGGAAGTGCTTTGCCGCTGTATGCTGCCCCCCGGATTCATGTCACGGCGGGAATGAGCCTGTCTGAGTTCGAAGCGCACGTTTCTGGCTTCTACGCTCGAACGCAGCGTTATACCCGGCGTGCGTTTCCTCTGGGTTCTCGACCATAATTGCTTTGCTTCAGCCACCCAATCCTGAGGGGTTGGTACTATTACGTATTCACCAAATCCTGGAGAAGTGCTTCGACGCTTGCGAATCGTCGTTCTCAATGAAATACCGGAAGATCCAAGCTTGCTGCGGCAGTGGAATACACTGGTCCAGCGCCTCGATCGGCCACAGGTTTTCTACACCTACGAATGGTCGCTTGCGGTGCAGAGGGCGTACTCGCCCGTTCTGAGTCCATTGATTTTCCTGGGGTACGACAAACAAGAGAACCTCCGGGCCCTGGTAGCGCTGGCATCTGAGTCGATGGGGGCGCGTGCTTCATTTCTATGTGCCACGACCGGCGACTATTGCGATTTCCTCAGCCATCCTGAAGAGAAGCCTGCCTTCGTCGAGGCGGTTCTGTCGGAATTGCGGAAGCGAGGAATTCACGAAATCACGCTGACAAATCTTCCCGCCGATTCCGATACGCTGTCGGCGATCGACCAGAGTTCTGCCGAGTCCGGCTACCGTTCGTTTGCACGTACGGCCTACATTTGCTCCCAGGTTGCGTTGAACAAGTTGGAACGTCGCCCGAACGATAACGAACTCGTGCTGCCCGGACGAAAAATGGTCCGGCGATCCCTCAAGGCGATGGGGCAAGAGTCCCCGGTACGACTCGTCCACGCTCGCTCTTGGGACGAGGCAAGGCTGATTCTTGCTGAATTCGTCCAGGCCCACGTCTCGCGATTTCAAGCGACCGGCCGCACCAGCAACCTGGCACGTCCCGAACGTCGCATTTTCCTGGAGGAACTGACCAAATTGCTTTCAGGGCCAGGTTGGTTTGTGCTGACGCGAATGATGGCCGGCGACAAGACTTTGGCATGGAACTATGGATTTCAGTTCGACGGCGCGTGGTTCTGGTATCAGCCCACTTTCGATACAGATCTTGAGCGCTATTCGCCAGGATTTTGTCTGCTGACGAAAATAATTGAAGAGGCTGCCGACTCTCCTTCGTTTAGGATGGTCGACCTCGGCCTGGGAGCGGAGGAGTATAAAGAACGGTTTGCGAATCAGTCACGCAAGACTCTCTACGTGACACTAAAGACGTCGATGGCGAAGCACGTGAAGGAGATTGTGCGGTATCGCACGGCTGAGATCATCAAGACATCTCCCCGGTTGGAGGCAGGTGCGCGAAAAGTCGTCGCTCGGCTGCAGCGACTCAAGCAAGGTGGCAAGAGCTAATTTTGTTGGATAATCCATCCCTATTTCAACGATCAAAAACCATTTAGACTGTTCCATCGCAAAAATGCGGGAGTGAAATTTGCGCGTGTTTTGGAGCACGGCGAAGGTGAGCTAAGGATTCCTCTTGGTAACCGAACCACTGGTAGATCTGGCAAAGGCGAGCACAACCGAGTCTTCCACCGACTCCCCCGTTTTTATTGTCGGGATGAGCCGCAGTGGAACCACTCTCCTCTCTCGCATGTTGGACGAGCATTCGCAAATCGCCATTCTTCCAGAAACTTGGATGTATGTCGTTCTGGATCGTTTCGGGTGCCTCAAGGAATTCAGCGACACCTGGCAAGCTTCACTTTTCTTTAACGAAGTCTGGCAGAACTTGAGGTACTACCGGGATCCTGCGGCGCAAGTCCTCGCACGCGAGGCGTTGAGAGTTGGAAGATACGAGGGGCCGACGGCTCCTATCCTCGAAAGATTTGGGCGCGCGTACGCCAAGGAACGAAACGCGAAAATCTGGGGCGAGAAAACTCCGGCTCATGCACTTTGGCTACCTCAGATTCGCGCTTTGTTTCCTGAAGCCCGAATTCTGTTCATGGTGCGTGATCCCCGAGATGTCTTGGTTTCTTACGACGACCGATGGGATAAGAGCGAGCGCGATACCGAGTATTTGGCCAGCACGGCATCCCTGCTGAAGTACTACATGAATCACCTGCTGCGGCATCCGACATTTCCGCCGGATCAGATCCGATGGCTCCGATACGAATCACTGGTGGCGGACCCAGCGACTGAGCTGCAAAAGATTTGCGATTTTCTAGGCGTCGACTTCGAGCCCTCGATGCTTGCTTTTTATCACCGACATGCGAATGTCGAGCACGAAACGTCTGATGGTAAGCATCATGCCTTGCTGAAACGTCCTGCAACAACGGACAAAATCGGTCGCTACCGGTTGGCCCTGAGTACCTCGCAGATCGCTTTAGTGGAACAGTTGTTAGGCGAAGAGATGCGGGCTTTGGGTTATCCCCTCGCTGCCTCGAGCACTGTGTCGTTCTCCCCTCAGGAAGAAAGTTCTTTGGCAAAGGCCGGGAAGTATTACCAGGAGATGATGGCAGGCGTAATTCGGGAGAGATTTCGAAGAAAAGGGAAGCTAAA
>Ga0126371_10004777_pt1 | contig 11964 bp, 8 predicted proteins | sample PanSoiMetaPlot_4_FD_110145 | JGI IMG/M metagenome (GOLD analysis project Ga0126371, IMG submission 110145) | Tropical forest soil microbial communities from Panama - MetaG Plot_4 | ecosystem: Environmental > Terrestrial > Soil > Tropical forest > Bulk soil | place: Panama | collected 2016-02-17
CTTGTTTTTGATCAGGATCGATAAATCAGATTTATCGGTATGGAATAACCGCCTATGCTGGACTTCAGGTCGATCGAAACATTTCTCTGGGTGGTGAAGCTCGGCAGCTTCCGAGGGGCCGCGCAACGGCTGAACACCACCCAGCCCGCAATTTCCCAGCGCATCGCGCAACTCGAACGCGAGATGGGCGTCAGGCTCCTGAACCGCGATCACCGCGTCGCCTCGCCCACCCCGAGCGGCCGGCAGATGATGGTCTACGCTGAAAAGCTGATCGGGCTGCGCTCGGAGATGATGGCGGAGGTCGGCGACCGGTCCGCGATGCGCGGCGTGCTGCGGCTCGGCGTTGCCGAAACGATCGTGCACACCTGGTTGCCGAGCCTGATCAAGAGCGTGAACACGACCTATCCGAACCTGTCGCTGGAGATCGAAGTCGACATCTCCCCGAATTTGAACGCCCAGCTTCTGGCGCAGGAGATCGAGCTCGCCTTCGTGCTGGGCCCCTCCTCCGCCTCCGGCGTGCGCAACCGCGTGCTGTGCGACTATCCGATCGGCTTTCTGGCCAGCCCGGCGCTCGGCCTCGGCAACGGCCCCGTAGGCTTGCGCGATCTCGCCAGGTTCCCGATCATCACCTTCCCCCGCAAGACGCAGCCCTATGAGATCGTGCGCTCGCTGTTCAACCGGCCCGATCTGCCGCCGATCCGGCTGCATGCCAGCGCCTCGCTCGCAACCGTCATTCACATGGCCATCGAGGGCCTCGGCATCGCCGTCATTCCCTCCGCGATTGTCGAGAACGAGCTCAGGGATGGGCGCCTGCAGCAACTCGACGCGGACGTGAACATCGCGCCGCTGACATTCTCGGCAAGCTGGCTGGCCTCGCCCGAAACCGTCGCGGTCGAGCGCGTCGCCGAGCTTGCGGGCAGGATCGCACAGGAAAGTCTCGCGGTTGACGGCGCGGCTGCGCCGCGTCATTGAACTTCAATCGCATGCAAGAGAGCCAGCCGCATGAGCCGCGCCGCAACCAATTTGCAGATCGATTCTGCCCGCCTCTGGGGCACGATCCACGAAACCGCGCAGTTTGGCGCGACGCCCAAAGGCGGCGTGCGGCGGCTGACGCTCGGGCCTGAAGACAAGCAGGTGCGCGACTGGTTTCGCAAGGCCTGTGAGGAAGCGGGTCTTGAGGTGCATGTCGATGCGCTCGGCTCCATGTTCGGCTTGCGCGAGGGCCGCGACATGTCGAAGCCGCCGGTCGGCCTCGGCTCGCATCTCGACACCCAACCGACCGGCGGCAAGTTCGACGGCGTGCTCGGCACGCTCGCCGCGCTCGAAGTCGTGCGCACGCTCAACGATGCGGGCATCGAGACGGAGGCGCCGCTCTGCATCGTCAACTGGACCAACGAGGAAGGCTCGCGCTTCGCGCCGGCAATGATGGCGTCCGCCGCCTATGTCGGCGATTTCACCACGGACGACATTTTGTCGCGCGAGGACGCCGAGGGCGTCACGGTGGCGGAGGCGCTTGACAGCATCGGTTATCGCGGCGAGAGCCCGGTCGGCGGGCAAACGCTGTCGAGCTTTGTCGAGTTGCATATCGAACAAGGGCCGATCCTGGAGGCTGAAGGCAAGACCATCGGCGTGGTCGATTCCGGCCAGGGCGTGCTCTGGTACGACGGCAAGATCGTCGGCTTCGAGAGCCATGCCGGCTCGACGCCGATGCCGCTGCGCCGCGATGCGCTGGCGACGCTGTCGGAGATCGTGCTGGCGATGGAGAGCATCGCCGGAAAGCACGCTCCGAACGCGGTCGGCACCGTCGGCGAGGCCGTGATCGCAAAGCCGTCGCGCAACGTCATTCCCGGCGAGATCGCCTTCACCGTGGACTGCCGCAGCGCCGATGCCGCGATCATGGATGCGCTGGACAGGGAGCTGCGCGCCGCCGTGGCCGAGATCACGGCGCGGCGCAAGGTCGAGGTCACGCTCGATCTGGTCTGGCGCAAGCCGCCGACCCATTTCAATTCGAAGCTGGTCGATGCGGTGGAGAACGCGGCCAAGACGCTCGGCTATTCCCACCGCCGCATCACCTCCGGCGCCGGACACGACGCCTGCAACCTCAACACAAAGATCCCGGCCGCGATGGTGTTCGTGCCCTGCAAGGACGGCATCAGCCACAACGAGCTTGAGGACGCGACGCAAGTCGATTGCGCGGCGGGCGCCAACGTGCTGATGCATACCGTGCTCGCGCTTGCGGGCGTCGCATCCTGAACATCGATCGATGGAGAGTCACGTGCGCGGAGTGTTTGTCGACGCCAATGATACGCTCGCCGAGATCTTCGAGCGCCAGCGCCAATCAGGCGATCCGGACGTCAGCGTCCACGAGGACCCGAACATCACGCCGGAGGCTTGGCCGGCGCTGCTCGGCGGCGCCGAGATCGGCATCGTCGACCACACCGCGCTGCCGACCGAGATCGCGCGGCAATGCGCCGGCCTCAAGCACGTGGTATTCCTCGGCACCGGCGCGCGCAGCTACATGAACCCGGATGAGCTCGCCACGCTCGGCATCGAGGTGCATCTGATCAAGGGCTATGGCGACACCGCGGTCGCCGAGGCCGCGATCGCGCTGATGTGGGCCTCCGCGCGCGGGCTTGCCCAGATGGACCGCGCGATGCGCGCTGGCAACTGGCTGCGCGACGACGCCATGCAGCTCACCGGCAAGACGCTGGGGCTGATCGGGTTTGGCGGCATCGCCGCCGAGGTCGCCCGGATCGCGCTCGGCAGCGGCATGCGCGTGATCGCCTGGAACCGGACGCCGAAGCAACATCCCGGCGTGGACTTTGTCGATCTCGACACGCTGCTCGCGCAGAGCCATGTGGTCTCCCTGCACCTCCTCCTCAACGACGAAACGCGCGGCTTCATCACGGGTCAGCGCATCGCGCAGATGAAGCCCGGTGTCATCCTCGTCAACACGGCACGCGGCGCGATCGTCGACGAGGCCGCGATGATCGCTGCATTGAAGTCGGGCCATATCCGGCACGCCGGGCTCGATGTCTTCAACATCGAACCCCTGCCCAAGGATCATCCGCTGACGGCATTGCCGAACGTCACCCTGTCGGCGCATTCGGCCTTCCGCACCCCGGAAGCGAGCGAAAATCTGATCCATGCGGCATGGCAGCATTGCCGGCGGATCGCACACGGCAACTGAGTCCGATCGCATCGATCTGCCGCTCTCTCGCAAAATCGCGCGTTCATCCCCATCGGCGGACATTCAAGAATTGCGGAACGCGACGACAAGATCGTTCGCGCGATCGTTCCTTTGGCGGACAAGGCCCGCCTGTTAGCTATCGCGCCCCAGAACCGGCACGGCAATCAGCACAGCCAAAATACTCAGGGGAAACACGCGATGCATACGCGCAGAAACGTCTGGAGACTCTCTCAACCCTGGGACGATATATTGCTCTGGTACGCAAAAGGCGTGCGCGAGCTTCAGACGAGGCCGATCACCGATCCGACAAGCTGGACATCGCTGGCCGCGATCCACGGCTTCGACCAGGACCTCTGGACCGCTTTGGGCTATCTGAAACCGAACAGCCCGCTCCCTTCCGACGCCAATCAGGCCCGGTTCTGGAAACAGTGCCAGCACCAGACCTGGCATTTCCTGCCCTGGCATCGCGGCTATCTCAGCTCGTTCGAAGCGATCATGCGCGCGGCGATCGTCAAGCTCGGCGGTCCCGACGACTGGGCGTTGCCGTACTGGAACTACAGCGACAGCCAGGACCCGAATGCGCGGAAGCTGCCGACGGCCTTTGGGCAGGCGCGGCTGCCGGACGGCAAGGCAAACCCGCTCCTGGTCACCCGCCGCTATGGCGACGGCACCGGACGGATCGCGATCACGCCGGCCGACGTGGCGCTGAACGCGCTTCGTGAAACCGAGTTTTCCGCCAATGGCGACGGCGGCACGACCGGCTTTGGCGGCCCGCAGACTGCATTCCAGCACGACGGCTTCAACAACGGCGAGATCGAGTCGCTGCCGCACAACAACATTCACGTGCTGGTCGGTGGCAGGCAGCCCGATGGAGACCCGCAAGACGCAAGCATTTACGGGCTCATGTCGATACCAGACACGGCGGCGCTCGACCCCATCTTCTGGCTGCATCACGCCAATATCGACCGGTTGTGGGAGGTCTGGTTGAGCCGCGACAGCGCCAACCGGAACCCGAGCGACGAGCAATGGTTGAGCGGGCCCGCGGACCACGCCTTTGCCATGCCAAATCCGGACGGAACTGGACGCAATTTCACGGCTGCCGATGTCCTGGACACGACGAAACTGGGCTACATCTATGACGATACTTCGGATCCGCTGGAAGGCGCGGTTCGCGTGGCGACCCGGATGACCCGTTTCGGGCTTTCCCCTGCGGACGCCGCGAATGTGAGGGAGATTCCCGTGGCTCAACGAAAACCGGCGGAGCTTGTCGGAGCCAATGATCGCTCGATTCAAATCGGCAGCGAGGGAATCCAGACACTGGTGAAGTTCGATCAAGGGGTCAGCCGCAAGATCGTCGACAGCTTGCGCGCATCGCCATCCTTTGCAGCTGGCGGTGGCGAGCCCGATCGCGTCTTTCTCAATCTCGAGAACATCCGCGGCGTCAACGACGCGGCCGTGTTGGACGTCTATGTCAATCTGCCGAAGGGCGCCAGGCCCGAAGACAATCCCCACCACCTCGCCGGCGCGGTATCACTGTTCGGTGTCAGAAAGGCGACGCGCCCCGACAGCGCCCATGGAGGCAACGGCATCAGCCAGACGATGGAAATCACCGATATCGTCGACAGGCTGCACCTTGATAATGCGCTCGACCTTGACCATCTGGACGTCCACATCGTGCCACGCACGGAGATCAGGCCGGGGGATGACATATCGGTCCAACGTGTGAGCGTCTATCGTCAAGGTCAATGAAACGGCACTGACGGGGCGCGGTGTCGTGGCATTGCGGCTCACGCTTTTGGCGCTGGCGGAGCGCCAGTCCCGCGTGCTGATCCTGGCAAGCCTGACGGGATGGCTGGCGGTTCTTGCCTTGGACTGCATGCTGCTCGTGCCCGAACTTTGCTTGTCGAGCGACGCTCCGGTCGAACGCCTGCGCGCGATCGGCGCATTCAACTCGCCCGCGCTGCTGATGCTGGCCTGGTGCGCCATGCTGCTCGCCATGATGCCGCCGTTGCTCAGAGAGCCGCTGGCGCATCTGCGGCGTCGCAGCCTCGTGCGCCGGCGGGTGCGCGCGATCACCGCCTTCGTCGCGGGCTACGGCGCCGTGTGGCTCGTAGCGGGCGTCGTTCTACTGGCGGCCGCGATTGCGACAGCGGCGGCGGCGAATGCGATGGGCGTGCCAATGCTGCTCGCGGTCGGGGCCATCGCGGTCGGCTGGCAGGTGACCCCCCTCCGGCAGATCTGCCTGAACCGCTGCCATTGGCTTCCGCGCCTGTCGGCGTTCGGCTTCGCCGCCGATCGCGACTGCGTCAGCTTCGGCCTTGCTCATGGCTTCTGGTGCGCCGCGAGCTGCGCGCCGCTGATGCTGCTGCCGATCATGGCGCCGCAAATCCATCTGCCGCTGATGGCGCTGCTCTCCGCAAGCCTGATTCTGGAACGTATGGCGCCGCCGCGGCCTGCCGCGTGGAGCCTGCGACTGCCGGGGCAGTCCGTCATCGTCATCATCATCCGCTCGATGCAGCGGCGACATGCGTCAGCCTTGCTCTCGATGCAAGGACCGATACCAGCCCCGTTCGGCGCGGCCTCACCCCTTCCTCCGGGCGTCCAGCCACGGTGCGACTGATTGTCGTACCCATCGGATTGCAAAGAAATCATCCTGCACTGTTGCCCTGCTGCGCTTGACGCGAGCGGCGGCAAATGGGAACTCCTCTATCGGTAGTGCCCGCAAGGGCTAATCAAGGGAATGCGGTGCGCGTTCAGGCAAATCCGCAGCTGCCCCCGCAACTGTAAGCGGCCAGCCAACGGCCAAATATACCACTGGGACCGATGAGGTTCTGGGAAGGTGGCCAGAGGCAACGACCCGCGAGCCAGGAGACCTGCTACCAGCAACGAGTCACGCGCAATCGCGTCGGGCGGGGTGCTCCGAGGCGTGCAGAATGCCGCTTCTCATCTGTCCCCGGCGAGGCAGAGCGCGCGGCACATGCGCTGACGGATCGGACGTTCGCCGTCGGCTATTTTCGTGTCTTTTCCCAAAATCTCTGGATGCCAATCGGCATCGCTGGGGCATGATGGCATCGCGTGCCCATTCCTCCGCAAATTCTGCCTGTCCTCGTCCCTGATCGTGCTCGGCATGTTCGCGCTCGCTCCGCGCGGCATCGCGGCGCCGGCGGACGCGTCTGTGGGCCCGCAGCAACCACTCGAGCCCGTCGTCGTCTCGCCCGCCAAGCGCGGACGGGCGCTTGCTTCGCCCTCCGGCCATGCAGGACGCGCCAAGCGCGCGCGAACCGCTACCCCGACACCCGCCTCGACACCCGCCCAGCCTGGCACGGCGGACGCAACAACTCCACTCAACACCAACACCGTTACCGAGAGCGCAAGCCGCCTCGGTCTGACGGCGCGGCAGACGCCGGCGACCGTCGAAGTGATCGATCACCAGACCATCCGCGATCGCGGCATTCGTACCACGACGGAATCGGCGGAGGCGATGGTCGGCGTGCTCGGCGCTGATCCGCCCGGCGCGCCCGCCACTTTCTCGATGCGCGGCTTTTCCGGCGATCAGCTCAATACGCTCTACAACAACATCCGGGTCGGCCCGTCGAACATGACGGGACGCCCGATGGGTACGTTCAACCTCGATCGCGTCGAGGTGCTGAAAGGTCCGGCCTCACTGATGTCAGGCGAAGGCGCGACGGGAGGCGCCATCAACTATGTGACCAGGGCGCCTCATACCGGAGCGATCGTCAACGACGCCTACACCTCCTTCGACTCCTTCAAGGGGTATCGCGCGGGCTACGGCTCGGGCGGCAGCACGCTGGTCAGCGGGCTCGATTATCGCTTCGACATCAGCCACGCGAACAATGTCGGCTACATCGACGACACCTATTCCAAGCTCACCGACGTGTCGGGCCAGCTCAACTACCGGATCAGCAACAACCTGAGAATCTGGGGCGCGGCGGAATACAAGCAGGACAAGGACCGCTTCTATTGGGGCACGCCGCTGGTGCCTGCGAACTACCCCGGCGTCGTCCCGACCACCGGCATCGTATCCGGACTGTGGACGCAATATTACCCCGGCCCGTCCGATTTCGCCGGCCATGTCGGCCAGCTCAATCCGGTCACCATCGACGCCCGCACGCTGTCGACTAACTACAACGTTCTCAACAACAACAACGGCGCGCATGAGCTGTGGCTGCGCAGCGGCGTGCAGTGGGACATCACCAGCAATGTGCAGTTCAGGAGCCAGGTCTATTCCTACGCGGCGCAGCGCCATTGGTTCAACAGCGAGGTCAATTCGTTCAACGACAGCCCGACGCCAAGCGCCGGCGCGCAAGGCGAGATCTATCGCGAACGGCTTTCGGTCGATCACGATCAGAAGCTCTATGGCAACATCACCGACCTGACCGTCAATTCCGACATTGCCGGATTGGACAACCGCTTTGTCGCGACGGTCTTGGCAAGCAGCCTGCAATTCAATGCGGTGCAGGATGACGCGTTCACCAACGACAGCGTCAGCCTGGTCGATCCCCTGCGCGGCCTCTATGGCTTCCAGCAGACCAAGCCGTTCTTCACTCATGTCGACGATGTCGCGCTGGCGTTCGAAGACCGGCTCAAGCTGACGCCGACCTTTGCGCTGATCGGTGGCATCCGGTTTGAGACCATCGAGCTGTCGCGCATCGCCTTCGACGTGGACGGCAATCTGCGCAGCGCCGACGGCTACCCCTTCGTTAAGGACTTCGCGCCGGTGACGGGCCGGATCGGCTATACCTGGGACGCCATTCCCGGACTGACCTTTTATAGCCAATACGCCACCGCCGCCGATCCGACGGTTGCCAATATCTTCAATCTGCGCCCGACCCAGCCGCAGCTGTTGACGACGTCACGCACCTACGAAACCGGCGTCAAGCAACTGTTCTGGAACAACAAGGCCGAATGGACGCTGTCGCTGTTCGACATCGAGCGGCAGAACGTCTACGTGCCGGAAAGCGGCCAGGTGTTCAACGTCGCCGGCAAGGTCGCCTCCAGGGGCGTCGAGCTCGCGGGCGCCATCAATCCCTGGGGCGGGCTGAAGCTGTGGGGCAACGTCGCCTTCCTGCACACCCGCTTCGTCAATTTCGACTACATCGACGGCAACGGCGTGTTCCAGTCCTATTCGGGCAACACGCCGCCCGACGTGCCCTCCTTCGTCGCCAACGCCGGCGCGTCCTATCGCTTCGCAACGGCATGGCCGCTCGAACTCGGCGTCTCGCTGCGCCATGTCGGCGACCGCTTCAATTTCCAGGACAATCTGGTCGTCATGGATGCTTACACAGTCGCGGACGCCTATGCCTTCGTCGATGTCCCTAAAGCGGTGTTTCCGACGGTCGAGCAGACGCGGCTGACTTTCCGCGTGCGCAATCTGACGGACAAGCGCTACGCGCTGTGGGGCGATCCCGGTTATACCGACCAGATCATCCTCGGTGCGCCGCGCAGCTACGAGGTCTCCGCCTCGTTCAGATGGTAGGCGCCGCCATGTTGCGAATGCTGGTCGTGATCCATCGCTGGCTCGGCATCATCCTTGGGCCGTTGTTTGCGATGTGGTTTGCGACCGGCATCGTCATGCACTTTGTGCCGTTTCCGCAATTGACGGAAAAGGAACGCATCGCGGGCCTGCCGCCGCTGCGGCTGGACGGATCGCTTCACGGCCCGGCCGAGGCGGTCACGGTATCCGGCAGGGACGATGCGCGTCGCATTCGCCTGATCCAGCGCGCGGATGGGCCGGTCTATCTCGTGTCCGGCCCGTCCGGCTCCACGGCGCTGCGCGCGGCCGATCTCGCCGCCGCCGACGTGACATCAACCCCGCTCGCGCTGGTGATCGGCGCCGATCATGCCCGCCAGCGCGGCATGACGGCAACGGACGCCGCGAGAATTTCGCTGATCGATCAGGACCAGTGGACGGTCTCGGGACAATATGCGCGCCACCGCCCGCTTTATCGGCTCGCCCTCGACGACGACGCGCGAACGGACATCTATGTCTCATCGAAGACCGGCGAGGTCGTGCTCGACACGACGCGGTGGGAGCGCGCGTGGAATTATGTCGGCAGCGTCGCGCACTGGATCTATCCGCCGCAACTGCGCGGCAACCCCGTGCTTTGGTCGGCGGTCGTGTGGTGGCTGTCGCTTGCCGCCTTCCTCAGCGTGCTCGCGGGCGCGGTGCTCGCGCTCGCACGGCTTGGGATCGGCCGCAACCGGCGCGTATCGCCCTATCAGGGCCTGCATTGGTGGCATCACGTCGCGGGTCTCGTCTCCCTGATCTTCGTGACGACGTGGATCTTCAGCGGCTGGCTGTCAATGGACGATGGCCGGCTGTTTTCAAGCGCGCGCGCCACGAACGCGGACATCGCCGCCGTCGCGGGCGCGCCGCCATGGAATCTGCTCGCGGACGAGGACCTGCACGGCATCGATCGGCGTGCGCGCGAGGTCGAGTGGTTCGCCTTCGCCGGCAGGCTTTTTCGCCGCGAGGTGACCGCGCCAGACGCACAGCAGCTCGTCGAGATCGGAACGCGCGACGGCGCACAGAAATTCCTGTTCCTGCCGTCTGATGCGATCCGTTCGATCGCGAACCGGTTGGGCCCGGACTGTCGCGATCCCCTCGCCGTCGGCGCCGAAGACAATTATGCGGTCGCCTCGATCATGCCCGGCAGCCCTGTCGAGCGCATCGCCTGTGGCGATGTCTGGTATGACATCGACGCGGCCAATGGCGCGTTGCTGCAGAAGACCGACGCCTCGCGCCGCGCCTATCGGTGGCTTTACGGCGCGCTACACAGGCTCGACTTTCCAGTCCTGACGGCCTGGCCGATCCTGCGCACGCTTGTGATCGTCTCCCTCTGTGGGATCGGATTCCTGTTCAGCCTGACCGGCGTCGCGATCGGTTGGCGACGCCTCCGGCACAAGGCATGAATTACTCCACCATCTCCGCGACGGCCTTGCCGCAGGCGGTCGTATCGGCATTGCCGCCGAGGTCGCGGGTGCGCAGCGTGCGTTCGGCGAGCGTGCGCTCGATGGCGCCGACGATCGATTCCGCGGCAAGCTTCTCGCCGAGATGCTCGAACATCATCGCGCCCGACCAGATCATCCCGATCGGATTGGCGATGCCCTGCCCCGCAATATCGGGCGCGGAGCCATGCACCGGCTCGAACACCGATGGAAAATCGCCTTCCGGGTTGATGTTGCCGGATGGCGCAATGCCGATCGTGCCGGTGCAGGCCGGCCCAAGATCGGAGAGGATGTCGCCGAACAGGTTCGAGCCGACCACGACGTCGAACCAGTCCGGATGCAGCACGAAATTCGCCGTCAGAATATCGATGTGATACTTGTCCCACTTCACCTTGGGATATTTCTTCGCCATCGCTTCCACACGTTCGTCCCAATAGGGCATCGTGATCGAGATGCCGTTGGACTTGGTCGCGGAGGTCAGATGCCTCTTCGGCCGCGACTGCGCAAGCTCGAAAGCGAATTTCAGGATGCGATCGACGCCGAGGCGCGTCATCACGGTCTGCTGCGTCACGAATTCGCGGTCGGTGTCCGGAAACATGCGCCCGCCGACGGAGGAATATTCGCCTTCCGTGTTCTCGCGCACCACCCAGAAATCGATATCGCCCGGCTTGCGGTTGGCGAGCGGCGACGGCACCCCCGGCATCAGCCGCACCGGCCGCAGATTGACGTACTGGTCGAATTCCCGGCGGAACTTGATCAGCGAGCCCCACAAGGAAACGTGATCGGGAATTTTTGCGGGCCAGCCGACCGCGCCGAAATAGATCGCATCATGCTTGCCGATTTTGTCCTTCCAATCGTCCGGCATCATCTGGCCGTGCTTTTCATAATAGTCGTAGGAGGCAAAATCGAAATGATCGAAATGCACGGCGACGCCGTGCTTTTTCGCCGCCGCCTCGACGACGCGAAGGCCCTCCGGCATCACTTCCTTGCCGATGCCATCGCCGGGAATGACCGCGATCCGGTATTGTTTTTTTTCGCTGCTCATTGATGGATTCCTCGCAAAGGCCCGACCGGGCATCCGTTGATCTGGCTTGCAATGAACCAAACTTGACGCGAGCGCAACGTTGCACTGCAATGTTGACCTGCGCAACGTGCCGCCTAACAATTTTACCGGTTAACCCACCCCAACCCGCACCCAAGCGAAACGAGCAATCCCATGGACCTGCATCTGCGTGGCAAAACCGTCTTGATCACCGGCGCATCGAAGGGCATTGGCGCAGCCGCGGCCGAAGCCTTCGCCGAGGAAGGCTGTCATCTGCGGCTTGCGGCGCGCAGCGGCGACCAGCTCAAGGCGATTGCCGACCGACTGCGCGCGGCGCACCAGATCGATGCGAGCATCCATATCACCGACCTGCGCAAGCCCGAGGATATTGTGCGGCTGGTCAAGGACGCCTCCGACATCGACATTCTCGTCAACAATGCCGGCGACATTCCCGGCGGCTCGATCGACAAGATCGACGAGGCGACCTGGCGGCATGCCTGGGAGTTGAAGGTGTTCGGCTATATCAACCTGACGCGCGCGATCTACGCTCGGATGAAGGCGCGCGGCGGCGGGGTGATCGTCAACGACATCGGCGCGGCCGGCGAGAAGTTCGATGCCAACTATATCTGCGGCAGCGCCGGCAATGCCGCGCTGATAGCGTTCACCCGCGCGCTCGGGGGCAAGAGCCTCGCCGACAACATCCGCGTGGTCGGCATCAATCCGGGCCCGGTCGGCACCGACCGCCACGTGACGCTGCTCAAGA
>Ga0126371_10004780_pt1 | contig 11961 bp, 16 predicted proteins | sample PanSoiMetaPlot_4_FD_110145 | JGI IMG/M metagenome (GOLD analysis project Ga0126371, IMG submission 110145) | Tropical forest soil microbial communities from Panama - MetaG Plot_4 | ecosystem: Environmental > Terrestrial > Soil > Tropical forest > Bulk soil | place: Panama | collected 2016-02-17
CAGTGCGAAAGCGTCTGCCCGATGAAGATTCCGCTGCCCAAGATGATGCGCCACTGGCGCGAACACGAGTTCCAGCGCCACTTGCCGCTGCCGGCCTATCGCCTTGGCCTGGCCGTTTGGGCGTTTTTCGCGCGGCAGCCGGCGCTCTATCGCCTGGCGGCCGATATCGGCGCCCGCATCCTCGGGTTTGTCGGCCGCGGCCGCGGCCGCTTTCGCGCATTGCCTTTGGCGGCCGGCTGGACGCGGACGCGCGACATGCCAGCGCCCGAGGGCCGCAGCTTCATGAGCCTGTGGGCCGCACGCCAGACCAAACGGACAGCCCGATGAACGACTCGCGCGATCAGGTTCTGAGTTCGATCCGCCGTGCGCTGAAGCGCGGACCGCTCGCGCCCGAGGCTGCGGCGGCCTGCGAAACCCGCTTGGCGACGCATCGCCGCAATCTGATCCCGGCGCGGGCACGGACGCTGCCGCGGCCCGGCCAGGTCGGGCTCTTCGTCAAGATGGCGGAGACGGTGAACGCCACGGTCGCGCGCGTCAAACAGGCGGACGATGTGCCGGCGGCGATTGCCGACTATCTAAGTCGTCTCAATCTGCCGTCGCGGCTGGTGCGTGCGCCCGACCCGGTGCTCGATGTGCTGCCGTGGAATGAGCGGCCGTTGCTCGAAACCCGGCGCGGCGTTGCCGAGGACACGGACCCGGTCGGCGTCACCGCCTGTTTCGCCGCCATCGCCGAGACCGGCACCTTGATGCTGCATTCCGGCGCCACGGGCCCGACGCGCAACAATTTCCTGCCCGACACGCATGTCGTCGTGGTGCGGGCGAGCCAGGTGGTCGCCGCCTACGAAGACGGCTGGGACCGCTTACGCACTGCGCGCAGCCGCGATGGCGGTTTCGCCATGCCGCGCACGGTCAACTTCATCACCGGTCCGTCGCGCACGGCCGACATCGAGCAGAAGATCGAGCTCGGCGCGCATGGACCGCGCCGGCTGCATATCGTCTTGATCGACGATGGCGAGGCAGCTTAAGGACGAGGACCGATCGATATGGCGCGCCGCGATGCGCGGCGTCAAACCGCTGCGGCCGGCGCAGACGGCGCCGGAAGAATCGCTGACGTCCGTGCCGCGCGCCGCGCCATTGCCGGTCAATCCCGATTGGCGCCGCGACGACGCGAAAAATAGCGCGGCGCCGGGCACGATCGACCGCCGTACGCTGACGCGCATCAAGCGCGGCGAGCTGGCGATTGATGCGCGTCTCGATCTACACGGCCTGACGCAGGAAGCGGCGCATCGTGCCCTGGTGCGCTTCGTCGCGACGAGCGCTGCCGATGGCGCGCGCCTGGCGTTGGTGATCACCGGCAAAGGACGCGGCGGCCAAGGCGTGCTGCGCGCCACGGTGCCGCGCTGGCTGGCCGAGCCGGCGATGCGTACGCGCATCTTGGCGGTGACGCCGGCCGCCGCGAATCATGGCGGCGCCGGCGCGCTCTATATGTTGCTGCGACGGCCGCGATCATGACGCCGTTTGGCATCAAGCTGCGCGCCATTCGTGCCGAACGCGGCATCCGCCTCAAGGACATGGCGGCGACCCTCGGCGTCTCGGCGGCCTATCTTTCGGCGCTCGAACACGGACGCCGCGGCCGGCCAACGCACGCCATGGTGGTGTCGATCTGTGCCCAGCTCGGCATCATTTGGGACGAAGCCGACGAATTAATGCGTCTTGCGCGCATCTCGCACCCACGCGTCACCGTCGACACCGCCGGTCTCTCGGCCGAAGCGACCGAGCTGGCGAACCTCCTCGCCGAACGCATCCGCGCGCTGCAGCCGGCGCGCGTCACGCGGCTGCTTGAGCTGATCAAATCGGCCCCGACGTCGCCGCCGCGCCGCCGCCGCTCCGTGAACGGACATTGACCTAACGGCTCCGGGTTTCCCCTAAAACGCGACCGGAGAATCGGGAGGACGGCGGAAAACAGTTGTTTTGCGACCCCGCCGCACAGCACGATTTTTCCCGCCCAATCTTCGGTTCGTGCGCCCCCGATCGTCCACCGATCACGCCCCCGACCCTCCGATTGACGCAGCCGCCGTGGACGTGCACGGCACCAAACGCTTTGGAGACCCAGCTTGGCTATTGGCACCGTGAAGTGGTTCAACGCGCAGAAAGGCTATGGATTCATTCGCCCCCAGGATGGCGGCAAGGATGTTTTCGTCCACATTTCGGCAGTCGAGCGCGCCGGCATGGGTACGCTCAACGAAGGACAAAAGCTCCGCTACGAGATCGCGCGCGATCGCGGCAAGGATGCCGCGGCCAATCTCGGGCCCGCCGAATAACCGGCTTTGGACCGGCCCCCGAATTCGGCCGGATCTCAGGGCGTTCCGCTCCCCCGGAACGCCCTTTTTCTTTGCGCCGGTCGTGGCGCGCTAGAGGATGAACTTCGACAAATCGGCGTTCTTGGCGAGCGATCCCACGCGCGTGTGCACATACTCCCGGTCGATAGCGAGCACGGTGCCAGATGGTTGGTCCGAGGCGGTGTAGCTCGCTTCTTCTAAGAGCCGCTCGAGCACGGTGTGCAGCCGCCGCGCGCCGATATTCTCGACGTTGGTGTTGATCTCCTCGGCCAGCGCCGCGATTTCGTCGATCGCCTCGGGCTTGAAGTCGAGCGTGACGTTCTCGGTCGCCAGCAGCGCCTTGTACTGCTTGATCAGGCTGGCTTCCGGTTCGGTCAGGATGCGCCGGAAATCGTCGCGCGTCAGCGGCTTGAGCTCGACGCGGATGGGCAGCCGGCCTTGCAGTTCGGGCAGCAGATCCGAAGGCTTCGCCAGATGGAACGCGCCCGAGGCGATGAACAGGATATGGTCAGTCTTCACCGATCCGTGCTTGGTCGCTACCGTCGTGCCTTCGATCAATGGCAACAGGTCGCGCTGCACGCCTTCGCGACTGACGTCGCCGACAATGCGCTCGCCGCTGCGGCCCGCGATCTTGTCGATCTCGTCGATGAAGACGATGCCGTTCTGTTCGGCGGCGGCGATCGCCTCCTTCACCACTTTTTCCTGATCGAGCAGCTTGTCGCTTTCTTCGCGCAGCAGCGTCGGCTGCGCCTCGGCGACGGTCATGCGCCGCGGCTTGGTGCGGCCGCCGCCGAGTTTGCCGAAGATCTCGCCGAGATTGATCATGCCCATCTGGGCGCCGGGCATGCCCGGAATTTCCACCGTCGGCGTGCCGCCGGTGTCCTGGACCTGGATCTCGATCTCTTTGTCGTCGAGCTCGCTGGCGCGCAGCATGCGGCGGAACTTGGTGCGCGTGTCGGGGCCTGCGCCGGGCCCGACCAGCACGTCGAGAATGCGATCTTCGGCGGCGACTTCGGCCTTGCTCGTCACTTCGTTGCGCAAACGCTCGCGCGTCAGCGCCAGCGAGACCTCGAGCAGGTCGCGCACGATCTGCTCGACGTCGCGGCCGACATAGCCGACCTCGGTGAATTTGGTGGCTTCGACCTTGATGAACGGCGCCTGCGCCAGCTTGGCGAGCCGCCGGGCGATCTCGGTCTTGCCGATACCGGTCGGACCGATCATCAGGATGTTCTTGGGCAGCACCTCGTCGCGCAGCTCGGCCGGCAGCTGCTGGCGGCGCCAGCGGTTGCGCAAGGCAATGGCGACGGCGCGCTTGGCGTCGCTCTGGCCGACGATGTGACGATCGAGTTCGGAGACGATTTCGCGCGGACTGAAAGCGGCGTTCATTGCGTGTCGAGCGATTCCAGCGTGATGTTGCGGTTGGTGTAGATGCAGATATCGGCGGCGATTTCCATCGACTTGCGGACAATGGCCTCGGCATCGAGATCCGGCCGATCGAGCAGCGCGCGCGCCGCGGCAAGCGCGTAGGTACCGCCTGAACCGATGCCGATGATGCCGTTTTCGGGTTCGAGCACGTCGCCGGTGCCCGACAGCACCAGCGACACGTCTTTGTCGGCCACCGCCATCATGGCTTCGAGGCGCCGCAGCAGCCGGTCGGTACGCCAATCCTTGGCGAGCTCGACGCAGGCGCGCGTCAGCTGGCGCGGGTATTGCTCGAGCTTGGCTTCGAGCCGCTCGAACAGCGCGAAGGCGTCGGCGGTCGAGCCGGCGAAGCCGGCCAGCACTGTGTCGCCCGCCAGCCGGCGGATTTTCTTGGCGTTCGATTTGATGATGGTGGCGCCCATCGTCACCTGGCCGTCGCCGGCGACGACGACCTTGCCGCCCTTGCGCACGGACAAAATAGTGGTGCCGTGCCAGGACGCCGGGTTCTGCTCTTGCATGAGGTCCTTTCGAGGCAGGAAACGGCCCTAAATGTAGGTTGCAGCCGCGGTTAATCAAGCATCGGCGCGGGCCGCGCTGGTGCAGCGGCGGCACGCCTGCTACAAGACCGCGGCAAGGAGTTGATTTCGATGGCGAAAACCACCGCCAAAGCCAAGGCCAAACGCGGCCGCGCCAAGCCGAAAGGCCGCGTCGCCGAGGTCGAGCGCACGACGCGCGAGACCCGCATCCACGCGCGCGTCGATCTCGACGGCGCCGGCCGCGCTAGCATCCGCACCGGCATCGGCTTTCTCGACCACATGCTCGACCAGTTGTCGCGGCACAGCCTGATCGACATCGATCTCGAGGCCAAGGGCGACCTGCACATCGATCAACACCACACCACCGAGGATTCGGGCTACGTCGTCGGCGAGGCGATCGCGCGCGCGCTCGGCGATCGCGCTGGCATCGGCCGCTGGGGCGAGGCGATGGTGCCGATGGACGAGACGTTGACCCGCGTCGCGCTCGACGCGTCGAACCGGCCATACCTGATCTGGAAGGTGAAGCTGTCCAAACCCAAGCTCGGCGAGATGGACAGCGAGCTCTTCAAGGAATGGTTTCAGGCCTTCGCCCAGTCGGCGGGCGTGACGCTGCACGTCGAGAATCTCTACGGCGAGAACAACCACCACATCATCGAATCCTGCTTCAAGGGTCTGGCGCGGGCGTTGCGCCAGGCGATCGCGATCGATCCGCGCCGCGCCGGAGCGGTGCCTTCGACCAAGGGCGTGCTCGGCGGAAGTCTCTGATGTCGACGGTGCTGATCGATTACGGCTCGGGCAATCTGCGCTCGGCCGCGAAGGCGTTCGAGCGCGCCGCGCGCGAAGAGGGACTGGACGGCGCGGTGACCGTCACCGGCGACGCACGCGCCCTGGCGTCCGCCGACCGTGTCGTGCTGCCCGGCGTCGGCGCCTTCGCCGATTGCAAGCGCGGCCTCGCCGCGCTGCCGGGCATGATCGAAGCGCTGCACGAAACGGTGATCGTCCGCAGCCGGCCGTTTCTCGGCATCTGCGTCGGCATGCAGCTGATGGCGACGGTCGGGCGGGAGTTCAAAACGGTCGACGGGCTTGGCTGGATACCGGGCGAGGTCGTGGCGATCGCGCCCAACGATGCCGCGTTGAAGATTCCCCACATGGGCTGGAACGAGCTCAAGCTCGCGGCGGCGCATCCGCTGCTCGCCGGTCTCAAAAACGCCGATCACGCCTATTTCGTCCACTCGTATCAGCTACGGTCGCGCGAACCGCACCACGTCATGGCGACGGTCGATTATGGCGGCCCGGTTACCGCGGCGGTCGGGCGCGACAATCTGTTCGGTGTCCAGTTCCATCCCGAGAAAAGCCAGACAACCGGCTTGCGGCTGATCGCCAATTTTCTGCGGTGGAAACCGTGATCGTCTATCCGGCGATCGACCTGAAGGACGGGCGTTGCGTGCGTCTGGTGCGCGGCGCGATGGAGAGTGCGACGGTCTTCAATGACGACCCGGCCGGCCAGGCGCGCGCCTTTGCTGGCGCCGGCGCGATATGGATCCATGTCGTCGATCTCGACGGCGCATTTGCCGGCAAGCCGAAGAACGCCGCCGCGGTCGAAGCCATCGTCAAGACCGCGCCGGTCAAGGTGCAGCTCGGCGGCGGCATCCGCGACGAAGCGACGCTCGAAGCGTGGCTCGGCAAGGGTGTGGCGCGCGTGGTGCTCGGCACCGCCGCGGTCAAGAATCCGAATTTGGTGCGCGCCGCCTGCCGGCGCTGGCCCGGCCGCGTCGCGCTGGGCATCGACGCGCGCGGCGGCAAGGTCGCGGTCGAAGGCTGGGCGGAGACATCGTCGATTGCCGCGCTCGATCTGGCGCGCCGCTTCGAAGATGCCGGCGCGGCGGCCATCATCTACACCGACATCGAGCGCGACGGCGCGCTGCAAGGCGTCAACGTCGAAGCGACGGCGGCACTTGCCGGCGCGCTCGAGACGCCGGTGATCGCGTCGGGCGGCATCGCCTCGCTCGACGATTTGGCGGCATTGCGCGCGCACGAGAAGGACGGCGTCGCCGGCGCGATCCTCGGCCGCGCGCTTTACGACGGCCGCGTCGATCTGAAATCGGCGTTGGCGCTGATGGCGGCTTGAATGCTGAAGGTTCGCGTCATTCCCTGTCTCGACGTCAAGGACGGCCGCGTCGTCAAAGGCGTCAATTTCGTCGATCTTGTCGATGCCGGCGATCCGGTCGAGCAGGCCAAGGTCTACGACGCCGAAGGCGCCGACGAGCTGACCTTCCTCGACATCACCGCCTCGGCCGAAAACCGCGACACGCTTTACGACGTGGTGCGCCGCACCGCCGAGCAATGTTTCATGCCGCTGACCGTCGGCGGCGGCGTGCGCACGGTCGAGGATATCCGCAAGCTGTTGCTGGCCGGCGCCGACAAGGCCTCGATCAACACCGCCGCCATCGCGCGGCCCGAGCTGGTGCACGAAGCCGCCGAGAAATTTGGCAGCCAGTGCATCGTCGTTGCCATCGACGCCAAGCAGGCCGGCGCCGGCAAGTGGGAAGTCTTCACCCACGGCGGCCGCCGCGCCACCGGCATTGATGCCGTCGAATGGGCGAAGCGCATGGCGGCCGAAGGCGCCGGCGAGATCCTGTTGACCTCGATGGACCGCGACGGTACCCAGCGCGGCTTCGACATTCCGCTCACCCGCGCGATCGCCGACGCCGTGCCGATTCCGGTGATCGCATCGGGCGGCGTCGGCGCGTTATCGCACCTAGTCGACGGTGTGCGGGACGGCCATGCCAGCGCCGTGCTGGCGGCGTCGATCTTCCACTTCGGCACCTTCCGCGTCGCCGAAGCCAAGGCGGCGCTGGCCGCCGCCGGGATCGCGGTGCGGCGCTAGCCGGCCTTGCGCGCGAGCGCGGTGCGGATCTCGTCGGTCGTCCGCTTGACGATGTCGAGCACCCGCTGTTGCGCCTCGGGCGAGGCGCCGCGCGTTTCGCGGACCACCGCCCGCAGCACATGCCACGCGGCGCGCAGCTCGGACCGATCGTCCTCTTCGACCGCTTCGCCGGCGAAGAAGCGGCGCATGCGATCCATCTTGTGCGCGATGCGCTCGAACTGGGCGAGCATCGTCTTCACCGCTTCGCGGTTCTTGTCGAGCTCGGCCTTGCCGGCATCGGTGATGCGATAGAGCTTCTTGTTGCCGTCGGCTTCGACCGCGGCGTGGCCCAGCTCTTCGAGGTAGGTCAGCGCCGGATAGACCATGCCGGGGCTCGGCGCGTAAAAGCCGCCGGTGCGCTCGGTCAGCTCCTTGATGAGGTCGTAACCGTGGCGCGGCTGCTCTTCGAGCAGCGCGAGAATGAGCAGTTGGAGTTCGCCGCTGCCGAGCTTGCGGCCGGCGCTGACGCCGCGCGGGCCGAAGCCGCCGCCGTCCTCGACCCACCAACCGAACCGGCCATGGCCGTGACGATGGCGCATGAAGCGGCGGCCGCCATGCGCGAAACCCATACAACCGTGATGCATACTCTGATACTCCGTTGTGACTTAAAACGTATCGTACGATATATCTTAAGCCTACATCCGTCAAGGCCGAAAGCGCGGCCGAATCCGCGCCGCCGCGGCTTGCAATCGAAGCGAAACCTGTCAGAAATCGGCCGAGAGTTGCGAGGCAGGCTATGAGCGACATTGACGGCACCACCCTCGATCGGCTGTTCGCGGTGCTCGCGGCGCGGCGCGGCGCCGATCCGGCGACCTCCTACACCGCCAAGCTGCTGCGCGACGGCAAAGGGGCGATCGCCAAGAAGCTCGGCGAAGAGGCGTTCGAAACCGCCATCGAAGTGATCAAAGGCGACCGGGTTCGCCTGGCCGCCGAAAGCGCCGACCTGCTCTATCACTTGCTGGTGGCTTGGGCCGACGTCGGGGTCGCGCCGGCCGACGTCTGGCGGGCGCTCGAGGCGCGCCAGGGCCGCTCGGGCATCGCTGAAAAACAGTCGCGCACCGGCGACTGAAATGGCCTACGACCGCAACAACATCTTCGCGCGCATCCTGCGCGGCGAGATCCCATGCCAAAAAGTCTACGAGGACGCGCACGTTCTGGCGTTCAACGACATCCGGCCGCAAGCGCCGGTCCACGTTCTGGTGGTGCCCAAAGGCGACTACGTCTCGTTCGACGATTTCGCCGCCAAGGCCCCGGCGGCGGAGCAGGCGGCGTTTATCGCCGCGGTGGGTAAAGTGGCGCAGCAACTCGGCCTGGTCGAAGGCGGCTATCGGATCCTGGCCAATCACGGCGCCGACGCCGGCCAGGAAGTGCCGCATTTCCACGTTCACATTTTCGGCGGCAAACGCCTCGGCCGCATGCTGCCGCACGAATAGGCTGGATTCCCGCGGACGCCGTTGTTGGCGTTTAGTTAACCATAAAATTCCGCGCATTTACCAAGGAAAACTGCGGCTTTCAGGCCCAATCTGGTCTAAAGTTTTAGGCGCTTTAGTCGAAAATTAACCATAAAGAACGTCTAATCCGCGCCACGTAGACCGAGGATTCGATGGTGGCCGACGCATTGATCCATCCGGTGTTGGACTCGCTGCTGCGCTATTGGAATGACAAGCGCGGTGCCGATCGTCTCATGCCCGAACGCAAGGAAATCGACCCGCTCGAAATGGGCGCGCGTCTGTTGCCGCATTTGTTGCTGTGCGATCTGTTCGATCGCGGCAACCGCGTTCGCTTCCGCGTCGTCGGCACCAACATCGTCCGCCGCTGGGGCTTCGAGCCGACGGCGAAATATCTCGATGAAGGCCTCGGTCCCTATTTCGCCACGCTGGGCGAATTGCACCACGTCTGCTTCGCCGAGCGCGCGCCGGTCTATTCGGTCAGCACGTTCCGCTGGGGCGTCAACCGCGAGCTCGAGGCGCACCATCTTCTGCTGCCGCTGAGCAAGGGCGGCTTCGAGCCGTCGATCGCCTTGGCCGGCATCGCGTTCCGCTCGGACGAGGTCTTCCCGCCGCAGATTCGCAATTTGAACGGCGTCGCGCGCTTCGACGAACGCCACCGCTCCATCGGCGATCCGTCCGAAGGGCTCGCGCGTCGCGCCGGCGTCAGCGGCCGCAACGTCGCCTAGGTCGTTGCTTCGCACGACGACGAAGGCCTGAGCTCGACCTTCGCCTGTGCTACGCGCAAAACCCCAAAACTAGATTTCGATCTGGCCGCCGAGTTCGACGACGCGGTTCGACGGAATGCGGAAGAATTCCGTCGCATTGATCATCGTCGCCTGCAGGAAGATGAACAGCCGCTTCCGCCAGCGCCAAAAGCGCGGCGTCGAGGCGCTGACCAGGATTTTCTCGCGGCCGATGAAGAACGAGGTTTCCATTAGGTTGAACTTGAGCCGCATCAGCCGGAGCTGCGCCAGCGTGCGCGGGATGTTGGGCTCGTCCATGAAGCCGTAGCGCACCGTCACGGTGTGGAAATTGTGGGGGAGATTCTTGACCTCGAGCCGCTGATCGTCGGGGACGTGCGGGATGTCGCAGGTGTCGATCTTCATCAGCACAACCCGCTCGTGCAGCACCTTGTTGTGCTTCAGATTGTGCAGCAGCGCGGCTGGCACCACGTCGGGGTTGGCGGTCATGAACACGGCCGTGCCGTCGACGCGCTCGGGATGGCCCGGCTTGAGCGTTTCCAGGAAGGTCGCCAGCGGCAAGGCGCCCTTGGCGCGCTGCACCACCAGGCGATCCCGGCCCTGCATCCAGGTCGACATGATGACGAACACCGCGAAGCCGACAGCCAGCGGGAACCAGCCGCCTTCGACGACTTTGAGCATGTTGGCCGAGAAGAACAGCAGATCGACGATCAGGAAGAAACCGAAGACGAGCATTGCCGGCAACGGCTTCCAGCGCGCGACGCCGATGGCGTAGACCATGGCGAGAACCGTCGTCAGCGTCATGGTGCCGGTCACCGCGATGCCGTAAGCCGCGCCGAGATTGTCCGAACTCTTGAAACCCAGGACGAGCAGCACGACCGCGACGAACAGCATCAGATTGACCCGCGGCACGAAGATCTGGCCGATCTCCTCTTCCGAGGTATGACGTACCTGGAAGCGCGGCAGGTAACCAAGCTGCACCGCCTGCCGCGTCATGGAAAAGGCGCCGGCAATCACCGCTTGCGACGCGATCACGGTTGCGATCGCGGCCAGCACCACCATCGGATAAAGCGCCCAATCCGGCGCCAGGCGATAGAACGGATTCTCGACCGCATTCGGGTGCGCCAGCAACATCGCGCCCTGACCGAGATAGTTGAGCATCAGCGCCGGAAAGACGAACGCGAGCCAGTCGGTGCGGATCGGGCGGCGGCCGAAATGGCCCATATCGGCATAGAGCGTCTCGCAGCCGGTGAAGACCAGCACCACGGCGCCGAGCAGGAAGAAGCCGCGCAACGGGTGATCGAACAACAGCGTGAGACCGTACATCGGATCGAGCGCCCACAGAATCCCCGGTTGGCGCACGATTTCGACGGCGCCGAGCAGGCCGATGACGATGAACCAAATGACCAGGATCGGGCCGAACAGGCCGCCGACCATGCCCGAGCCGCGGCGCTGCATGGCGAACAGCACGACGAGCAGCACGAGCGTAATCGGAATGACATAGGGGCCGAACAACGGCGTCGCAACATTGAGGCCTTCGACCGCGCTAAGCACCGAAATCGCCGGCGTAATCACGCCGTCGCCGTAGAACAAGGACGCGCCGAGCAGGCCGGCGGACAGAATCCACCAGCGCAGCTTCGGCCGGCCGATCGCGGCGCGGAGCGCCACGGCGGTCAGCGCCAGGATGCCGCCTTCGCCGCGGTTGTCGGCGCGCATGATCACCGACACGTATTTGAGGGTGACGACGACGATCAGCGCCCAGGTGAGCAGCGACAGCACGCCGTAGACGTTGGCGTGGGTGATCACGCCGCCGAGCTCGACGAAGCACAGTTTGACGGTATAGAGCGGCGAGGTGCCGATATCGCCGTACACCACGCCGAGCGCCCCCAGATAGAGATTCTGGTGGCGTAAATGCCTTTGGTGCCCGTTGAGCGCGGCCGTTTGGGCCATCGAGACGATGTCTAAATTTCGTGGCGCGGTATTGGAAGGCGCCGCTTTTAGCCCTTCCGCCGTGCCGCCGCAAGCGCGTCCGAGAACTTCCTGTCAGGTCAGGGAGATAACCCGGCCGGTGACCGTTATTGGACGACCACCACGCCTTTCATCGTCGGGTGGATTTTGCAGAAATAGGCGTAAGTCCCCGGCTGGCTGAACGTGAACGAAAAACTCTCGCCGGTGTCGAGCGGGTTCGAGCCGAAAAGCGGCTTGGCGCCAACCGCCGTGACGGTGTGCGCGTCGCCGTCCTTGTTGATCCAGGTCACGGTCGTGCCGCGCTTCACCGTCAGCGTCGTGGGGCCGAACGCGAAATTGTTGATCACCACCTCGTTCGGCCCGGCGGCGACGGGCATCGCCGCCTGGCCGGTGGGCATCGCCATGTGGTCCATGCCCGGCATCGACGACATCGCCGATTGGGCAAAGGCGGCCGGCGCCAGGCTGATGGTGCCGAACACGGCAGCGAATGCTACGCCGAGCAAACGAGATGAAATTCGCGGCATGATCGCCTCAGCTTGCACTTGCAAGCGTCGTGTCGGACCAAGCGAGACCACGGCC
>Ga0126371_10004781_pt1 | contig 11960 bp, 7 predicted proteins | sample PanSoiMetaPlot_4_FD_110145 | JGI IMG/M metagenome (GOLD analysis project Ga0126371, IMG submission 110145) | Tropical forest soil microbial communities from Panama - MetaG Plot_4 | ecosystem: Environmental > Terrestrial > Soil > Tropical forest > Bulk soil | place: Panama | collected 2016-02-17
AAATCCATCAGCCGTTCGTCGGCGTCGCGAGCTGCTGGAACGAGGCCGCGCCCTGCAACATCTCGCTGATGCGGCAGGCGCAGGCAGTGAAGAAGGGCGTTGCCGCCGCGGGCGGCACGCCGCGCGAGTTCTGCACCATCACGGTCACCGACGGCATCGCGATGGGCCACGCGGGCATGAGAAGCTCGCTGCCGTCACGCGAGGTGATCGCGGACTCGGTCGAATTGACCATGCGGGGCCACTCCTACGATGCCCTCGTCGGCCTTGCGGGCTGCGACAAGTCTTTGCCCGGCATGATGATGGCGATGTGCCGCCTCAACGTGCCGTCGATCTTCATCTATGGCGGCTCGATCCTGCCCGGCATCTTCAAGGGCAGGCCGGTGACCATCCAGGACGTGTTCGAGGCGGTCGGCCAGCATTCGGTCGGCGACCTCAGCGACGACGATCTCGACACCCTGGAGCAGAACGCCTGTCCGTCCGCCGGCGCCTGCGGCGCCCAGTTCACCGCCAACACCATGGCGACCGTGTCGGAGGCGATCGGCCTTGCGCTGCCGTATTCGGCCGGCGCGCCGGCGCCCTACGAGATCCGCGACCGGTTTTGCATGGCGGCGGGCCAGCAGATTCTTGAGCTGATCAAGCTTGGCATCCGCCCACGCGACATCGTCACGCGTAAGTCCTTGGAAAATGCGGCCGCAGTGGTCGCCGCCTCGGGCGGCTCGACTAATGCTGCACTGCACCTTCCGGCAATCTCGCACGAGTGCGGAATTAAGTTTGACCTTTTCGACGTCGCCGAAGTCTTCAAAAGGACACCGTATATCGCGGATTTGAAACCGGCCGGCCGTTATGTCGCCAAAGACTTATTCGAAGCTGGTGGAATTCCGCTGCTGATGAAATCGCTGCTCGATCATGGGTTCATGCACGGCGATTGCATCACGGTGACCGGTCGCACCGTGGCCGAGAACCTCAAGCGGGTAAAATGGAACAGGGAGCAGGACGTCATCCGTCCTGCCGACAAGCCGCTATCGCCAAGCGGCGGCGTCGTTGGATTGAAGGGAAATCTCGCGCCGGAAGGCGCGATCGTGAAAGTCGCTGGCTTGGAGAGGCTCGTCTTCTCCGGTCCGGCGCGGTGTTTCGATGGCGAGGAAGCGTGCTTTGAAGCCGTGAAGACCCGTAGGTACAGGGAAGGCGACGTGCTGGTGATCCGCTACGAGGGCCCCAAGGGCGGCCCGGGGATGCGTGAGATGCTGGCGACCACGGCAGCGCTTTACGGCCAGGGCACCGGCGGCAAGGTCGCCCTCATCACCGACGGCAGGTTTTCCGGTGCGACACGCGGCTTCTGCGTCGGCCATGTGGGGCCGGAGGCGGCGGTCGGCGGTCCAATCGCGCTGGTGCGCGACGGCGACATCATCGCGATCGACGCCGCCAAAGGCACGCTCGACGTGCAGGTCGACGAGGCCGAGCTGGCCAGGCGGCGGACGAGCTGGAAGCCCAAGGCATCGGACGCGATGTCCGGTTATCTGTGGAAATACGCCGAGCAGGTCGGCGCGGCGCTGGGCGGTGCGGTCACGCACCCGGGTGGCGCGCGGGAGGTCAGGTCCTATGCGGATATCTGACCGTCTCATCCCGGCCGCGATCTTCACCCTGGGCCTAGGCTTGGTATCGGCCTTCGGTTTCGAGGGCACCGGCGCGCAGGACGGCGTCTCGCCGGCGGCGATCGATGCGCTGCCGCACACCGCCGCGCCCGCCACGGCGCTGGCCCCGCCGGGGCTCGTACCGCCGATGCCGGTGCCGAACGTGGCGCCCAGCCGCGCGGTCCCGGGCGGTGCGAGCGCGGCAGTCGCGCCCACCCGGCCGCTCACCCGCAGCCTTACGCCGAACCGTCGGCTGACGCCGGGCGAAGCCTTCCTGACCGGCACCCAGGCGCTGCGGGCAGGCGACGCCAAGGCCGGCATCCAGGCGCTCGAATATGCGGCCGAGAACGGCCACGCGATCGCCGAGTGGAAACTCGGCCGCATGTATGCGGACGGCGATCACGTCGGGCGCGACGACCTGCGGGCGTTCGACTACTTCCAGGACATCGTCGAAAACCACTCGGACGACAGCCTCGGCACGCCGCAGGCGCGCTTCATCGCCAACGCCTATGTCGCGCTCGGCAGCTACTTCCTCAACGGCATCCCCAACTCGCCCGTTAAGGCCAATCCGCTGCGGGCGCGCGATCTCTACGCCTACGCGGCGTCCTACTTCGGCGATGCGGAAGCCCAGTATCGGCTCGGCTGCATGCTGCTCGAAGGGCAGGGCGGACCGCGCGATCCCTGGCAGGCGGCGCGCTGGCTCAAGCTCGCCGCCGACAAGGGCCATTCGCAGGCGCAGGCGCTGCTCGGCATGACCATGATCCGCGGTGCCGGCATCCCGCGCCAAGTGCCGCGCGGCCTGATGTATCTCACGATCGCGCGCGATACGGCGCCGCAGGACAAGACGATCGCCGACATGCAGGCGACGGCCTTCGCGCAGGCGACCGACGACGACCGCGCCATGGCGCTGAATTACCTGGAAGCGTGGCTCAAGGGTCGGCGCGACTGAGCCCCGGATGTCGGCGCATGGCGCCTCATCCGGGCTACGCGCTACCGTTTTTCCATCGCGAGGTCGATATATACCGGCACGTGGTCTGAGGGTTTTTCCCAGGCCCTGACATGTTTGTCGACGCCGGCGCCGGCGAGCCGGTCGGCCGCTTGCGGCGACAGGAGCAGGTGGTCAATGCGGATGCCGTTGTTCTTCTGCCAAGCGCCGGCCTGGTAATCCCAGAACGTGTAGAGTTCGGGACCGTCATCGACGGCACGCAGCGCATCGGTCAGCCCGAGATTGACCAGGGCCGAAAAACGGTCGCGGGTCTGCGGCAGAAAGAGCGCGTCATTCATCCAGGCGGCGGGGTTGCGCACATCGCGCGCGGCCGGAATGACATTGTAGTCGCCGGCGAGCACGAGCGGCTCCTCCAGCGCGAGCCGCTCATGGGTGTAGTGAAGAAGGCGATCCATCCATTTGAGCTTGTAGGAATATTTATCAGTCCCGGTCGGGTTGCCATTGGGCAGGTAAATCGAGGCGACACGCACGACCCCGGACGCGGTCGAGACCAGCGCCTCGATGAAGCGCGCATGGTCATCAGCGGGATCGCCGGGCAGTCCCGGCGTCACCTCGTCGAACGGCAGCTTGGAGAGGATAGCCACGCCGTTGAAGGTTTTCTGCCCGTGGATTGCGACGTTGTAGCCGAGCTCCTCGAACGGCTCGCGCGGGAAGGCATCGTCCACGCACTTGGTTTCCTGCAGGCAGACGAGGTCCGGGGCCCGCTCCTTGAGCCATGCGACGGCGGAATCGACCCGCTGCTTGATCGAGTTGACGTTCCACGTGGCGATGCGCATGGCGGGAAATGGCCTCGAAGGGAGTGGGCGGCGCACAATGCCGGACGGGGCAGCGATGGTAAATGCGCCGGATCGATCCGCGTAAATCTTATATAAAATCGCCCCATGCAAGCCGGTAAGGGCTGCACCCCGTTTGTGGATGTGTTAGGGCATTTTCCGACACAATGACGACAGTTTGGACGGAAACGCGGCAGGACCATCCCAGGCATTGAGACCCGGGAGTCCATGGCGGGGCAAGGCCGGGGCTACGACATTTGATGGCAAGGAAATTCGTGGTTGTGGTGGCCGTCCTGGCGGTGGCCGTCGGAGGGGTTTACGGCGCGCGGTGGTACGGTCGCTCCGACAAGGCGGTGGCCCAGCAGCCGCAGGCTGCGCGTCCGGTCGCGGTCGAGGTGACGACCGCGGCAAAGAAGGACATGCCGGTGCTGCTCGAGGGCATCGGCAACGTGACGACCATCGCGAGCGTCGCGGTGCGCAGCCGGCTCGACAACGAGATCGTCGAGGTCCATTTCGCCGACGGCGCCAAGGTCAACAAGGGCGATCTTCTGCTCACCCTCGACCAGCGCACGCTGCTGGCACAGATCAAGCAGGCCGAGGGCAATATCGAGCGTGACAAGGCGCAGCTCGAGGGTGCGCAGCGCGACGTGCGGCGCTACACCGATCTCGTCGCCAAGGCCGCGACCCCGGTCCTCAATCTCGAGAACGCGCAGACCCAGGTGGCGCAGTTCACGGGCGCGCTCAAGGCCGACCAGGCGGCGCTGGAGAACTTCAAGGTCCAGCTCAGCTACTGCTTCGTCCACGCGCCGATCTCCGGCCGCATCAGCCAGGCCGCCGTCAAGGTCGGCAACTTCGTGCGCGCCGCCGATGTCCTGCCGATCGCCATGATCAACCAGATGGCGCCGGTCTACGTGACCTTCACGGTCCCGCAGGCGAACCTCCCTGACGTGCGCCGCGCGCTCGCGGCGGAAACCGCCAATGTCGAGGTGATCATTCCGGGCGAGACGCGGCGCGCCAAAGGCGTCGTCACCATGGTCGAGAACACGGTCGACATGACCACCGGCATGGCGACCGTGCGCGCCACGATGCCGAACGAGGACGAGCTCCTGTGGCCCGGCACGCTGGTCACCGCGCGCATGACGCTGCGGGTCGAGAACGCGGTCGCGGTGCCGTCGGTCGCCGTGCAAGTGAGCCAGACGGGACCGTTCGTCTACGTCATCAAGGACCACAAGGCGGTCGTGCAGCCCGTCAAGGTCGCGCGCACGGTCGACGACCAGACCGTCATCAGCGAGGGATTGCAGGGCGGCGAAATCGTGGTGACTGACGGCCAGGTGCAGCTGACCAACGGCTCCCCGGCGGCGCCGCACGAGCGCAAGGACGGCGTCTGAGCCATGCAGATCTCCGAAGCCTGCATTCGCCGCCCTGTGATGACGACGCTCATCACGGCGTCGCTCATCGTCTTCGGCATTTTCGCGTACCGCCTGCTGGCCGTCGCGGCCCTGCCGGCCGTCGACTTCCCCACCATCCAGATCACCGCGACGCTGCCGGGCGCGAGCCCCGAGACCATGGCGGCGTCGGTCGCCTCTCCGATCGAGCGCCAGCTCTCGACCATCGCGGGCATCTCGGCGATGAACTCGTCGTCCTCGCTCGGCACGACGCAGATCACCATCCAGTTCGACCTCGGCCGCAACATCGACGGTGCGTCGCTCGACGTGCAGACCGCGCTCGCTACCGCGCAGAAGCTGCTGCCGGTCGAGATGACGACGCCGCCCTCGTTCCGCAAGGTCAATCCGGGCGACTTCCCGGTGCTCTACATCAGCATGCGATCCGACACGCTGCCGCTGTCGACCATCGACGAGTATGCCGAGACCGTGCTGGCGCCGCAGATATCGCAGCTGCCCGGCATCGCCCAGGTGCTGGTCTACGGCGCGCAGAAATTCGCCGTGCGCGTCCAGGTCGACCCGGTCGCGGCCGCGGCGCGCAACATCGCGCTCGACGACATCCGCACGGTGGTGACCAAGGCCAATTCCTCGGCGCCGGTCGGCACCTTGCAGGGCCAGAAGCAGGCCGTGACGCTGCTCGCGACCGGCGCCATGCCGCATGCCGCCGACTATCGCGACGTCGTGGTCGCCTATCGCAACGGCGCCCCGGTCAAGCTCACCGAGGTCGCGCGCGTGCTCGACAGCGTCGAGAACGACAAGATCGCCACCTGGTACGACGACGCGCGCGCGATCGTGCTGGCGATTCAGCGCCAGCCCGACGCCAACACGGTCGAGGTGGTCGACATGGTGCGCGCGCGGCTGCCGCAGATGCGCGCGCAGGTGCCGCCGTCGGTGCAGATGGCGCCCCTGTTCGACCGCTCGATCTCGATTCGCGACGCGGTGTCGGACGTCAAGGTGACGCTCGGGATCGCCATCTGCCTCGTCATCATGGTGATCTTCCTGTTCCTGCGCAAAATCTCGGCGACGATCATTCCGGCGCTGGCGGTGCCGATCTCGCTGATCGCGACCTGCGCGGCCATGTATGCGTTCGGCTTCTCGATCAACAACATGACGCTGCTCGCGCTGACGCTCTCGGTCGGCTTCGTGGTCGACGATGCGATCGTCATGCTGGAGAACATCGTGCGCCATATCGAGGGCGGCATGCGGCCCTTCGAGGCGGCGCTCAAGGGATCGCGCGAGATCGGCTTCACCATCATCTCGATCACCTTCTCGCTGATTGCGGTGTTCATCCCGGTGCTGCTGATGGGCGGCATGGTCGGCCGCGTGTTTCGCGAGTTCGCCGTCACGGTGTCGGTGGCGATCATCCTGTCGGGCTTCGTCTCGCTGACGCTGACGCCGATGCTGTGCGCGCGCGTGCTCAAGGGCCACCATGGCGAGGAGAAGCAGTTCTTCGTCCTGCGCTGGTTCGAGCGCATGTTCGACCTGTGGCTCGCCGCCTATCAGTGGTCGCTCGGCTGGGTGATCCGCTTCAGGGCAATCATGCTGGTGGTGACGCTCGCGACCATCGCGGGCACGATCTACCTCTACGTCGTGGTGCCGAAGGGATTCTTCCCGCAGGAGGACACCGGCTACGTGATCGGCATCACCGAGGCCAATACCGACATCGGCTACGCCGGGATGGTCGAGCACCAGCGCAAGATCGCCGACATCGTGCGCCAGGATCCGGCGGTCGACTACGTCAACTCGACGGTCGGCGTCGGTGGGCCCAACCAGCTTTCCAACAGCGGGCGCATGCTGGTCGCGCTCAAGCCGCGCGCAGTGCGCGATCCGCTGCCGGTCGTGCTGGCGCGGCTGCGCCGCACCGCCAATGTCGTGATCGGCATGAAGATCTTCTTCCAGCCGATCCAGAACATCAACCTGGGCGGCAAGCTCGCCAAGAGCCAATATCAGTACACGCTGCAATCGAACGATACCGAGACCCTTTATCGCGTCGCGCCGGAGATGCGCGACAAGATTGCGCAGATTCCCGGCCTGCTGGACGTCACGACCGACCTCTACGTCAAGAACCCGCAGATCACGGTCGAGGTCGATCGCGAGAAGGCCGCGGTCTACGGCGTCTCCATCGACCAGGTGCGCCAGGAGCTATATGACGCCTTTGGCTCGCGCCAGGTGGCGACGATCTACACCCAGGCGAACGCCTATCAGGTCATCCTCGAGACCAAGCCGGAATTCCAGTCGAGTGTCAGCGACCTCAACAAGATCTACATCAAGACCACTCAGCCCACAGGCAGCAATACGGTCGCGCCGGGCGCCGGGATCAACGGCATCGGAACGCCGAACGGGCCGGTGATACCACTGAGTGCCGTGACCAAGCTCGTGCCCACCGTCGGGCCGCTGCAAGTCAATCACCAGGGCCAGCAGCCCGCCGTGACCATCTCGTTCAACCTCATGCCCGGCTTCTCGATCGGGCAGGCGGTTGACGCGATCCTGAAGTTGGAGCGCGAGGATCGCCTGCCGGCGACGATCACCTCCGGATTCCAAGGCACGACCCAGGTCTTTCAGGAGGCGCAGAAAGGGCAGGTCGTCCTGGTCCTGGCGGCGATTTTCGCGGCTTACGTGATCCTGGGCATCCTGTATGAGAGCTTCATCCATCCGATCACGATCATCTCGGGCCTCCCGTCGGCGGGCATCGGCGCCATCCTGACGCTGACCCTCTTCGGCATGGATCTTTCGGTGATCGCCATGATCGGCATCGTCATGCTGGTCGGCATCGTCAAGAAGAACGCCATCATGATGATCGACTTTGCGATCGAGCGCCGTCGCGTCGGGCTCGGCGCCGAAGCGGCGATCCGCGAGGCCGCGGTCCTGCGCTTCCGCCCGATCATGATGACGACGTTTGCGGCGATCTTCGGCACCCTGCCGATCGCGCTCGGCACCGGGGCAGGCGCCGAGCTGCGCCAGCCGCTCGGCGTCGCGGTCGTGGGGGGGCTCTGCATATCGCAGCTGCTGACCCTCTACATCACGCCCGTGATCTATCTCTACCTCGACCGCGTCGACCGCCTGCTCAAGCGCCGCCTCGAGCCGCAGCTCGAGGAGGTCGAGCACGAGCCGAGGCCGGCCGCGGTCGCGGCGGAGTAGGGCATCCCCCGCCGTCATGCCCGCGCTTGTCGCGGGCATCCACGTCTTCCATCCACGAAGACGCGGATAGCCGGATAAAGGCGAGCGAATCGCCGCCGTTCTTCGAACGGCTGAGCCGCCCATCACGGTCAGATCAAGATTTAGGTCAGATCGAGAAGCTAGTGCCGCAGCCGCAGGACGCGGTCGCAACCGGGTTGTTGATCCGGAAAGAAGCGCCGATCAGGTCGTCGACAAAGTCGATCTCGGCGCCTGCCATGTACTTTACCGACACGGGATCGATCAGCACGGTCGCGCCGTCGCGGGCGAGCACGAGATCGTCGGCGGCCTTCGCCTGCTCGAAACCGAACTTGTACTGGAAGCCGGAGCAGCCGCCGCCCTCGACCGAGACGCGCAGCATGCTGCCGGCCGGCTCGGATTTGAGGATCTCGCCGATCCGCGTCGCCGCCCGCTCCGTGATGGTCACAGATTCGCTCATGCGTACGCCCGTTGCGATTGCGTGCGACTCTTAGTTAAGTGCGCCACCGGTTCCGGTCAACTCCGGCGGACAAGAGGCAGACATGGCGGTTTCGGCGCCCCGCCCGCGCGCGGCCTATGCGGCCGATCCGGCAAAAGGCCGCGGCCGGCTGCGGCCCGAGCCGCCGAGCCTCACGCGCAGCGATTTTCGCCGCGACTGCGACCGCATCATCCACTCGACCGCGTTTCGCCGCCTCGCGCACAAGACGCAGGTGTTCATCCCGCACGAGGGCGACCATTACCGCACCCGCCTGACGCACACCCTCGAGGTGACCCAGATCGCCCGCTCGCTCGCGCGCGCGCTCGGCCTCGAGGAGGATCTGGCGGAAGCCTCGGCGCTTGCCCACGACCTCGGCCATCCGCCGTTCGGGCACGCCGGCGAGCGCGCTCTCGACCGCTGCCTCGCCGGCCACGGCGGGTTCGACCACAACGCGCAGACGCTCGCCGTGGTGACGCGGCTCGAGCGGCATTACGCGAATTTCAACGGGCTCAATCTCACCTGGGACACGCTCGAAGGCCTGGTCAAGCACAACGGGCCGTTGACCGACGTGACGGGCCGCCCGGCCCGGCGCCATGCCGAGAAGGGCGTCGCGGCGGAGATTCTCGGCTATTGCGCCGTGCAGAACCTCGATCTGTGGCGCTTTCCGAGCGCCGAGGCGCAGGCGGGCGCGATCGCGGACGACATCGCGTATGACGCGCACGACATCGACGACGGCCTGCGCGCCGGGCTCTTTGCGCTCGACGATCTCGGCCCCGTGCCGCTCGCCGGCGACATCCTGCGCGATCTCGCGCGGCTGCATCCGCATATCGAGCCGGGGCGGCGCGCGCACGAGGTGGTGCGCCGGCTGATCACCCGCATGATCGACGACGTGCTGGCCGAAACCGCGCGGCGGCTCGCGGCGCTCGGCGCCGACTCGGCCGATGCTGTCCGTGGCGCCTCCCACGCCGTCGTCGCCTTCTCGCCCGCGATGGCGCAAGCCGACCGGGCGATCAAGGATTTCCTCCTGCCGCGCATGTACCGGCACGAGCGGGTGATGCGGATCATGCGCGATGCCGAGAGCGTGGTGGCCGACCTGTTCGGCCGCTACGTACTCGAGCCGGCCGAGCTGCCCGAGGAGTGGCGGCAGGGGCTCGACGCGACGGACGCGGACGCCGCGGCGCGCCATATCGCCGACTTCATCGCCGGCATGACCGACCGCTTCGCGCTCATCGAGCATGCCCGGCTCTTTGACTCGACCCCGGAATTACGATAGGCGGCGCGCGCAAACGAGCTCCCGATGGCCGCCGACAACATCTTCAACGACGTCCTTGATCGCGTGCGCGCCGTGAACGCGCGCCTGATCGCGTCCGGCGTGCTGCCGGCAACCATCGATCAATCGCGGGTCGTCGTCGAGCCGCCGCGCGATTCCGCGCACGGCGACATGGCGACAAATGCCGCGATGGTGCTGGCGAAGGACGCGGGCAGGAAGCCGCGCGAGCTCGCGCAGGCCATCGCGGACGGGCTTGCGGCCGACGATCTGGTGCAGAAGGTCGATGTCGCGGGGCCGGGCTTCATCAATCTCACGCTCAAGCCCGCGGCCTGGACCGACGCTCTGCGCGCCGCGATCCGCGCCGGCGCGGCGTATGGCAGGAGCGACGTCGGCCACGGCGAGTCCGTGAATGTCGAATACGTGTCCGCCAATCCGACCGGGCCGATGCACGTGGGCCATTGCCGCGGTGCGGTGTTCGGCGATGCGCTTGCCAACCTGCTCGGCTTCACGGGCTTTGCGGTGACCCGCGAATACTACATCAATGATGCCGGCGCGCAGGTCGACGTGCTCGCGCGCTCGGCCTACCTGCGCTACCGCGAGGCGCTCGGCGAGGACATCGGCGCCATCCCGGAGGGGCTTTACCCGGGCGATTACCTCAAGCCGGTCGGGCAGGCGCTCGCCGCCGAATATGGCGCTGCGCTCAATCAGAAGCCCGAGAGCGACTGGCTGCCGGTTGTGCGCGCCAAGGCGATCGACATGATGATGGGCTCGATCCGCGAGGATCTTGCCGCGCTCAACGTGCGTCACGACGTGTTCTTCTCCGAGCGCTCGCTGATCGAAGGGCCGCACGACGAGGTCGCTCGCACGCTCGAGGCGCTGCGTGAGAAGGGCCAGGTCTACGAAGGGCGGCTGCCGCCGCCCAAGGGCGCGCCGATCGAGGACTGGGAGGATCGCGAGCAGACGCTGTTTCGCGCCACCGCGTTCGGCGACGACGTCGACCGGCCGCTGAAGAAATCCGACGGCAGCTACACCTATTTCGCCTCCGACATCGCCTATCACAAATCGAAGTGGGATCGCGGCTTCCACGACATGATCGATGTGTGGGGCGCCGACCACGGCGGCTACATCAAGCGCATGGCGGCCGCGGTGCGCGCGGTGAGCGACAACAAAGCCGAGCTCGATGTGAAGATCGTCCAGCTCGTGCGGCTTCTGCGCGGCGGCGAGCCCGTGAAAATGTCGAAGCGGGCAGGCGAGTTCGTGACCCTGCGCGAGGTCGTGGAGGAGGTCGGGCGCGACGCGGTGCGCTTCATGATGCTCTACCGCAAGAACGACGCCACCCTCGACTTCGACCTGACCAAGGTGATCGAGCAGTCGCGCGACAATCCGGTCTTCTACGTGCAGTACGGGCACGCGCGCGGCCAGTCGATCTTCCGCAATGCGCGCGAGATGCTGCCCGACCTGCCAATGGATGCCGCCGCGCGCGCCGGACGGCTGGTTGGGGCCGCGCTCGAGCGCCTCGACGACCCGGCCGAAACCTCGCTCATCCGCAAGATCGCGCTCTATCCGCGCCTCGTGGAGGGCGCGGCGCTCGCCCACGAGCCGCACCGGGTCGCGTTCTATCTTTATGATCTCGCTAGCGAATTTCATGCACTCTACACCAAGGGCAAGGACGCGCCACATTTACGCTTCATTATCCAGAATGATCCGACAATGACCGTTGCCCGCCTCGCCCTGGTCGAGGGGGTTGTGACTGTGCTCGCATCCGGGCTCTCCTTGCTCGGTGTCGACGCGCCGGACGAGATGCGGTAATTCCGCTTGCGCGCGTGCTTGAGGGGCAAGCCGCCGTTTTGAAGACGCGGTCGACGTCTATGCACATCGCGGATGGGGAAACCGCGCATGTTGGCAGGATCTGGTGACGGTATCTGATGGTGGACGATAGTTATCGGGGTTACCGAAACGATCCGTATGGTCGCGGGGGCACGGGTTCGTCGGAGCCGGCGAACGATCCGCTGACAGAACTCGCCCGGCTGATCGGGCAAAGCGATCCGTTCGGCGAGCGTAACCGCCGCGCCGATGCGCACGGCGCCGATGATTGGCGCAACAATCAGCAGCCAGCTTATCCGGACGAGAACGCCGGTCACGCGGACCATTACGGCACCGCGGCCGGACACGAGCAATACACCGAGCATGGCGGCCAAGCGGGCTAT
>Ga0126371_10004782_pt1 | contig 11959 bp, 9 predicted proteins | sample PanSoiMetaPlot_4_FD_110145 | JGI IMG/M metagenome (GOLD analysis project Ga0126371, IMG submission 110145) | Tropical forest soil microbial communities from Panama - MetaG Plot_4 | ecosystem: Environmental > Terrestrial > Soil > Tropical forest > Bulk soil | place: Panama | collected 2016-02-17
AGCCGTAGACGACATGACAGCCCGCTTCCTCGAGCTTGCGCGCCCACGTGATGTTCGCCCGCTCATCGAACCGTGCCTTGATCTCCACCACGACGACGACCTGCTTGCCGGCCTCGGCGGCGTCGATCAGCGCGTCCACGATCGGCGACTCGCCGCTCGTCCGGTACAGAGTCTGCTTGATCGCGAGCACCCGAGGGTCCGCGGCGGCCTCCTCGAGCAGCCGCTCCACACTCGTGGTGAACGAGTCGTAGGGGTGTTGCACGAGCACGTCACGCTCGTTGAGCGTGGCGAAGATGCTGGCGTCGGTCGGCACCGCCCGGGTCGACGGCACGAACGCCGGGTAGCGCAGCTCGCCGATGGGCAGGTCCGCGATCACGTCAAGGCCGGCCAGGTCAAGCGGGCCGCGGACCTTGTACACCGCATTCTCGTCGACGCCAAGCTCCTTGACCAGGCGGCACTGCACGTCTTCGGACATGTCCTCCTCGACCTCGAGGCGGACCGCTGGCTCGAACCGGCGCTTGACCAGCTCGCGCTCCATGGCCATCAGCAGGTTTTCCGTGACGTCCTCGTCCACCTCAAGCTCGCGCACCCGCGTGACGCGGAACACGTAGTGCTCGACGATGTCCATGCCGCCGAACAGCTGATTCAGGTGCGCGGCGATCACGTCCTCGATCGGCACGTAGCGGTAGTCGGTCACCCGCAGGAAACGGGACAGCAGCGGCGGCACCTTCACCCGGGCGAACATGGTGGCGCCGGTCGCAGGATCGGCGAGCGTGACCGCGAGGTTCAGGCTCAGGCCCGAGATGAACGGGAACGGGTGCGCGGGATCGACCACGAGCGGGGTGAGAACCGGGTAGATGCGGTTCCTGAACAGGTCGGTGAGGTCGTTCCGCTCGGCCTGGGAGAGTTCCTTCCAGCGCAGGATCTCGATGCCGTGATCGGCAAGCTCGGGCTGGATGCTGTCGGTGAACACAGCCGCGTGCCGCCTGGTGAGCTGGCCGGTGGCCTTGAGGGTGTTCTTGAGCACCTGCACGGCCATCTGGGTGCCGGCGCCTTCGACCGGGAAGCCGGCGACCATCCTGCGCGTCAGGCCGGCCACCCGCACCATGAAGAACTCGTCCAGGTTGGAGGCGAAGATGGCGAGGAATCTGACCCGGTCGAGGAGTGGTACCTGGTCGTCTTCGGCGAGTTCAAGGACGCGCTGATTGAAGCGGACCCAGCTCTGCTCGCGGTCGAGGTAGCGGTCGGCGGGCAGCGCGGGGTGGTCGTGATGGTTCTGCGGTCGAGCCTGGGTGTCGCTCGAAGCGGCCGGCGTCGCGGCGGTCGCGGGCGGTTGCGCGGCAGGCGCGAGGGTCGCGCCATCCTGGCTGGATCTCTTCGACTTCCTGGATGGCGCGGACTGCCGCTGCCTGGACTTGGCCGAGGGGGTCTGCGGCGCGATCCCGGACTCGCTCACGCTCATGAACACCATTGTCCCCGCGGGCACCGAGAACGGAAACAGTCCACCGGAACAAAGAGCGATTCAGGAGCAGATCGCTGTTAGGTCGCCGTGCTGGTGGCCGCAGGGGTAGCGTGGCGCGGGTCCGCGCGGCCGGTCTTGGCGCCTGCCGGGATGCCCGTGCCGGGCTGGATGGGCCGGACGTGGAGGAAGACCGGTGCCGTCCGGCCGACCGCGGAACAGGCCGTCATCACGTACCGGACGAAGCGGGGCACATACTGGTCGCCGGGCGGCGCGACGCGCAGCCCCGTCACGGCCACCGGCCGGCACCGGCCTGCTGGGACGGTGGCGACGATGGCCGCGTGCGCGGTCGCGCCCGGGGCCAGCACCACGCGCAGGGCGCTCACCGTTGTATCCAGGGCGGCGGCGTTCCCGACGAGCGTGCCTCCCGACTTGTAGGCGGACACCTGGGGAAAACCGCTCAGCGTGCAGGCGCTGCCCGAAGCGTTGGTGAAGTCCACAGGGAACCGGAACATGGCGTGCGAGGTGGCCCTACGCGCGGCGGACTGAGCCGGGCCCACGATGGATACGTCAAGCCTGGCCGGGGCGCATCGTGGGGGGTCGCCGCCTGCGTGCCCGTTTCCCGCACCCCCGCCAAGTGACGCGGTGTTGTTGGTGGACGTCAGCGTGGTGTTCAGCGGTGCTCCCCTGGTGAGGCTGACCGCAAGTGCCGCGGTGGCTGCGAACGCGACGGCCGCGGCTACTCGCCAGACGGCGCCGACGCTTGCCCTCATCGTGGCCCCCTAGCGACGATCAGCCCGTTACACCATCTTTATCCCGTACCAGGGGATCTGCCTAGGGGGGTTTGCACGTGCATCGCTCGATCGATCCTGGTACCGGACGCGCCGCGGGTCTGTATGATCATTTTCATGCGCATTCGGTCCGGCGCGAGCCGGAGTGTTCTCCTCTTCGCGGTGAATGGATTACCTATAATTCCGATATGTTTAATGTTAATTGTGACGTGCTTCTCCCCCGGCCCGGCGACGCGGTCATCGCGGTAGCCGCGCCCGGCGCGGGATCTGGATATTGGGCCGGCGGACCCTCCGTGGTAGCGGCCGACGACGGGATCTACCTTGCCTGCCGGCTGCGCCGCCCGACTGGCCGTGGTCGCGGCTATGCCGTGGCGGTCGCCTTCGCCCGCGACGGCGTGAACTTCGAGACGCTCGCGCTGATCGGCAAGGACGAGGTAGACGCCGAATCGCTGGAACGCCCGGAACTGGTCCGGCTGCCGGACGGCCGGTGGCGCCTGTACCTGAGCGCCGCCACGACCGGTACCAAGCACTGGCGGGTCGAAGTGACCGACGCGGCGCATCCAGCGGAGTTCGACGTCCGGCGGCGTGAGGTCATGCTCCCAGGCGACGTCTTGAAGCGGGCTGTGAAAGACCCCGTCATCCAGCATCGTGACGGCCAGTGGCACATGTGGGCAACGATCCACCCGCTGGCCGACCCGCTGGAGACCGACCAGATGACCACCGAGTACGCGACGAGTGCGGACGGGCTCGAGTGGACCTGGCACGGGACGGCGCTGTCGGGCCGGCCCGGCGAGTGGGACTCCCGTGGCGCCCGGGTCACCGCGATCCGGTTCGCCGGGCAGTCGTTCCTGGCCTACTACGACGGCCGGGCCAGCGCCCAGGAGAACTTCGAGGAACGCACTGGCGTAGCGACTGGCAGCGACCCCGCAGCGCTGATCGCGATCTCACCGCCCGGCCGCGGGCCGGCCGCGTCCTCGCCATACGGCAGCGGCAGCCTGCGGTACCTGGACCTGGTTGACCTGCCAGACGGACGGACCAGGCTGTACTACGAGATGGCTCAGCCGGACGGCTCGCATGCCCTGGTCACCGAACTGCGCTGACCAGCGGGCACGGCTGTCAGCGTTATCTCGGCCGGCCGTTCTTGGCCTGGCCCTGGCCGGCCGGGCGGGCGCCGACGAGGCCGCCCGAGCGTGGCCTGGGCGCCAGCCAGTCGCCGAAATCCTCGCCGAGCATGGTCTCGAGCAGCCTGATGTCATCCACGAACTTCGGCAGCAGCGCCTGCCGCTGCTCCCAGCCGAGCGGCTGGCGTTCCCTGCGCCCGCGCTGCAGGAACCGCTCGAGCCGGTGCGTCACTGTGGCGGCGGTGTGGCCTGGAAGCAGCCTGCCGAGCGTGTCGCCCGCGCGCATGCCCAGGCCGACGGCCCGGTGGGCCAGCGTGTGTTCTGGGTGGGTCGTGACGTTCTCCCGCGGGAGTGCGGTGACGATACCCTGCCCGACGCCGAGGAAGGCGCAGATCTCGTCCAGTGCCAGGGCCGGCGCGTCGACGAGCAGCCGGTACCGCAGCACCAGCACCTGATCACGCGGGAAGATGGAAAACGCGTAGCTGAGCTGCGCACCGTACCGGCCAAGGCCGGTGTAGTGCCAGAACGATGCCCACCCGGCTGCGATCCTGCGCTGCTCCTCGGCGCAGGCTCGCACGAAGTCGCCCAGCGGCTCCAGGCCAGCCGACCACAGGTGCGTCCAGTTGGAGTGGGCCCGCTCCACTGGATCCCTGACGATCACGATGAGCTTGGCCGCGGGGATCATCGCCCTGATCCGGCGCAGCGCCGCCCGGTCGTACAAGTACAGCGGCGTCGATTCGCCGCGCAGCGCGCCCGGCGGGGCGGCCGCGAACAGCTCCTCGTACTTGTCTCGCTGCCAGATGTGCTCGCGGTACGTGAGCTTGTCCCCTGGACCGCCACTCGCGGGCGGGGGGCCGTCGGTCAGGAAGAACTTCGGCTCCTTGACGGGCGACATGAAAAGGCCCGGATGAGCGGACAGCGCCGCGTGCACCGCGGTGGTCCCCGCCTTCGGGACTCCGGCTACCAGGAAGTCGGGCAGTGCCACGTTCCCCCCTCGCTCCGCGGCCGCCGCGGCCGGGCCTTGCTTTACTACTTTTTCGGTAATATTAATCGGAATAACCGCGCGTGATAGGCGCGCTAGTCCGTCCGGGGTTCCTACCCTTTCGAGGGCTCTTAACCCTTATCGGATGCCTCTTACTTCTCATGGGCATCACCAGCCCCAGCGTGGCCTGCGCGAAAAGCCGGCCGCCTGCTGAACAGCCGCCGCACACTCCTGCAGCAGACCGCCGAGCGGCTCAAGCTCGGCCCGCCGACCGGGTACGCCCTCCGGATGCCCGGGCGCCCACGGGCAGCCGCCGAATTGGTTCAAGGCGGCGGAGACACTGCCCAGCGGGCAAAGCAGTCGCACGGCATCCATCCTGCTGATGCCCGGCACGACGGCGTGCACCTGGGCGAGGAGTCCGGACACCGCGGCGAGCACGCGCGTCAGTTCGGCAGCCGCCGCCGAGCTGTCGCCCGCGGCGGCCCTGCCGATCGCCCGGTCGATCGAATAGGCCACGTCGACGGCACACCGGACCAGGGGGTGCGCCGAAAGCCTGCAGCATATATCCAGGCCCTTGGCGAGGCAGCCGTCATTACCTTCTTCGCCGCCGCCTAGGTAGTCGTAGCCCTCGAGGTCGAGGAATCCGTCGCCCTCCTCGCCGGCTAGCTCTTCGAGTTCGCAGCCGTCGGCGTCGCCGCCGAGGCGGAGTCCCAGCCAGACCTGTTCGCCCGGGGCGGTCTTCCGGGGTCCCGGCATCCTGCCCTCCCTCTGTTATCGAACTGTCGTTCTAACCATAGGGCGAGGGTCTGACAAAACCGGATTATCTCTACCAGGAACCGTCTCAGCCGACGTCGGCGGCGAACTGGGCTAGCAGGATCAGCTCGAGCAGAGCGTCACACCAGCGGTCTTCGGCGGGCCTGGGGTCGTAGCGGCCCAGGCACTCGTTCGCCGCGTCGAGGACGGCGGTGAAGATGGCGTCATCGGCCGCCAACTGTGTGGCGTCCGGGCCGGCGACGCCAGGATCGGTGCCGGTCAGCGCTTCGCGATGCCGCTCGAGGATGTCCGCCGCACGCCGGGCCAGCGCCAGCCCGAGCGTCTCGGCCAGCCGCAGGTATCGCATCCGGTCAGCGGCGCTCCAGTCCAGCATGTCCGGTCCACCTCACCAAAAGCATCGCGGCGGCCGCCTGGAAACCATCATGCCGGGAGGCACAGACATTATTACGAACAATGTGGAGCAGCCCGGTAGTTGACTCTCCGGTTACAGGAGACTTGACAGTCAGTGCGTGTCTAACACGCGACGCCTTGGCTTTGGCCTATCCCGCGAGCTGTGGCTGATCCAAGCCGGGATATTCCTGAATATGCTCGGCTACGGCGCCGTGCTGCCGTTCGAGGTCATCTACCTGCATGACGCCCGCGGGTTCGGCCTCGGCGTCGCCGGCCTCGTTGTCGGCACTGTCACCGGGGGCGCGGTCGTCGCAGCGCCATTCGCCGGACCGCTGATCGACCGCCACGGAGCCCGGGTCACCGCGGTCGGCGCGGCCGCCGCGCTGGCAGCGGGATACGCGGGCCTGGCGTTCTGCCGGTCGCCCGCGGAGGCGTTCGCGGCCGCCGTGCTCGCCGGCGCCGGAAACGGCGCGCTGAACCCAGCTCAGTCGGCGCTGGTGGCAACGCTAGTGACCGCGCAACTGCGGCATCGCGCTACCGCCGTCTCGCGGGTCGCCACGAACGCCGGCATCGGCGTCGGGGGCGCTCTCGGCGGCGTGGTGGCGGCATCTGGGCTGACCGGGTTCGTCGTGTTGTTCCTCGCCAACGCCATCACCTACCTGTGCTACGTGGGCGTGCTGGTCATCTTGGTGCGCGACGGCGCGCGACCTGACCGAATCAGCGGCGGGTACCTGGCGGTGCTCGGTGATCGCGCCTTTGTCCACCTCGCCGGGACAACGGTGGCCATGACGGCGGTTGGCTGGGGAGTCTTCACCTGGCTGCTGCCGCCGTACGCCAGGAACGGGATGGGCATCAGTGCCCGGCTGGTAGGCCTGCTGCTGCTCGCCAACGCCGCCGCGGTCGTCGTCACTCAAGTGCCGGTCGCCAGGTTCGCCGAGGGCCGTCGGCGCGTCGACATGATGGCGGTGGCGGCGCTGCTTTTCGCTGGTGCCTGCGTGCTCGTGCTCGCGGCCGGACACGGCGGTGGCCTTGGCTATGCCGAGCTGGTCCTGGCTGTCGTCATCGTGGGCGTTGGCGAATGCTTCTTCACGGCGACGCTGATGCCCCTAGTCGCCGACCTGGCTCCGGCGGCGCTTCGAGGACGGTACATGGCGTCGATGGGCGTGTGCTGGTGGGCTGGCCTGGCTGTCGCGCCGACGCTTGGCCTTCAGCTTCTCGCCCGCTCGGCCGCGGCGGCCTTTATCGCCGCTGCCGCACTAGCAGCGGCGGCAGGCGTTCTCGCGCTGGCCCTCGACCGCAGGCTACCAGCGGGGTCCAGGCTGACGCCCCGGCCGGACCCAGGACGCGTAGAGACATTCTTACGGACAGTAATCAGGGGGTGCGCGGGGCGCCCAGCCACGTGAACGGGACGAAAACTGCTGTACAAGGCGCTGGGTCTGCGGGGACGATGGTCGCCGTGACAAATCAGGCTAAGGCGGCCCGACACCTGTCTGCCGCGGTCGACGGCCAGGCCGCGGAGGGCGTCAGGGACCCCGCGCAACTCGTACCGAGGGTGTTCGCCGTCGACGACACCGACATGCCGTCGGACGTGCTCGACTCGCTCGCGCTCGCGCCGTTCACGGCGGGGACGGAGCCGCACGCCTGCGTCGCGAACCTGGACGAGGTGCGCCCCGGCGCCACGCTGCTGCCCGCGGGGGCACGGTTGCTGCGCACCGCGCGCAGCACGTCCCAGGAGTCCGTGCTCGCCGCCGGAGACGGCTGGACGATCCGCGTGGTTCGCTGGACATCGGGTGGCGCCGGGGTAAGCGTGACCGCGGTCAGCGAGGAGCTTGCCCGGTCGGTGCTCGCGCTGGCGACCGAGGGCGCGGCGCCGGAACGCGACCCCACGGCGGGTGAGGTGACGGTCGGGTTCTGGCACCGGTCCGCGCGATACGGTCCGCGGCGCGCGGCCAGGAAGGTGCAGGCGGCGCCGTGGGCGGCGCTGCGACACAATTACCCCAGTGCGGCGCGCGAGAAGCTCGCGGCGCTGATGACGGTCACCGCGGACGCGGTGGACGGCAGGCTGCTGCTCCTGCACGGCGAGCCGGGCACAGGCAAGACCACCCTGCTGCGCACCCTCGCGTTCGAGTGGCGGCAGTGGTGCCAGGCCGACTGCGTGCTGGACCCGGAGATCTTGTTCAACGACCCGGGCTACCTTACGGACCTGCTCATCGGGCACGACGACAATGATGACGACGACGGCAAGCCGGCCTGGCGGCTGCTGCTGCTCGAGGACTGCGACGAACTGATCCGCGAGGAGGCGAAGCAGTCCTCTGGGCAGGCGCTGTCACGGCTACTCAACCTGACCGACGGCATGCTCGGTCAGGGCAGGCAGGTGCTGGTTGCCGTCACCACCAACGAGGACCTGCGCCGGCTGCACCCGGCCGTGATCCGGCCAGGCCGGTGCCTGGCGCAGGTCGAGATGCCCGCGTTCGGCCCGGCCGAGGCGGCAGAGTGGCTGGGGCGGCCCGGCGCCTTCTCCGCGCCCGCCACGCTGGCCGAACTGTACGCGCTGCGGGCCGGCAAGGCGGTCGCGGGCGCGGCACGGTATCGAACGCAGACTGGCCAGTACCTGTAGCGCTTGGCGTCAGTCGACGGGGCGGCAGGCGGACCAGATCGCGTGGCTGCCCGGTAGCTTGACGCGTTCGCCGCGGCCGAGTGACCTGGCGAGGTCGGCCTCGGCGGTCTCGATGCGCAGCCACTCGTCGTAGGAGACCGGGCGCACGCCGCGCGCGGCGAGCAATTCGGCGAGCGGGGAGCCGCCGGCCGCGGGCTCGGCGTCTGGGTACTTGAGCAGGCCGGGCCGCGGCAGCACGGCGTCGTCGCCGTCCGGACCGCCGGCCAGGTCGGCGAGCAGCGCGCGCACCGTCTGCGCGGCGTCGGCCTTGTTCGTGCCGATCACGCCGGTCGGGCCGCGCTTGAGCCAGCCCGCGACGTACTCGCCAGGCAGCGGGGCGCCGGTGTCGTCGAGGACGCGGCCATCGGCGTTCGGGACGGTGTGGGAGCGGGTGTCGAACGGCACGCCGTCCAGCGGCACGCTCTGGTAGCCCACCGAGCGGAGCACCATCTGCGCGTCCAGCGTCTCGAACTCACCGGTGCCTACGAATTTCGCGTCACTGGTCAGATGTGTGCGCTCGAGGCGAAGACCGGCCACCGTTCGGGATGACGATTCAAGAATTTCGGCGGGCCGCAGCCAGAAGCGGACCCGCAGCTTGCGCCCGGGGCCTGATTCCCCCGCGGTCGCGGACAGCCACTGGTTCATCGCGACCAGGTTGCCGCGGACGCGGCGGTCGGACTCGGCGAGCCCGGCCGACTCAGCGGATGAGTCGAAGCCGTGCAGATCCATCTCCGCCGCCTCAACGGACACCGTGACACCGGGAAGTTCGCCGAGTTCGCGCAGCTCCTTGGTGGTGAACTTGGCCTGCGCAGGGCCGCGGCGGCCGATCATGTGGACCTCGCGGACCTTGCTGGCCCGCAGCACCGCGAGCACCGGCTCGGGAACGTCGGTCTCGGCGAGTTCCTCGACGTCGCGGGCCAGGATCCGGGCCACGTCCACGGCCACGTTGCCAACGCCGATGACCGCGACAGACTCGGCGTCGAGGGTGAACGCGTCCATGTCCATGTCCGGGTGGCCGCAGTACCAGTTGACGAAGTCGGTCGCCGCATAGCTGCCTGGCAGGTCCTCGCCGGGGATGGCCAGGCGGCGGTCGCGCATCGCGCCGGTCGCGTAGACGACGGCGTCGTAGGCGCCGAGCAGGTCCTCGCGAGTGATGTCGTCGCCGAAATGGACCCCGCCGAGGAAGCGGACGTCCGGGCTCTCAAGAACCCGGCGCAGGTAGGTGGCGATTGACTTGATCGACTTGTGGTCCGGGGCCACGCCGTAGCGGACCAGCCCGTACGGCGTGGGCAGCCGGTCGAGCACGTCGACGCTCACCCGCACCGGAGTTGGCAGCGCAGCGGCTTGCTTGACCAGCGCCTCGGCGGTGTAGAGCCCGGCCGGACCTGAACCGACCACGGCGACTCGCAGCATTGTCACCCCAGATACCGGCGCGTACTTCGCGCCCTCCGAGGTGAACGCTACTCGGAGAGGCGATCTTCCGTCGAAGTCTCGCTCACTACGTGCTGCTGTGCGGGGGTGCGGCGGGCGACGGCCTCGGTGAGCTGGCGCGCCAGGTGCTGCGGGCTCAGCCCGTTCGCCTCGAGGATCTCATCGCGCGAGCCATGGGTGAGAAACTCCTGCGGCAGGCCGAACGTCTTGACCGGGGTGTCGACGTCGTGGTCGCGCAGCAGGCGGGCCACCGCGTCGCCGAACCCGCCGGACCGGCCGTTGTCCTCGACCACCGCGACGAGTCGGTACTGACGGGCCACCTCGATGACGGCCTGGTCCACCGGCTTGACCCAGCGGGGGTCGACGACGGTGACGCCGATGCCGTGGTCCTCGAGCCGCCTGGCGACATCCACGCAGGTGACAGCCATCGGGCCGACGCCTAGCAGCAGGACGTCGTGCTGGCTGCCTTCGTCAGGGAAGGCCAGGACGTCCATCGTGCCGAGGTTGCCGACCGCTTCGGCCTCGGCGCCGACGGTGCCCTTGGGGTAGCGGACGACGGTCGGGCCGTCGCTGACGCGGACCGCCTCGTTGAGCAGTTCGGCGACGCGGCTGCCGTCTCGTGGCGCGGCGACCCGCAGTCCGGGGATGACCTGCAAGATCGAGCCGTCCCACATGCCGTTGTGGCTGGCGCCGTCAGGGCCGGTGACGCCGGCCCGGTCAAGCACCACCGTGACTGGCAGCTTGTGCAGCGCCACGTCCATCAGCAACTGGTCGAACGCGCGGTTGAGGAACGTCGCGTAGACCGCGACCACTGGGTGCAGCCCGCCCATCGCGAGGCCGGCGGCGCTGGTCATCGCGTGCTGCTCGGCGATGCCGACGTCGTACACCCGGTCCGGGAAGGCGGCCTTGAACGGAGCCAGGCCGGTCGGGTGCAGCATCGCCGCGGTGATCGCCACCAAGTCCGGGCGGCGGGCCCCGATCGCGACCATCTCATCGGCGAAGACGTCCGTCCACATGCGCTTGGGCGGGACCTTCGTCGTCTGCGCTGACTGCGGCTTGGCCGGGGACGCGGGCACCTGGTGGAGGCAGTCTTCCTCGTTCGCTTCTGCGAGCGGGTAGCCGAAGCCCTTGCGGGTGATGACGTGCACCAGGACCGGGCCGCCGTACTCGGCGGCCCTGCGCAGGGCGTGTTCGATCATCTGCTCGTCGTGGCCGTCGATCGGGCCGACGTACTTGATGCCGAGATCCTCGAACAGCACCTGCGGCTGCAGGAAGTCCTTGAGGCCCTTCTTAGCGCCGTGCAGGGCGCCGTAGAGCGGCTGGCCGACCAGCGGCGCGCGCGGGAGGGTGCTCTTGATGCGGTCGAGCACGTGCTCGTAGCGCTGGCTGACCCGGACGCTCGCCAGGTGGCTGGCCAGCCCGCCGATCGTGGGCTGGTAAGAGCGGCCGTTGTCGTTGACGACCATCACGAGCCTGGAGTCACGGGCGACGGCGATGTTGTTCAGCGCCTCCCAGGCCATGCCACCGGTCAGCGCGCCGTCGCCGATGACCGCGACCACGGTGCGGTTGTACTCGCCCCTGAGCTTGAACGCCTTGGCCAGCCCGTCGGCGTAGGACAGGCTGGTGGACGCGTGCGAGTTCTCCACCAGGTCGTGCTCGGACTCTTGCCGGCTCGGGTAGCCGGACAGGCCGCCCGACTGGCGCAGCGTGTGGAAGTCCCGGTAACGGCCGGTCAGCAGCTTGTGTACATAGGACTGGTGGCCGGTGTCGAAGACCAGCTTGTCCTTCGGCGAGTCGAAGACGCGGTGCAGCGCGATGGTCAGCTCCACCACGCCCAGGTTCGGCCCCAGATGGCCGCTCGTCCTCGTTACCGTCTCCACCAGGACGTCGCGGATCTCGGTGGCCAGGAGGCTTAGCTGGTCCTGGCTGAGTTCCTTGAGGTCCTCAGGGCCGTTAATGCGCTCAAGCAAGGTCACGGCGGGCTGCTCCTCGTGCGGCTTTCCAGATGGACTACCCGATAGTACGGCCGATCATCCGTGCTGGTCGCGGAGGCGGTCCGAGTTAACCGACACGCGTGTCGGTCTTTACGGGCGTTCGCCGCGGCCGCCGGCGCCCCCGACGCGGCCGCCTGCGCAGCCCGGGCACCCCCGGGCACCCCGGCGATGGTACCGGCCATTGGCCGTGTGCCAAAACCGGGCAAACCTGGCGCCCAGCGCTGGACGCTCAGGATACTGGATCGGTAGCCACCCTCTAGGGTGCTTTTCGATCCACTATCTTTGAAAACGTGTTCGCGGCAGGCACGTGCGGCGTGTGGTGTATGTCTCAGGGCACGGCCGCGCCGGTGCGCGGCCGCTA
>Ga0126371_10004784_pt1 | contig 11959 bp, 11 predicted proteins | sample PanSoiMetaPlot_4_FD_110145 | JGI IMG/M metagenome (GOLD analysis project Ga0126371, IMG submission 110145) | Tropical forest soil microbial communities from Panama - MetaG Plot_4 | ecosystem: Environmental > Terrestrial > Soil > Tropical forest > Bulk soil | place: Panama | collected 2016-02-17
CCTGCGATCTCAGAAAATCTCCTCTTAGAGCTGGCCGCCGAAGCCCCGCGCCAGATCGTGGGCATCATGCTCGCGAGCCCGCGCGTTCGCAATTCACCCGCCGTGATCGCAGCGCTGGAAACCAACGGCTTCATCACCCCCAGCGATCTTGACGAACTCAAAGCCGCTGCAGCAAACAGCGCAGCTGGCCAGCCCGCAACCGCAGAATCGTCGGCTGGGGCTCAGGCCGCGGACCCCGAGGCTGATGCCGCTCATCATGCCTGGCAGCAAGAGCACGCCGCGGAAATCGCCGCCGAAGAAGGCAAGCCATTCGAATTTACCGGCAAGGAAGAGGATCTCGCTGCGGAACAAACCGGCTCTCCACAGACCGCGACCGAAGCTCCTATCGAATCTGCGGCAGAAGAAGCTGCGCCGGCTTCTAATCCTGAAGCTCCGCCCACCGAAACGCCTGCACCCGCGATTTCATCCCCGGCAGATTCCACCGCACCCAGCACTCAGCCTTTAGCTGAAGGCTCCACCGTTTCAGCCGAAGCGCTGGCCGCAGTCGCCATGGCAAGCTCAGAGAAATCCCGGCCGAAGCCGGTCATGGACGAACGCAAGCTCTCCGCTTTGCAGAAAGTCGCGCGCATGACCGCAGCCGAACGCGTGAAATGCGCCTTCACCGGCAACAAGGAAGAGCGTTCCATCCTCATCCGCGACGGCGCGCGCGTCGTCCAGAACGCTGTGCTCGCTTCGCCCAAGTTGACCGATCCGGAAGTCGAGACTTTTGCCTCTTCCAAGAATCTCAGCGACAACGTGATGCGCCAGATCACGCACAACCGTCGCTTCATGAAGAACTATCACGTGGTCCGCAATCTGGTGAACAATCCCAAATGTCCTCTGGATATCGCTCTCGGCCTGGTCAAGAACCTTCTCGTTTTTGATTTGAAAAGCCTGCGCAGCAACAAGAACGTGCCTGAGGTGATCCGCCAGGTCGCGCAAAAGCTCTACAAAGAAAAGACCGGCCCGGCCAAGGAAATCAAGCGCAAGTGATTCACCGGATCACGGCGATTTCTACCCTCTATTAAGATAATTAATACCCCCCAGATTTCGATTTTTGCGACAAGCTGACGAAAATATTTTTTCGCGGCCTTCGGCGTTAATTCCGCCTTCAGCCCACCTCAGTGTTCCTCTGTGTTCTCTGTGGTAAGGCCCGGTTTTCAATCGTCAATTCTGGCAATTTTGGCATTCCTGGCAATTTCATCAAATAGAATGTTCATACGGAGCCGCGAGTGAACCCAATCGCCACTGACGAAATCGGCAAGCTGCTCAAAACCGCCAAAACCATTGCAGTCGTCGGCCTCTCTGACAATCCCATTCGCGCCAGCTATGGCGTCTCCGCCTATATGCAGCACAACGGTTACAGGATCATTCCCGTGAATCCCACCATCAAGGGAGCGCTGGGCGAGAAGGCAGTCGCCTCTTTGTCCGACGTGACGGAAAAAATCGATATCGTGGATGTCTTCCGCCGCTCCGAATTCGTGCCTGACGTCGTCGACCAGGCAATCCGCCTGCGCGTTCCCGCGATCTGGATGCAGGAGGGCGTCATCCATCCTGACGCAGCCGAGAAAGCCCGCCGCGCCGGGATCTTCGTCGTCATGGATCGCTGCATCCTGAAAGAGCACCGCGCCCGGTTCGGCTGATCGCAAGCAATCATTTCTTTGGCCACATTCCCGCCAGTCACCATAAAGCCCCAAGAAATCACCGCGCTGTGAGCAATGCGACGACACAAAAAATCGTCGCGCTCTATCGCAATGCGATCCATCTATGCCTGTGATATGTGTCACATCGTCAGTGGCCGGCGGATGGTTAGGATAGGCACCGTGCAGTCGTCGACGAGGACAGCGCATGAATGCCAATTTTGATCTGAATCAATGCCCTCTGATCGTCATCTGGGAAACCACACAGGCTTGTGATCTGGCCTGTTTTCATTGTCGCGCTTGCGCTCAGCCCAAACGCCATCCGCAGGAGCTGACCACGCAGGAAGCAGAGAAATTCATCCGCGATGTCGCCGGCCTCCGTCCTCCCATTTTCATTTTGACCGGCGGCGATCCCTTGAAGCGTTTTGATATTTATCACCTGGTGCGTTACGCGGCCGCCCTCGGTCTGAAACCGGCGATGACGCCCAGCGCCACTCCTCTTCTGACAAGGACTGCCATTGCCGAATTGAAAAACGCCGGCCTCTCCCGCCTCGCCGTAAGTCTGGATGGTTCCGTCCCTGAGCTTCACGATACATTTCGCGGCGTGGCCGGATCGTATGCACGCACTTTGGAAGCGATCCAGTGGGCGAACGAGTGCCACGTGCCTATCCAGGTCAATACCAGTCTTACCACCCGCAATCTGGGCGACCTCGAAAATATGGCCAACCTGCTCAAGAATTTCAAGCTGGTCCTGTGGAGCCTGTTCTTCCTGGTTCCAACCGGGCGCGGCCAGGCTGACCATCTTCCCTCGGCGCAGCAATTTGAAGAGACCTTTGCCAAGCTGTATCGCTTCTCCAAAGAAGTTCCGTTCAAGATCAAGACCACCGAAGCGCAACATTACCGCAGGTACATCCTGCAGCAGCGGATCAGGGAGAAGAGGGCCCGCATGCAGCCGATCGAGAACGGCGCCGAGAAGAGTTTCCCCGGCTTGCTGCCCATCAATGACGGCAAGGGCTTCGTTTTCGTCTCTCACACGGGTGAGGTGTTTCCCAGCGGCTTTCTTCCCATGTCGGGCGGCAGCATACGCAACCAGAGCCTCACTGAGATCTATCGCAACGCTCCCCTGTTCCGGTCCATTCGTGACACGGCAAACCTCAAGGGAAAGTGCGGCGAGTGTGAATTCAAAGAGATCTGCGGCGGCTCCAGGGCACGCTCCTATGCTTTGACCGGAGACCTGTTCGCGGAGGACCAGACTTGCGTCTACATTCCCGGCAGCGCTGCAGGACAGCGTCCCATAGCCACTCCGGAAATGCTGACCAGGTAAATCCACTCGAGTTCCGGGAGGAGGCAGGCGCAAGCCTACTTACTCCCGTTTTGTTTTTTGGACAAACCACAACTGTGAGGATCGCATCTAGGGGTCATGCGCCACGACTGGGAGTCTCTCCATGCGAATCCACGAAGGTAATCTCGCTTACGATGTCGAGCAGTTCAGGGATCCACGCACACAACTGTTGCTGCACTGGAAGTACAAAGTGTACCGTCTGCGTCCGATCGAAGAAGTGTTGTCGAGTGGAGAAGCCGACTCGCGAGACGCCGCTGTCAAGAAGGCGCGAGCTGCGCTTGCTCGGCTGGAGAGCAAAGAGAAGTCGCGGGCAGCCTGAGTTCTGTTCCGCTTCGCGACGCCGGTCAGCATAGCCGCTGCTACTTAGTCCGAGTGCTAAGTGATCCTGCAGCACTCGATTTGTTCCCATGCACTCTGATGTTGAGGCAAACTCCGGTTGCCCGCCGTAATCTAAATTTTTAGCGCCGCTTCCTCTTTGAGTTAAGGCCAAGACACCGATCAGCCGAAACCGTATAGGAGGAATGTAAATGAGAAAGGCATCTTTGATCACAGCCATTCTGCTGCTGTCAGCAGTTTGGGTTTGTGCGCAGACAAGTAGTCCGCAGTCGACAAGCCCGAGTAGCAGTGCTCCGCAGTCGACAAGCCCCAGCAGCACCAGTCCGAGCAGCACTTCACCGGCGAGCCCTCAATCATCGACTCCCGATCAATCGTCAACCACAACCACCACCAGCACATCACAGACTTCCACTACTGACAGCGGCCAGAGCATCGAAGGGTGCCTGAGCGGCTCGGCGGGCAGCTACACCCTGACCGATCAGTCTGGAACCACTTATCAACTTGCGGGCGACACCTCGAAATTGAGCGACCATGTGGGCCATCAGGTCCGCATCACCGGAACTCCTGCAGCGGGCGGATCGGCTTCTGCCGGTGCAAGCCCCAGCAGTGGCGCGGCGGGATCAAGCTCCGCTTCCTCTGGAGCAGCGGGAGCCTCGGGATCACAGCAGACTTTCAATGTGAAGAAAGTGAAGATGATTTCGAGCAGCTGTCCGACGACCAGCAAGTAATTCTCGCGGAAACCTTTCGTGAAGCCCGGCGCTGGTGGCGCCGGGTTTGTTTTTTACGCTTGAGGACGTACCTGGAGCCGCCCATCTCGCAGCACGGTGCACTTCCGGTCGCGCCATACGATCGTATCGCCCAGGAAGCCACCCATCCACACGATCACACCCAGCAGGTCCTGCAGCGGAAGAAGGAATAACTCTTTTCCAGCTTTACGATCACGCAGGACATAGACCGCGGTCGCAACCGCAGCCGCCGATCGCAACACCAGCGTGAGCGCAACCACGGGCCATGCAGCGCTGTTGAACGCCCACAGCAGTAAAGCCCAGGGGAGCGGATAGGTAAAGATCTGTCCCCAATAACCGAGCGGCCGCGAACGGCGAGTGCTGCGCGCCCAGCGAAGCCTGTGGCTGAGGTTGCGCTTCGCTCCCTGGCTGCCGATGCGATGCTCAATGATGTAGGAGGAAAGCAGCACAACCTGCCCTAATTCAGCCGCGCGCTGCCCGATGACAAAGTCTTCAGCCAGAAAATCCTGAAGGTAGGCAAACCCTCCCATGGATTCCAGCACGCTTCTGCGCACCGCGACCGTGCACCCCAGCGCAAATTTCATCCCCTCAAGCATGCGCGCCACCAGCACGCCGCCCAACAACTCCGTGTTCATGCCCACGGCTTCCAGCCTGGACCAGACACTTTTTCCTGCGATCGCCCGGTAGGGACAGGTAATGAGACCGGCGTCCCGTTCCTGAAATTCTGCCGCCAGACGCCGCAGCAGATTGCGATCCACCCGGATGTCGCTGTCGCTCATCACCAGCAATTCGTATTGCGCTTCGCGTACCAGCCGGTTGAGGGTGAATGCCTTCGCGTTCGGGATGGGCGAGTCACCGGTGACCATCAGCCGAGCCTTCACCCGGCCGGCGTATTCTTGAATGATTCTTTGAGCAACGCCTGCGGCGGGATCGTCGTAGCGGTGCACGCCAAAGATCACTTCGAAGCAAGGATAATCCTGCTCCATGAAGCTTCGAATGTTCTCTTCCAGCCCTTCATCGTAACCGCACAAGGGTTTGACAATGCTCATAGGCGGCATGTCGCCAACCCGGGAAGCGGTTTGCAGATCTGCTTTCCGGTAGCGCCATGAGGCAACGATCATCAGAACGCAATACACCAATGATCCGCAGACCAGGACTGCTAGAAGTGCTGTTGCGATCACCATAACGCACGCTCGCTCTTATTAGATGAGCTCGCTTGTGACGAGCCAAGGGGATTATTTGTAAATAGATATTTTCCACCGCTCTCCGCTACCAGATACAGAGTACCTGAGGACGCAGTCCGGCGTAACGAACTCACGTCAGCACCGTCGCTCACCACGTAATAGCGGGCCGCGCCCGGCCACAGCCGGGAAAAATCAGTGTCGCCGATAAAAACATCGGGAGCGCCAGGAGCATAGGAACCGTACTCCAGATTGGTGACGCGTCCATTCAACAGCAAAGCACTGCTGTCGGCGTAGTACAGCAGCGATGAAAACGGATAATAAGAACCGTTCACGATTAATTTTCCCGGAGGCGCCTTCAGCAAATCCTGGGCCAGCTTGTGCGAAGACATGTAGGGATCAAACGTAACCAGAGCAAGCCGGCTGGCATGGAAAAAAAGAACCATCATGGCGGCGACGGCCAGGAACATCCTGTGGCCACGCAGCAGCAGGGTTCCGGCGATCCCGACGAGAAATGCGAGACCGGCGACCATAAGAGGAGTTCGCAAATAGGCAAACGAACTCAGGGTCAGATCTCCGAGATGGCCAAGCGAAAGCGTATAGGCCTCCGGATGCTGGCTGAGTGCCGCGGAAATGTCGCCCGGAGCAGGCAGATTGCGGACCGAGAACAGTACGACGCCAATCAGCACCAACGCGGCTGCTGAGATGCCCGCAAGAATTCTAGTCCCTACACGCAGCCACTTTCCAGCGTCGTCCATGGCGCAACCTGTCAAAAGCGCCAATCCAGCGTAAATTGGCATCGAGTAATATTCCTGCGTGCTGGAAAAAGTGAAGAAGAGCAGCAGAAATCCGATCCAGCAAAGAGCGAGCAAACGGGTGCGTCCGCCGCGATCCACAGGCCGGTAATCAAGGCGCACCGCGGCCGGAAGGTAGATGCTCCAGGGAAAGAGCCACAACAGATTCAGCAGCCAGAACGCCGCGCGAGGCACCGTGTTGTAATCGTGTGGATAGCGCAGGTTCAGGAACCGCAGCACGTGCTCGTTCATGAAATAAAACCAGAAGAAACCGTGATACTGGCCCGGGCCGGAATCGAGCGAGAAGTTGAAATAGGGAGGCATGCGCAGAGTCGCCAGCACATGCCATGGCGCCGCGATGATCAGGAAAATCACAAACCCGCTGATTGGGCGCAGCCTGCGCCACGTCTCCCGCGAGAAAAGCTGGCGCGTTATCAAAAGGTAAACCAGCAAACTTCCCAAGGGGATCACCACAGCGATGAGTCCCTTCAACAGCACTCCCACGGCCATGCTGGCGGCCAGCAGAGCGGCCCAGCGCTCCGGATGGCGCTCATCTTCGTCCATGGCGCGCTGGAATGACCAGAAGGCAACACAGACTGCGAGCGAGATCATTACGTCTGGAATCAGGAACCGGGTGAATAAAAAAAGTCCGACACAGGTGGCCAGTACCAGCCCGGCATAGAAGCCGGCCCGCTTGCCGAAGGCCCAGCACCCGTACATTGCAGTGATCCAGCAGAGCAAAATGGCGCTCAACGCGATGGGTATGCGCGCCGCCCAGTCGTGGTCCCCAAACACTTTGAAGCTGACTGCGATTAGCCAGTAAGGCATGGGCGCCTTTTCGATGTAGGGAACGCCATCCAGTTTAGGAATGACCCAATCGTGAGAGCGGATCATGTTGCGCGCAAGTTGCGCATGGACAGCATCCACGTCGTCCATCAATCGCGGCGGAGAGATGATCCCGGCAAGAAAAACCAGCGCGGCGATCACGAGCAGAATCCGGCCTTCGCGCCCCAGACGGTGCTTAGCAGGGACTGAGCTCGCGCGCTTGTCCTCTCGTTCAATTATTTGCTGTACGGAACTGATAACAGCACTCCTCAAGCAAGGGAGAATCGGATAGACATCTTTCGGTCGCGGGAATCAGGCCAGTGTATTCCAGCAGTGCTTTCTAGATGATTTACTCACCTTTTTAACCTTTTGATTTGTAAAAAATTGTTAATGCCCCGGAGGTACATGGACCCTCAATAGCGAGTTCAATGCACTCGGAAAAATCAAGTGAACTCAGCTCGCGCTTATATTTTCCTATGGCCGTCTGCCTACTTTGGATTCAAACAGGGTGCACGAAGTTTACTCACTTCTGTGTTTGGGATGGCGCTCTGAAAAATGGAAGTGTGCCGCCTGGAACCAATGCATGCCGCGCGGTTCTGCATCAAGGCTGTTCCAGAGAAATGAATGCCTGGGACGTTTCTTCCCAGGCACTTAAGAGAGCGTGCACACCGGTCGGCACGATCTGTTGCCGAACTACTTCAAAGTGCGAATGTATTTGATAAGCGACTTGATCTGATCGTCGGTCAGCTTGCCATCGTACTTCGGCATTTTGTTTTTGCCATCTTTTACGATGGTGGCCAGTTCGGCGTCAGACTCCTTCGCCACTTCTGGTGAATGGAAATCTCTCGCGCCCAGTTTCGTGCCTGCGGGACCACCTTTCCCGTCGGCGCCATGACAGACCTGACACTTTGACTTGTACAGAGCTGCCGCATCATCCTGCGCGACGGCTGGAACAGCCATGGCCGCTGCCAGGCTGAGGGCCGCCATACCGATTAACATCTTCATACGTTTCCCCCCTCCCTTTCAATTAACCCGCAACGCTACATCGAGTAGCGCAGCGAAATCGTAAGAACGCCCCGTGGAAGTCGCGAAGCGGCGTTGGCCGGGATCGGATTCTCGTGGTAAAAGCGCACGTGGTCTTGCGTGGCAGTGTCACTCAAGTGGTGCTTCGTAAAGCCGCCATGCGGATTGTGACACTTCGTGCACTCATTTAGCCCTTCGGTCACGCCGTGATGAGCAAGCCTGGAAGAACCCGGCTTCACTTCGAGATGGCACTTATAGCAGAGGGCGGGCTGCGCTGCCGTCAGGAGCTTTTCGTTCACTTTCGGCGAGTGGACGGAATGACAATCTACGCAACCGACATTGTTCTTCAGGTGCTGCGACCCAAGAAAGCCGGCGCGTCCTTCGCCAAAGTCATGACACGACAAACAACGTTGAGAAGATTCCTCGCGCGATAGCGCCGGGAATCTGATGATCATGGAAGGATCGGCGGACTCTGCGTGCTCCTTGCCCGGACCATGACATGCCTCGCAGCCCTGCCACTGCGGTCCCTTGCGTTTGTCCAGCGTGGTCTTCCAGTGTGGTCCATCCTTGTAGCTCTTGAACTCATCTTCATGGCATGACTTGCAGGTATCGGTGCCCACGTATCGGGAAGGATCTGCGGCAGGATCATTTTGGACCGAGTCTTGCGAGGCTCTTTGTCCTTTTTCGCTGCTCTTGTCCTGGCCGGCCCTTGCATCCTGGCTAACGCATTCGCCGCAGCCCGGCGGTTTCGATTCCGCTGCACACCACAACAACAATGCCAGCAGGAGGAGCACATTCCATGTCCCTCTAGCGATCTGCTTTGCCAGCATGAGCGAGCCTCGCCTTTCCGCCGTTAAAGGGCACTATATGGAGAAACCGCATGAAGCCTCTGTGATCTGAATCACAGCGCGTTTACTCGGTGGACCAACGAAGCGACCGAGACCGGCGGAATGATTATTTCATTCCATGGTGGCGCAGAACCTCTCTGACTGCTTCTGTCCCACTCATCTCCCTGGGAAGCCTGGCTCCGGCCGCAAGCAGCACTTCCACGGTGGCAGGATAATTTCCCAGTTCCGGATGCCACGCATTTATCGATCCGTACATGGCCCAGTTCAACGGCGTTCCCTCGAATTCGTTATCGGCATTTTCAAGTGCTGCATGATGATCGATAAACAAGCGCGCCAGCTCGGCATTCCCGTGGAACGCTGCCCAGTGTAGCGACGACGCGTGGTGCTGGCTGAAAGCATGCACGGGCAGGCCCGCCTCCATCATGAGACGGGCGGGGATTGTGTCATTGTTGCGCGCTGCATGAGCCACGTGCCGGCGGCCAGCAGCCGTCAGCGTAGCAGCCAGGTTGGGTCGTTGTGCAAGCAGCTCTTTTACCATCGCCTCATCGTGGAGCCAGGAGGCGTTGAGCAGCTTCTCCTCCGCAGGGCTTTCAGCCATCAGCAGATCGAAGATCTCCGTGTGGCCAAGAGATTTCGCCACCTGAACCGCCGAGACATACCACCCCAGTTTCCACTGGTAGATGGTGCCGCCGTTGCGCGGGCTGATCATAGGGAAATATTCATCGCTGACGCGCATGCGAATGCACTCGGGATCGGCCTGAAGATGCCTCTTCACCAGCTCGATGTCGCCCAGGGCCGTGGCCATCAGGATATCGGTTTTGCAGCCGCGGCGAATCAAGTAGCGCGCGATTTGGTTACGCTCGCGCAGCATCCATTGCGCCGGAGTGGATTCGTGATCGACGTCACGCGCTTCTATATCGGCGCCGTGGTCCAACAGGAAGTCAACGATTTCTATGGTCGAGGCAAAGTGCAACGGCGTCTGTCCATCCCCACCGCGAGCGTGGACCAGTTGCGGTTCAGATGCAATCATCTCCTTGAGCTTCTCTATCATTCCCAGCCGAGCCGCGGCGTGGACAGTAACAGTGGCACCTCGCTCGATGGCGTAAGCAGCGACCTCGGGCGGAGCGCTGTCCAGCAGGCCGAAGCTGCCTCGGTCCCACTTGCTTCTGGCATCGATCTCAGCTCCGGCGTCAAGAAACGCGTCCAGCATGGCCTTGCTGCAAACATGGTTGATCAACGGCGAGCCAAAATCGCCAATCGGTTCGTCGATTCTGGCTTTGAGCGCGGGATAACGTTTCAGCAATCGGCGGAATTCCGCCACATTATCATCGCGGAGCGCCTTTCGTGCCATTCTGAACGCTTCAGTCGTTTGAGCGGCCCTGGCGTCAACATGCTCTTTGAGTTTTGACCAGGCATCAAAGCCATACTCGCGGGCGATGAGGTGCTGCGCGTCGGAAAGTTTTGCAGTGCCTTTGAGCTTAAGTACCCGAAATCTCGCCACAACTTGCGGCTCATTCTCACGAAAGGCACGCAGCAAGGCTTTGGCTTGTTTTCGCAGATGTTCAAGATTTGCAGCCGCGGGCAGGGCTTTCTTCGGTGGATTTGTCTTACGTAGAGCAGCAGACATGAAACCTCCTTCTTTTTTGGCCGGTGTCCGCTGTCCGGGCAGAAGAGAGGTTTTTGACAGTTAAAACTGGAAGTTCAGGTGGGATAATCCCTTCCCGCGGACGGGATGCGTCCTGCAGCGCTACGGGGAAAATAACAAGCGAGGTTCTGATTTGTCAAAGAGCAGGCGCGATTCCATGATGTCGCGAGCCGCGATGAAGGCGGTAAGCGTGATAAACCGCGAGCTCAGGGAATCCCCCATCCCCTGAGCCCTGGAAGAACAGCCATGTTTTGTAAGAAATTAACAGCGATAGTGCCGGCTGGCTGTGACGTTCATCACACAGGTCTGGGCGAGAGTTCGCGCTTGAGGAATCTTAGCGAACGCCTTGATTTCCGGATCACCTGATTCGCAAGACTCAAATCGGAACTCAGGACTCTGGCGATCGCAAAGTAGATTTGCGGATTGACCCGGAGCAAGGCAAGAAATTCGTCGCGGGGAACAAGGCTAACGTTGCAGTCTTCCAGGCACACGACATCGATCTCGGGACCTTCTCCCGACACAATTTCGCGCATGCCCAGGACCTTGCCTTTCTTCGCTGTTCCCAGGAGAAGATCTTTTCCATCCGAGGGCAGCGAAATCTCGGCCGAGCCGCCGTTCAGGATCACCAGGTGCTGTGGCGCAACCTGATGCTGGACCAGCAAGGTTCCCTGCGGAACCATCCTATCTTGCTCATAATGCTGCAGTTCGCGCCGGACTTCGGCCGACAAACTGCAATAAAGCTCATTTATCCCCTCGTCTCTTCGCCTAACGAGATGCATCATAGGGAGGTTTATATCTGACCCCTTAACACTTGCGATGTGATAACGGTCACGAAAAACTGTGATGACCTCAGGTGGTCACGATCCCTTCCAACGCAGGTTTATTGAGAAGGGTCCAGGTCGCGCCTTTGACCCTCAACCAGCCTTTGCGTTTGAACTCGCCCAGCACTCTGGACACCGTTTCCCGGGAAGTTCCCACGAATTGGGCGATTTCCTCCTGGGTGAGCGTCACCCGGAAAGGAATTTCGTCTTTCTTCCGGGGAGTGTTCAACGGATGCTCCGACCATCCCAACAGCAGTTTGGCGATCTTTTCCGGAACGGAATTGGAAAGACCCAGCGAGCGAATCTCGCCATAAGCACATTTGCAGTTGTGGGTAAGCTGTTGTGCCACTTTCATTCCGACATCGGGATACTCCTCCAGAAACCGGATGAAATCTGGCTGGGAAATGAAGTTCGCCTGGCTTGGCTCCAGGGTTTCGATGGTAGCTTCATAAGGAGTGTTGGATACGGCCGCACTCAGCCCCAGCACTTCACCTGGCTCGGCGATCCGCAGAATGATGCTCTTGCCTTCGGCTGAAGTGGTGGACAGCTTGGCTCTACCTGTACACAAAACATAGATACCCAGCGGAGCCTGGCCGTCCAAACAGAGCAAAGCGCCCTTGGGATAAACAGAGGTCGCTTTGATAGAGTGCAGCTTGACCAGTGCCTCCCGCGGCAGATTGCAGAACAGTCGCTGCTCACGAAATGTACACTTGAGGCAG
>Ga0126371_10004785_pt1 | contig 11957 bp, 12 predicted proteins | sample PanSoiMetaPlot_4_FD_110145 | JGI IMG/M metagenome (GOLD analysis project Ga0126371, IMG submission 110145) | Tropical forest soil microbial communities from Panama - MetaG Plot_4 | ecosystem: Environmental > Terrestrial > Soil > Tropical forest > Bulk soil | place: Panama | collected 2016-02-17
AAGCCTGTTCTTCCTCGATCAGTTCTATCTGCCGCACGCCAACAAGCGGCAAGATGCGCTTCGCAACCTGATCAAGGGGAAACCGGCGCAGACGTATCTGCGTCCTGACCGCAAGTGGATTTTCGGCGAGCACTCGAACATTTACTACTACCAGTTCTTCGACACCGACCGCGATCAGTTTGCCGACATTTCCGTTTTTCAATTCGATCCGAAGACTTTCTCGATCACGCACCGGGTAGTCGCTGAGCGTGCACGATGGTCCGACGCCGCGAAACGTTGGATCTTCGAAGCGGGCTGGGAGCGCGATCTGCGCGGCGAAGCGATCGAGAACTTTCGGCGATTCGATGTCGCCACTTTCCCTGCATTCACCGAGCCCCCGAGCTATTTCAAGAAAGAAGTGCTCCAATCCCAAGAGATGAACTACGAGGAACTGCGACGTTACATCCACGACCTGCAGCAGAGCGGCTTCGACGTGGTGCGTTTGCGCGTGCAACTCCATCGCAAGCTGGCTTTCCCGCTGGTCACGATTGTGATGGCGGTGCTGGCGATTCCGTTCTCGCTTTCGACGGGAAAGCGAGGAGCGGTCACCGGGGTCGCGGTGGCGGTGGGAATCGCGGTGGTCTATGAAACAACTTCGCGCCTGTTTGAGGCCATGGGAAATCTCAGCCAGCTTCCGCCAGGACTGGCGGCGTGGTCTCCGGATCTGATTTTTGCTTTAGTGGGAGCTTATCTGATCTTGAAGCTGCCGACCTGAAGAGAAAAGCTTTTAACCGCAAGGACCGCAGAGAACGGCCGCGAAGGGCGCAAAGAAAAACCAGTTCACCACGGAGGGCACAGAGAAGATCCGGTGATCGGGTCGTCGGATGATCAGGCCATTGAGAAGAGCTCTTAACCGCGGAGGTCGCAGAGAAAATCCGCGGAGAACGCAAAGAAAAGCGCACCGTCCTACGGATGGTCTGACCCGCCGAATCGATCCTTCATCGCGACCTGATGCCGTAGGGTGCTAACGGCGAAGTCAACTGGGGCAGCGCTGTCAGTTTCCCGGTGGTTCCTTGCATCGAGTAGGTTGATACCGTGCTGCCGCCGTTATTCGAAACGAAGAGCCAGAAGTTGCCATCCAGGCTGCCATCGGAGTGCAGCGTGAACGCGACCGGATTGGCGCCGGTTGAAACGGTTCCTCCGGCTCCGGTGATCGCCGTCAACTCACCGGTAACCTGGTTGAGCGTGTAACCGGTCACCTCGCTGCCTCCATTGGCGAGCACGAAGAAGTATTTCGTCGCAGGATCGGTGGTCATGGCAATTGGGCCCACTCCGGCCGCGACGCTCGTTGTCTTGGCTTGAATTGGGCTCAGCGTTCCCCCGTTGGGATCGATGGCGAATTCGAAGACATCATTAGAGCTTGAATTTGCGACGTATAGGAAGTCTCCAACTGGCGGCGACAGGATTGCGGTCGGGCCCGTACCCACATTCACCCCGAAACACTGCGCACAGCCCTCGGCAATCGGTGTGAGCGCTCCGCTGGTCGAATCAAACGAAAACGACACCACGGCGTTGTTCGCCAGGTCGCTGACGTAAACGAAGTTCCCTTGATGACTGACGGCTATCCCGGAAGGAAAGGGCGCAACCGGGTTAAATTGCAGCGGCGGAGACGTCTCCTGGATTCCGAATGGCGAACCAGTGACTTCCGTCAGTGCGCCGCCCGATCCAATTGCAAAAACCGACACGTTTCCGGGAATCGAAACGGGATTGCTGATCGTCGCGGCCTGCCCCTGGTTCGCGACAAACAGGAAGTGCGCTCCAGGATCCATCGCCATAGCGGATGGATGGGCTGCATTGGTCAAAGCCGTCGTCCCTGAAGAGGCCGCCAGCGAACCGTCCTTGTTGATGGTGAACAGCGAGATATCGTTCGAGCCAAAATTGGCGGTATATGCGAATGAGTTGGTCGGATCGAACAACAGCACGGTGGGCTGCGTGCCGGCGTTGACGGGCTTTCCGGTTTGCACCAGCGCACCGTTGCTCGAATTAAGCGCTCCGCTGTGCAGATTGACCTTGTACGTGGTCACGATTCCCGGACTAGCTCCCTGGCTGACCAGATAAACAAACGCGGATTTGCTTGAAGATCCACAACTTGCGAGAAGAAGCGCACATGCCGCCATCGCGACACACGGAAGCCAGCCAGACCTCATTGAGATAGGTTCTCCTGTTGATACCTTGCGGTTGCGAGGTCGCACAGGACCTCGAGCAATCCAATTTGAGGGCTTGATTACCTTCATTTGTGTATCAGGAAATTACGGGAAGATCAAACTGCCACAAAGACTTATTGGAATCTCGGACTCTCTTGAGAGTTGCCTGACCAGCTACGGATGGAGTTGTCGTATCAGGCGCCAAAAACAATTCGCGGTAGAAGTAGAGAACAATCGGACTCTAGGCAGTCTGTACTGGCGTGACGTTCGCAGGGCTCACGGGCGCTTGCGCTTGGAGCGAGGTTTCGAGAGGCAGCCGGATTTCCACCATCAGTCCACCTTCTGGACGATTGCTGGCCCGCACCGTGCCGCCGTGCAAGCGAACCGCACGCTCGGTGATAGCCAGTCCGAGTCCAACCCCACCGGTTTGGCGTCCGCGAGCGTCGTCGAGCCGATAGAACGGACGGAACAGCTTGTCGAGGGCTTCTTTCGGTACGCCGGGGCCGCAATCGGTCACGCGAACCACAGCTTCGTCCTTCCCGTTACCGATTTCGCGGTTGAGGCGAATTTCGACGTCGGTGCCGTCGTGCGTGTGACGCATGGCGTTGCGAACCACGTTCTCGACGGCGCTATGCAGCAGCGACGGACTGCCGAGAATCGTGATCTCGTTCTGGATGGTGCAGCGCACGTGGCATTGACGGCTCTGCGCTTCGAAGTCGGCATCCTTGGTGATGTCGCGAACCAACTCGTCGAGAGAGATCGAGGTGCGCCGCATCGCGTCGTCGCCGCCCTCGAGGCGTGCTAGTGTCAGCAGGCGGCCGATCAGTTCGTTGAGCCGATTGGCTTCGAGTTCAATTCGTTCGAGCACGCTGTGCGCTTGCGGTCCGGTACGCTGCCAAGCAAGTCCAAGAGCCACGCTTAGCCTTGCTAATGGAGAACGCAGCTCGTGCGAGATGTCGTTGAGCAAGCGGGATTGAGCGTTCACCAGATCCTGCAGCCGCGCAGCCATCGTGTTGAAGTCGCGCACAAGTTGGGCAATTTCGTCCTGGCGTCGCCCGCGTGGAGCGTCGGCGCGCGCGCTGAGATCTCCGGCGGCCAACAGCTGCGTGGCGGCTCGCAGTTTCTGCACGTCCGATGTCAGATAGCGAGCGAGGAGATAACAAATAATGCCGGAAACCAACACCGCCATCGCGAGAATTTCAAGTCCCGCACCAGGTGGTTTCTGCCTTAGCAGCGGCAACCAGGGTCGAGGCGGAACCTCCGCGACCATGATGTACCGATGGCCATCCGCTGCCGCCACTTGCTGGGTAACGAAGCGCCGGGCTGTGAATCGGTGAAAGATTTTATTCGGTTCCGCATCTTCTCCGCGGCTCAGGCGGTGCGCCCATTCAGGGGCGACGCGACCAGCAAGCTCTTTCCCTTGATCGTCAAACAGGAAGGCTTGCAGTTTGAGGGTGTTGTTGAATTCGTCGAGTTTGCGATTAAGTCCGGCGGGGCCGCCCGCCTCGTAGGCCTGCATCAGCTGATTGGTAGTGTGACCTTTGACGAACTCCCAGAATGGCGACTCGGTTTGCGGACGAAAAATAATCGTCGCCAGCACCACCAGCGCGACGATGAGCGCCTGGGCAAGCCAGAACGATAGAAAGATCTTTAGAAACAGGCTTCTCATCGAGTGAGCGTTTTGACCCGCTCGCGGGGTCTGGCAAGAATATACCCCACTCCACGCACTGTCTTGATGTGTTCTTCTTCCCCGTTGACATCCCCGAGCTTCTTGCGGACCTTGCTCACGTGCATGTCGATGCTGCGGTCGAAAGGAGAAAACTTACGGCTGAGCACCGCGCTCACCAACTGTTCACGCGTTACCACGCGGCCCGCTTCCCTCAGCAGCACTTCGAGAAGATTGAACTCCACCGAGGTCAGATCCACCGGTTCCCCGCCATGGCGCACCGTGCGTGTGGCAGGGTCGAGCTCGATGTCGCCGACACGCAGGATATCGGGAGGACGGGGAGCACCGATGCCTTTTGGATCGGCGGCGCTGCGGCGCAGGATCGCGCGGATGCGGGCGACAAGCTCCCGCGGATTGAATGGCTTGGGAAGATAATCGTCGGCGCCGATCTCAAGTCCAACGATGCGATCCACATCTTCGCCGCGGGCAGTCAGCAACAGCACCGGGATGCGGGACGTCGCGCGCAAGCGCCGCAGAACGTCGAAGCCGCTCATTCCGGGCAGCATCACGTCCAACACAATCAGCAAGTAACTGCCGTTGGAGGCGCGCTGCAGGCCGGTTTCTCCATCGTGCACCGCCTCCACGCCGAATCCTTCGGCGGCCAAATACTCACTTACCAGGGTGCACAGCTCATAGTCGTCGTCAATGATCAGAATACGTTCCATCTTCCCTTTCATTGTTGCAGGGAGACCTCCTCCAAGCCAGTAAAGATTTGTCAAAACGGCGGTAACTGATTGACAAAACTTTACTTGCATTGACTGTCTTTTTACCACGCTCGGCGCGGAAGCGTGTTCCCATAAATGTACGAAAACGACGGCACCCGGGCCGTGACCCGGGAATGTGGAGGTCAACAATGAATCCCGTTCAATCAAGAATCCTGGCTGCGGTGCTAAGCCTGATCGCGTTGTCGGCAGTTGCCTTTGGACAGGCGGGAATGCAGCCGGCAGCTTTTGGTCATCGCGGCGGATTCGACTCGCTGCTGGGACGGATGGGCGACTACCTCGAACTCACCGACGCGCAACGAACACAGATGAAATCGATTATGGCGAAGGAGAAGGGGACGATGCGTCCGCTGATGCAGCAGCTTGCGCAGAGTAATCAACAGATGCGCCAGCTCGAAGAGGCCAGCACCTTCGATGAAGGGAAAGTTCGCACGCTCGCGACGCAGCAGTCGCAGGCTTTGACGGAGCTGATGGTGCAGAAGGCCCGGATCAAGTCGGAGATGGTTCAGGTGCTGACACCCGACCAGAAAACGAAACTGACCGCGTTTGAAGCGAAGCAGCAGGCGCGCTTCCAGCGGCACTTCAAGGGCGCTCCGGCCGCATCGAGTGAGGAACCCTCGAACCAATAAAGTTGTTGTCTGCACAGGAGGGGCGGGAGTTAGCTCCCAAGCCCGCCCCCTTTTTTCAGCAACTTACAACGGCGGGCAGGGTTCAGTGAGAAAGGCGGATTTAGCCGTGGCGACTGTAGCTTCAAATCGACAGCTGATTGAAGCTGTAGCAACAGAGATGTCAGAGGGAATTGACTGTGCTGTTGGTTTCTGGATGGGTCAGATCGAGCAGGCGCTGGGAGATCCGGAGTTGACGACATTAGGACGGTTGAACGCGGTGCGCGCCATCGTTCACGCTTTCCGCCACCAGCCTACAGAAATGGGGTTCCAGGCCGATGGATACGTTGCGTAGCACTTTACGTTTAATCGGAGTCACGATTATGAACAGTGAGTTGGTGTACTCGTTCCTGATGGGGATCGGCTGGTTATTCCTGATTAGCTGGGCGGTGGCGTTGCTGGTGGCGTGCGCATCGGTGTTCCGGCAAGATCAGACGCAATTGGCTGGGACTCGCGGACGTGCCGGAGTCCCGCCGGTTCTGCACGGGTAGTGGCTGTTGGTCTTGTTTAGTGTTTCGGGTCGAAGGTGAACTCGACCTGAGTCTTTGATTCGCTATCGGCAGGGACGTATTTCCACTTCCGCACCGCGGCGCTCGCTGCTTCCACCAAAACTGGATTCCCACCGAGCGGCGAAACAGAATCGACATTCCCCTTCGCCGAAATTACGATTTCCAGCCGAACCACGCCGCCGATGTGCGCTTCGCGCAAGGTCACCGGGTATCCGGGACTCTCTTTGTAGACTAGTTTCCGAGGCGTCTTGTCAGACTTTTGCGCGTGAGCCCACGGCGTGCTACCCGAAAAGAGAAAAGCACAAAGGAGAACAGCAGCCAAACGCACGTTGTGCGAGAAGGAATGGATAACAGGTAAGGTGGTTTTCAGGTTCCGCAAAATGCACTCCGAGCAACTGCAGATTCCCCCAAGGTTCGGCCTGTCAAGAACTTATGTCAGTAATTCGTAACCAACAAGATTACTAACGTACTGGCGGGACATCGCCCTCGCGGGAATGGTCGTGGAGAGTGTGGCGGAGGAGGAAGACCGTTGGATCCGGTTCCCCGCAGTACTCAGGGAGAACCCCTTTCCTGACAATGACCTGCACCCGCGGCTGCTAGAATCGCATCTACTAGACCAATGCTGCCGAAACGCCTACGACCCCTGTATCCCTACCTGAAAAAGTACCGTGTTGGGTTTGCCTGGGGGACGGTGTGCGTCCTGTTGCTGAACGGAATTTGGGTGCAGTTTCCGCAGGTCCTTCAACGTGCGCTGGACTATTTGAAGAACGGTGGCAACAGCGTGAGCAAGCTGGGCTTCTATGCCCTGCTTTTGGTAACGATAGCGGCGACCAAGGGCGTGTTTCAGTTCCTGACCCGCTGGATCGTGATTGGCATCTCGCGCGACATCGAATTTGATCTGCGCAACGACATGTTCCAGCACCTGGAACAACTCTCGTTTCCTTACTACCAGCGCAACCGGACCGGCGACATCATGGCGCGCGCGACCAACGACCTGAACGCCGTGCGCATGCTGTTGGGACCGGCCATCATGTACTCGGCCAACACGCTCGTGTTTACTGCGGGCGCTCTGTTTTACATGTTCAAGATCAGCCCCAAGCTGACGGCCTACACCTTCCTGCCGCTGCCGGTCGCAAGCATCGTCATTCAGTATTTTGGGCGGCAGATCCACGAGCGCTTCGAGAAGATCCAGGCGATGTTTTCAGATATTTCAGCGCGTGCGCAGGAGAACTTTTCCGGAGCCCGGGTGATTCGCGCCTATGCACAGGAAGCCGCGGAGGTCCGGCAGTTCGAGGGCGCAAACAACGAATACATCGCGCGAAGCCTTCCCTTGGCCCGTCTAATGGGGCTTTTGTGGCCGACGCTCGAACTCACGCTGGGATTTGCGATCGTGCTGGTGCTTTGGCTTGGTGGTCGCGAGGTACTGGGCGGGCGCATGACGGTGGGCCAGTTCGCTGCGTTTTTGACGTACATGGTCCAGTTGACCTGGCCGGTGATTGCGCTCGGATGGGTGATCAACATTTTCCAGCGTGGTACGGCGTCGCTCGCGCGTATCAATGAAATTCTTCAGGAGGAACCGGAGATTGCCGACGAAAAAGCTGTCAGAGCAGCCGGACCGCCTGAGCCCGAGATTCGTGGCGACATCGAGTTTCGCCATCTGAGCTTCAAATACAACGGGACACCCGTGCTGCAGGACGTGAATCTGCAGATCCCCGCAGGTAGCAGTCTCGCGATCGTTGGACCGACGGGTTCGGGCAAGACCACGCTGGTCGATCTCATTCCACGCGTCTACGATGCGCCTGATGGCGCGGTTCTGATTGACGGGCGGCCGATCCGCGAGTATCCCATCGAGTTTCTGCGTCGCAGTATCGGCTTCGTTCCGCAGGAGACCTTCCTTTTCAGCGACACGATCCGCGAGAACATAGCGTTCGGAAAAGATCACGCGACGGAGGAGGAGGTACGCGCCGCGGCCGCCGCGGCCAACATCGCCACCGACATCGAGTCATTCACGGACGGCTTCGACACGATGGTCGGCGAACGCGGCATCACGTTGTCTGGGGGCCAGAAGCAACGCACCGCGATCGCGCGCGCGATTCTACGGAATCCGCGAATCCTGATCCTCGACGACGCACTGTCAAGCGTAGACACGCAGACCGAAGACAAGATTCTCAATCACCTGCGCGAGGTAATGCAGGGACGAACGACCATCTTCATCTCGCATCGCGTGTCTACCGTGCGCAATGCAGACAGGATCGCCGTGCTGCACGGCGGGCGCATCGTGGAGCTGGGCACGCACGAAGAGCTTCTCGCGCGTAACGGCTACTACACGGACCTCTATAACAAGCAACTACTGGAAGAAGAACTGGCGGAAGTCTGAGATCCGCTTGGGCATTACTCCATGAAGCGGATACCCACCGAAGAGTTACTCGACTCCGATTCCGGCACGCCTGAAGAGATCTCCTCTTCCCTCGCCGACCTGCGCTGGATCAACCGTACCTTCGGTGGGCGGGCTACGACGCTTGCGATGGTAGAGCAGGTCGCAAAGATCACGGGCGTGAATCAACTCTCCCTGCTGGAAGTGGCTGCTGGCTCCGGCGATGTTCCTCGCTACACGAGCCAGCAACTCGGCGCGCGCGGCATCAATCTGAAAATTACGCTGCTCGATCGACGTGCCTCTCACGTAGGCAATGGCGGGCGCTCCGTCGCGGGCGATGCGCTGGCTCTTCCCTTTCAAGACGGAAGCTTCGACCTGGTGAGCTCGGGTTTGTTTGTGCATCATCTTTCGCCTGAGCAGGTGACGCGATTCGTGAACGAAAGTCTGCGGGTTTCGCGGAAAGCGGTGCTGATCAATGACCTGATCCGCCATCCGTTGCATCTCGCGATGGTGTACGCTGGATCTCCTTTTTATCGCAGCCGCCTCACCCGGCACGACGCGCCCGCGTCGGTGCGGCAGGCCTACACGATAAGTGAGATGCGCGAAATGCTAAACGCCACGACCGCGTCGCGCGTCGAGATCAGCCACCACTATCTGTTTCGCATGGGCGTGATCGTATGGAAGTGACGCCGAACTCATCCGCGTCGAAGACCTGGCCGGTGGCCGCACTTTACGATTTGACGGTCGTGGGCGGAGGTCCGGCGGGAACGTCTGCGGCGATCACCGCAGCCCGAACCGGTGCAAAGGTGCTGCTTCTCGAGCGTGGGCGATTGCCCCGGCAACGCGTGTGCGGTGAATTTGTATCGGCGGAATCGCTGGAATTACTGGCCGGCCTGCTGGCTGACACGCGGCCGGAACTGCTCGCTGGAGCCGCACGCATCTCGGTGGGGCGGCTGTTGGTCGACAGCAGAACGATCACAACGCAGGTCGATCCGCCCGCCGCAAGTATCGCTCGCTTCGATCTCGACATCGCGCTTTGGGAAGCCGCGCGTAAATCGGGAGTCAGTGGACGCCTACAGGCTACGGTTGAAGGCGTCGACCGGCGCGAAGACAAATTCGTGGTCAAAACGTCGCTGGGAATCTTTCAATCGCGAGGCGTGATTCTGGCGGGGGGGCGCTGGTCCAATCTCGACTCTCACGCGCGCGTCGATGAACATTCGGGTCAGCAGTGGCTTGGGATCAAGGCGCACTACACCGAAGAAGCACCGCCCGAGTCGGTCGACCTTTACTTCTTCGAAGGCGGATATTGCGGCGTTTCGCCCGTGCGCCTTGCGGGCGGCGACTCGTCGAACCGCGTGAATGCGTGTGCGATGGTGCAGGCCGACGTGGCGCGGACTCTGCCCGAGGTGTTTCGATTGCATCCAGAGTTGGAAGAGCGCACGAGACGTTGGAACCCGGTGATGGAGTCGGTGACGACGTTTCCGTTGGTGTTTCGCGAGCCGTGTCCGGTGGAAGATCGAGTGCTGCGCGTGGGTGATGCGGCCGGGTTTGTGGACCCGTTCGTTGGGGATGGGATTTCGCTCGCGTTGCGCAGCGGCGCGCTGGCGGCCGAATGCCTGGCCCCGTTCCTTCGGTCGGAGATTTCACTGGAAGAAGCGGCTGCTGATTATGGCGCGCAATACAAGTCGGGATTGTTGCCGGTGTTCCGGAGTTCGTCGAAAATCCGCCGCTTGCTCGATCTGCCAGGTCCCATTCGGCGCGCCGCCAGCCATCTGCTGGAGAAGGCGCCGGTGGTGTCGCGATTGCTGGTGACGTTTACGCGCTGATGTGCAGCAACTCCCACATGCGCGCGAGGTGATGATCGTCATGTTCGGCAGCGAAGAAAAGATGGTCTACTAAACGCATCGGCTGCTTGAGGCGTGGATGCAATATCGCGCGGCTGGCGGATGATAGCTCGATCGTCCGCGCGCGATCGAGGAGCTTCTCCCGTTCCTGCCGAAACGCCTTCAGTATTTCGTCGATAGGACGCTCGTTATGGCGGGCCTCGTCGGTTTTACGATTGCTGAGATCGGCAGCCGTTAGCTCGTTTCGATCCGACAAGAAGTCCTCCACCCGCTGCATCCACAGGGTTTCCAGATCGAGCAGGTGTCCGACGTGCTCCTGCGCGGACCACTTGCTATTCGGTTTGCGAACCAGAGCCTCTCGGGAAGATGATCGGGCAATTTCCTCGAGCCGGGCTGGAGTGCCGCGCAACCGTGCGCAGAGGTTGGGGAACTGTTCAACCGGGAAAACAAACTCGAACTTACGATCAAACCAGCGAGGCACTGTGGTCATGATGGCTGTAATGCTCCCATCGTTCGAAATGTCCTCATTCGCACTAGGGATGTCAGCAATTCCGATGACGATTCAATATCGCCGACGAACCATACGCCTATGAGCGATGTCAGAAAGCGGGTCCTTCGCTTCGCTCACGATGACAATTCATTGAGAGTGACCCGACCGGGGGTAGGTGCGGCGTGACGGGCGAGGACGCCCGTCGTTCCAACGGCTGTCGCCACTTGGATCTTACCGTACGGCCAGCACTTCGCGGATATTGTCGCGGCTCAGGAAGAACTTGATCGAGGCAAAATCGCGGAAGAGATTTTCGATGTGCCGGTTGTTGAAGACGCGCTGCAGGCGGAATCCGCCGCCGACTGCGCGGTGCACTGCGCCGGTCGGCCCGCGCCGCACTTCGCGCTGAGGAATGATCGGCTGCATGTCGAGAACATCGGGGCCCATGATGTGGTAGCGATAGCAGGGCGCGTCGGGACCGGCGTCACGAGTATGGAAGAAAGCCAGCATCATTCCGCCTGGCTTCAGGACCGACCACAGTCGTCCGACGACCGGCTTCACGAGGCTTTCGTCGAGATAGTCCGGAAGATTCCAGCACAGTACGACGTCGAACTGCGCAGCGGGATAGACGAGGTTCTCCTCAAGAAAGAGACGGCTGTCGAGCGTGGGGTTGCCCTGTTCGTCCTTTATGGCCAGCGATGGATCGGTCGAGGCCGTAAGCAAGTCCTCGCTGTAGATTTTGTGGGATCGCTCGGTGAAATAGCGGATGTTCGATGGCGAAGTCGCGCCCAGATCGAGAACGCATAGCGCTTCCTGCGAGGCCCAAACGCGGGTGAGTTCGCCCAGGCCGCTCGAGCGGCGGGAGAGTTTTGGACTACTTTGTGCCGGGGACGCAGTCTGGTCCGGTCCGGACGATGTGCCGCGAAACAGTTTCATGAAGTCTTGCGCGATAGTCCGGCCAATCTTCGGGAACGCCGTACATGTTCCTCAAAAACGGCCTTCCCCGGAACATACGTTTCGCGCCCATGCGAAAATCAGAGCCTTTCGCTTCGTCCGAGGATCCAATCCTGAAGCTACAGCCTACTTCCCGTCCTTACTGATATCCACTTTGCCCTTGAGGTACGCGCCTTCCTCAATGGCGATCCGCTGCGTCGCAATGTCGCCCATGACCACGGCAGACTTGCGCAGCTCGACCTTGTCCGAAGCACGCAGATTGCCTTCCAGCTTGCCCTGCACCGTAACGCCCTTGGCGTCGACGTTGGCCTTCACCTGCCCGTTTGGACCCACCGTGAGGTTATTTCCCTTCAGCAGGATGCTGCCCTCGACTTGACCGTCGAGATAAAGGTCTTCACTGCCGGAGAGTTCTCCTTTGATGAACACCGATTTCCCGATATGCGCGAATTCACCAGTTTTGGGCACTTCCATGACCGCAGTCTCCTTCGGCTAG
>Ga0126371_10004788_pt1 | contig 11953 bp, 10 predicted proteins | sample PanSoiMetaPlot_4_FD_110145 | JGI IMG/M metagenome (GOLD analysis project Ga0126371, IMG submission 110145) | Tropical forest soil microbial communities from Panama - MetaG Plot_4 | ecosystem: Environmental > Terrestrial > Soil > Tropical forest > Bulk soil | place: Panama | collected 2016-02-17
CAGCACCAAGCTGGTCCACGGCGCCGAATACGCCAGTGTGCCCGCAATAATCCCGTGAAACGGCCATCCGAATAAATGTCCGTGCGGACCTGCGACCTTGGCGCCACCATAGTCGCGTGTCGTATACGTGTGCAAAGTCAACAGAGGGTCGCCAAAATAGCGCGCCAACGGCGCCGCGTATAAGATCCCGATCCCAACCCCAATCGCAAGAGCAAACAGAAATTCTCGGAATCTCTTACGGTAGAGCAAGACTAGTCCGATTCCCACCAGTACGAAAATCATCAAAGGCCGCACGGTCACCGCCAGCGACCCAAGCAGCGCGGCCAGCAATGGTCGATTTCGGCGAAATGCCAGCAAGCTGCCAAGCGCGAGCGCCAGCGCCACCGGTTCAGACCCTCCAAGATACGAGAGCTGCAGCCACTCGAGATTGGCAAACGCGAAGTAGCCGGCTGTGAGCGTTCCGAACATGCGAGCCGTCAGCCACACCGAAATGACCGAGCAAACCACCGCCAGAAACCAAAGCGCGAATCCAGTCGGAACGTGGAACAGTAACGAGAAGGCCGCGATCAAGTAGGGATATCCCATGAAGTGCTGCAGCTGCACATTCCGAAAATCCCAGTGCCGGATGGCGTTGGCTACATCGTGATACGCGCCGTTATCGCCCCATTGAAGAACGAGCGCCGTCGACCCATGAAGAAGGAAAATCGTCGTCCACATGACGACGAAGCTAATCCCAACCAAAACCAGCAGTTCCCGCTGGCTAGGGGCTCTGCGAAATCTGTCCTTTTGAATTTCCTGCGAAATGGTAGCTGATTCGTCTATACGCATGTCCCGTGTAGCAGCGGACGCATTCGTCCTCACCCGCGAACCCCGAGCGCAGCGAAGGGGAGCGTGTGACCTTTGAAGGCGGTGTCAGCGCCGCCGACAACTGGATCGAATCACGCCTTCTTCACCGGCCAACTGACCTGCCCACCCTTGCTATACGCCAAATTTCCAATGTGCCCCGCACGCGCCGCGGCAACTCCCGTCTCCACCGGCGCATTCGGCTCCTTCCGCGACTTCACGCAATCGAAGAAATTCTCCATATGCGAAATTGTTCCATCGCGGTAACTCCGCTCGCTCAGCACCGGATTCTGCTCACGCGATGCTCCCTCGCGATAAACCGCAAATCCCCCGCGATCGATCTTCAACGTTGCATCCGTCCCGCGAAATTCCAACCCTCCATCATCAATGGACGAAGCCATCATCCCCTCATACACCACGTCAAACCCGGGATACCGAAATGCCGCCTGAATCGTATCCGGACAATCCCACTGATCGAATACATATTTGTCACCCAGCATGCATGCCTGTCGTGGGGTATCTGCCTTCATTGCCCAGTGAACCACATCAATCCAGTGCGTAAACAGATCGGTCATCGCTCCGCCGCCAAAATTCCAATACCACCGCCAGTGCGCGAACTTCTCATCGCTGAATGCCTGCTCCGGAGCCGATCCCAGCCACTGCTTCCAGTCGAGCGCCTGCTGATCGACGGGTTTAGCGACCCAGCTGCGCTGATAGTTCTGCCACCAGTACGTGCGCACTTGCACCACGCGTCCCAGGCTGCCCGCTTGGATCAGATCCACCGCATCGCGGAAGTGCGTCCAGCTGCGCTGCTGCATGCCGCATTGGAGAATCTGCTTCCCCGATCGTACCGCCTTTGTCAGCGTCTCTCCTTCTTCAATGGTGTGCGTGACAGGTTTCTCGAGGAATACGTCTTTGCCTGCCTTGAGTGCGTCCGCCGCCATCGTCACATGCCAATGATCCGGCGAAGCAATAATCACCGCGTCGATGTTCTTGTCGAGCACCTCGCGATATTCGAGATGCGTCGTTGCCAGCCCATTTGATCGTTCCTTCACTGCATCGCGATTCGGTCCATAGACGTCGCTGACCGCGACAATTTCATACGCGCCGGCTTTGTCCGCCGCATCGAGCAGTCCCTTCATGCGATGTCCCGCCCCAATCACTCCAACGCGAAGTTTGTCATTCGCGCCAAACACACGCGTCGAAGCCAAGGCAGTCATTCCACTGGCGATGATGAAACTGCGGCGAGTAATCATAGAATCCTCCGACTGCGGGATGATGGTATCAGGTTCCAACAAACGTAGGGATGACCGCCTCGGCTGTCTGCCGCGCACAGCGTGGGGCGGAAGCCTCGAAGCTACGAAGAAAATCCGGCGACTGCTGCGCTCACTTTCGTTGTATGCTCTTCCTCACTATGCGCACCATCATCTTGAGTTTCCTTACGTTCGGATGTGTGTTTCTTCTCTCTGCACTCACTCGCGCACAACAGCCCAAGCCGGAAGATACAGAGGTTTGGCAACCCGAACCGAAAGTAGTCACACCTGGCGAATGCGGTAAGCCACCCTCCGACGCGATCGTTCTGTTCGACGGCAAAAATATCGACGAATGGGTCTCGGCCCAGGATCGCTCCCAGCCGGCGAAATGGAACGTCGCCGGCGGTATCCTCACCGTCGCCAAGAGCAGCGGTAATATCGAAACCAAACGCACCTTCCACAACTATCAATTCCATATGGAGTGGCGCACGCCCGAGAACATCACTGGCTCAGGCCAGGCCCGCGGCAACAGCGGACTCTTTCTCGCCTCCACTGGTCCCGGCGATGCCGGATACGAGCTCCAGGTCCTCGACTCCTTCGACAACAAAACCTACGTCAACGGCATGGCCGGAAGCATTTACAAGCAATCGATCCCGCTAGCCAATCCCATGCGCAAACCCGGCGAATGGAATGTGTATGACGTAGTCTGGACCGCTCCTGTCTTCAACGACGACGGTTCCGTGAGAACTCCCGCCTACGCGACCGTGTTCTTAAATGGGGTACTAGTCGACAACCACTTCGAACTGAAAGGCGAGACGCGCTACATCGGCCAACCGTTCTACAAGAAATTCGACGGCGCCCCCATTAAGCTCCAGGCCCACGGCGACAAAAGCGAGCCCCTAAGCTTCCGTAACGTCTGGGTCCGAGAACTCCCGTAGCTTGTGTAGGGACGGACGCATTCGTCCGTCCTACCGACCCTGAGCGAAGCGAGGGGGAGGTGTGGTGTACCACAGACGCGAGGGACAAATCTCGTGGGTGGCCGACTTCCCGCCATTCTTGCGAGAACGGGGATTTGCCGGAAGTCGGAATTAGCGTTCCCCCAACCCCCAGCATTTCCCACCACCCTTCCGCCCCAATCCGCATCCAATCTCCGTTCGTATGCAAGTTGCAAGCGTGCCGCGGACTCTGTTGATCGCTGCGCACCCCGATGACGAAACCGTTGGGGCTGCCATTCGCATTAGCCACACTCCCGGCATTCGGATCGTTCACGTCACCGAAGGGGCCCCAGATAATCCTAGCGGTGCCTTCGCAGCCGGCTTCTCCACGCGGGAAGCCTACGCCGCCGCCCGTCGCCACGAAGCTCTCTGCGCTCTTGCACTGGCCAACATCCCGCAAGATGCGGTAACAAATCTGCAGTTCACCGATCAGAAGGTTGCCTTCGAACTCGAGTCCCTCATCTCCCGTCTGGTCGCTCTATTCAAACAATTTTGCCCACAGATTGTTTTGACTCACCCTTACGAAGGCGGACATCCGGACCACGATTCCATCGCTTTTGCCTGCCACTCCGCAAAAATACTACACGAACTCGAACACCCGGAATCAGCTTTTCACCTTCTCGAGTTCACCAGCTATCACGCCGACGCGGGTGGCATAACCACATATGAATTCCTGCCATCCGTGACTAATGAATATAGAAATATTTTGACGCTCGCAGAGCGCCAGCTGAAAATAACCATGCTGCGCGAATTCGCCAGCCAACAGAAAACGCTCGAACCATTTATGCAACCCGAAGTCGAGCCCTGTCGCCGGGCCCCCCGTTACGATTTCCGTAAAGCCCCACATCACGGCCGCCTGTTTTACGAATACTTCGATTGGGGCATTGATGGCGCCACCTGGCGCGACTTGGCACACGATGCGGAACGTCATCTCTTGAATCCAATCGGGCGCGCCGCTTGAGCCTCACTAGTCCTGGCCTGGGTTGGGCGGATGGCCTCGTCCGCCCCTGCGAAGACGAAACCCAGCGGTGCCTACCTGTTCCTCAGCGCGTTCACTGTGCTGAAACCATTTTGAACGTGTCGAATGCCGGTCCGATTTGGCCCCGCCTCCACGGTTCGCTAAAATAATGAGTTCTGTGGGAACTCTATGACTCTAACCAAACAGCAAGCCCTGGAGATGTTCGATTCCGATGACCTGATCGGCATAGGCATGGAAGCCGACGCGATCCGCCGCCGCCTCCACCCCGAGGGCGTGGTCACCTACATCATCGATCGCAATATCAATTACACGAACTTCTGCACCGAGTATTGCACCTTCTGCGCGTTTTATCGTCCGCTGAAAGGCCCCGCCGCGAAAGAAGGCTACATCCTCGATTTCGACACGATCTACGAAAAGATACGTGAGACGGTAGAACTAGGCGGAACCGGCGTGCTCATGCAAGGCGGCTTGCATCCCGACCTGAAAATCGACTGGCACGAAAAGATGCTCCGCGGGATCAAGCAGCGCTTCCCCAAGGTGCATCTCCACTGCTACTCCGCTTCCGAGATCATTGCCATTGCCGAATACAGCGGCCTGAGCATTCGGGACACAATCCTCCGCCTCCGTGATGCCGGCCTTGATTCCATCCCCGGTGGCGGCGCCGAAATCCTGGATGACGAAGTCCGCTACAAAATCGCCCGCCTGAAATGCCTCACAGACGACTGGATCAATGTCCACCGCACCGCCCACCAGATCGGCATGCGGACGACGGCGACCATGATGTTCGGCGTTGGCGAAAAATACGAGCACCGCATCAACCACTTCCAGCGGCTTTACGATCTGCAGGAAGAAACTGGCGGATTTACCGCCTTTATCCCTTGGAGCTTCCAGCCCGCGAACACGGCACTGGGCGGCCGGCACTGGGATGAAGCCACCGCGGTCGACTATCTGAAAGTCCTTGCAATCTCGCGAATCTATCTCTCGAATTTCCTGAATGTACAATCCAGTTGGGTCACACAGGGTTTGAAAGTCTGCCAGATGGGACTCCGCTTCGGCGGCAACGATGTAGGCTCGGTGATGTTAGAAGAGAACGTAGTTCGCGCTGCAGGTGTGACCAACTGCACCACAGAAGAAGAGTTGAGAAGAATCATCCGCGACGCTGGCTTTCGCCCTGCGCAACGCGACACGCTCTACCGTCAGTACTTCCTAAACTAGCGATGCCCGAACTTGTGGTCATCGGTGAGAACGGGCGTTATCCTGTGCGGAGCCGCTTTTGAAGACGAACAAAGGATCTCCCGTTCACCGTCACTGGAACAACTTCTCGAAGCTCGCAATCGCAAATCGGCAATCTGCGTTCTCAAATTCCTCCCGCCGCAAGGCGGTATCATAATCTCATGCCCTATCCCATCAAAACCTGCGTAGTTTGCGGCGAAGAGTTCGAACTCAAGCCCGGCAAGCCCGGCTTCGCCAACCGCTGCCCCGACTGCAGCGAAGAAGAATCCGCCCAACAATCCTCCGATCCGCTGAAGTCCGACAAAGGCGCGAACGCCGCCCGGCGCGACGCCATGCGAAACCTCCTCTATAGAAAAGACAGCTGATGTTCTGTGCTTCTCTGTGTTCCCCGTGGTGAACTAACATCGTGAGCAATGAGTAGAGTGTCTCTTGCTCATAGCTCACCGCTCACACGTAATCGCGAATTGTCACTGCTCCCAAACAAAGTTTTGACATGATGGTTACATCCCTCCTCAATCCAAACTCCTCACGCTGAATCCAAGTCACTACGCGTTCCAAGAAAGTTTTTATCCGGATTGAATCCATACATTCGGAAGATCCACGTGTCTTCAGTCAAACCGGGGCGAACAGGCGCGTAACTCACGACGATCGTGAAGCACATAAAAGAAAGAGGAAACGAAATGCAGAGTCTGAAGAAGTATCTGTTCATTGGATTGATGGCTGTTGTTGCGGTTGCGTCGCTGAACATCCCTGCGGCGAATGCTCAGGACGCCCGTGCCGAGGCCACCATCCCGTTCAATTTTTCGGTGGGTTCCATGCAGTTCGAGGCGGGAGATTATCGTCTCCACACGGAGGGCGCTCTAGGATCATTCCTCGCTCTTGGCAAGGTCGGTGGGGACACGAAATTCTCCCTGCTGCTGCCCGGCTTCAGTGATCAACCAAACCGAGGGCCCTATCTGGTCTTCCACCGTTACGGCACCGAAGCCTTCCTCACTAAGGTCGTATTCTCGGCCGGCGAGACATACAACCTGCCGCGTACCGCCCGGGAAAAAGAACTCCTGGCTGGCATGAACTCCGGCGATCAGGTCGAAATCCCAGTCGGATCAGCGCGCTAAGCCCAAACTCAATGCGCGCCGCAGAGAACAAAACGCAGGGACAGCCGCCTCGGCTGTCCTGCGCGCGGCTTCTCGCTCAAGCGACTCTGATAAAACAGCCCTTTGAATTGGGGGGCTAAGTCACCTCGAAGCTCACGCCTCCGCCCCTCAAAATCTTCAACCCGTTTCCGATTCGCGAAACAGGTAACATATCTCCAACAGAAATGCCGCGTTCACATTTCATTTCGCGCTTTGCGCTACTCTTGGTAGTTCTGCTCAGTGCACTTCCATCCACTAGGGCCAACGACACGCTCGTGACGTTAGGAGCCGGCGGATTGGTTCCATTGAAGTCCTCCAACGTGCTGATGGAATCAGAAAGACTTCACATCACCCTGCATCGTGTCACCGTCGACTACGTCTTCCGCAACACTACCAATCAGGACATCGATGCCATCGTTGCTTTCCCCCTCCCCGAACTCGATGGCGCAACGCTCGAGATCAGTCCAGTCGAACTGCCTTCGAAGGACCCCACGAATTTCGTGTCGTTCAAACTCACCGTGGACGGCAAATCAGTCTCCCCGAAGACGGAAATGCGCGCTTTCAAGAAAGACCAGGAAATCACAGAACAGCTCAAATCTCTTGGCTTGCCGATCTCCGTCTTAGACACTCGACTGAAAGGAGCGCTCGCCAAGCTCTCAAAGATCCAATTGAGCCAACTCGAACAAGATGACTGGATCGTCAAAGAAGAATTTGAGACCGGGGGCAAAGCATCTCCACGGTATTGGCCCTGGTGGCAAACCCATATCCAGTTTTATTGGACGCAACATTTCCGTGCCAACAGCAGCATTCGCATTTCTCATACGTACGTCCCAGTCGTCGGCGGCAGCTACATCGATGACGACGGATCGCACACCGCCCAACGCTACTGCGGCACGGCCAGCACGCTTCAGCAAATCCAGGATCGGAAAGCCAAGGTCGACCAACAGCAGCAGCCTGGCCTGACTCTCTGGTGGCGCAGTCTTCAATACATTCTGACCACGGCCAATAACTGGGCCGGACCAATCAAGCACTTCCACCTCGAAATCGATTCTGACGCTCCCGACGACATTCTGATGACTTGCATGCCCGACATCCAACAGACATCGCCCACGCGATATGAACTCGATGCCTTGGATTTCCACCCCGATCGCAATCTCAACCTGGTGATCCTGCAGCCGCACCAAAATCAATCTCCCCAGATCGGTGCACAATAATTGCAACCGCCATCAGTCAGTCTTTCGCCTTGACAAGGAAACAGGCTCGGGACACAATCCACCGCTAGTTTGTGATACCAGGGTCCCACTTCCACCTTCCTCTGGGGCGTTTTGACCAGCTTTTCTTTGTCGGATACCGACGCTTAGGACTCTGGGCTCCGTGGTGAACTTTTCTACGCGATCGGCAGGTCACAATTGAACCATTTCAGAGGGCACGATCTGGGCTATGGAACTATTTCGCATTTCACTCAATAAAAACCGGGAGAAATCGCTGACTGAAATCGATCACACGTTCGACATGAGCCGCGACATTGGACACCTGATGACCAGGATGGCTACCTCCGTGTGCCTGACGGCCTTATTTTGTTTCATAGGCTGCGGTGGGAGTAGCACTCCACCTCCACCGCCGCCCCCGCCACATCTTTCGTCCACCAAGTTGGGCCCGCACGTACTCACAGTTCCGAACAATGCCGGTACGGCTACCCTTCTCGATGCGTGTCCTCGAGTTGCAAAGTGGGTAGAGCCGGACGTTGGAATCGATTCCGAGATTTCCAGCTATAAGAGCCGATGTACGGGCGGAACCGTGGTTCTCAGGGTTTACGTTCCTGCCTCCATGGCGGCCTACAGTGTGGGGGACGATCCCGCCGCTTCCGCCAGCGATTTTTGGAGGAAGATGTCGACGCAGGGTCTGACTACCGCCGGCTCCCCAAGCCAGATCGACTGGTTGGAGGGGCCCAATGAATTAGAGAATCTCCCGAACTGGTACAACGACCTTACGGCCGCGAATTGGGTGGCATCGTTCTGGTCGAGCCTTGCCGATCTGATGCATAGCGCCGGCTACAGTCCGTTGGTAGGATCATTGGTCTCTGGACAACCTTCTTCTGTTACGACTTTCGCTCCGCTCGCGGTGGCGATGAAGTCAAAAGCATACAAATGGGGCTGGAGTTACCATGCCTATACATTTGGTGCGACCACGAGCGTTAGCAGCGAGAGCGCCTATGCACTCTACTACCGTCAAGTTCGGAATCAGAACAGTCTGGCAGGAATTCCACTCGTCTTGACCGAGGGCGGGTATCTGACTCCAAGCTCGACCGGCTGGCAAGGACAGCTGACTAGCACTCAGTATCTCTCTTGGCTGAAGTGGTTCGATACTCAAATGATGCAAGACCCAGAGGTCGTGGGCCTCACCATCTTTCAGGTGGGTAACACCACCGACTGGCAGTCCTTTGACTTGACGCCCATGGCTCAGGATCTCGCGAACTACTTAATTAATGGCTCTACTGCGAGAGCGTCAGTCGAGCCATAACTGACTTGTACATACGTGTTGCCGCTAACTTAGGAAATGCCCAAAGACTCAGCTAAACTTTTACTAGTTGATCGCAGAAATCTCTGGACTTTTCTTATAGCTCCGGATTAGCCTTACCCATACCGAGTTCGTAAACGTTGTCTTCCCTCGCATTCGGGCTCCTGTCAAATTTTGGGTTCATATCGGTCTCATCGTGCGGTGAACCGTTATGCCGAGTCCGTTTTTAGTCCTGACCATCTTGGTCACCAGATCCGTGACCCACGGCAACTACGCTGCCGGTCACGAATTCCAATCAGAAACAGGAATCCACGTTGGCGCTCAAGTTGAGCGTCGGAGTGTCTTGCAGAAGGTTCCATCCACTCTCTCGAGAAACGATGAAGGGCGATGGCTCACGTTCGATGTCAAGCGTAACGTACCGCCGAGAGACATCAGAGCAGGTTGTAAGTGGGCCTCAGTTCGAAGAAAGAGAGGAAGACGATATGAAACACAGAATTGCATCTAGAGGGCTTGTGGGGCTGTTCGCGATTGGGTTGGTTGCAAGCATTGCAGTGCCGGCTCATGCCGACGACGACCACTGCTCGCTGAAGCGTGCGGCGGGCAAGTGGTCTTTTACCGATAGCGGAACGGTGGTCGGTGTTGGTCCCAGGGTTGCCGTCGGGATCCTTACGTTAGATTCGGCAGGAAACGTTTCGAATGGAGCGGCGACATCCAGCCTGAATGGTAGTGTTGCCCAGGAGACGTTCTCTGGTACTTACACTGTCAACCCGGATTGTACTGGCACAATCACGGTCACCATCTCTTCCGCGGGTGTTGAGTTGTTCGTGGTAAACCTCAACAGCTCGTTTGATGGGGACATGAAACACATTCGAGCGATCTTCACCTCGGTAGTGGAGCCGAACGGAACTTCGCTTTCGACCGTAATTGCGCTGGATGGCAACAAACAATAGAGAAGAAGTCGAAGGGGCAGCGAGACTCCGTTTTTGTGGATTACCCCATTCTCGCTGCCCCACCCTTGCACCAGTGCCGCTACCCCTTTTGTTTTGGTGGGAACTACCGACGCGGCTTCCACTCGTTGGCGCCTTGATAGTTAAAGCGCAGAGACCCGAGAAAAGTCTCCGCGCAATCAAACAATTTTCAGCAAACAGTCTAGTGGCTGGGAATCGCACCGTCATCAAACAAGCTGGAAAGGTCGTCCGCGTGTACTGCGTCGCCCAGGATTAACGGCTTCGTCACCTGGAAGATTTCCTGCATGGTGCGCAGATCCGAGGAGTGCGTGAGTGCGACCGAACTGGCAAACGGCAGCCCGCCCTCGTTTGCGTTCGCGCGCGGAGAGATCACGATTTCACCAATCGTGTGGTTGAGGTCATCCGCGTTGTCGCCCGCGGCATCCTCCTCAGATTCATCCCACCAGATGATGATCGCTCCATTGTCCTTGTACGCACGGGAAGCCATAATCGCCGGAACGACGATGCTCAGGAAGTTGTCGCCCTGCCGGATGTTGGCCGCATCTCCGGTCAGACCCATGAACCCGGCCGCGAGCGCGGTGTGCATGTCGTTGTACTGATCGGGCGAGATCCAGTTGTAGTCCGCCACCGTGTTGCTGGCCAAATCCGCGAACAACTGCTGCAACGGAGCGTAGCGGTGCGACAGGGGATTGGCGGGAGTGGGACCGTCGCCGCCGTTACTGTCATTGAAAAACGCCTGCGGGTTGTGCTTCACGGCGTAGTTGTACTGCGTCGAACCGTTGAACTGATTCACGCCGGAGGCAAAGTTTCCCGAAAAGCTGGTGATCGGGACTGTCCACTGACTCGGCGGAAGGACAACGTTGGTGAGATGCCCGCTCACCGTGGTCAGGTCAGTGTCTTCCTGATAAGACTTCCAGGTCTTCCTAGCACTAGCCAACAGACGAACCAGGTGCAGCTGATTGTCCTGACTGTTCACTTGATTCGTCGAGCCATTCGGGACAAATGGATCAGCGTCGTTGCCGACCGTGAAATTCGTTCCCGCTTCCGACCAAATATAGTTCGGCTCGGAGGGATGGATATGCGGATTGTTCCCGCTGGCCGTCGCCAGCACGTTGGTGTAATTCGAGGCATAGGCCACCTCCTGGCTGATGTTGGCTTGGCGGCCATTGATGGTTGCGGTTGCCGTTCCGTTGACCAAACTATTGATAAAGGGAGCGTTCGGATTCTGGAAAATCTGCTGAATGGGACCGGTGAACTGATTGGCCGGCTGAGTCCAGTTGTGATTTTCCATGGCGATGACAAACACCGTCTTGATAGGGCCATGGTTATCGCCCCTCTCTTGTGCGCGTGCATTCGATTGGCCGATGACTGCCAGTAGGACAAGCAAACCCATCATGGGGAGACGTTCTCTGTGCGACATTCACTGCCTCCAGACATAGTTTTGTGCCAGCTTTGTCGCCGCTCTTCTCGCGGTTCAAGCGTGCACTTCCAGCCTTAGCAGGCCTTTCTTATCCGAATGTCAAAGGATGGTTGAGTTTTGATGAATGAATTTCCAGCGATTAGGAATCTTTACTAATCTTTACCTTTTGTTACCGTGAACTACTCGGCCTGCCCCACTTCCGCGGGCTATCAGATGAGTCTCGTGTGTGTCGTTTGACACCACGCGTGCAGGTGCCCGTACCACTTCCGTTCTTTGCAACTCTGGGAGCCACTGGTCTACGCCCCGAGCGTTTTAATCTGGAATTGAGCTGCGTGTCGTCGCTAAAGGGTAAGATCGGCAACACACTGGTCGAGTGCATTCAGCTGGTTTCCCCGAGCTCGGCTCCTCGAAAAGCCTTATCCGGCGCGGCTTTTAACGCTTTCGATTCTCTCCTGGGCAATATAAAATGACCATGAGACGAAATCGACTCGTTTTGCGAATCTCTCCCGGCCTCCCCGACGCACCGCATGAAGCTCGCCTCCGTATTCCTGTTGATCCTGACGCTCAGCGCTGGTGTCTTCGCGCAGGAGGCCAAGCGCGCCACCGTTGAAG